>Ga0302325_10006924_pt1 | contig 25315 bp, 23 predicted proteins | sample Palsa_T0_2_FD_201948 | JGI IMG/M metagenome (GOLD analysis project Ga0302325, IMG submission 201948) | Peat permafrost microbial communities from Stordalen Mire near Abisko, Sweden - Palsa_T0_2 | ecosystem: Environmental > Terrestrial > Soil > Palsa > Peat permafrost | place: Sweden: Abisko... | reverse complement strand
TGGAGACCATCTCGCGCGAGGAACTGATGCGAGCTTTGGCCGAGAACCAGTAGGACAGGCCTCCGCGCCTGTCCTACTGGATGTGTGACTTTAGGTGCCCGAGCCTGCCCGCTTCCCGATGCCCTCTCCAAGGAAGCCAACCAGTTCGCGGTTCACTTCCTCGGCATGCGTCCAGGTGACGCAGTGCGGGCCATCTTTAATCACCGATAAGCGCGCCCCCTTGATCAGTTTGGCGGTCCGCTGTCCGGAGGCGCCGATAGGCAGAATCCGGTCGGCATCGCCGTGAATGACCAGCGTGGGCACGTCCACATGGGTCAGGTCGTTGCGGAAGTCCTCGTGCCATGTCGGAATGCAAGCCAGACTAGCCGTAGCGGAGGCCCCCACTGCCACGTTCCAGCTGGCCTGCACGGCCTGTTCGCTGACGCGCTTGCCCAGCAGCAGATCCGTGTTGTAGAAATCCTGGAAGAACGCGGTGAAAAACGCGTAGCGGTCCGCGGCGGCGGCTTTCTCCGTCCCCTCGAAAACGGTGGCGTCGAGGCCCTCCGGGTTGTCAGGCGTCTTCAGCAGGAAGGGTGGCACCGACGAGATGAACACGGCCTTGCGCACGCCCTTCGATCCGTATTTCCCGATGTAGCGCGCCACTTCGCCGCCGCCCATAGAGAAACCCGCCAGCGCGAAGTCGGCCAATTCGAGGTGTAGCACGAGTTTACGCAGGTCATCGGCGAAGGCGCCGTAGTTGTAACCGGTGGCCGGCTGGCTGGACTTGCCGAATCCTCTGCGATCATAGGTAATTACACGGTGGCCCTCGGCCAGCAGCACGGCAGTCTGCCTCTCCCAGGAAGCGCCGCTCAGCGGATATCCGTGGATGAGGACAACCGGCTTACCCGCGCCGTGGTCCTCATAGTAAAGATCGATGTTGCCGGAATTTTCCTTTCCGACGGTAACGTAAGGCATCGTATTCTCCTTTTGCACAGGTGTGTGCAGTCAAACATTGACGATGTTGGTTAGATGCCTCCTGGCGGGTGGGGTCTCCGACGCTATGTCCGATTTCGCACAAAGCGCGCTCTGCTCAAGATCAAGCCAGGCAAGCAGATCGGGCTCCGAAAGTTGAAGCCCCCTGCCGATTATTGCAAGCTGGTCGCTTTGTTCAGCAGCGCCGGCCAGTTGACGATCACCGTCAGCGGCTGCGCAGCATGTCCCGCGGTTTCGAGCACCAGGAAGCGCTGCCCATCGCGGGCCACGTCATAGGGGCTGACGTCGGTGTCAATCACCAGCAACGGAAACAACGCGTGTGGCGCGGAGGGTTGCAAGGAACCGGCTCCCAGGTTTAGGCTGACCGACATGAGCATGGAATCCGGCGATATGTAGAACAACTCACGCCCACCGGCGCCCCATACCGGCATCACGCCTCCGCCCGTTGAAATTCGCACCTGTCCGTGCGCCTCGGGAAATGTGTCGATGTAGATCTCGTAACGACCGGATTCCTCGGACTGAAAGGCCACCCAGCGTGTATCGGGAGAAAATCGGCCCATGTCTTCGTTGAATGTGGTCCACCGGTAACGTCTCGGCCTCGCGTCGCCTGGCGCCGCGGGCAAAATCCACAGGGACCGGTGATTGCCTGGAACGGTTTCTTCGTCGTACAGGATGAAGCGTCCGTCGCGGGACCAGTCGATGGGGAATTGAGCGTTCGGCGATCGAGTGAAACGTTCTTCCTCGCTGGCTCCGCTGGCGTTCCTGCGAAATAGGTTGAGCGGGGCATCGGAAGCGAATAGCACCGTTCGGCTGTCGGGGGACCAAACGGGGGTAACGTTAAGGCCCGGCCTCGAAGTGAACCGGCTCGGAACGCCGCGGTCTACGTCCAGCATCCACAGATCGGTGCCAACGGGATTGCCGCGAGCGACCACTATCCGTCGTCCGTCCGGAGACAGACGGAAGAAAGCGCTGAACGCCGGTTCACCCACGGTGCCGCGCGGCTTGCCCGTACGATCGACCCACCTGAGTTGGCGCGCGGGACTATTGGAGTTATACAGCAAGATCCCCGTGCCCGACACCGAGACTTGCATCTGACCAGGTGTCCCAATCCTCGCCACCGGATCGGCCACCGGATGAGGTACTCCGGAGAGCTTCAACGCGACCGCGTCAAAGTCCTGCGCCACCAGTGTTCCGCCGCGCAGCCACAGTAGATATCCTTTCCGATTGTTGTGGGACCCATCGGCCGCAGGTGCGTACAATGCGTTGGTGTCCGTGGCCAACAGCTGTACCGCCGCACGAGGTTTGGCGAGCGATGCCGCATAAACGCCGCTATTCTCGCGCTTGGTGCTCCGGACAAAGTACAGAAAACGGCCGCCCGGAAGTACCTGCGGCCAGTAGTGGAAGACCTCCCCGCGAGAAGCATCGAGCGTGGTGAGAGAAGAGGGCTGTCCTCCGGAAGCGGCGACCTGGAACAGGCCGGAATTCCAGCCTCCCAGCAGAATCCGGCCACTGTCGTTCCAGGAGCCGCCGCGGGCTTGGCCGATATCGCAAATCGTCTGCGGCGCGCCGCCCGCCAGATAGACGCGCTGCAACTTGCCGTGCGCGAAGAATGCGACGGACTTGCTGTCCGGGGACCAGAATGGCGACCCGGCGTCCTCCGTTCCGGCTAGCGCCCGCGCGGTGGCGCCGTCCAGCGGCCGGACCCAAAGAACGGCCTTTCCGAGGTCCGTCGCGATATAGGCCGCAGTCTTACCGTCCGGCGACAAAGAGATGCCGGCAGCCTGTGTTCCAAACGTAAACTCGGAGCCTTCGGGCGGATCGATCTGGAGACGCAAGACGCGTTCGTCGGTGACCGTTTGCCAGACACGCGACGCCTCCCAAATGCCTAGCGCGACCAGCGGCAGCGTCACCGCAGCCGCGATCCACCAGCGCCGGCCCGGCTTGGACCGAAGGAGAGGAAGTTCCCCGTTGGCCCGTGGCGGAAGAGGAATGCCTAAGCTGCCTGCTTCGGAGGAGATTGGCAGGGGCTGCCGCCCCATGGCTCCTATGAATCGGTATCCTCGGCCAGGCACGGTTTCGATGTATCGTGGACTCTCGGCGGAATCGCCCAAAGCGCGTCGCAGCTTATTCACCGCTGCGTGGAGACCGTGCTCGAAATCGACGAATGTCCCTTCCTTCCAGATCTGCTGGCACAGTTGCTCGTTTGTAACCACATCGCCGGGGTGCGTCAGCAGGGTCAGCAAAACCTGAAACGGCTGGCCGGACAGACGGATACGTATGCCGCCTTTGAGCAGTTGCCCCGCTGGAACATTCACTTCAAAGGGTCCGAAGGCCAGCCGGGTGGGGGTTTGGTGCTGGAACGCCATAGAGGTTCGCCGACGGGCAGCCCACAGTTTATCACGAGGGCCGAAAGAGGTTGATGAGGCGGCCGGACAACTGCCCCATATTCAATAATTTGCCCGATGAGGCCGTTTTGAGTCACAAATGACCCGGCAGGCATGGATCTGCGAACGATCTCATGCCTAAATCCGAACAAGCCCTGGGAGGGGCAACCAGTAATGAGATCGATGCTGACTTTGAATTCCGCAAAACTTCAGAACGGGTGGGGCACGATGGGAGCATCCCTAGGCTTGGTCGTAATCGTGGCGATGCTGCTCAGCTCGCCGTATGCGCGGGCGCAAGACGGGACCAGCGACGCAGCGCGGATAAAAATCGGATTCGCGGTAGCGCCGGTTCCGCTCAATATGTCGGGAAAGACCCCGCTCCAAATCCTTCAAATAGGCCTGGGCAGCTATTTGGTGAACGCAGCCAACGATTGCAATTTTTGTCACACCTCCGGCGGCCCTCCGAACTTCAATTTCCTGATGAATCACAATCCGTACTTCCTTGTCCAGGGGCCGAAACAAACCGACCCCACCCAGTACCTCGCCGGAGGCACACCCTTCGGTACGGCCTTACCCTTTAATGTTGGACCAGGCACCACGTATGGAACCTATCTTGGTCCAACCATTGTCTCCCGCAACTTGACGCCGGATAAAAACGGCCTTCCTGAGGGCGGACACACATTGGCTCAATTCATGCAGATCTTGCGAACTGGCGTCGACATGGACAACATCCATCCGACCTGTACATCACCTGGGCCGCCGATCACCCCGGCAAACTGCATTCCGCCGCCCGTTAATGGAGCGGTTCTCCAAATAATGCCCTGGCCCGACTTTCAGGACATGGCGGACAGCGACATCGAGGCAATTTACGAGTATCTGAGCGCCATCCCTTGCATCGACAACACAACCAGCACGCCGCCGGCCGGCGCACCTAACGAGCTACGCAACGACTGCGGCACCGGAACGCCACCGCCGCCAAAGTAGTTCTGGCATATCCCTACGGAGACGTCAGGCAGGCCGCTGTCCAAGGCCGTACCGTACCCACTCCGTGGAGTTCAGTTCGGCCCTGGACTACGCCTATCTTGCCGATCCGCGCCAATCTGCACAAGATCCTGCCTGGCGGCAGCCACGGGCGGGCGCAGCAGCTTCTGCGGCAGCTTCGAAAAATAGACCAGCCGCTCGATCGCCGGCAGCATCCTACGCACCGTCTTGCCATTGAGCAGCAGGCTGCCCGCCACCAGTGCAGGATGCGGAATGGTGGTGCAGCAGCGCGCGCAAACATCTATCTCGCCTGCCCGCCCACTGATATGCGCGCTACGCATACGCTGCATCTCCGTCCCATTCCAGATGCTCTCCAGCGGCTGCTCCGCAATGTTGCCCAACGGCGCACCGTCCAGCATGTAGCTCTGGCAGCACGGGTAGATATCGCCGTTCTGCTTCACGTACATGGGCCCGCGCCATAAGTAATGGCAAGGATATTTCCAGTCTGCCGCCGCGTGGCCCGCGTCCGGATGCATCATGTTGGTCTCGTCTTCCTTGACGCGCACCTGGTCCACACCCGGCACGCCGCGCCAGAACCGGACGAACTCCGCCACCTCATGCGCGTTACGTTCCATGCGCACCATCTGCACCACCACCTGCAGCCGCGACCGGCGCGCGTGTTTCATCTTCGCGAACCGCACGAAGTTGTCGCGCACTTTTTCGAACTTCGCGCCCTTGCGATAGAATTCGAAGCTCTCCTTGCTGGCGCCGTCGAAGCTGAGCGTGATCTGTTCCAGCGGCGATGCCAGCACACGCTCCGCCACGCGCTCGTCCAGAAACGTCCCGTTCGTCGAAAGCAGCGTCGATACGCTATGCCGGTGGCAAAATTCGATCCGCTCGAATATCGCCGGGTCCATGAACGGCTCGCCGAGGCCGATCAGCATCATGTGTTCGGCCGTGCTTCCCGCCTGCCGCACCACGCGCTCGAATACCTGGCCGGACATGTCCGCCTTTGGCTGCTTGTGCGTCTCACGCGGGCACATGGGGCAGTAGAGATTGCACTTCGCGGTGGTCTCCACGATGTACTCCACGGGCAGCGCCGCCAGCTTGGTACGCCGCGCCAGATAGCCCCACAACAGTTTTGCCCGGTTCCACGCGCGCATCGATCCTTTCATTGTAACCGCCACCGCCCGCCTGCTATTACTGGAGAGGTGCATGAACGCGCCCGGCAACTGAATTCGGTCCCGGTCCGCCCTGGCGGCGAGTACGTCCTTTACTGGTGCCAGATGAACCGCCGCGCGGATGTCAACCAGGCGCTCGATTTCGCCGTCGACCTCGCTAATCAACTGCATCTCCCCGTGCTGTTCTACGAAGGACTGACTTACTCCTATCCATACGCCAGCGACCGGTTCCATCGCTTCATTCTCGAAGGCGTACCCGAGACCACCCGCCGACTGGCTGCGCTCGGTATCGGATACACTTTCTATCTCCGCCGGCGGCCCTCAGATCCCAATGACGTGCTCTATCGCCTGGGCGCCCGCGCCTCCGCTGTAGTCACCGACGACTATCCTACCTTCATTGCTGCCCGCCACAATGCCAGCGTGGCGCCCAAGCTGGACACGGCTTTTTATGCGGTGGATGCAAGCTGCATCGTCCCCATGGCCTGCTTCGAAAAGCGTGAGTATGCGGCGTACACCATCCGTCCGAAGATCCACAAGCTGCTGTCCGGCTATCTATGGGCCGCGCCGCCCGTCAAAGTCCGCAAGCGTTTTCGGCCGCGCGTGTCCGAGTTCCACACGCCGGTCTCGAGCGCAAACATCGCCGCCCTGGTCGCCTCCTGCCAGATCGATCACAGCGTGCCGCCATCGGTGTCCATCGCCGGCGGACGCCTCGCGGCCCAAAAGCGGCTGGGGCATTTTCTGGAGCACGACCTCGCGCGCTACGCAACTGAAAGCAACCAGCCATCAGCCCATGCCACTTCCGGCCTCAGCCCATACCTGCACTTCGGACAGATCTCGTCGCTTGAAGTCGCGCTGGCCGCTAGGTCCTCGGCCGAATTCCTCGAACAGTTGATCGTCCGCCGCGAGCTGGCATTCAACTTCGCCCGCTTCGCGCCGCGCCTGGATTCTTTGCAGGTGTTGCCCGAATGGGCACGCCAAACCATGCGCCGTCACCGCCGCGACCGCCGCCATCCCATCTACACTCCAGAACAGTTCGAGCAGGCGGCCACACACGATGCGCTATGGAACGCCACGCAGCACGAACTGCTCGCGCGCGGCACGATCCATGGATACTACCGCATGTATTGGGGCAAGAAGATTATCGAATGGTCGCCCACCTACAGCACCGCGCTTCGGACGATGATCCATTTGCACGACCGCTACGCGCTCGACGGCCGCGATCCCAACACTTACACGAACATCCTCTGGTGCTTCGGCCTGCACGACCGTCCCTGGCCCGAGCGGCCTATCTTCGGGGCGATGCGCTCCATGACCCTGGAAGGCATGCGCCGCAAGACCGACGTCGACGCCTACCTGGCCAGCGGGACAAGGCTCCAGGCCCCTCTTAACGCGCCCGCAACTCGTTCTTCCTGACCTTCCCGGTCACCGTCCTGGGCAGCACTCCGAACTCCACAGTTTTCGGGCACTTGAAGTGCGCCAGGCGCGCCCGGCAGAACTCGATCAGTTCCTCGGCGGTCGCCGTTTGCCCGGGCTTCAGTCCGATATACGCCTTGGGCACCTCGCCCCATTTCTCATCCGGGGCCGCCACCACGGCCGCCTCCAGCACCGCGGGGTGCTCGGCCAGCACCTTTTCCACCTCAATCGACGAAATGTTCTCGCCGCCCGAAATCACGATGTCTTTCTGGCGGTCCCGCACCTCGATATATCCATCCGTGTGCATCACTGCCAAATCGCCCGAGTGAAACCATCCGCCGCGAAACGCCTCGGCCGTGGCTTGCGGATTCTTGTAGTACCCCAGCATCACGTTGTTGCCGCGCATCAGCACTTCGCCCATGGTCTGGCCGTCCGCCGGAACGTCGCGCATCTCCGCGTCCACTACGCGCAGGTCCGTGCCCACCACCGTGTACGCCACACCCTGGCGCGCACGGATTTGCGCGCGTTTGGCCGCCGGCAGAACGTCCCACTCCGGATGCCACGCGCAGATGCTGTGCGGCCCATACGTCTCGGTCAGGCCGTACGCGTGCGCCAGGCTGGCGCCCATCTCCTCGGCCGCCCGTATGACTGCCGGCGTAGGCGGCGCGCCCGCCGTCACGATCTTCAGCCCGCCCTCAAACCGGATCCCATGCGCGGCGCAGTATTGGGTCAACGTACCGACGACCACCGGGGCGCCGCACATGTGCGTCACGCCTTCGGCGCGGATCAACTCCACAATTTTCTGCGGATCCACCTGCCGCAGGCACACATGCCGCGCACCCGCAGCCGTCACCGCCCACGGAAAGCACCAGCCGTTGCAGTGGAACATCGGCAGCGTCCACAAGTAGACCGAGCTGCTGGTCAGCCCGTGTTCGATCACCTCGCCCAGCGCGTTCAGATATGCGCCGCGATGCGTGTACATCACGCCCTTGGGAAACCCTGTGGTGCCGCTGGTGTAGTTGATGGCGATGAACCCGTCTTCCTCAGGTTCGGGCGCCGCCACCGCCGGAAACTCGCCATGGGCCAGCCATTCCTCGTAATCGGCAATCGCATGGACAGACCGCGGCAACTCCGCGGCAAGCTGCGGATCTGCGATCGCCACGCGCGCCTCGCAATGGTTCAGAATCCACGCCAGCTCAGCCGCCTTCAGCCGCGTATTCAACATCACCAGCACGGCGCCGGCCAAGAGCACGCCGAAGTGCGCCTCGATCGCGGCCGCCGAGTTGAGCGCCAGGACCGCCACGCGGTCGCCCGGCCGAACGCCCGAAGCCCGCAGCGCGCTCGCCTGCCGATGTACCCGCGCGTTGAACTCCGCGAAGGTGAATCGCCGCTCGTCATCCACAACGGCGATGCGATTGCGATACACCGAGGCGCTACGCGCCAGAAAATCCAAAGGCGTCAAAACCGATTTCATACTGGAGTGCATTGTACAGCATAAGTTAAGATACAATCCTTTGATTCGATGAGTAATTCGATGAAGCGCATTCTTTCGATTTTTTGCGCGGTTGCGACGACCGCATTCCCGGTCTCTCCCCAGACGCCGGACACGCAAATCAATCCTACGGTGAGGCAGATAGTCGATGCGGTGTCGGAACAGCGCATGGCGGCGACGCTCAGGAAGCTGGAAGGCTTTGGAACACGCTATGTGCTTTCGGCGCAAGACGACCCGGCGCACGGGATCGGCGCGGCAAAGCGATGGATTCACGACGAATTGCAGAGCTACAGCCCGCGCCTGGAAGTCTCTTATCAGGACTTCACAATTAAGAAAGGCGCACGCCAGGGTCAGATCATCCGCGATGTCGAACTCTCGAATGTCATAGCCATGCTTCCGGGCACCATCCACCGGGACAGATACGTTCTGGTGACCGGACATTACGATTCACTGGCGATGATCCGAAAGCCATACACGGGTGAGGAACAAATCGTCGCCGAGGCCGTCAGGCGGGGCGTCGACGATGCCGAGGAAAGACGCTACCTCAAAATACTGCCGCCCGAGAGGGATCTCGGCCCATTGGACTTCGAGGCCACGGCGGCCCAGACGGCCGCGCCTGGCGTGACCGACGGCGGCAGCGGCACTGCCGCGCTGATGGAGCTGGCGCGCGTCATGAGCCAGTACGAGTTCGATAAGACTCTGGTGTTCATCGCTTTTGCCGCCGAGGAGGTCGGGCTGAGCGGAAGCCAGACCTATGCCGCGACGGCCAAACAGAAGGGGATGCAGATTGAGGCGGTCCTCAATAACGATATCATCGGCAGCGATGTGGCGGGCAACGGGCAATCCGCAACGAATGTGCTGCGGTTGTTTGCCGCCGGTCCCGAAGACTCACCCGCGCGTGAACTGGGCCGGTACGTGAAGCAGATCGGCGAGCGGCTGGTCCCGTCAATGCACGTGAACATGGTATTCCGTGGGGATCGTTTCCTGCGCGGCGGCGATCACAAGCCGTTCGTGAACGAGGGTTACGCGGCGGTGCGGCTGACGTCGGCATCCGAGAACTACGAGAACCAGCACACCACCACCGATACGTACGCGAACACGTCCGTCCCATACGCGGCGCGCGTCGCCAGAATCAATGGCGCGGCGCTGGCCGCGCTGGCGCTCGCGCCGGTTCCGCCGGTGCTGAACTGGACCTGGAATTCGGGCCCCAATAAGGGCGGCCATATTCCGCTGCTGACGCGCGGGAAGTCCGGATACGATGCGGTTCTGCATTGGCTGCCGAATACGGAGCCGGATCTGGCCGGATATTCCGTGGTGATTCGATGGACGACATCGCCCGTCTGGGAACGCGAAGTGTGGGTTGGCAACGTGACCAGCTATACGATGCCGGATGTATCGATCGACGATATTGCGATCGGTGTAAAGGCGGTGGATAAGGACGGGAATGCGAGCCTCGTGACGCCTTACATGGAGCCGGTACTTCCCGCAGGGACGACGCCAGCCACGGCGAAGTGACCGCGCCGCACGCGCGCCGGCGGTGGCACAATAGTCTTATGCCCAGGGTCACCGAGCTCACTATCAACGGAACCCGCCGGCCCATCGACGCCGAACCAGACGTTCCCCTGCTGACGGTGCTGCGCGACCATCTGGACCTTACCGGCAGTAAGTACGGATGCGGCGAAGGCCAGTGCGGCGCATGCACCGTGCTGCTGGATGGCCAGCCGGTGCGCTCCTGCATCCTGCCCGTGCGCGCCGCCGCGGGCAAACGAATTACGACGATCGAAGGCATCCACCACCCCCTGCAGGACGCTTTCGTCGAGGAGGGCGCCATGCAGTGCGGCTATTGCACCTCAGGCATGATCGTTTCCGGCGTGGCCCTGCTGAACAAGACCCCGCACCCCAGCCGCGACGAAATCGTGCGTCACATGAACGGCAACGTGTGCCGCTGCGGTACTTATCTGCGTATCGTGGCAGCCATTCAAAAGACGGCCCAGCATGCCTGAGGCGCCTGCGCAAATCGAACTGGAACGCTACGAGCTGACCGCGCCGCCAGCCTATCGCTTCGCCGTCGATCGCCGCGACTTCATCGGTCTGCTGGGCGGCGGTTTGCTGGTGGTCTTTTCCGCCGGCGGGCAGGAGTCCGGCCGCGGGCGCCGCGGAGAGGCTGCTCCGCAGGATCTGGACGCATGGCTACACATCGGCGAAGACGGCGCCGTAAGCATCTACACCGGCAAGACCGAAGTGGGCCAGAATATCCGTACGTCCCTTAGCCAAGCCGCCGCCGAAGAACTGCACTGCCCGCTCGCCTCCATCAAGCTGGTGATGGCCGACACTGCGCTAACGCCCTACGACATGGGCACGTTCGGCAGCCGCACCACCCCCACCATGGCGCCGCAAGTCCGCCGCGCCGCCGCCACCGCGCGTGAGGCGCTGCTCGATCTGGCCGCGGAAAAGTGGCAGGTCGACCGCGCTATGCTATCCATCGCGGATGGCAGAATAGCTTGCTCGGGCGTCGCGGGCGGCGCCGGCGCCTCCACGATGGGATTCGGAGAATTGACCAAAGGCGGGAAGCTCACGGCGACCATCGCGCGCGATGTGCCGCTGGCGCGCCCGCTCAGCCAGTCCGCGCCCAAGCTTGCGGCGCGCGAATTCGTCACGGGCCAGCACAAGTACACGCCCGATCTCACGCGTCCGGGCATGCTCTATGGGCGTGTTCTGCGCCCACCCGAATTCGGCGCCACCTTGACGAATCTGGATGCCCCCGCGCTTCCCGGAGTCACGATAGTTCATGAGAAGAACTTCGTAGGGGTGGCCGCGCCCGATGCACAGGCCGCCGCCGCAGCTATACGCCAACTGAAGGCTGAATGGAAACGCGAGCCCGTCCCGCCCGGCGCAGTTTCCGGCCCCAAGCTCTACGAATACCTGAAGCAGACCGCTGAACCAGGCGAGGGCGATACCCACGAATCCGCCGATGCCGCTAAAGCCGTTGCGGAAGGAATGGCAGCCGCGGATATCAAGCTGCAGGGCGCCTACACCGTCGCCTACATCGCGCACGCTCCGCTCGAACCCCGCGCCGCGCTGGCCGAGTGGGATGGCGGCAAGCTCACCGTCCGGACCGGCTCGCAGGTGCCCTTCGGCGTGCGCACGGAACTGGCCTCGTCCTTCGGCATTCCCGAAGACCGCATCCGTGTGATCGTGCCCGATACGGGCTCGGCCTACGGAGGCAAGCACTCGGGCGAGTGCGCCGTGGAAGCCGCGCGCCTCGCCAAGGCCGCGGGCAAACCGGTCAAGCTGGTTTGGACCCGCGAAGAAGAATTCACCTGGGCCTACTTCCGCCCCGCCGGCCTCATCGAGATTTCGAGCGGCGTACGCGAGCACGGCGCGGATGCCGGCGCAATCACCGCCTGGGAGTGCCATAACTACAACTCCGGCGGCTCCGGCCTGGTGAGCAAGTACGACATTCCCAAGCAGCGCAATGTCTTCCACCCCGCCAACTCGCCTCTGCGCCAGGGCTCCTATCGCGGACTGGCCGCCACTGCCAACCACTTCGCGCGCGAGGTGCATATCGATGAACTGGCCCACGCGCTGAAAATGGACCCGCTGGAGTTCCGCCTGAAGAACCTGAAAGACGCGCGCCTGCGTGCCGTGCTTCAGGCCGCAGCCGAACGCTTCGGATGGGGCAACGGCCAAGACAAAGGCATCGGCATCTCCTGCGGATTCGAGAAGAACGGCTACATCGCCACCTGCGCCCAGGTGGAGGTGGAAGACAAACGCATCCGCATTCTGCGCGTGGTGGAGGCCTTCGACTGCGGCGCGGTGGTGAACCCCGATCACCTGAAGAACCAGATCCAGGGGGCCATCTCCATGGCTATCGGCGGCGCGCTTTTCGAACAAATGCGCTTCGGCGATGGGCAAATCCTGAATCCGCGTTTTTCGCAGTATCGCGTGCCGCGCTTCAGTGACATGCCCGAGATCGAAGTGGTTCTGGTGGATCGTCCCGATCTGCCATCGGCCGGCGCCGGCGAAACGCCCATCGTAGGGCTGGCCCCGGCCGTCGCCAACGCCGTCTTCCATCTGAACGGAACCCGCCTGCGCTCACTCCCGCTGGAACTGTAGCGCGCGGCAGCGGGACAGTCCTCTTGGCCTGCCGTTTTTGTACCGTTACCAATCCTCCATGTACCGGTACAACCTTGCCAGTCATTTGCCGGGATTTCAACCCTAGAATTGACTCATACATTATGAAAAACCACACAGGCGGATACCTGGCCGGCGCACTGCTACTCGCCTCTATCGCACCGGCCACGGCCAGCACCATCAATGTGACAGACAATTCAGAGGTGACCCTTGGCACCGGCGACAGCCTGATCTTCTACATCTGCGCGGATAATGCGTGCGGCGGCCAAACACTTAACTATCCCGGCGAGATCGAGGTGCTGCTGGGAGGCATGCCGGTAGGCGGACCCGTGGCATCCATACCCGGGACGTCGGGCGTCTACCTGCCGGGCATCCTGCTTACGGGCGCGGTCGAATCCCAGGATGGCTCTGTCTCGATGCCGCTCACCGACTCGAATGCCGTGCGACTGGGCCTGCCCGATGGCGAACTGCTGCTGGCTCCCGGATCGCGCAGCGGCGGCTCGTACTCCGGACCTCTCGACCTGGTCTCCGGTGACGCGACCATTGGCTCGCAGGAAGCCGCCGTGCTGTTCGCTTCCGGTGAAGTTGCGATCGATCTACATAACACCGGCGCCGCCATCACCTTTGGGTATCCCGGTTCGTCAATCGCCAGCGACTTTACCGCAACCTTGGTTAGCCGTGACGGGTCGCGAAGCCTGGGAGCGCGCGTGTTGAGCGTGGAACAGGTTCAAACGCCCGAGCCCGGCACGATCGGTCTGCTGCTCATTGGCCTTACGATTCTCGGCACGCGGTTGGCCCACGCGCGCCATCTCGGATAAGGACCGACGCGGCTCCCCGCCGCCGATGTTGGCGAGCGCCGCCCGCCTTCGCACCCGATTATACTGGAATGTTCCAGAGACATCCACATGAGTGCCATTGTGACAACCAGTCAATTGAATCGCTCCATCGGGTTCTACGAGTCAACCCTCGGCAAGAAAGTGGTGATGGCCGTCACGGGCGTAATCCTGTTCGGATACGTACTCGGCCACCTCATCGGCAATCTCCAGATCTATTCGCCGGACCCCCAACAGATCAACCATTACGCGCACTTCCTGCACTCCCACGCCGTTCTGCTGTGGGTGGTGCGGTGCGGATTGCTGGCTTCCGTGGTGCTGCACATCACCGCCTCCGTACAGTTGTGGCTGTTGAAACAGAAGGCCCGCCCCGAGGGGTATGTGAAAAAGGACGACGTTCCCACAAGCTACGCCGCGCGCACGATGATCTGGAGCGGCCCTATCATCGCGGCCTTCGTCATCTTCCACGTGCTGCACCTGACCGTCGGCAGCGTCCTGCCGCTGCACACAATGCCGGATGGCGACATGGACGTGCGCGCTAACGTCATCACCGGATTTCAAAACCCCGCCGTGGCCATCTTCTACATCATCGCCATGGCCCTACTGTGCATGCATCTCTACCACGGCCTCTGGAGCATGTTCCAATCGCTGGGGGTGAGCCATCCGCGCTACACGCCCATCATCAAGAAATTCGCGGCGGCCTTCGCCTGGTTCGTAGCCATCGGCAATATTTCCATTCCGGCCGCGGTGCTGGCCGGCGTGTTGAGGCTGCAATAGAGGACGCATATGGAACTCGACGCCAAAATTCCCGCCGGCCCCATCGAGACCCTCTGGGACCATCACAAGTTCAATCTGAAGCTGGTGAATCCAGCCAACAAGCGGAAGTACAACATCATCATGGTAGGGTCGGGGCTGGCCGGCGGATCCGCGGCCGCCACGCTCGGCGAGCTGGGTTATAACGTCCAATGCTTCTGTTTCCAGGATTCCCCACGGCGCGCGCACTCCATCGCCGCACAGGGCGGCATCAACGCCGCTAAGAATTATCACAGCGATGGCGACAGCATTTACCGCCTCTTCTATGACACCGTGAAGGGCGGCGACTTCCGCTCGCGGGAGGCGAACGTCTACCGCCTGGCGCAGATCAGCGTCAACATCATCGACCAGTGCGTGGCGCAGGGCGTGCCCTTCGCGCGCGAGTACGGCGGCATGCTCGACAACCGCTCGTTCGGCGGCGCGCAGGTGTCGCGCACTTTTTATGCCCGCGGCCAGACCGGACAGCAGTTGCTGCTGGGAGCTTACCAGGCACTGGAACGCCAGATCGGCGCCGGCCAGGTGACCATGTACCCTCGCCACGAAATGCTCGACCTGGTGGTGATCGACGGCAACGCCCGCGGCATCGTCACGCGCGACCTGATCACCGGGAAGATCGAATCCTACACGGCCGATGCGGTGGTGCTGGGCACGGGCGGCTACGGCAATGCCTATTATCTTTCGACCAACGCCAAGGGCTGCAACGCCACCGCCATCTGGCGCGCGTACAAGAAGGGCGCCTACTTCGCCAATCCCTGCTTCACCCAGATCCATCCTACTTGTATCCCCGTCACCGGCGAGTATCAATCCAAGCTCACCCTGATGAGCGAATCGCTGCGCAACGACGGCCGCATCTGGGTGCCGCTGAAGATAGGCGACAAGCGTCCGCCCAACCAGATCCCGGCCGCGGAGCGCGATTACTACCTCGAACGGCGTTATCCGAGCTTCGGCAACCTGGTTCCGCGCGACGTGGCTTCGCGTAACGCCAAGGCGGTTTGCGACGAAGGGCGCGGCGTGGGCGAGTCCGGGCTGGGCGTCTATCTCGATTTCAGCGAGGCCATCGAACGCCTGGGCCGGCATGTTATCAAGGAGCGCTACGGAAACCTGTTCGACATGTACGAGCGCATCACCGGCGAGAACCCGTACGAAGTACCCATGCGCATCTATCCCGCCATTCACTACACCATGGGCGGGCTGTGGGTGGATTACAACCTGATGAGCACCATCCCCGGCTTGTATGTGACAGGTGAAGCGAACTTCTCCGATCACGGCGCCAATCGCCTGGGCGCCAGCGCGCTGATGCAAGGGCTGGCCGATGGCTACTTCGTGCTGCCGTACACCATTGGCGACTATCTCGCGAGCTCCAGGCAGCCCAAGGTGGATACCAGTCACGACGCCTTCCGCGAGGCGGAAACGCAGGTCGCGTGTCAAACCAAGCGCCTGCTTGATATCAAGGGCACACGCACCGTCGATTCCTTCCATCGCGACCTGGGCAAGCTGCTTTGGGAGTACTGCGGCATGGGGCGCACCGCCGAAGGGCTCCGCCATGCGCTCGAAAGAATCCCCGCGCTGCGCGCGCAATTCTGGCGCGATGTGAAAGTGCCGGGCTCGGGCGCGGACCTGAACCAGTCGCTCGAAAAGGCTGGCCGCGTCGGGGACTTCTTCGAACTGGCCGAACTGATGTGCCTGGATGCGCTCGAACGCAACGAATCCTGCGGCGGCCACTTCCGGGAGGAATATCAAACGCCCGATGGCGAGGCCCTGCGCAACGACGCCGAGTATTCTTACGTGGCGGCCTGGCAGTATCGCGGCGAGGGTCAGAGGCCCGAGTTACACAAAGAGCCGCTGCACTTCGACTATGTGCATCCCAGTCAACGGAGCTATAAGTAACATGAAACTTACCCTCCATATCTGGCGGCAGCGCAACGCAAGCGAAAAAGGCGGTATGGTGCGCTACGAAATCCCCGATGTCAATCCGGAGATGTCGTTCCTGGAGATGCTCGACGTCCTCAATGAAAGTCTGATCGCTAAGAACGAAGAGCCGGTGGCCTTCGACCACGATTGCCGGGAGGGCATCTGCGGCATGTGCGGTTTCATGATCAACGGCGTGGCGCACGGCCGCGAGCGCTCGACGACTGTCTGTCAGTTGCACATGCGTCACTTCAAGGATGGCGATGAGCTGTATCTGGAGCCGTGGCGCGCGCGGGCGTTTCCCATCGTCAAAGACCTGGTGGTGAACCGCAGCGCATTCGACCGCATCATCGCCGCGGGAGGTTTTATCAGCGCCCCCACAGGCAGCGCGCCGGATGGCAACGCGATCCTGGTTCCCAAGGAAGCGGCCGACGTGTCGATGGATGCGGCCGCCTGTATCGGCTGCGGGGCGTGCGTAGCGATGTGTCCCAACGCCGCCGCCGCGTTGTTTACCGCCGCTAAAATCACGCACCTGGGAGTGCTGCCGCAAGGGCAACCCGAGCGTTACCGGCGGGCCGTGGCGATGGTGGCGCAGGCGAGTGCGGAGATGTTCGGGTATTGCACAAATGTTGGGGAGTGCGAAGCGGTGTGTCCGAAAGACATCAAGCTGGAAGTGATCGCCCGCATGAACCGCGACTTCTTAAAGGCCGTCGTGACAGGCCGTGGGGCAGCCTCGTAGGCTGCGCGGGGCTCGTGGCCCCGCTGAAAGCGCTAGAATGTCGGTATGGCGAGGGCAAGCAGGAGAGTAACGCTGTCAGCGAGCGGCAGCCGCGCGACTCCGAACCGAGCGGAGAACAGGGCATGAGCGACGCACAACTGTACCTGGCAATCGGGTTACCTTCCTTCGTGGCGCTAGTCGGAATTCTGGTGAACGTCGGCTATTTCGTGGCGCTGAACGGCCGCATGACGAGGGTGGAAGATAAGCTCGACGTGCTGACGGGCAAAGTCGCCGATGTGAACAACCGGGTGGTGCGAATCGAGGACAAATTGGGAATCGTGCCACGCTAAGGTGAAGCGTTGGGCTGGCCGCCGTGGGGCGGGTCGTAGCCTGCGCGGGGCTCTCAGCCGGCCTGCTCCCAACTCCGATTGATCATCGACACCAGCATTATTGTCTTGGCGGCTCTTAGCCGGCTGGGTTTGCAGTGTTCCTTCGGGATGATGACAACACCTTCCACATCGAGAGGCATGGGTTCTCGCCGGAAGAGGTGAAGGAGGTCTTCGCCGGTAACCACAAGATCAGGAGAACGCGCGAAAAGCGATATATTGTGCTAGGCGAAACACTGGACGGTCGCTCGGCATTCGTCGTGTTCCAGCGGCTGTCCGGTGGGTTTGTCAGAGTGATCACGGCCCGGGACATGGAGGCCAACGAACGGCGGCTGTTTCGCCGCAAATAGGTAGACCTATGAAGAAGAAACTTTTCCCCGCAAAGCTGCCGCTCCCCAAGTTTCAATCGAACCAAGATGCCGCGGAGTATTTCGAGAGCCATTCAGTTGCAAACGTGTGGGATCAGTTGCCCGAGGCTCCTCAGGTCAAGCTATCGCCGGCCTTGGCCAAGAAGATCCGCGAGCGCCACGCCCGCGCAAAGTCTCCGATATCTCTGCGCCTGGCCCCGAACAGATAGCCGCCGCCAAGCACATCGCTGCGGCGACGTCGGTCGGCTACCAGACGCAACTCCGGATGTGGATTGCCGAGGGAATCCGCCGCGAAGCGAAGCGCGCCTAGCCATTCCCTTATCGCAGTTACAATCGGCGGTGGACTGTTATCGCTGCGGGTTCAACGAGCTTACTCCGCTTCCTCGGCGTACTCGTCAAGTACTTTGTCCGACATATGCGCCAAGTGCTTCTGAGCAGCGACTTCGCGAAGACTGTCGTAGGAAAGGTACGTACAGCTTTCGGCCAAAGGTCCTCTGTCCAGAAGTGAAAATACCGGGCGGCGGATTTCGCTGAACACCTTTTCCCGCTTCGCCAGGGGAGCGACGATGTGAAGTTTGATATCCATGTTGGGCTGAAGGGCCAAGAGGTCCGCCATTCGGAGAATCCCGGAGTAAACCGAAGTGGTGTGCTCAACCTCGAAGGCTCTCGCGATCGATCGCCCACGGAGCCATAACACATCAATCTGTTCTATCGTTCGAAGGGTTGTGTCGTCGTAATTCAGCGGTAGCCTATCGAGAAACTGAGGCGAGTGGGTATTCAACTCTTTCACGATTGCTGCTTTGTCGGCCCTGGGCACCCAGATGGACAGGCCCATCGACATCCCGATGTTCGCAATGAGCGCCTGGATGCGAATCGATTCCCGGACCTCGACTTCAGGCACGGCTTCAGTTTCTTCGCTAACAGCCGGATCGTCTGGCACCGAAACGGCTATCACCTTATCGGACCGATTGATTGTGTGGGTTTTCAGTTTACGACGATCATCGTCGTCAAGCGGGTAGGTTTTGTTGCTCTTCGCCTGCGCCTTCATCATATCCGCCAGAAAACCGCCGTCTACCTCGTCAAGCGGCATCAGTGGGGTTCTGACTTTTACGATCCAAGCGAATGAGCCTGGCTCGAGATTCCGTGTGAACGATAGCCTCTGCCAGATTTCAGGGTCATGGATGGGGACGGCCTTCTCGGGGTCGAGAAGAATGATCTCGCGCACCCGAAAGCGAACGACAAACGAATCATCCACCGAGCCGAACCTCGGCGTGCTGTCGTCATATGGCCCTTCGAGCACCTCAAATAGACCACACCACCTAGACAGTTTTGTCAGGTAACACAAGAAGACGTCTCCTGCCCTTACTTTCTGTGCGGCAGCTTTTTGTTCTCGCGAAATCCGGTTACATCGCGGGAGGTTTTCCTGAAGGCCTCGTAGGTCTCAGGGCTAAACAGATCAATGAAAAAGGCCATAGGCTTTAATACTACCGCGACCCTCAAGTCGTCGCGGCAGAAGACCCTCGCCCGCCTACCAATCCAGCACCGCCCCATCCCCCGCATACACCGCCGACTGCAATCGCTCCTGCTGAAACGGATGCCGTGCCGCCTCCGCCTCATTCACCCTGACGCCCAACCCCGGCGCATCCGTCGGCAGCCAATATCCGTTCTCGGTCCGTAGCGAACTCTCCACCACCTCCCAACGCCACGGCACGTCCGCCAGCATATCCTCCTGGATCAGGAAATTCGGCGTCGATAGCGCGAAGTGCAGCGCCGCCGCATTGGCGATCGGCCCCAGCGGATTGTGCGGCGCCACGCCCACGTAATACGGCTCCGCCATGGCCGAGATCTTCTTGGCTTCCAGCAGCCCGCCGCAGTGACACAGGTCCGGCTGGATCACATGCGCGGCGCGCTTCTCCAGCACTTCCCGGAACTGGTGGCGCGTCGCCAGCCGCTCACCCGTAGCGATGGGTACGCGCACCGCGCGGCGCACCTCCACCAGCGCGTCGATGTTCTCGGGCGGTACAGGTTCCTCGCAGAAGTAAGGCCGGAACTCCGCGATCGCGTTGATATACTCGATGGCCACCGCCGGATAAGTACGGCCGTGGAAATCGACCATGATATCCACGCGGTCGCCCACCGCTTCGCGCAGGCTGCCCATCACCGCCGCCAGTTTCTTCGCATATGGCGCGCCCATCAACGGTTCCGAGTACGGCACGAACACTACCTTCACCGCGGTGTAGCCGCGCGCCACAACTTCCAGCGCCAGATCGATCACGCGGCTCGCATCGAAACTCTCGTAGACCGCGCTCATCTCGCCGCCGCCCAGGTGCGTGTACATCCTGACTTTGTCGCGCACGGCGCCGCCCAACAGTTTGTACACGGGCACGCCAAGATGCTTGCCTAGAATGTCCCAGCAGCCCTGCTCGATGCCGGAGATCGCCGAAAGCCCGATCAACCCCGGCCGGAAAAACGGCTGCCGGTACAGCTTCTGATAGAGATGTTCGATGCGCGTGGGATCGTCGCCCAGAATGAACGGCTTCAGGTCTTCCACCGCCGCGGCCACCGCGCGCGTCTTCCATTCGAGCGAAGCTTCGCCCCAGCCGTCCAGGCCCGGCGTGTCCGTCTCCACTTTCACGAACACCCAATTGCGCATCTGGGCGTTGACCACAACGGTCTTGATATCGGCGATCTTCAAGCGACCTTGCGCAGCCTGCTCACGCGCCCCACTTCCACCCACTCGACCACCAGGATGTTGCCCGCGTGATCGAAGCACGCGCCATGCGGACACACAAACTTGCCCGGCGTGAAGTGGTCGCGCGTCTGCTTGCGCAGCTCGCTCCATGACTTGGCGGCGCTGTCGTCCCCCAGGTTCGCGATCACCTTGTTCCCGCGATCCATCAGAGTCACACGCGCGCCCAGGTCGGGGATCACGAACTCGCCGCCCCTTTCGCTGAAGTGACACGGCAGATTGACGCCGCCCACAAAACTGTCGTGTTTGCCATCCAGGGTGAAGTATTGCAGCCGGGCGTTGGCGCGGTCCGCCACCAGCAGCAGGGGCTTCGGTCCGCGCAGGTCCACCGTGATACCGTGCGGACAATCCAACTGGCCCGCCTCTTTACCCTTCCCGCCGAACGTGCGGATGAACTCGCCCTTGCTGTTGTATTGGTTAATGTAGCTGGAACCGTAGCCGTCGCCCACATAGATATCGCCGTTGGGCGCGATGGCCAGATTCGTGGGGCTGTACTTGGTGGCCGGCTTGCCGTCCGCGTCCAGCTTGTAGAACCCGGACTCCTTGGGATAGCCCAGCGTGAAGACTTCCTCGCCATCGAGCGTAGTCTTCACCACGATCCCGCGCTTAGTGTCGCAGAGGTACAGAAATTCCTGGCTGCCTTCCATGCGGATGTGGAGACCGTGCGCGCCGCCCTGAAACTCCTTGCCCCACGACTTGACGAACTTGCCCTGATGGTCGAAGACCACCATGGAATCATGGCTCTCGCTCGCGTCATTGACCGTATGGTGTACGTAAATGCGCGCCTGCGAGTCTTCGCAGACGCCGTGCGTATTGCCGTACTTGATGTCGGCCGGCAATTCGCCCCAGCCGTGCGTGCATTCGTACTGATGATCACCCTCGCCCAGGATCGGCTTGGCGCTGCCGGACTTGTTCTGCGCACCCAGAATGATTGGCCCGTAGCCGGCCAGCGCGCCGGCGCCTAATCCGCGGATGAACCCGCGGCGCGATGTTTCAGACATGTAACCCTCCTGCTGACTTACGCTGCGTTATTTTAGCAGAATGTGCTTTCATGGTGATTGTGACTGTGTCCACCTTTGTCTCCACGTTCAGCTTCCCCACCACGATCCTGTTCGGCGCAGGCGCGGTCGGCCGCCTGCCTGAAGAGCTAAGCAAGCGCGGCATGTCCCGTCCGCTGCTGGTCACCGACGCGGGCCTTGCGCGCACCCCCGTCTTCGAGCGGGTGGCGAGTTTGGCGCCCGGCGCGGCGGTCTTCGCCTCGGTGGAACCCAACCCCACCGAGCGCAACGTGATCGACGGCCTGGCCATCTACCAGCATAACCGCTGCAACGGGATCGTCGGCCTGGGCGGCGGGTCGCCGCTCGATGCCGCCAAAGCCATCCGGCTGAAAGTCACCCACGAATTGCCGCTGGCCGAGTACGACGATCTGCTGAACGGTTCCGATCGCATCTCGGCGAATGTGCCGCCCTACATCGCCATCGCCACAACTTCCGGAACGGGCAGCGAAGTGTCGCGCTCGACAGTGATCACCATCACCGCCACCCGCCGCAAGACCGTGGTCTTCAGCCCGCACCTGATTCCGGTGCTGGCCATCGCCGATCCGGAGCTGACCCTGAATCTGCCGCCGCATCTGACCGCGGGCACCGGAATGGATGCCTTCACGCACAACGTCGAGGCATACATTTCGAAGGGTTACCACCCCATCTGCGACGCCATCGCTTTCTCCGGCGCGCGCATCGTTTGGGAGAACCTGCCGCGCGTGATGGCCGATCCGCACGATATTGAGGCGCGCACGGAAATGATGATGGCATCCATTATGGGCGCCATCGCATTTCAGAAAGGACTGGGCGCCGTTCACTCGCTGGCACACCCTCTGTCTTCGGACTGCGGCATGCATCACGGCACGTCGAACGCGGTGCTGCTGCCCTTCGTGCTGGAGTTCAACCGCGCGGCCGCCCCCCAGCGGCTGCACGATCTGGAAGCGCAGTTCGGCGGCGGCGACATCGCTGAACAGGTGCGCGACTTGAACCGGCGCGTGGGCATTGCGCCCCGCTTGCGCGATTATGGCGTCACGGAAGCCGCTCTGCCTTCCCTGGCCGACAAAGCTTTTGAGGACGGCTGCCATCAACTCAACCCGCGGCCCTGTACGCGCGCGGATTTGCTGGCTCTGTACCGCGCGGCGCTGTAAGAATCCGCACGCCCGCCTCTGAAACCCGCTACACTAACAGTGTCGAATGCAGGTTTTGCAAGCGGGACAACATAAGCTGATCCTCCTGGAATTGGAGCCGGAACTGGTGGCTAACATCGCCAAGCAGGCCGGATTCGAAACCAAGCTGAAGGACACGCAACGCAGCATCACGCTGGATCTGACGGCGGCGGGACGGCAGGCGCCCTTGCTGCTGTTCGATGCCGCCGATCCCGCCAACCTCGGATGGTTCTCGCGCTGCCAGTTTTATATCGACGGGCGCAGCGGCGGAGTGATGCAAACGCCCATCAGCCTGGCCAACAAGCGCGACCGCGGAGGTAAGCCGCAGCCCTATTCCGTGCGCGTGAATATCGCCAAAGAGCTGCCGGCCAGCTTCCGGCTGCCGGGCAAACAGCCGCTCACCGAACAGGTGCTGTACGCGCTGCTATTCAACTTTCTGAGCGCGCTGATGAAGACCGGCGTGGCGGTTTGCGGCGGGACCGCGGTGCAGGCGCTGGCCGGCCGTACCGAAGGCATCGGGCCGCGCAACTGACTCAATTCAACGTGAAGTTCACATCGATCTGAGTGGCCACTTCCACCGCTTCGCCGTTCAAGTAGGTCGGGCTGAAGACCCAGTGCTGGACCGCCGCGAGCGCTGCCGGAATCAACAGCGGGTGCCCGCTAACCGTGCGCAGATCCAGGATGGCGCCCTCGCGCGAGATGACCGCCTGCAACCGCACCGTCCCAGCGACACGCGCTTGCCTGGCGAGCGGAGGGTAAATGGGCAGCGGCCCGGATAGCATCTTGCCTTTCTGCACGTTGCCGCCGACCACAATTCGCTTGATCGGTTTGGGAGCTTCCCTGGCCACCGGCTGCGGGGGCGGAGCGGCCGGCGGCATCGACCGCACCAGGCTATCGATCACACCGCTACCCGATCCAGGCGAATCGCCAAAGCCTCCAGGCACTCCCACACCAGCGCCCACGGCCGGCTCGAACTCGGGATTCTGAATGATGGCAGCCTTCTCGGGAATTGCCGCGGGCAAGACTAACATCCGCCGTTCCATCTGAAACGGAACCGTAGCGGCCTGCTTGACCGGAGCTTGCGCTGCCTGGCGGGGCAATGCCCGCGGCGGCTCCGGCGGCAAGAACAGGTCGCCGAGCGAATGTCCATGCGGTAACCGCTCCGTCTCGACTAATGGAACCAGAATCGCCAGCCCAATCAGCGCCACCTGCCCAATGAACGAAACTACTACCGTCCACGGCTTCTGCGTGCGTTCAGACACACCAATAGCGTCAAACATTTCAGCCTCTCTTTGACTTATTCGATTTCTAACCGGTCTGACTGATTCGACACCCGCGGCAGTAAGTAAGTTCCGGAGTGGCGCAGGCATCCAGGTCCGATGTCCCGGCCATACCTATGGAATCCTCCACTCGGCTGAACGAACTGCGGACAAACGGTTAATTAATGAAGCCGAGCTTCTTCAAGGTATCCGCAGGCTCGGGATCCTCAAACTGCGTGAGCGTCATCTTCTCACGCCCGTTCACCAGCGCCACCCCGGCCGGCGCGCTGACAAATGGAAAGATCTTCTTCAACTGCGGCAGGTCGTTCGAGAGCACTGCCTTCAGGTGGGTGTCGTCGAGGAAGCCCTGCCCGAACTGGGGCACGTTGATGGGCACGGCTACGATTCGCGTGTCGCCCCAGTTAAATTTCGACATGCGCTTGGCTGCATCCAGACAGTGCAGGCACTCGGGATCGAAGTAGAAGATCAGGATCTGGCCCTCCTGCAGCGAATACGGCTTGCCGTTCACCATAATGGTATCCGGCGCTTTCGTGCCGGTCTGCCGCATGGCGGCCACGCCGTACGATCCCGCTGCGAAAAGCGTGACCGCGCCTAGGACGAGCATGGCAGTGCGCAAGCTTCGCGCGGGCTTAGCCCACTTGCCGGCCAGCACCGCCAGGCACAGCATGACCCCATCGCCGATGAAAAAGCCCGGACCCACGGCGCGCTTCACCCAGGGAAAGCAGCTACATTCCGCACCGCGCAATGCAGTGTAGTTGATGCCGATGAAGATCATGAAAGCGATCAACAGCGCGCCGCCCAGCCACGCTCCCCAGCGACGGAAACGCGGCGCCAGCAGGAGCACCGCGGTGAAGGTTTCGGCGATGCCGAAGCCGATGGCCGCCGCCAGGCTCAACGATTGCGGAACGCGTGCCTGCGCCATGCGAACGGCCGCGCCTGGAGCGTCGGTCAGCTTCCAAAGGCCCGAGACCAGAAACAGCAATGCCAGCAGAATCGCGCCCACCCAACTGAGCGTGGTCTTCCAACTGGGCATCTCTAATCCGGCCATGGCCTGATGCGGCTGTGCCATACTGTGGTCCATGGCCTCCATTTTAACCAAATGATCCCCGCAATGCTTTTCCTGCTGGCGGCATTCGCGCGCGCGGATACGATCGATGAGAACTTCGAGATCCCCGCGAACGACTGGCGGTATGTGCCCCGCCCGCTGACGCAACAGCCGGCCATGGTGGATTGCGTCTTTCAATCCGACGGGCCGGATGCCCAAGTCAGGCTAGTGCTGCTGAGCCACGCCGATTTGAATGCCTGGCGGGTGGGCCGCGAGCACGAGGAAATCGCCGCCACGCCAAGCGGTCCACGCGGTGCGCTGCACGTGCCGGTGCACGACCTGGACACTTATGTAGCCATCGAGAATCGCGCGTCCCGGCCGGTGCGCGTGCGCCTGCGCGTATTTCTGGAACAGCCGCAGGTACGCTACCTCTCGCGCGGCCGCCAACTGGT
>Ga0302325_10006923_pt1 | contig 25316 bp, 24 predicted proteins | sample Palsa_T0_2_FD_201948 | JGI IMG/M metagenome (GOLD analysis project Ga0302325, IMG submission 201948) | Peat permafrost microbial communities from Stordalen Mire near Abisko, Sweden - Palsa_T0_2 | ecosystem: Environmental > Terrestrial > Soil > Palsa > Peat permafrost | place: Sweden: Abisko... | reverse complement strand
CAGGCCCTCACCGAAGAGCGATAAACCTGCCACCTCGTCGCCCTGGCCGTGACAGCCGCGGCAACCCAGCGCAGTGTAGATGACGACTCCCTTTTTCGCCGGAACCCGCAGGTCCTCACGTACACGCGTCCCGCGGCGCGAGGCGAGGTAGACCGCAAGCGCACGTGTGGCGTCGGCGTCGAAATGGTAGCCGCGGTGTGAAGCGAGCGTCGTCGAGGTGGCCGCGCCGTCGTGCTCGTCACCATAGCGGGCGAGGGAAGGAGCGCTCAGAACACCATCACGTTTGCTCGTGTGGCAAGCGGCGCACTTCGATGCGGTAATGATGGCTTCGCCGCACGCTTCACGCGTCATGTTGACGGGCTTCCCGTTCACCGGACAGGCGACCTCGACACCGCTGCCTGGTGCGTCGCTGTGTGGTGGGCTCGTTGGCACGAGGTGCTGGGCGATGCTGGCGGCTTCACGAGGCGATAGGCGCAAGCTCGGCATCGTGGCTGCTGCATTCGCGCGGTGGGGGTCAGCGAGGTAGTATGCAATCCAGTCCGGCGTTCGCGTCGCGACGATGGGCACAAGGTCGATGTGCAGCAACCCATCGTCTGCACGTGGAGCACCCACCTCGTGACACGCCGCGCACCCGAGCGCACTCACGAGCACCCGCCCTTCCGCCGCGCTGCTGCCAGGGACGCTCGCGCGATGCTGCAGCGACGTGGCAGCATCCGAGGCTTCGATCGACCGTAGACGTGCGACCACCGAAAGCGTGCTCTCCTCGTCGAGCGAGAGCACGAACCCGCTGCGCGCAGCGTGACTCGCGAGGGAGGTCGCAAGCTCGGCCGCCGTGCTCCGAAGACCGAGAGTGTCGAGCGGTGTGGCCGGTGAGTCGTCGTCGCCACCGTGGCAACCAGCACAGCGCAGCGACCGATAGAGGGCGCGCCCGAGCGTCAGCGAGCTCGCGAGATTTGGCGGCGTGGGCTTTTCGACCGCCTCCGCAGCGGGGGTTTTCCCTTCGCGGCGTTCGAGCCAGCGGGCCCATGCACCGCGGGCGGACGATGTTAGGCCGGGGCGCATGTCGTCGTGACAAAGAGCGCAGCGTGCCTCGACGGTGGGAACGGCGGCGTTCTCCAACGTCGCTAGCCCCTCGTGGGCGGGTGCTCGCTCGAGCGCCAACCCGTCACCCCCGTGACACGCGACGCACCCAAGCTCGGCGTGGTGGTCGATGAGCGTCCCGCGGTTCGGGTGCTCCCGAAGAACACGCGGCGCGTCTGCCGTTCCGCGCGGGTCAGTCGAGCCGAGATGGCACGTCGTGCAGCGTTCGGTCTCACTGCTTGGGTTGCACGCGCCACCGTCACCCGGCGCACACCTCCACGCAACCGTGGTCTCGCGAATCTTCGGCGCGCCCGCTTCGTCCGTGAGAGTGCTCCATGCACGTTGCCAGCTCGACCACTCAGGCTCCTGAGAGCCCGTGCGCCATAGCGAGTATCCGGCAAACGACAAGAGGATCGCGGCAGTCGCGGATACGACCAGCTCGAACCGTGCGGGCTTCACGGTCTGGCAGAGGCCGGCGGCGGATCCGCAACGCGCCGCGCAGAAGCGATGGCCCGCCGTATCGAGTCGATGCCGGCTTTGATTCGCTCCTCGCTCGTGGCGTAGCTGAAACGCACGTATCCGGGTGCGCCGAATGCTTCGCCCGGCACCGCCGCGACATGCGCCCGCTCGAGCAGGAAGAACGCGACGTCATCGTCACTGGTGATCGTCTTGCCGTCGTGCTCGATGCCGTACAGACCTCGGCAGTCCGCGAACGCGTAGAAAGCCCCCTCGGGTTTTCGACAGCGCACACCAGGCACGCTGTTCAACCCAGAGACCATCACATCGCGACGTCGCTCGAACTTGCCGCGCATTGCTTCGACGGTATCTTGTGGACCCGTCAAGGCGGCGAGAGCCGCGTGTTGCGCGATCGTCGCGGCGTTGCTCGTGCTCTGGCCTTGAACGAGATCGAGCGCCTCGACGAGCGACGGTGGAGCGATCGCCCAGCCGATGCGCCAGCCCGTCATCGCGTACGTCTTCGACACGCCGTCGACGATGACCGTTCGCGCGGCGAGGTCTGGCGCGACGGAGGCAATCGAGACGTGACGAAACCCGTCGTAAACGAGCTCGGCATAGATCTCGTCGACGATGATCCAGCAATCGCTCTCGCGGAGGGCGGCCGCGAGGTCGCGCATTCGCGCTTCGGGATAGGCAGCACCGGTTGGATTCGACGGCGTGCACAAGATGACGGCCTTCGTGCGGGGTCCGAGAACGCGCGCGAGGGCATCACCCGAAACGAGCCAGTCATCCTCTTCGCGCGCCGGAAGGAAGACTGGCTCAGCGCCCGCGAGTCGCACCTGCTCCGGATAGCTGACCCAACAGGGTGTTGGGATCACGACCTCGTCGCCAGGCTCGTAGAGTGCGAGCGCGACGTTGAAGAGCGCTTGCTTCGCGCCGACTGACACGCACACGTTGCTTTCGGTAGCACGCTGTCCACGTCGCCTGAGGTGGTCGTCGCAGATGGCTCGCTTCAGTGCCGGAATGCCAGTCACCGCCGTGTACTTGTGTGCGCCACCGTCGATGGCGCGCTTGGCAGCATCGAGCACGGAGGTGGGCGGATCGAAATCGGGCTCGCCCACGCCAAACCCGAAAACGTCGACCCCTCGCCCACGCAAGGCTGTCGCCTTGGCATTCACGGCGAGCGTCACGCTCGGTACGACGACGGACAGGCGCTTCGCGAAGCCTCTCGGCACAGGTCCCCTCTCAGGCCTCCTTCAGCTTCTCTTTCTTCTCGCCCTTGTCCTTGTCGTCGGAGGATGACTTCTCGGACTTCTCCGGCTTCTTGTCGTCGTCGTCGGAGTCACGCAAACCCTTCTTGAAGTTCGCGATGCCCTGACCAAGGCCTTTGCCGATGTCGGCGATGCGCCCCGCGCCAAAGAGGAGCAGCGCAATCAATCCGATGATGAGTAGCTCGCCCGGCCCGATGTTGCCCATGGTTTGGTGCCTCTCCCAATTTGCTAGCAGTCACGCTCCGTCACCGCAAGCGCGCGATGCTTCTCCGCCCAAGCACGAAGAGCGTTGCGGCGCCCATGGTAGCCAACAACGCGACGATTGGCGTCATCAGATACGAGAGCGAGGGTACACTCACACGCTCCATCGCTCGCATGAGCCCGAGTGCTGCGAGAGGTCCGCTGACGCCTACACATACAGTGGCAAAGGTGCCACGGACGAGGCGTGTCCACCCGGTCACGATGGCGACCAGTGCCGCGAGCATCGCTGCGAGCTCGACGACCATTACGCGAAGAACGGGCGACACGTCGGACGCATGAGCCCAAGGCGGCATCCCATGGAGCACGACGACAGACGCCCGTACGTCGACGGGGAATTTGGAAGCGGGTAGTGAGAATCGTGCATCGTCGAACTCGATGCGTCGCATATCGTCGGCGATGTGCGCGTCTTTGGCAGAGAACGCGACCGCATGGAGGGCGCCGGGTCCCGGTCCATAGAGCCGTGGTTCGGAGCCGGGCGCGCATAGCCAGGTGACCGACACGAACGGCACGGCGTAGGTCGCCTCGATGGTGGCGTGACCGCAAGCCGCGCGACCCTGCGCGAGCAGCGCTTGTGCCATGCGCCCAGGCGCACCGGCATCGCTCGCACCCATCGCGGACGCCACGCCGAGGAGAGCGACCACGGGCAGCATCGTTCGCCATTGCGCCAGTGCAGCCTGGAAGGGCGATTCCCCCAGCAGCATCATGGCACGTGCCTCCCCCCGCTCCGCAAATCGATGGGAGGCGAGTGCCCACCCGAGCGGCCACCCGATGAGCAGGGAGGCCTCCAGCGCAAGCTCGACGACACCACGCAAAAACGGCAGCGCGACTCGAAGGGGCACGTTCGGATCGAGCAACCAGGGAAGCACGCGTACCGCTCCCGCGAGCAAACCAACGGCTAGCAGGCTTCCGGAACACACCCACACCGCTCGCCCAACGTGTGGTGAAAGTGGATGATTCTTGAACATCGGTGCAGGCAGAGGATCCCGGCCGATCCTCAATTCTGACTCTTGCACAGGGCCGTGAACCCCGTGCTACGTTCTCGCACCGAGGGACTGAGCACATGCGTAAAGCGATTGTGGCGGTGGCAGCAATGGGTTTGGGGGTAACAACCCTGCTCGGGCACCCGTCTGACGCTCGCGCTGACGAGATCGCTGGCTTACCGAAGGCGACTGTAGGCGGAGGGTTCCTCGGCGCCGAAGTCGTTGCGATCCCGATGGCCATCGCAGGTGTGAGCGCTGGATGGGCCTATGCCGTGTTTCCGGGGCTTGGTGCGATTGGCGGAGCCATTGGCGGGTACTTCGTCGATCAGGCCTATGGGAGCGGCGGGAGCAGCAGCGCGGGAACCCAGCAACCGGCTTATGGCTCGACCTTCATGTTGGCTGGGGGAATGGCGCTCATCATTCCGACCATTGTCCTGATGCTCAACGCGACCCGATACCACCCTAGCGCCGAAGCAACCGAAGACCACGCGCCCACCAACGTCGGACCGGAGGCCAACCCCGGCAAGACCGGAGGCAGCGCCGTGACTCCCAGTGGTGGGGGTGGCACGACCGAGACCCCAACGAGCCACGGCGGCACCACTGCACCTCCACCCCCACCCCCCTACGTTCCGCTGTCATTGGTCGACGTGCATGGTGGCTCTCTGCGGATGGGAATCCCCATTCCCGAGGTCCACAACGCGTACTCCATGCGTGAGATCAAAGAGCTAGGCGTCCGCCAGAGCACCGAGCTTCGCGTTCCGGTCTTCAAGCTCGCGTTCTAAAAGTCGTTTCGCTACCATCGGGGGTTGGATGGTGAATCCTCAAGGGCGTCCGGCCGCCGCAAAGCCCACTGATCCGATGATTGGGCGCGTCGTTGCAGGGCGCTACCGCCTCGAGTCCCGCCTTGGCGAAGGCGGCATGGGCATCGTGTACCGCGCGCGGCATGTGCTGATCGATCGCGTGGTCGCGTTGAAGCTCATCCGCCCCGACCTTCGCGGAGAGACGCATTTGCGGGCGTGGATGCTGCGCGAAGCCCGCGCGGCCAACCGCGTCGATCACGCCCACATCATCGACATCCACGACATCGGCGAGACGGAAGACGGCGAGCTCTACCTCGTCATGGAGTACCTCGTCGGCACCGCGCTCTCCGCCGAGCTCGCACGTGGTGCGATGTCGCTGTCGCGTGGCGTCGACATTCTCGAGCAGATGTGTGCGGCGCTCGGTCGCGCGCACGACCTCGGCGTCGTCCACCGCGACCTGAAGAGCGACAACATCCTCCTTTCGACCAAGGGCGGTCGCAAGGACTTCGTGAAGATCCTCGACTTCGGGCTCGCCCATCTCGCGATGGATCCACGGCTGGCCCCAAAGGGCGCCGTGTTCGGGACGCCGGAGTACATGTCACCCGAGCAGGCGCGAGGGGAGGAAGCCGGCCCTCAGAGCGATCTCTACGCACTCGGCGTCCTCTTTTTCGAGATGCTCACGGGCCAGCTCCCCTTTCGATCGAGCGACCGCGAGACGCTCCTCGAGATGCAGCGGAGCGCGCCGCCCCCACGCCCGCGATCCATCAAGGCCGACGTACTGCCGGCCGCCGAAGCGATCGTCCTCAAGCTCCTCGAGAAGGACCGGCGGCGGCGCTTCCAGGACGCCCACCACCTCCACGAAGAGCTCAAGGCGCTTCAGCGATCGCTGCCGAGCACGGCGTGGGAGGTCGGTTCTGGTGGAGACTTCGCGCCGCCGCCGCCCCCACCTCCACCGCAGTCGCCTGGGGTGATTGAGTGGGCGAGTCGCGCTGCGCTCTTTTCGCGCATGGTGTCGCGCGCGTATCCATCGGGCAACGCACCGCCCGAGATCCAGAAGGCCCTGGGAACGTCGTGGGAGCTCGCTGCGCGCGCGACCAAGCTCGAAGGTGAGGTCGCGAGCCATACGCGCAAGCTCGAGTCTCTCGAGCGTCGCGGGCGCGCGCTTCGTGCCGAGATTGGGCGCAAGGTTGAGGAGCTCGCGCACGAAGAGTCACGTGCGCTCCGCGATGCGGCGGCCGAGCAACAAGAGGCAGCGCGGCTGCGAGAGCAGGTGCAGATCGCCGAGCGCAACGCGCAAGTCGCAAAGACGCAAGCGGACGCGACGCAGAGCGGCGCGCCACCGATGCAGCTCCGTGCGGCGTTCGAGCGCGTCGGAGCGGCCCTCGCGCTCGTGGAGGCTCGGCGAGAGCACTTGGCAGAGCGCGAGCAGAAGGCCTCGGTCAAGGACGCACACGCCCGCGATCTGCGGCGGCAGATCGAGGAGCTCCGCGCGCAGCTGTCACGGTATGCCGAGGCACTCGAAGAGGATCTCGCCCAGGGCCGGGAGAAGGTCGCGGCGCGCACCCGAGAGGGGCTTGGCTTCGAGAAGTCCTTCAGCGAAGTCTCGAGCCTGCTGCTCTCGCACCTCAAGGCCAAGCCCGAGGCACGCGATCTTCTGCAAGACCTCCTCGAGAACATGCACAGTCCAATGCCCGTCAAGGCCCCGACGGGTAGCAGCGGCTCGGAGAGCCGCGGCCCTGGAATGTGAGATCTACGGGAGCTTCGCGTTCAAGAACGACTTGAGCTTGAGTAGCGTCTTCGGATCGCGTGTGAACGACGGAACTTGATAATCCTTCGCCCACGCGGCCACCTCGTGGACGAACTCGGTGCGTTGTGCGGCGTCGTCGATGATGTCATCCACCGTTCGGCCGCGCGCTGCGCCCTTGTGAAGCCCCTTCACGTACGTCTCGAGACGCACGTAGTCGGCGCCGAGGAAAGCCTTCACTTCCGCTGCGTCGAGCGCGAGACGCTCGAGCGCGCCCGTCTTTGCCGCGGGCTCTGCTTGCGTCGCCAGCGCTGCCGCGACACGTAGGACGAACGCATCGTCCATGAAGCCGAGATCATCGATGCCGTCGGGGATGAGGTCGAGCGACTTGAAGATGTAGTTGAGGCCAGCGACGACGTGCCGCTTCACTTGCTCGGAGGCATCGCCCGAAACGAGAGCGCCGAGAGCACCAGCATCTTCGCCAAGCGTTCGCAGCCAGGCAGGAAACATCTCGAGGTATTTCGGGTCGGTGGGCGCGTCGCTCATGGGACGCACCGTATCATTGCGAAACGGTCGCGAGAAGCCGCGGCGCAACGTCTCGCAAGGACCGCGCACCTGCCACGAAATCGCGTGCGCCCGCGCCATAGGCGACGAGGGGAACGGGGGCGCGTGTGTGCGTTCGCACCGAGAGATCCTCTAGATTTCCGTGGTCGCTCGTGACGACGACGAGCTGCTCGCGAGCGTCGACGGCCGCGAACAGCTCCGAGAGGAACCGATCCGTGCGCACGGCTTCGTCGCGTGCCCACTCGGTGTCCTGGGCGTGGCCTGCGGAGTCCGTCAGAAACATCTCGAACAGAGCGACGTCGTTCTCGGCAGCTCCAGCCGCCACGTGCTGCGCCGCTTGCTTGATGGAGACGACGGGTGCGTCAAGCCCGGCAGCGCGGAGAAGCTCACCCGTGAGATCGAACGTTGCGGCACGGCCGCGGCGCACATCGTCGAAGGTCAAGAGGCTTCCCCCGTTGGCCAGCGCACACACGCTGCTCGACGACGGCGGGTGGCGCCTCGATGCCTTCTCGGTGCCTGCAAGCACGGCTTCGACGTGACGCGCTCTTCGCGCGTCATAGGCGTTCAAAAAGGCTGCCTGAAGGCCTCCCGCGCGTGCCCTCCCAAGAAAGCCCTCACGCTCGATGAGCGCGCGGAGCTTGGCCGTCGGGTAGCCGCTCACGTGACCTCCCGAGAGGGCGATCGCATCATCGCCGGTGAAGATCGTCGCTTGCCCGGTGGCGCTTTGGGGCAGACCGGGGTGACCTAGCGTAGCGTCGACGGCGACCATCGCGACGTCATCGCCGCTCTTCGTCGTGCCAGCACCGAGGGGGCCGAGCACGTCGAGCGGTGTGTCGAAGAAAGGATTCTGCGGACCGCGCGCACCAAAGCCGATGCCATCGACGAACACGAGCAGGACGCGCTTCACGTCACATCACCGGAGCGCTCGGCTCACATGGCTCTCGCGACCGCGAAACCGAGCACGAACCCAGCCATGAGCGCTCCCGACACGAGCAGGACGACGAGGATCTGCGAGATACCTGGCCGTCTACCGCCCGAGAACGAGACGGGATCATTCGTCGACGTGGGCAACACGACGACGGGTGGTGGGCGATGCGAAGCAGGTGCGACTCCTTGGCTCCCGAGCGTCGAGTGGTCATGCGCGTGCGCTTCGCTCTTGTGCGGCGACGAAAGCGTCGGCCCAGTAGGTGAAACCGCGCCCGCGTCACTTGGTGGAACGATCGAATGCGACACGGAGATCGCCGCAAGCGCCCGAGACATCTCTTCCGTCGACTGAAATCGACGCGCGCGATCCTTCTGAAGCGCGTGACGAAAGAAGGCGTCGAAGGGCGCGAGCGCAGGCGACACCGTGCTCGGTGGGTGGGGGTCGGCGGTGAAGATCAACGTGAGGCGCGCGAAATCGGTCGGGCCCTCGAAGGCTTGCCGACCCGTCATGATCTCGTAGAGCATCACGGCGACGCTCCATAGATCACTGCGATGGTCCGCGTCGCGCGCGCTGCGAGCCTGCTCGGGGCTCATGAACGACGGCGTGCCGAGCAGCATGCCCGTGCGCGTGCGATTGCCCATGCCACCCGCTGCGTCCATCACCTTGGCGATGCCGAAATCGAGGATCTTGATGGCATCGCCGGGTAGTACGAAGATGTTCTCCGGCTTGAGATCGCGATGCACGACGTTCTGCGCGTGTGCCACGCCGAGCCCAGCGAGCACGCCTTGCGTGATCATGACCGCGCGCTGAGCCGCGAGTGGGCGCCCGTGGTGCGCGAGCGCGCTGAGCGGCTGACCGTCGAGGCGCTCCATGACGAGATACGGCGCGCCATCATCGGCTTCGCCGACCTCGAACACGCGTAGGATGTTGGGGTGCAAGAGGCGCATGCATGCCCGACCTTCCTCGAGAAAGCGCATGCGCACTTGAGCGTCCACGAGATGCTCGGAACGAAGCAGCTTGATGGCAACCCGCGCGGCAGGCTGCGGCGGGAGCACCTCCGCCTCGTAAACGAGGCCCATGCCACCCTGCCCGAGCAACGTGGTCAGTCGGAACCGCCCCGAAAGCACCGTGCCGACGAGCGCTGTCGCTTCGTTCAGGGCCAGACCAGGCACGGTTGCAACCATGGATGTATTCTAGCGTGAGCCTTGAAGATCGAACGAAAGGAAGTGGCGATGCTCGTCGCGACGCTCGTGATCGCCGTCACGCTCAATGCATGGTGGCGCGTGAAGGAGACCGGTCGTCGTGCACGCTACGCCGCACAACAAGAGGCCCTGATGCGAGACGCGGGCCCGGAATGAAGCCCCTCGCCATGGCTGTGGTGCTCGCGGCCGTCGGATGTCATCGCGGGGGTGGGAACGCCGCCGACCTACCGTCGAGCTGCCTCATCGAGCACGACGGGGGCGTGACGCAGTGCTTCGACGACATCGGCTCGGGTGCCAAGAGCGAAGGTGAGAAGGCGTGCGGCACGATGCATGGCGTCCACACCTTTCGCGCCGGCACGGCTTGCCCGACCGATGGAGTCATCGCCTCGTGCACGAAGGCCTCAGGCACCGAGCTCGAGCGTGTGGAGCGGTGCTACCGCGACGAAGCCGCGTGTACTGCGCGATGCGCCAAAGGTAACGGCGTCCTCAACAAGCCTTGACGAGCATGGTCACTGGCGTGCGCCCACGCCATCGCGTGTGACGAACCACTGCGGCGATCCATCCGCGCCTGGGTAAAAGGTCACCGTCCCGGATGCACCGTTGACCGTCGTAGTGAAGGCGTCGCCGGCGGACTGTACGAGCGGCATGTGATCGATGGCGAAGTTTGGCGCGCTCCACGTGAGCGAGGAGCCGTCGAAGTCGACCTCGATCGGCCCGATGACGATGGGGTCGAGGTATTGGCCCGCGTACTTCCCCCACGTGCTCGCCGGTGTCGTGTAGACGGGCGCGGGTACGTCGAGGAGACCGAGGAACGTATCGAGGGCGCGCTCCGCTGCGTGGATCGCGTTGCGCGATTCGGAGTTGTAAAACACGACGGCCGCAAAGCCGCTCGTGGGCACCATGACGAAGGCTGAGCGGTACCCGAGGTCCTCACCGGTGTGGCTCAAGACGTGCTGGCCCTTGTAGCCGTCGATGACGTCGAGCCCATAGCCGTAACCTTCTTGGCCTTCTGGGAGCTGGTCGGTGTCGACGTGGGTCGTCTCCATCGCCGTTACCGACGCTGGTGACAGCATCGTGCCGCCACTGGCGAGCAGCGTCTCGGCGAAGTGGGCGTAGTCGATCACGCTGGCGATCACCCCAGCCGGTGGGCGCGTGATGGCACAATCATAGGCGTCCGGCTGGTAGCTCTCGCTCGTCGTCTGCCCGAGCGCGTGATCACCGGCGGTCGCGGCGACCGTGTCGTAGGTCGCGGTCGTCATGCCCGCAGGACCGAAGACGCGCGAGCCTACGGCATCCTCGAAGCTCTGCCCGCTCACTTGCTCGATGATCCAACCCGCGACGGAGAAGCCTTGGTTCGAGTAGTCCCAGACGGCATTCGGCGGCGACCAGAGAGGCAACGGCGTGTGCGTGGCGTACCAGGCTGCGCTCTGCCCTGGGCCGACTGGACAAATCGTGCTCGCGACGCCGATGTCCGGGATGCCGGAGGTGTGCGTGAGGAGGTTCTGCACCGTGATGGTCGATGGGTCGAACCCCGCTTGGAGCGGGAAGGGGACGTAGCTGGTGACCGGTTGCGAGACGTCGAGCTTGCGCTCCTCGACGAGCTTCATCGCCGCAGCTGAGAGGACCATCTTGCTCATCGACGCGACGCGGAACAGCGTCGAGGGCGTGACCGGATCGGACATACCACGCTGCTTTGTCCCGAGACCGGCGGCGAAGGCGAGCTTGCCGTTCAAGACGATCGCAACCGCCCCACCGGGGATGGCGTTGTGCCCCATGTCGTGCTCGATGTAAGCGAGCACGCTCGCGAAGAGCGGATCGTTCGGATCACCAACGGTGACGATCGGCGCTTCTTTTCCGCCACATCGTGATGCTCCGACAAGGGCCATGACGAGAAGCGCAGTCCAAGACGATCTCATGCTTGCGCGTTAGCAACACGCGCGCTGGTTTTGTTCCAGGAGAACGCGGTCAGCGCGCGCGCTCTTTCGCGCGCTGGACGGCGAGCTGGATCATGATCTCCTGCTCGCGTGGCTCCGCCCAGCGGCGACGCGCGGACTCGCTCAGGTGATCGAGCGGATCGTAATAGAGGAAGTACTGCCCCGCCTTCACCGCGGGCGCCGTGAAGACGCTGATGCCCGTCTCGCGGTCGTAGTACTCGTACGAGTGAGCGTCGCGCTTGCCGCCGCCACCGGGGGCGTCGACCACGAAGACCGGCGTGTTGAAGCCGGCCGTCGCGCCGCGCACGTGCTTCTCGAGATAGAGCGCCGTATCGAGCGTGGTGCGAAGGTCCTCGACGCCGCGCACGAGGTCATGCACGTAGACGTAGTACGGGTGCACGTTGACGTGGCCGAGGCGCTTCACGAGGAGCGACATGATCTCCGGCGTGTCGTTCACGCGGCGCTGGAGCACGCTCTGGTTTCGCACGAAGATCGCGCGCTCGTGGAGCTTGTTCATCGCGCGCTCCGTGATGGCCGTGATCTCCTTCGGGTGGTTGAAGTGCGTGTGGAGAACGACTTCCTTATGGAGCTTGCGGCCCTTGTCGACGATGCGGGTGAGCGCGTCGATCCACGGCTCGTCGTTCAAGAGCTTCATCGGCATTACCGCGGGGCCCTTGGTCGCGAACCGCATGCGCCGCACGTTGGGGATGGCGAGGAGTGCTTCGCCTATCTCTTCGATCTGCGACGCCCGCAGCTGGTACGCGTCACCGCCGGAGATCACGATGTCTTCGAGCTCGGGACGCGAGGCGATGTAGGCGTACGCGCTGCGCCAGCGCTCTTCGCTCACCTTGAGGTTGACCTTCTCGACTTCCTCCGTGTCGACCCCGACGGCGTAGCTGCGTGTGCAGAAGCGGCAGTAGACGGGGCACGTGTCGAGCGGGAGAAAGAGCGCCTTGTCCGGGTAACGATGCGTGAGGCCTGGGACGGGCGCGTCGCCCTGCTCGTTCAGCGAGTCGAGGTGGAGCTTCGGGTGGTCGGGTTGCAGCCGAGAGACGACGGGAATGAACTGGATGCGAAGGGGATCCTCGTAAGGGTTCACCCAATCGACGAGCGACAGGAGGTAGGGGCTCACGCGGACGCTCATCGGCGCCTTCTTGAAGCCCGCCTCAGCGTCCGCGCAGAACGCCGGAGAGACGAGCCCCTCGAGCGCCTTGAGAAGCTTCGGGACGTTCGTGATGGTGTTCTTCGCCTGCCAGTGGTGGTCGAGGAACGTCTTTTCGTCGACCTCGCGGTACGCTGGGATGCGCTGCCAGAATGGGCCGTCGAGCAGGTCTTTGTAGGCGAGCGTCGCGGGATCGACCGCGGGCTTCTTCGCCGCCAGAGGCAACGTGTGGACGATGGGCAGTGACGCCATGGTTGTTTTTCCCTCAGCCGCCGGCTTTTCGCAAGGCCTCGCGCAGCTCTTCACGGACGAGATCGCTGACGTCGTCGGGCTCGATGACGCGTGCGGACGAGCCAAAACCCAGCACCCAACGCACGAGCGCGGCGCGGTCGCCCACCGGAATGGCGAGGCGGACGCGACCGTCGGGAGCCGTCGCGAGGCGCTGCTCGGGGTGGTGCTTGCGCGAGCGGACCTCATCGGCTGCGCGGGCGTCGAACTCGATGACGGCCCTCCGGCGGTCTTCGACGGGCACGGGCCCGAAGGCGCCGAGCACGAGCCGCTCGGGGTCGAAGTCGGGTGGAAGCTCGAACCGCTGGGCCTCGACCTCGGCGTCGTGAACCGCGTCGAGCGCAAACACACGGACCTCGCTGCGCTTGACGTCGAGACCTACGCACGCGACGCACCCGTCGTGCACGGCGATGACGTAGGGGCACATGCGAATGCGCTCGTGCTCGAAGCGAAACGCGACGACGCGAAGCTCGGCAGCCGCACGAAAGATCTCGTCGAGATCGCCCCCCTGCGCCAGATACGAGCGGGACGGATATGGGACGACGACGATGCGCTCCGCGAGCCGGGCGTTCGACTGGATGTCAACGGTGTGCGCGGCGCGGAGTAGCGGCCTTTCGGCCAGGCGAAGGAGCTGACGGTGGGCAACGTCGAGCTCGTCGAAGAGGGCGCTTCCGCGAAGCGGCTCGAACGTCTGCCTCGCGGCCAGGAGGAGATACGCTTGGGTGCGGCGCAGCGTGATCGTCCGCCCTTGCTCGCTGGGCTTCACGCGCCAGCGATTGGGCCCACCAGGCGTCGTGGGAACGGGCTCGAGCCCGAGCTGATCGCGCAACGTGACGAGGTAGCGCCGCACGCTGCGTGTGCTCAAACGCATCACGGTCGCGAGCTCTTCGATCGTGGCGCCGTGGCCGTGGGCTTCGAGGACCTCACGCATGCCCTCGATGCGTCGATGCTGCGTGAAGCGACCTTGCGGCCTGCCGGGGGCGCGCGCGCGCTTGGGAACGATGGCGCGGCGAGTCACGGGACGGGGCGCATCCGCATCTCTTGGCGGTACTTGTTCTTGTACTGGTCGTGGCAACCACGGCACGCAGCCTTCACCGCGTCGAGCTCGGCAGCGCGCGCGGCGTTCGCGCCGTCCTTCGCGATCGAGACCCAGTTCGTGTAGCCCGCGGCCGGCGGCGGAGCGAGGAGGGCGGCGCGCTCGAGGGCGTCGGCGATACCCTGCCAGTCGTGAGCGTTCATGGGCGGGGTCATGTTGGTCTTCATCCACGCCTGAAGGGGGCAAGGCGGGAGGCCCTTCGAGCCACACGTGCCCCCGCCGTCGCCGAGGACGAAGGTCGCCGCGCTCGCCGTGGACGTGAGCGTGAGCGTCTGCGTAGGCGTCGAGGTTGCCGCGAGCGGAGGGATGATCGCGCTCAGCGCGGGCGTGGCATCGCTCACGTCGGCGGGATGGTCACAGGCGAGGAGTGCGATGACGAGGAGCGTCGCGCGTTTCACGGCCGAGAGGATAGGCTCCGAACGGTGTACCGTTCCACCATGATCGAATCCTCCATCGTCGAGATCATCGCGGCGAAGCGGGACGGGCAGGAGCTCTCGGCGGCGGAGATTGGCCGCGTCATTGGCGGCCTCGCGTCGGGTGCGGTCGCCGATTACCAGATGACTGCTTTTCTCATGGCGACGTTCTTTCGCGGCATGAGCGACGCCGAGACCGTGGCGCTCACCGAGGCCATGCTCCACTCGGGCAAGGTCCTCGACCTCGGCAGCGTCCCCGGCTTCAAGGTCGACAAGCACTCGACGGGCGGCGTGGGCGACAAGGTGTCGATCGCGCTCGCGCCGCTCGTGGCCGCGTGCGGCGTCCCGGTGCCGATGGTGAGCGGCCGAGGGCTCGGGCATACGGGCGGCACGCTCGACAAGCTCGAGGCGATCCCCGGCTTTCGCACCAATCTCTCGACCGACGACTTCGTGCGCATCGTGCGCGAAGTCGGGACGTGCATGATCGGGCAGACGAAAGACGTCGCACCCGCCGACAAGAAAATCTATGCCCTCCGGGACGTCACGGCGACGGTCGAGTGCATCCCGCTCATCGTCGCGTCGATCCTCTCGAAGAAGCTCGCCGAAGGCATCGACGGCCTCGTGCTCGACGTGAAGGTCGGCAGCGGGGCGTTCATGAAGGACGAGGCCCACGCCCGAGAGCTCGCGACCGCGCTCGTGCGCGTGGGCACGAGGGCGCGCAAGCGCGTCGTCGCCCGGTTGACCGAGATGGACGCTCCGCTCGGCGTGGCCGTCGGCAACGCCAACGAGACACGCGAGGCGCTGCGCTCGCGTCGTTGCAAAAGGCCATCGACTCGGGCGCGGCGGTGCGCGTCGCCGAGAAGATGATCGAGGCCCAGCACGGAGACCCACGCGTGGCGACCGATCCGTCACGTCTCGCAATTGCCCCCGAGAGCATCGACGTCGTGGCCGACCGTGCGGGATGGGTCGTTCGTGCCGACGCGCTCGAGATTGGGCGCGCGGCGGTCGCGATGGGTGCGGGTCGTAACCGCGCCGAGGACGTGATTGATCCTAAGGTCGGCATCTCCATACGCGCCAAGCCCGGCGATCGCGTGGAGTGCGGTCAAGCGCTCGCCACCCTCCACGTGCACAAGAAAAACCCTGCCATCGAAGAGCGCCTCCGGCACGCCTACAGCGTGGGTGACGCAGCACCATCCCCCCGGCCGCTCTTCATCGGACGCATTGGGAGCCCAGGCTAGCCCGCTCAGTTCAAGCGGAAGTCCACCGTCCAGTGCATGCGGACGCGGACTGCGTGGCCGTAGCGCTGGGCGGGGGAGAAGCGGAACGTGCGGAGCGCGGCGATGGCGGCTTCGTCGAAGCCGTGGCCGGCGTGAGACAGCGCGCGCACGCCTTCGACGCGGCCGCGGGTGTCGACCACGATCTCGAACGGAAGGGGAGAATCGAGCTCGACGGCTTGAGCGATCGCGTCGGTCGGATAGACTGGTGTGGCGCCCGCGAGCTTGCGTGCCCGCTCTGTGACTTCGGCATCCGACACCACGTCACCTTGAGGGGGTGTGGGCGGCAGGACCACGCTTCCGCCGGACGTACCGATCTGCTCCGAGAGCGAGATCGCAAAGTGTGCGGGCGGGGTTTGCGTGGGTTCCGGCATCGGGATGACGTCGTCACTCCCCGTGGAGACCTGAGTTGCCGCGCGCGCAAGGACGTGAACGGAGGTTGGTGCGCCGTGCGACGCCTCCCGAACCTCGGACGTCAGGGGGGCCTGCACGTGCTCGACATACACGGCCTCGGGCACGTCGTTCTCGATCTCGATCTCGTCACCAGTCGTGGCTACACGGACCGACGGTCCATGCGGAGCGCCAAGCACGACAACGCCGGCCACCCCCACGTGGAAGACCAAGGCACTTGCGAAGCTGATCGAGAAGACCTTCACGGATTGAGCACCGAGCTGTAGCACGACATCCCGTAGTCGTGCCACGGGCAAGCCTTCGCGGTCGCTCTGAGGCCGCGACAGGCCTTTCAACGATTACGCGCGACCCGCCTTCACGGATCGCCGCTTGCGAGGGGGGTGAGGAGGGGTATTGGGGTGGTGGGGGTGGGAGTGCCCGTGACCATCGTCGTGGGCATGATCGTGGGGGATGTGGGTGATGAGCTCGAGCCCCCCTCGCTTCACGCCGCGCGTCGCGAGGATCTGATTGGCCACCCGACGTAGCTCGTTCGCGAGGCCGTGCATGACGATGACCTCGAGGCAGAAGTCCGCGCTGAGGTGGACGTGCATCGTGGCGCGGACGCGCGCTCCAAGCTGGTGCTGGATCTCCGTCAGGCGCTCGGTGAGATCGCGCACGTGGTGGTCGTACACGAGGGTGAGCGCCCCCACCGCGTCGGTGGTCGTGCCTTCCGTTTCACGCGTCACCTCTCCGCGAACGAGATCGCGAAGGATCTCGGAGCGCGTCGACCCGCGCGCGTCGACGATCTTGTCGAGCTCCTCGAGGAGATCACGCTCCATCGCAACGCCGAACCGAACGAGCTCCATGACCTCGGAGATTACTTCTTTTGCGCCTGGTTCGAGTCGGCTTGCTCGAGGATCTTGAACTCGACGCGGCGGTTTCTGGTGCGGTTCTCGGGCAGGTCGTTGTTGGCGTGAGGGTCGAGTGGCTTGTCCGGCCCGTAGCCGTGGGCTTCGAGGCGCGCCTTGTCGATGCCGTGATCGACGAGCCAATTCATGACGGACTCGGCGCGAAGCTGCGAGAGCCTGCGGTTGAGGTCAGCGGCACCGGTGTTGTCCGTGTGACCCTCCACCGCGAGCCGTTTGAGCTGCGGGTTGACCTTCACCAGGTTCACGACGTCCTGGAGGATGTTGAAGCTGTCCGGCAAGATCGTCGCTGACCCGATCGCGAAGTGCACCTGCTGGACGAACTTGATGACCGTCCCTTCGAACGTGTACGTCGTCGGGCAGCCGTTCTTCTTCGGGTCCGCGTTGCGCGGGCCGGGCTGCTTCGGGCAGGCGTCCTCGGTGTCGGGGATGCCGTCGCCGTCCGCGTCGGTTTCGGGGCAGCCGTCACCGTCGTCGATGCCGTCCTTGTCCTCGGGCTGGTCGGGGCACTTGTCGTAGATGTCCGGTATCCCATCACCGTCGCGATCGGCGAGCTTGGGGCAGCCGTCGTTGTCTTTGGTGCCTTTTTCCATCGGGCACGCGTCGATGTCGTCGGGGATGCCGTCGCCGTCCGAGTCCTCGCCGTGCTCGGAGCGCCACTTCTCGCGCATCGCGAGCCGACGTTCCTTGTCGGTCTGCGTCGCGCCCGACCCTGGCAGCGGCACGTACGCGCCCACGCAGGCGAAGACGCGAAAGTCCGGCGCGCCGTAACCAGGCACGATGAGCGAGCCGAGCGTCGCCCCGACCCACCAATGCTGGGACTCGCCGAGCTTCATGCGGCCCTCCGCGTTCCACTCGACGGGCGTGTTCTGCAGTCGAAAGAACGTGTTGCCGACGACGCTGTCCGCGTGAATCCCGGTCTGCCCGAACACGTTGAGCCCGAGCCGATACTTGCCTTCTTTGAACGGAAGGAACGCGCCTAGCGCCCACGACCAGTCGTCGCTGACGCCGAGCCCATCATTGCTCGCGGGCGCGTTGATCGCCGTGGTCGTCCTGTTGAAGTGAACCCCGGTGTTGAACATGACGACGAGCGGCCGAAGGTCGTACTCGGCCGTCACCTCGAGCAAGAATGACGTCTGCCCGTCACCGCCGAACGCGTCGGTCGTCCCCGTGGGTGCGAAGATGCTGAAGCCGGCGCCGATGGCCCCGCGCAAGTTGGGGGTGCGCCAGATGACGCCGCGCAAGTCGATGCGCATGTCGTCCGCGGTCGGGCCGTTCGGGTCGACGATGGTCTTGCCCCCGCTCGCCATCATGAAGTTCGATGGATAGTTCGGGTTCTGCCCCGTCATGAGCGGCGAGAACGGGAAATTGACCGACGCGATGATGCGGTTGAAGAGCTCGAAGCCCGCCGACCCATAGATCGTCAGCTGCGTGTCGATGACGTTGGGCCCCGACGCCTTCAGCGTGACCGGGTCTTGAACGATGGTGTTCGTCCGAAGGGGGGCATACTGGAACCCCACCCCGAGCTGCCCGTAGAAGATGTTGTCCGGCTGCGTCACGGGGCGCCACATGACGACGCCATCGTCCGGCGCCCCAGGGACCTGAAGCCGGTCGAGGTAGAACGTGTTCGCCTGCGCCTGCGCCGCGCGCGGCACGAGCGCCAAGGCCCCCACCATCGCCAGCACCATGCACGAGCACTTTGTCGAGAAGAAGCGCATTGGCCAGAAGCGAATCACCTCGACCATACACCCCCCCATCGCCAATGTCTCACCCTTGACGATGCGGGGCAAAAGTGCTTTCTTCCGCCGCCCTCGCATAACCATCTGCTCCGGCGCTCTGCGCCGATGGCAATCGCCCATGAAACGAACCTATCAGCCGCACAACGTTCGCCGCCTACGCACGCACGGCTTCCGTACACGCATGGAGACGCGCGGTGGGCGGAAGGTCCTTCAGAATCGCCGACGCAAGGGGCGCCATCGCCTCACCGTGACGGTTTACAAGAAGTGAGCGGGCGCAGTGGTTTCGCGCGCCAAGGAGAGGCGCGTGCGCAAGCGCGTGGACTTCTTGCGTGTTCAGGGTGACGGCCGGGCGGTTCGCACCCCCCACTTCGTGATGCTCGTGGCTGCCCGTGTCCCGCATGGGCCCACGCGGCTCGGCATCGTGGCAACGAAGAAGACGGGCAACGCCGTCGCCCGCAACCGCATCAAGCGGCTCTGCCGCGAGTGCTTCCGCCTCACGCCCGCCATGCTCCCGGAGGGCATCGACCTCGTGGTCATCGCCAAGCCCGGCGCCGCGGATCTGGGGCTACACGACGTCCAATCAGAGTGGTCGACCGCAGCGCCCAAGCTCCACGCACAGTGTGAAAAAGTGCTTGGAACGCGCCCACAGTGATTGCGTTGGTGACCCCGCGGACCCACTCTGCCGCTACCGTGGTCGTGCGCCTCCTGCTTCTCCTCATCCGCGCGTACCAACGCACCCTTTCGCGGCTCCTCGGCAACGTGTGCCGGTTCGAGCCCTCGTGCTCGCGTTACGCGGCGGCGTGCATCGAATCCCACGGGGCAATGCGGGGTAGCTTGCTTTCGGTCGTGCGGCTGTGTAAGTGCCACCCGTTTCACCCCGGTGGCATCGACCTCCCGCCGCCACCCCAGAAAAGACGAGCAGGCAACTGATGGATCGCAACGCGCTGCTGCGAACGCTGCTCATCTTCGGCGTCGTCCTCCTCGTGTGGAAGGTCATCTGGCCGGCGGTGTCGGGCGACTCACGCGACAAGCCGCAACCCGTCGCCGAAGAGACGTACATCAACGCGCCTGACTTCGCCCCAGACCCCGCCATCGAGAAGGTCGACCCGGGCGCACCCTCGGTCATGCTGGTGCCGGAAGAGGTCTGCCACATCCGCGGCAATCGCTTCGAAGCCGAGCTCTCGACGCGCGGCGCGGCGCTCACGAGCCTTCAGCTCTCGGGCGAGCAGTACGCCGACGTCAAGATGGTGACGAGCGCGAACCCCTCGTCTCCGATCGAGCGGTGGCGCCCCCTTCGCACCCTCTTTCGCGGGACCGACGCGAACGACCAGATCAAATACGACCGCTTCAACTGGAAGCTCGATCGCGGTGGCGACACGTCGTGCAAGTTCACCTACGAGGACGCCGACGTACGCATCGAGAAGTCGGTCACGGCGGGTGAGCGTCCGTTCGAGCTCGCCGTCGAGACGAAGGTCTCGAACCTCGCCGACGCGCCGCGCAAGCACCGCTTCACCATAGAGACGTTCGCCTTCTACAAGAACGAGGACATCAAGGGGCATTTCGGCCGCGTCTCCCCATACATTTCCGACCTCGCGTGCGGGCGAGGTGGCGACGTCATCCGCAAGAGCAAGGACGACTTCAAAGAGGGGATGATCACGCAGGACAAAGCCGATCGCTTCGCGGCCATCTCGAACTACTACTTCGCGAGCGCGCTGATTCCACAGGGCGCCACGGCGACGTGCGAGATCCTCGCCGAGGATTGGATCGCCGACGGGCAGAAACGCGACGACGACGAGGCGGGCGCCATCTACCACGCGAGCCTCGCCTACGACCCTCGCACGCTCGGCGTTGGCGAGACGGCGACGTACTCCGAGCTCGCCTTCTTCGGCCCGAAGGAGCGCGACGTCCTCAAGACCGCGGGAGGCCCCGGCAAGAAGCTCGGGGACCTCATCAACCTCGGCTTCTTCTCGCCCGTCGCGAAGGTCCTCGTCAGCGTTCTCGTGTGGCTCAAGGACCACGTCACGCACAACTGGGGCCTCGCGATCATCCTGCTCACGCTGGTCATGCGCACGCTGCTCTTTCCGCTCCAGTGGAAGTCGATCAAGGCGATGGTCGGCATGCGACGCCTCAAGCCCGAGATCGACGAGATCAACAAGAAGTTCGCGGGCGACATGCAGTCCAAGAACCTCGCGATGATGGAGCTCTACAAGAAGCGCGGGGTGAATCCGCTCGGCGGGTGCCTGCCGCAGCTCGTACAGATGCCCGTGTGGTTCGCGATGTACACGACGCTCCAGACGGCCGTGGAGATGTACCATACACGCTTCCTCTGGTTCGCCGATCTCTCCGCCCCCGATCAGGTCTTCGGGCCCATCCATGTGCCGTTCGTAGGCACACTGCCGGCGGTCGGCCCGCTCCCGTTCGTGCTTGGGGCGTTCATGATCGTGCAGCAGCGCATCGTCCCGCAGCAGGGCATGGACCCGATGCAGCAGAAGCTCATGACGTACGTCATGCCTGCGGTGTTCATGATCATGATGCTCTTCTTGCCAGCGGCGCTCGGTGTTTACATGCTGACCAACAGCGTGCTCGGCATCGTCCAGCAACTGCTCGTCGAGAAGCTCGCGCCCCGCGACGGGCCCCCCAAGAAAAACATTGAAGTGACGGTGCTCGGAAAGGACAAAGCTCGTGTCTGAAGAAACTCAAGCCGCGGAACCGATCGGCGCTGACGAGTCCACGCTCGACGAGCAGTCGAAGCGTGCGCTGCTCTTCTTGCGCAACTTGCTCGACAAGATGGAGATGAAGGCCGACGTCCACGTCGCCCCCGATGACGGGGAGGGCGAGGAGGACGAGGTTCGCTTCGAGATCGAGGGCCCCGATGCAGGCCGCATCATCGGCAAGCGAGGCGCCGTCCTCGAGGCGATTCAGTACCTCACGACGCGGGTGATCCATCGCCCCGGTGAGGAGCGCAAGCACGTGTCGGTCGATGCGGAGGGGTATCGCGCGCGCCACGAGGACCAGCTCGCGGAGATGGCGCGTCGCCTCGGCGCCCGCGTCGCGCAGGAGGGCAAGGTCATCACGTTCGACCCAATGAGCGCGCGGGATCGCCGCGTCGTGCACAAGGCGCTCGAGGGCTTCGCGGGCGTGCGCACGGAGTCGAGCGGGCAGGGGTCGGACCGTCGCGTCCAGATCATCCCCGCGAAGGACGCCCCCGCGCCCGCAGGTAGCAACCCCGCGCCTTCCTGAGGCTCGCGTGAGCTACACGAACCTCGACGGGACGACCCCCGACAAGGGGCTCGCCGACATCGTCCGTTGGCGATTCGGGGAACGCCGTAAAGACACGACGCACTTCGTGACCCCCGTGCGCGACAACGACGGGAAAGCCCTCTCGGCGATGACGCCCCACCTCACGTGGATCGGCCACGCCACGTTCGCGCTGCGGCTCGGCGGCAAGATGATCGTCACCGATCCGATCTGGAGCGAGCGCTTGGGCCCGCAGCGCAGGCGAGCGCCCCCGGGTGTTGCCCGAGGCGACATGCCGCCCATCGACATCGTGACCGTGTCGCACTCGCACTACGATCACCTCGACCTTCCGACGCTCCGGCGCATCGGCCCGAGCGCCACCTACATCGTGCCGAAGGACGTGGGGGAGATCCTCGTGAAAGCAGGTCTCCCGCGCGTCGTCGAGCTCGGCTGGTGGGACACGCACACGGAGGGAACCGTGCGCATCACGCTCGTACCCGCGCAACACTGGTCGATGCGTGTCCCGTGGGATCGCAACAAGCGGCTCTGGGGTGGCTTCGTGATCGAGAGCGACGAAGGCCGCGCGTACCACGCGGGCGACACGGCGTTCAGCGAACGCGTCTTCTCGGAGATCCATGCCCGTACCCCAAACATCGATTGGGCGATGCTCCCCATCGGCGCCTACGACCCGCCCTGGTTCATGCAGCCGCAGCACATGGGGCCCGAGGAAGCCGGGAGGGCGTTCGAGCTCCTCGGCGCGAAACACTTCTGCGCGATGCACTGGGGCACCTTCAAGCTGACCGACGAGCCCCTCGGTGAGCCACCCGACCGCCTTCGTGCGTGGTGGCGTGAGCACGGCAAGGACCCCGACCGCCTCCACGTGTTCGACGTCGGCGAGACGATGCCGCTTCCCTTCGGTTGAGGTAAGCTCGTTGGGTGCGAAAGACACTCATCCTCTCTTGCTTGGCGCTCATCCTCTTCGCTTGTGACTCCGACTCGACCTCGGACGCAGGCTCCGACTCGACCATCGACGGCCCGGTCGACCTCTGCGACCCCAACGCGTTCATCGCGTCCGGCGGCTCGGGCCACACGTGCCCCAACGTGTCGTCGAGGATTTGCTTCCCCGTATGCGATGCGGGCGGCGGCTGCACGTGTACCGCGACGGACATCGGCCCGATCTGGGAGTGCAACAATGGAGGCCCTGCATGCGTCCCGTGCAACACGAGCCCGTATGCGGACGCCGACTGCCCCGATGCCGACGATGGCGGCCCCGGTGATGACGCCGGCGACGACGCAAGTGACGCAGGCGACGCTGGCGACGCAGCCAGCGAATAGCTAGCGCAGCATCTCCTCCGTGGCGATCGAGCATCCACGCGGTGGTGCGCCCGGCATGCGCCCGAGCAGCTCGAAGCCTCCCTGCACGCGCCTCACGCGATCGGCGGTCACGATGGCGACGGCGCTGTCGACGTTGAGCAGGTCCTCGATGCGGGCCAACCCCACGTCGCCGTCTTGCACGGGAAGCAGAGTCTCCGCGTCGACGGGGATGACGCGCGCCCACGGGGGCTCCACGTAGACGTTCATCGCTCCGGTCGTCGTCTCCCAGAATTGGCTCGAAAGCTCCGTCATCCCGTACTCGGACACGACGGCGCGCGCGTCGATGCAGAACGCGCGGGCGATGTCCCTCCGAAGCGTGGCGGCGTCGAGCTCGCGTTCCGAGGTCTTGAAGCCTCCCGTTTGCATCACGCGCGCACGTTCGGGGAGGCGGAACTTCGCCTCGGCGAGCGCGTCGAGCAAGTGCGCGTACGCGAGCGACGTCCCGAGCACGAGGACTTCATCCACTCCTTCGTAGAGGAGCTTCGCGACACGTTCATCGAGGGCGGCAAGATCGAGGATGCCGTCTTGGATGAAGTACGTGGGTGCGTCCGCTTGCGGTGGCCCGAGCGTGGCGACGAGCTCGGCGATCATGTGGACGAGCGACGAGTCGGGTTGCTCGGCGGGCGATGGCCCGATGACGATGACGGGGAGCGCGCGGTCAACATCGAGCGCGTGCCTTGCGAACGCCACGGCGCCGGCGTCGTAGGTCGCGCACGTCCGAAACCAGTGGGTGCCGCGCGGCCCGGTCGTTCCGCTCGTCCTGAATGCGATGGGCGTCTCGTGCTCCTCCCAAACGGACACGCGTGCGACCCTGAACGCATCGGTCGGCACCGCGGGGAACGCGAGGACCGAGGGCCGCGAAGCCGCAGAGCGGCAAAGCCGCGCGTACCCCGGAATGTAGCGCGCCTGAAACTCCGCGATGTCGCGCGCGAGACAGTCGAAGGCCTTTCCATCGCTCCAAAGGCGCGAGGCCGTAAACGCCGTCACGAAGGCTCTCGCTCGCGCGTGGAGCGCATCGCTCTCGTCCAGCTTCGACATCGCCATGTTCACGACAGCCTCCGCCAGAGCTCCTCGGCGCTGAGCTTCGGTGAGCCCTGCGCTCGTCGCTCGGCTTCGTGCACGACCTCGACGATGCGCTGATTGAGCGGCGCGCTCGCACCGCACGACGCAGCGAGCCGCACGATCTCGCCGTTGAGATAGTCGACTTCGGTCGGCCTCTTGCGCACCAGGTCCTCCCACATCGACGAGCGCGCGTCGGGGTCGATCTCGAGCTGCGCCCGCAGGGCGAGGCGCAAGAGCGCGGTCGGCAGCGCGAGAACGAACGGGAACCAGCCGACGGGTAGCGGCCCAAGCCTCGCCGTGCGAACGCCCGCAGCCCGCAGCACGGAGAGCGCCTCGACGACGATGGCCCGCACGATGGCGCGGTATCCCGCGTCGAAGAGGAGCGTCGGCGTGGGCACGTCCGATAGCGCGCTGAGCGCGTTGTTGAGGTTCATGACGAGCTTCGACCACTGGTGCGCGCGAATGTCCGAAGCGAGCTCGACGTCGAACCCCGCCTTCGAGAGCGCGCCCGAGAGCGAGACAGAGAGTGAGACAACGCGCGCGTCGGTCGACGCTTCGATGACAAGCGGCCCGTTCGTCGCGTGCCTGAACGTGGCAGGTCCGTGCGAGACCACGTTGAAGCCGACGATGCCCCCGAGCACGATCTTGTCCTTCAATCGCGCCCGGAGCTCCGTCGCGTTGTTCATCCCGTTCTGCAAGCTCACGACGACACTTCCAGGTGCGAGCGCCGCGTCGAGCTGTTCGGCGGCCTCTTCGGTCTGACCGCTCTTCACGCAACACAGGACGACGTCACGATCGGCGAGCGCCGCAGGATCGGTTGCCACGACAACCTGGTCTTTCTCGATGTGCGTCTTTCGCCCGTCGAGATCGATCAACGTGAGGCCCACTTCGGCGACCTGGTCTTGGATGCGCTTTCGCCCGACGAGGACGACGTCTCCCGCCACGGCAAGCGAGCCCCCCACATAGCAACCGATCGCGCCGGCACCGAGGACCCCAATTTTTGGCTGCTCGCCCGCCATCACGCCATCCGGCGCCGAGCATACCTCGACCCACCCCGGCTCCTCGAGACGTTCGCCGACCTCTACGAGTCGGTGAAGGGAGTCTACGAGTCGGTGAAGGGAGTCTACGAGTCGGTGAA
>Ga0302325_10006920_pt1 | contig 25322 bp, 31 predicted proteins | sample Palsa_T0_2_FD_201948 | JGI IMG/M metagenome (GOLD analysis project Ga0302325, IMG submission 201948) | Peat permafrost microbial communities from Stordalen Mire near Abisko, Sweden - Palsa_T0_2 | ecosystem: Environmental > Terrestrial > Soil > Palsa > Peat permafrost | place: Sweden: Abisko... | reverse complement strand
ATCGACTCTTTCGCACGACTCCTCCTTTGACCCTGGGCGGGTCATCCTAAATGGAGAAGTCACATTTCCAATGGACTAATTTCTGGGGGGCAGGTCATCGCCACGAGCAAGCTGCCGCTGAGTCGGTACGTGCTCTCTCGCACCGCGTGGGAGGGGACTAGGAATGAACACTGTGCAGTTGCGACGTGGTGAGATGAGTTTGAATCTTTTTGGGATGCAGGTGAGAAGTAGACGTTTGCGCCGCTTGGTTCTCACCCGCACCCTTTGACGAAGAAGAGCACAACGCAATTCTCTCTCCCGTTCTCGCGCAAGTCACAGTCTTCGCCTTAGCATCCCGCTTTGTGGCAAACTGTCTGCGTGGTCATCTGCCCTCACTGCAACGCACAAACCAGCATTCCCGGTGGATTCGATTCCATTGATGTAGGCAGGTTCACCTGTGAGCACTGCCTAACCGAGTTCCTCATCATCGACAACGTTCCCATGACCGAGGAGCAGTACCGACAAGGAAGCCGCGTCCAATGAATCCGCCGCCGTCGCTACGACCAAGTTGCCGCTGAGTCGGTCCGTGCTCTCTCGCAGCGCGGGAGGGGCTGAGGAATAGAGACGCGATCAATGTGTGATATCTTCTGTCGAGGCGCGGGCACTCAAAATTCTTCGCCAAGGACTTGTCGACCCACCCCTTAGGGCGAGAACCAGACTGTTCAGTTTTGCTCAGACGAAAGTCAGAATCTTACCCTATGATTCCTGCATGGGCGACCTTGATGCCGGTGTGTTCGACTGGGGGGAGGTGCGGTATGACTCCCGACGAACGAGAGCGTATGGCGATTCTCTGTGAGCGGATCGCAAAAGAGCAAAACCTTACCGAATTCATGCGGTTCGTTCGGCAACTTAACGATTTACTGAAACACAAAGAGCAACGCCTGAGGAGCTCGCCCTGAATAGTGCGTTTGCTGGTGCTGGGTCTTGGCAATCACTCGGCGGTCACGGTGCGGATGGGGGAATCATCACCTTTGGGCGGGTTACTTCTGATTGTTCCCAGATGGTTTCTCTCGCCGTCGCACCCCAAATTGGATTGGGAGCAACAGACACTATGTAGCAGAAGCCGTAATCAGCGAGGTTTGCGATCCGCACAATACGCCCTTCTTCGCGGGTGGTCATGTTACGGACGATATCTCCAATTTGGAATTGCATGACCAAGCGACAGTACAGCTCCTCCCGCTGTCGTGGAATGGTCCGTAGGTGATGCCGTCTAGCCCGAAGGAGCCATTTACGGCCCCTACGGCTCTGTCTGGTTTCGTTCGGCACGTCAATGCCTGTGTTCCGCCGAGTATCCTCTGCTGACCCTCCGTCACGCATGCTACCCTTCCGTCACGCAGACTCCATCAAAGAGCGCATCGATAAGCTGCGAGACGAAATAGCGCAAATCAGTGAAGCGAACCGTCTGTACTTAAAAGGCGGGAGAAAGATGCCCGGCTCACTGGGGGATCATGAGCGTCGGCTGCAAAGATTGCAGGAAATCCTGGACGAATTGATGGCGCTGACTGATTGGAAGAAGGTTTGAATATACATTGCCACCACACAAAACGATTACGAGCGAGCCTGGGTTGAAAACAGCAATTTTCATCGAGAGCGAAATGGCGCTCTCCTACGAGTGCATGCTGAAGTGTGCTCGAAAAGTGCTTGACACCGCCGGCATTGTCAGAGAGGCGATTTATCGCCAACAATCCTCTTGAGGCACAGCCAACTCCACGGCGTTCATTGACTTGCCCGTTTTACAGACGTAGCATTCTGCTGCAATGGTCGGCAAGACCATCTCGCATTACCGCATCGTCGAGAAGCTCGGGGGTGGTGGGATGGGTGTGGTCTTCAAAGCCGAGGATGTGAAGCTCGGTCGCTTTGTTGCCCTCAAGTTCCTACCCCCCGACGTAGCCAAAGACCCGCAAGCACTAGCCCGTTTTCAACGCGAAGCCAAAGCTGCCTCCGCGTTGAATCATCCGAACATCTGCACCATCCATGAAATCGACGACCAGCATGGCGAAGCCTTCATCTGATGCCAGCGACCATGCAGGGCGTCATCCTGACTGCTGTGTTCAATCTCACGAAGTCATACCACGCAACCCAGAGGGCGAAAGATACCTTGTGATGCATGCAAAAGCTTCATTGGGATGAATCCCCTCGAAGACGACGAGATATGTGAGCTAGTTCCCGACCGTAATCGAGAAGATTGTCGCGCATTGTATCGAATGCATGCTCCGGTTCCGCAAAGTGATTCAGGTACATCTCTTCAAAGTCTGGGTGCAGTTCCCGTATCGAAATCCTTACCGCCCACAGAGATCGGGACACCGTGACGAGATTTCGTTGGGTGGTAATCAGGGCCTCGGCAATTTTGGCTACCGAGTTTTGCAGCTCTTGGTTGTCCATGACAACCTCCATGACAGAACTTTAGCAGACACACTGGCAACCCCACCGCTTTCATTGACTCGCCCATGTTGCCCACGTAAGATTCTGCTCCAGTGAACGGCAAGACCATCTCGCACTACCGCATCGTCGAGAAGCTGGGCGGCGGAGGGATGGGGGTTCTGCTTCGAAAGGAAAAATCATGAAGAAAGTATTAATGCTGGTCTGTACCTTGTTATTCGGGATTCCGGCCTTCGCGCAATCGCTCACGCCCGCTGAGCGCGAAAAAGGTGTGCAGTATCTCGAACAAACCCGCGACGGAGTGGTCGCGGCCGTGAAAGGACTGTCCGGCGCGCAAATGAAGTTCAAGCCTGCGCCCGACCGTTGGTCGGTGGCCGAAACCCTCGAACACATTGCGCTCGCGGAAAACGATGCGCACAATTTATTCGCGCAGTCGATGAAATCGCCAGCCGGGACGCCTGATCGCGACATTGCCAAAGTGGATGCGATGATCGTGGCCATGGTCCCCGACCGCAGCCGCAAGGCGCAGGCACCGCCGCAACTCGTTCCTACAGGCCGCTGGACCCCCTCCGAAACGCTCGATCATTTCCTGAAGAGCCGGGCGGAAGCCATCGCGCTGATGAAGTCTACTCCGGATTTACGCGAGCATTTGGCGGACAGTCCGTTTGGGCAGAAATGGGACGCTTATGAATTCCTGCTTTTCGGCGCAGCGCACAGCGAGCGCCACACCAAGCAGATTAATGAGGTGAAAGCAGATCCGAATTTCCCGAAGAATTAGCGCGGCTCCGCCCACTGAAACAGTGCTCGCGTCCGGGCATTGTTCCCATCCGATTGAATCGTCGCTCTCGCCATGGCAAACGCAAGCGCGGCTTCGACCTCGACGTCCTGACTGGTTGGAACCAGATGCAGTCGCTTTGGCTGTCCGCGATTCAGGCGCAGTTGGCGCTGGACAGAAAGAATCCGGTTCTCGCCCTGACGGACCTGCAAGCTGCTTCCTCGCCCATCGAGTTGGGGCAAATTGGGTTCGTCGCCAATGTTTCCTGCCTCTATCCAGTTTTTGTGCGTGGGGAAGCATACTTGGCACCCGGACAAGGTGCCGCTGCCGCCGCCGAGTTTCAGAAGATCATCGACCACAGCGGCATCGTCTCGAACTGCTGGACGGGAGCGCTGGCGCATTTGGGCGTCGCTCGGGAGAATGTGTTGCAGGCCAGAACCTCGCAGGGAGCGGATGCCGACCTCGCCCGCGTCCGGGCGCTCGCCGCCTACAAAGATTTTCTTACGCTTTGGAAAGATGCTGATTCCGATATTCCAGTCTATAAACAGGCGAAAGCGGAGTACGCGAAGCTGCAATAGCCTACCGTCATGCAGAATCCCGTCAAAGAACGCATCGCTAAGTTGCGAGACGAAATAGCGCAAATTAGTGAGGCGAACCGTCTGTACCTGACTTCCCGCACAACATAACGGTGCTCTCCGTGTCAGAAGGCTGGAAGTTTGCTGACGGTGCTGCTGCCAGTACCCACCACCCAGATGTTGCTTCCGTCGAAGGCCACACCCTGGAGATTCACTCCTCCCACAGGATAAGTGCCGATTACCGCGCCTGTACTGGCTAGTAGCTTGCTGACGGTGTTGCTGCCGCCGCTCGCCACCCAAATATCGGTGCCGTCAAAGGCTACGCCGTTGGGTTGGCTTCCTACGGTATAGGTGCCGACCACCGCGCCCGTGCTGGCCAGCAGCTTGGTGACAGTGCTGCTGCTCAGGTTCGACACCCAGACGTTCGTTCCGTCGAAGGCTACACCTTGGGGACTGGTTCCCCCAGAATAGGTGCCTATCACGGCACCGGTGCTAGCCAGCAGCTCTGTGACGGTGTTGCTGCCGGAGTTCGCCACCCAGAGATTGTTTCCGTCGAAGGCTATGCCGATGGGTTGGCTTCCCACAGAATAGGTGCCCACCACCGCGCCCGTGCTGGCCAATAGCTCGGTGACAGTGTTGCCGTCGTAGTCCGCTACCCAGATGTTGGTTCCATCGAAGGCCACGCCGGTGGGCTTGCTTCCCGCGGAGTAGGTGCCGACCACGGCACCGGTGCTCGCCAGCAACTCGGTGACAGTATTGCCAAAGGAGTTCCCCACCCAGATGTTTGCTCCGTCGAAGGCGATACCGTAGGGACCGCTTCCGACAGAGTAGGTGCCCACGACCGTGCCAGTGGTGGCCCGCAGCTTGGTGACGCTGTTGCCGCCGCCGTTCACCACCCAAACGCTGATTCCGTCGAAGGCCACACCGTAGGGATTAGCCTCCACAGAGTAGGTCAGACTACCCCACCATTGCAGGAGCGCTACATGTCCCGGAGGAGTCCCTCCACTGCCCCGTGGCCCTTGTGTCCCGATTGGGCCGGTTGGGCCGGTCGGGCCTTGCGGCCCCGCCGCTCCCTGTGGACCTTGAGCTCCGTTTGTTCCCGCTGTTCCCGCTGCGCCCTGCGGCCCCTGAGTACCAGTCAAGCCCATCGGACCTTGTGATCCTACGGTTCCAACAGCCCCGGCTGCGCCGGGAGCACCTGCCGCAGCTAACACACTCCAGTATTGACCCGGACCGGGAGCGATGACAACGGTGGAAGGACCGTTGACTTGTCCTCCGGTGTACTCGGAAGTCGATTGATGGGTGCCCGGTTGGTAAGTCGGAGTTGGTATCCCACCTGTCCAATAATTACCGTCGTCGGCGAATTCAAACAACGCAGTCTGCTGCGCGGTTCCGAGATTCCAGATAATCAGGATGTTTTCTCCCTCGGGAGAATGTCCGCCGCCGTTGTAGTCCAAATACAAAGTGTTTACAACGCCGTTAACGGTGACAGGTACTCCTGAAAAGTCATCCTCGCCATTGAAGTTACAGCTAAAACAACTGAATGTTACTCCCGGTGGCATGTTTGAAGCGGTCGGACTTGCGGGCAAAGTCCAAGATAACGTTCCCATGGCAGGATCGGTCACCGTGAAAACCACAGAAGGGACTGCCGAGGTCAAATCTGGTTCTTGGTTGGTGCCTGCCAAGACAGCGAGATAGCTGGTGCCGTTGTACGTGGCTACATCGTTCAGGTTGTAATTTGTCGTTGCAGACCACGGTCCTGTGAAGTTGAAGCCCGTCCCGTTGGTGCCATTCGTTCCGTTCGTACCGTTTGTTCCAGCAACCCCCTGTGGTCCTTGAATACCTTGCTGACCTTGCGCTCCAGTTGCACCTGTTGCTCCAGTCAGACCTTGCGGACCCTGTGGACCTACGACACTAGCACCCGCAGGACCTTGAGGACCTGCCGCTCCTGCGGTTCCCGCAGCACCAGCTTGTGCCATCATTGCCCACGGAAGCGTGCCCGGTATAGCAGTACCCGCCGCTACGGGCGCTGTTGCAATATAGGTGGACGCGACCGGGGTCGCAACAGTGCCGCCAGTGCCGACTACCTGGGAACCTCCGGCACTAGAGTACGAGTAAGCACTGTCGCCGTTAATGCTCCACGTTCCGTAGCCAATGGGTCCGAAGCAGTTGGACCAGTCCGTCATGCAGAACGACCCGGAGGTGCCGCTCACGCCCCAGAAACCGCCACCGCTATAAGTCATCGTTAGATTGGTCGGAGTTGCGGTGAAGTCACCGTTGGGTTGGCCACCTGTATTGTAGTTGCCGGAATTAAATGCGGAATCACCCGGCGTTAGGCTGGTGCTGTTCGTCCCGTAATCCGTTAACGTTAGGTTCCACGAAACGATGTTGGAAGTGTTTAGTACGCCTATAGTACCATCGGTCGTGATCGTACCAACCGCAGAGCCTTGGGAGCCAAAGGTCAGGTTGACATTGTAAGTGATATTGTTACTTGCGGCGTAGATCACGACATCGTTGATGGCATACGCAGTGCTCGTGTTGAAAACGCCACGGAAGTTGAAGCCTGGGCCGTTCGTGCCGTTTGTTCCGGCGATGCCCTGCGACCCCTGCACACCTTGCGGCCCCGGAAGACCCGGTGCTCCAGCGGGACCCATAGCGCCAGTCAATCCAATAGGACCAGTAGCCCCAGCAGAACCTGCCGGGCCTTGCGGACCCATAGCTCCAATCAAACCTTGCAGACCCTGAGGACCTGCTGCACCCTGTTGAGCTATCACGCTCCAGTCAGTTGAATTTTGATCTGGGGTTTGCGTGCTCGGACCATTGGCTACGATTGCGACATACGTTGAACCGTTGTAAGTCACGACATCGTTGACGGCATAGGTTGCCGTCGGATCAAAGGCATTGCGGAAGTTGAAGCCTGTGCCGTTCGTGCCATTTGTCCCAGCGGCACCTGTGCCTCCAGTTGGACCTGTCAAACCCGTTGGACCTTGCGGTCCCGCCGCACCAGTTAAGCCAATCGGACCTTGCGGACCGGGAGCCCCTGTGGCTCCGATCAAACCCATGCGACCACCCGGGCCTTGCGCTCCAATAGCGCCGGCCGCGCCAGTTTGCCCCTGAAGACCCTGTGGGCCTGTCGCGCCCGTGGCTCCCGTTAACCCCATGGACCCTTGTGGGCCTTGCAGACCAACCGCTCCGTAAGTCACGTCGAACGTCGCTGCGCCCTCGCTTCCGTTGGTCACCGTCAAGCTGTAAGAGCCCAGCTGTTGCGCGGGCAAGTTGGCCACGGCCGAAGTGCGGGAGCATACAGTCGTCACCAGCCTGAGCTTTCTTCCGTTAAAAGTGACGGTAGGGGCCTTGAGATCAGCGCAAAATCCCTGTCCCGTAATGGTAATCGTGTTGATGGTGTAGTTGATCGACACGCTGTCGATAACGACGGGCGTGACCACCGCGGCGAAAGACGGCGCGGAAACCAACAGCAGCAAGGTACACAAGTAGCGTTTCATTTTATTCTCCCGATCCAGTCCGATGCTCGGCTAGCGTCCCTGTGAGAGGTTCGTGACTACGTGCTCGTGCTGCGCTGCGTCAAAGTCTTTCCTTAGCTATTCCTGTGACGCCGAACAGTGCAGAATTTTATTGGGTCAGTTTCCGGAACGGACAGAACCGGTGTGGCCTTTGGTACTGGCCATGTTAGCTCTCGGAGCGGGCTGAAAAAGATACCCTCGGTGCCATTCACTGAGGTAACGTGCGGAACCTTGCAGGCGAGGGAGATTAATTCTCTACGAACCAGCGAGTAACATCAACGGCGGAACGGAAACATATCAAGACTTCCTCACCCTCTGGAAAGACGCCGACACCCCCATCCTGAAAGAAGCCAAGGCGGAGTATGCAAAGCTGCAGTAGCTTGCCGCGTGAACACCTACCGCAGGTCAATCAAGCAGGCTTTTCCACGCCCGAAAGCTCGCATTGATCGCTGTCGTTACCGCGAGTTCTCTTATGATGCTCGCCGGATATTTTTACGCCTACGGACAGGACAAATCGGAGTTCCCCGATGGCTTCGATGCAGTGCAAGCTGCCCCGAATAGTCACAAAGTGATTTTTGAAAAATTTGTACGCGTCCTCGAAGTTACAGTGCCACCCCCGACAATAGGTTGAGTGGAGTTTTGGCCGCTTTTTGGACTGTCGCACATTTTGCCTTAAGGAAGATTGTCGAAAAAAAGATAGACCGAAGAAATGCGACCGTTCCGACGATAAGATCGGTGCCCGCGTAGGCTGGTGGTTTGCCGGGAGTGCCAGATACCCATCGAACCCGTCCGGCATCACCTAGTTCCTCGGGAGGGAAGAGAGGCCGATATTCGAAATCTGGATGTGTTGCTTTTATCACGAAATTGCGATTCATTGATTATCACGCTGGCGATGAATTACAGGTTCACAGTTCACTTCTCAACATCGTTCTCCACGACTAGAACTTCAACAGTATTCCTTGCCAGCAAAGTCGTTTCCCATTCCCAAATCGGGAACCTTTATTTCACACACTGAGCAGTTTTGAACAATTCCAAGATATCCCACGGTCGTAAGTTGATTACAGGGAGTCGGATGTTAAAGGGAACCCACGCGGCCCTCCCCCCGTCGTCCGCTGTTTTCCTCTGATGGCGCAGTGTGGGGAGGATACTGCGCCGTCTCTTTTTGGAAAGCTACGCATGAGGTGAGTATTTCACTTATGTCCATAGGACTTGCACTCTTGGTGTCCGACGATTCCGCTGCAATTCGGCAGTTTAGCCTCGCGCTACGAGAATTGTCTATTTCGCCCCAAGCATGTCAGGACGCGGTGAGCGCGGGTCTCCTTCTGAAGCGCCGAAAGTTCGACGCCGTTATCATTGATCTTCAACTAGGAGAGCAGTCGGGACACATTCTGGACGAGGCGCGTCTCTCCCCATCGAACCGGACGGCGGTCACGTTCGGCATCGGCGATAATGATGCGGAAGTTACGTCGGCTTTCCGCAAGAAATCTCACTTTGTCTTCGAGAGACCTCTCTCAGCACGGTCGATCCGCAAAACTCTCAAGCCTGCATATGGGCTCATCCTGCGAGAACGGAGACGCTACTGCCGTTATTCGGTCTCTATTCCGGTTGTCATCCAGAGGGAAAACAGGCAGGAAATTCGGTGCAAAAGCGTAAATATCAGCGGAGGGGGTATGGCTTTGACCACACAGGTTTCGCTGACTCCCGAAGAGAAGGTCCGGGTTCAGTTCACTCTACCAGATCACACAGCACCCTTCTCGACCAAATCGACGATCTGCTGGTCACAGACGGGTCAACTAGGAGTTCGATTCGTATCCATTTCTGACAAGCACAAGTCCGAGCTACAGGGCTGGCTATCCCAAAAGCTGGAAGAGACACTTCCCGAATTCGTTGCCGCCCAATTCCGAGATGGAGAAGCTGGTCTTTAGATAACGACCTTGGGACATCCCAGCCTGTGACAGCAACTTGTCGGGAACTCTACCGGGAGCGGGGTGAGCGTTCTTTACCTCGAAAACTTAATTTCGGCGGTGGTGGGGACCATTCCCGACGACGCTCTTCAAATGAATGAGCATTTCCAGTTGTTTAGTAACATCTCCCCGACCCCGTGCTGGCTTCCTAAAATCTAGTGGCGAGCGACACCACTACGAAAAGAGCCGATTCTGAACCTCGACTAGTTCCACGGGCGCAGTGCACTGCTTGATCGTCATTCGCCACATGGTTGACCCTATTGCTCACGGGATAGCACCGCATCTGCCGAGCATCGTAGGGCTTCAACAGATCGGACGTCGCAACATTCTTCAGCCCGATCACGCTGATGTTGATCTGGCGGTAGCGGGCGAGGCGTGGGTTTCCACAGGAACAGCAACGCATTATTAGGACTGACAATTTCCTAGCCTCTCTGGTAGACTTCCCGCTCCGTGGATTCCGAGCCAAAGGCACCTTCCTTGCCTCTCTGTCCGATCTGCGGCAAGCCCTATTCGCTGGAAGAATGCGTCACAGATGCTAAAGGCAGAGCCATTCACAAAGACTGTTACCGCACTGCTCTTATCGAAGGACGCGAGAGTCTTTAGAGCAACGCACTATTAGGACCACTGGAGTCAAGAGACTCTTGTTGTATCTTTGGCTTCGGGATTAGCCTCTAGCCACTTGTTTCCATAGACGGGGAAACTAACGCGTCACGCTCCCCTGACTCCCGGGAAGGAGTCAGGGGGGGTTGTTTTGCCTTTTGCATATCCATAAAGACTAGCAACGCAGTGTTAGGAAAATACCCCGAGGGTTCGCATCTTGACCACCGCTGCAACGAGGATTATCGTCCCGCTCCGACCGCCGCATCGTTTTACCCCCTGCGCGAGGCGGGCCGAACCGGACGCCAGCCTCACGCCGCGGTCTGCTTTCCCATCATGACCGCGAGCGTCTGGAAATCGAGGTCAGTATGGCAATGTGCAAACGATTCGCGATATGGGCGTCAACCATTCTGATTCTGGTGCCGCTGGCCGCGGCGCAACGCTACCGCATCACCGATTTAGGCACCTTCCCCGGAGGCACTGTCAGTGAGGGCAATGCGATCAACTTTTTCGGTCAGGTGGCCGGCTATGCTCGTTTCGCCGACTACAACGCTCATGGAGTCCTCTGGACGCAAAGCACCGGACTCATAGATCTCGGCGCAATTCCCCCTGAAACCAATTTCAGTGCGGCCCAGGCCATCAATTTCTTCGGAGATGTGGCCGGCTATTCCGATTACGACGGGTTGGAAGCTGAACATGCCGTCCTCTGGAGTCAGGGAGAGCTCCACGACCTGGGCACTCTGCCCGGCGGCAGCGAAAGTCAAGCCAACGGGATCAATGACCTGGGTGAGATCGCCGGCTATTCCAACGGCGCTAATATCTCCATGCACGCCTTCCTTCGGAGCAGGCAGGGGGGTATGCAGGATTTGGGCACGCTTCCTGGCGGATACTACAGCCAGGGACTCGCGATCAACTTCGAGAGCGAGGTCGCCGGCTTTTCGAACGCCGCCGACGGTCAGTGGCATGGCTTCTTGTGGAGCGCCTGGTCAGGTATGCAAGACTTGCCCAATCTGCCGCATGCGTTTAGCGCTTCCGCCAACGGCATCAACGACCTGGGCCAGGTCGTGGGAGGCTCCGGCAGCTACGCGGTTCTCTGGCACAATGACAAGAACCACACCGCGGAGTGCCTGGGCATACTGCCAGGCTTAGGCTGGAGTTCCGCGTTTGCCCTTAACGATGCAGGCCAGGTGGTGGGTTGGTCGGGGTTTGCTGCCTTTATTTGGAGTCGTGAGACAGGAATGCAAGACTTGAACCAACTGATTCCCAGCAACTCTGGCTGGACGCTCAGCGTGGCCAATGCCATTAATGCGCTAGGAGAGATTACCGGCCAGGGCACGATCAACGGACAGCAACACGGATTCCTTCTAACCCCGGTCTTTCAGTAGAGACGGGCGCAGCCCATCACGGGTTTCGGCGCTGATTGTTTTCACTGAAATCGTAGGGCTCACCTGAGTGAAAAGCTCTCTGTTAACTTTCGGTATTGGAAGCTTTCGTAGGCCCCCCACAATTGCGCAATTCCGACCGGATTACCTCTCATGATGGAGTCAAGGAGAGTCAGCACGAGGGCTTCAGACCAAACAAAATCCCTCTGAATCGCGGGCAATACGACCTCACCTGACTTGATCTGGTTAAGAACGTTGTAAATGCTCATCGGGGGCCTCGCGTTGAACGGAGGAGTCTGTTCTCGAATCGTTTCCTTGCCTCGTCTGTACTAGCCTACTCGCCTCGGGGGTTGAGTCCAGCTCTCAAAACACTGACGAGTGCCTATTTGAGATTGAAAAGGAAACGGGCTTCGCGAACACCAATGGCATCTGGCGGGGTTGCATGGGGGTCTATAAGACAATCCCCTATCGGTGCCCATACCAATCCGAATGTGGCGACCAGCGGGCGCACGATAGACACTGGGTTGAAGTCCACCGATGGAGGCTCGCCGGGGACACTCGGCCGGTGTCGAGGTGTTCCACTGATGCCCGCAGTCAGCGGTCGTCCTTGTGGGCGACCTAGGAGACTTGCTATGGAGTTAAACATGCTTTCCAACACGGAGCGGGGCAAGGCCTTTCAACTCCTTTGCCGGGATGCACTGAAACGAGCGTTGAGCCGCGACTTTGATCTGGAAGTTCCGCTTCAAATTGGCGGAGGCAAGTCCCACTCGTTTGACTTGGCGATTAGGGAGCGTGACGTTGTAGTGGAGTGCAAGGTATTCAAATTCACTGCGGGTGGGAACAACCCGTCAGCCAAAATTACGACGCTCCGCGAGGCGGCAATGTACGTCCGCTCGATACCCGGAAACGTTGAGCGGATATTGATTGTTAAACATGACCCACACCCAAAGCGTGAGGAGACGCTAGGGCGATACTTCGTCCGCCCGAATGCCAGTTTTCTTGAACAGGTGACAGTTCTGGAAATGCCAGAGAGCGGGGGTGAGCTAGTTCGCATTCATGGCAGCTTCGGCGCGGCGAAAGCGATAGATGCGTAGGCACATTTTGGCGCTATTCGAGTAGCTCCACGCTCCCACTACGAAAAGAGACGATCCTGAATCTGGGCAAGCTCCACGGGTCGCGAGCATCCCTCGTCGTCGTTCCACACGGAATTGATCCTCGCGCTCACCGGATAGCTTCTCATCAGCCGAGCATCGTATGGCTTCAACTGTTCGGACGCCGCACTCACATCCCTCATCCCCGGATCGAGCCACAGGTCGTAGCCATCCGGATCAAGAATGGCTGGCATTCGGTCGTGGACGGGTGAGGTCAGGAAAGTTCGAACATCTGCGGTACCTTCGCACCGTCGTAGCTTTCGTCTATGTATCCTACAAGCACAATCGCAGCTTCATCTGACCGTCTCTCGGCCACAATTCTCAACTTCACCTTCTACGCGAAAAGTCCCGTAACGCCCACACATGGGGAGATTATGGCAGATCAGTCAGCCCTGTGGGAGACTAGTATGGCAAAGCGGTCACAACAAACGAAGGTCGTGAGTAGCAGCCAGCCCTAACAGAAATAGAACCGACAGCCCATCAGAATTCACGGGCGTGATGGGCCTTGGAATCAGTCGCTCATTCAGATTTGGCCTACCCTCTTGAGCGTCCAGTGGCCCCCTGCGCTTTGCTTTCTTGCAGATCGAGGAATTCCTTCGGTTGGCGACCTGTGTTACCGATGGCGACCCATTTCCTAGGCGGCCTTCTTCTGCCCCGCCTTGGCTTTTGCCCAGCGAGCGCGTTGTGCCGCCGCGATCTTCCTACGGGCTGATGCCGACATTGTGCGCTTAGGCTTCTGCGCTTGCTTCGTCTTTGCCCATCGCGCACGTTGAGCGGCCGCGATTCTCTTCCGTCCCGCTGCTGAGATCGTTCGTTTCTTGCGCGTCGGTTTGGCTCCGTCCAAGTAGACCTTCCCGAAGGCGGTCAAGGCGGCTGTTACGCTGTGAAGTTCGTTCGTGAGTCGTGTGTGTTCCCTATGCAACAGCGTAACCACTTTACTAGACACGTTCCCCATTGGATGATTTCCCCCTCGGCTGATGATCATAGCAGACTCCGAGCGTCACATTCCTCGCCGAATCCCGCCATACTGCCATTGGATAGACTAAAGATGTCAGTCGCTGGTCGTTAGTCTATTGGCCATTAGGTGTTCGCAGTCTTGCTCTGGATGACGGACAATTGACCTGCTGGAGTTTGTGGCTGGCGAGATGTGGTGAGGCAACATTCTCGGGCTTCGTGATCGCGGGTGACTCATTTTGCAACCGGACCCCAAATCACCTACGCTTTTCTCCATTCCAACCGCAAGGGCCGCAAAGAGGAGCCATTCCTATGAAGGCCGTGAAGGTTTGCGTTGTGCTGGCAGCAATGATCCTTGTGAGCCACGCCCAGATCAAGATGCGCGATTCCGACAAAGCTCGCGTGATTTCCTTGGAAAACGCCTGGAACGAAGCGGAGAAGAACAAGGATGCGAAAGCCGTTGGCGGCCTGCTGGCGCCTTTTTTTGCTTACACCGAGTCCGACGGGACTTTCCTGAACAAGCAGGAGTTTCTCGCCAGCATCGCGGCTGCCAGCTACGATCCCGACCAGATCGTGAACGACTCGATGATAGTGAACACCTACGATCATTCCGTCGTGGTCACCGGAACCTATCACGAGCAAGGCGCGGAAAAGGGCAAGCGCTACGTTCGTCACGGGCGCTTCACCGACACATGGATCCAAGAAGACAGCTCCTGGCTTTGCGCGGCAAGTCAGGAAACGCTGATCAGCCGTTAGCGCGGTGTGCGGACAGCGGGGGCGCCCGGGGAGTGCAATTCTCCACCCGCATCGCGGTACTCAGCCTGTTCGGCATGATGAATTGGATCTATACCTGGCACAACTCGCGGGTTGATACCGACGCGGATCAACTCGCGGGTGAAATGAGCGACATCTTTCTGCGCGGCGTGATGACGGGCGCTAAGGGCCGCAGACAGGCACTGCAACAGCCGAGCATCGCAGGGCTTCAACATTTCGGACGCCTCAGTCGCATCCTTCATCCCCTCGGATGTTCTCTTGATTGAGTCAAGCGGAACTTTGAAGTTCAGAGCGCACTGTGTGCGTACAGCGACGGCGCGTAGACTGCCCAGCCACTTGGTGACGCAAAGATTGCAAGTTTGCCCGCTCTATCGCCAGGCGACTACTTTACGGGTTCGCTTCGAAGTAGGAAAGAGCTTTGGTGCCGTTTACACTGCCCCAGCCGGTGGTGTAATCCCAGTCCTTGGTGGCGTCGTAGCCGGGACCGATGCCAGGGCCGTTACTGCCGGTGGCCACATCGTGCATGTTGGTCTGGTAGGAAGATGACGCGCCCAACTTGTAGAAGAGAGAAGCGACATTGCCGGTAGACTTTCCTTTAAGCGCTTCAAGCACCAAGGCCCAATAGCCAGCCATGTTTGGGGGTCCATAGCTGGTGCCGTATCCGCTGTACCATGTGCCCTCATAATACGTATACTGGCCGGTGTTTTCGGTAGCATCGAATGCGATATCTGGAACGTCACGCTTCGTGTTGCTCGGGACACCCGGCCCTACCTGCCACTTTGGTTTTGCAAAGTAAGTCGATGCCCCACCGCCAGAATCAGTCCATGCCGTTTCGCTCTTATATTTGTATTGCGCCACCTGAAGCTGGTGATGCAAACGATGGGGCATGTAGACGTCAAGACCGCGATGAAATACCAACACCCCGAGCTCGACATTGTCGCTCGGCGCTGAACGACACGCAGCCAGGGGGACCGTCGGCAGGCACATAGCCGAATCCGGCTAGGGCACACTTTACGGCACACCTGGAAAAATTCAGTTTGAACACAACTGGTAAGTGATTGAAAAAATGGTGAGCGCGGGAGGAATCGAACCTCCAACCTACTGATTAAGAGTAGGCGAGTCTGATAGGGTCTTCCACGTCTTAGCCTCTTTAAGAGTCAATAACTTACAGGCAATCAAGCCCGCACGGAAGCAAACTGGTCTGGTATTGAAAAGAAGCGAGTTAGCGCACATGGGCTCAAAGCGTACGACACACTTATGGCACACCTGCACAAACCCATGATCGCCGTCAGCGCTCTCCGCCCTCGACCCACCAGAAGAGGCAACGTTCGTCCTTTAGATAATGTTAGGGCCGTGCAGATTTGTTGGCAAGGCGACGCTACACCAACTATGCGACAAATTTTGGTTGCACGACTATGCACGAGAGGTCGGAAACAACAACATTAAACCCGCACCACACAGGGCTTGATTTCACAATGTACGCCGAGCCCTTGCACCCCTGGCGTCGGTCACATAATCAGCGTCTTTGTGCACGGTGAGAAAAATGATCTTGGCGGGATGCGCAGGCCAGCCTTCACCAGCTCTTGTGACAATTGAACGCGAAAGGGCATACTAATCGTACACTTGAGGTCCCGGCGGTCGATCTCTTGGCATTTGGCTGATATAACTTGGGCAGCGAGTTCGAAATTCCACACGGAGGTCTTCGAGGATGATCCGGCCCACTTGCAATCTGCTCGTATTTGGCGCGGCGCTGGTTTCCATACTCACCCTCGCCGGAGCCCAGGAGAATCAAATCAAGAAAACCCAGGTCAAGCCTACCAGTTCTGTTTCCGGCGCGCAGATGTTCAAGGAGTATTGCGCCGTCTGCCACGGACCCAGCGGTAAGGGTGATGGCCCTGTGGCGACTGCGCTCAAGGTGCCGCCGCCCGACCTGACCACGTTGGCCCAGCGTCACGACGGGAAATTTCCGGATGATTATGTCTCAAACGTCTTGAAAAATGGCGTGCAGAATCCCGCTCACGGCTCCGGGGAGATGCCCGTCTGGGGCCCGATCTTTGACACTATGAACCGCTGGAAGGCTCTCTGCCCCGGCATGGATGAAACTCCAGTCACCCTGCGGATTACTAATCTCACGAATTACCTCAAATCAATCCAGAAGAAATAGTCTCGCACCGCCCCGTCCGGGGCCGCACCTTAGTCTCCGCGCGGTCAAAATGCCCTGCGATGACGCTCAGAGCGGACTTCCGCAGAACCTCGCAGACATGTCTCGACGTGAAGCGCGCTCCTACGAGTCCCGGAGGGAGCCGCCTGCGACCCGCGAGTTTCTCGAAGTGGCTTGGCACCAGCCCCTCAATCCCGCTCAACTCCCAGTCGAAAGGGCGGCGAGCCTCACAGATCTCTTGCAGACCCTGCACCTGCGGTTGCGAAATGCTGACCTACCTCCGAGCGCTGGTTCTTCGTTTTAGCCGGCGCGAAGTCGAGGACCACGCGTGACGGCACATCGCCGTGCTCAAGGCGGTCGAATATCTGGTTGATTGAAGATAGGGGCTGTAGCTCGATATCGGCTTTGACTTTGCCTCCGACAGCGAAGGCGAGGGCCTCGGCCATATCCTGGCGCGTGCCGACGAACGAACCGCGAATGGTTATGCAGTTCGCCACCACATCGAAGAGCGGAACTGGGAATTCGCCTGGCGGCAGCCCGACCAACACGCACGTGCCAAGCTTCCGGGTCATGCCAACGCCTTGCTTGAATGCAATCAGCGAAGGCCGGTAATCAGAACACCATGAGCTCCGCCGCCGGTCGCCTTCTTGACAGCGGCTGCCGGATCTCCAGTCTTGGCATTGATCACGAAATCGGCACCAAGGCGCGTGGCGTGGGCCAGCTTGCCATCGTCGATGTCGATTGCGCAGACGAGTAGTCCCATGGCCTTCGCATATTGGATGGCCAGGTGACCAAGTCCGCCAGCGCCAGAGATAGCGATCCATTCGCCGGGCCGTGCCCCGGTCTGCTTAATCCCTTTGTAGGTCGTGATCCCAGCGCAGACCAACGGCGCGGCTTCCACCGCCGTAAGACCCGCGGGCACATGGGCAACGTAATTTGGGTCGGCGATGATGTATTCAGCAAAACCGCCGTTAACGGTGTAGCCGCCGAACTGAGCCTGAGCGCATACCGTCTCCCAGCCTCTTAGGCAGTACTCGCAGTGACCGCAGGCTGAGTAGAGCCATGGCACCCCCACTCGGTCGCCCTCCTTTACAATTGTCACGCCCGATCCAACGGCAGCGACCAGACCGATGGCCTCATGGCCAGGGATGAACGGAAGCGTAGGCTTCACCGGCCAGTCGCCGTGGGCCGCATGGAGATCGGTGTGGCATACGCCGCAGGCTTCGGTTTTCACGAGGATTTGGCTTGCTCCCGGAGAGGGAACGTCCAATTCCAGAAGTGATAAAGGTTTTCCGAATTGCTCGACAATAGCAGCGTGCATCTTGGGCGCCATGTTTAACTCCTCTTTATTCTTCTTATTCTTTGCCCGAGTAGGAAATTCGAGCGTATCAACCGCCTAGTCGTTTTTCTGAGCAAGAGTGATCAGTCTCGCCCCCGTCGCCTGTATTTTCCGAAAGGAGGGTGGTGCGCCGCGCGTCGTCAGTCTTGGCAGACTCCAGATGCCGCTCCTACTTCATTCCTAGATCCGTCAGGATCTTGGGATTGTTTTCTCCCGATGCGATAATTTGATGGCACGCGGAACAGTCATTGGTAATGGTCTGGCCGTCGGCACTGGTATGACTGCCGTCATGGCAGCGGAAGCAGCCCGGCGAATCCATGTGGCCAAGGTTATTCGGGTGCGTGCCCCAGCTGACACGCATGTCGGGGAAGATATTGCGGAGATAGATCGCCGCGAACTCTTCGCCCGACTGCTGCACCGATGCGTGCTGCGCCCGATCGATTTCAGGGTAATTGGTTTGATAAAACTTGTTGATCTCGGCAGTGATGCTCTGCTGGGCGATGTCGCGAGTGCTGTAATCTACCTTGAGGACCTCGATTGCTTTCTTCTTAATATAGGGAAGCACCGCGCTGATTCGCCCGAGCGACATTTGCTTGTCCACTGCGCTTTCGGGCATCTCGGAGGCATGTGCAGGCCGGTTGTGACAATCCAGACAATCCATCACGCGATGTTCTCCCTGGTCCAACTGCTTTTGAGTTGGCTTGGCATCACTGGAAATGAATTCGGTGGTCTTTCCTTTATCGTCGGTGTAATACACGGCCGGGATCGTCTGCCGCTGGGGGTCCGTGGAAATGTAGCGGATGCGCACCGCGTCCGCAAGATGATGACCGTGGATTCCAGTCGCTCGCTGGCCATTGCTTCCGCCCACTTTCAGCATGACAACGTCTGTCTGAGGCGTGTTTTTCTCATCGTCGGTGTAGCTGGTGCGAACGAGCAATTTGTCGCCCGCAAAACGGCCGGGCCAGTGACATTGCTCGCAGGTCTGGGTCGCCGGGCGGAGGTCCTTTACCGGCGAAGGAATGGGGCGCGGATACGTATGGGTGGCGACCATATAAACCTGCCGCAAGCCGTTAACTTTGGCTCGCACCATCCAGGGCAGCCCAGGGCCAATGTGGCAGTCCACACAAGCGACATGCGCGTGCGGGGAAACGTGGTAGGCGGTATTCTCGGGAAGCATAACGTGACAGGTCGTTCCGCAGAAATTCGTCGAATCCAGGTACTCCACGCCGCGGTAGGATGCGGTTCCAATGATGAGAAGATTGATCCCGGTGGCCACGACCACCCACTCCAAAGTGCGCCGCACCACGGGCAGCCGGAGGTCAATGGCAGGGAAAACCGCCGGCAGTTGCCCACTTCCGCGCAGACTTCGACGCCTGAGCCAGATGCCGAGTGGAATCAGCAGGAGGCCCAGTACGAAAATGGCGGGGAGAGTGAGAAAGACCAGGATGCCGATGTAGGGATGCGGCGGTCCCGGTAGGAAGATCTCATAGAACCAGAAGGCAATTGTAGTAAGCGCCGTGCTGGTAGTGATCACGGCTCCCGTGAGCGTGATAGGATTCTGGCCCAAAAAATAGATTGGCTGCGACGAGTCTCGGATTCGTTCTCGCAGATTCATTGGAAACAGCCACACGCTTTCCTTGTAGCGTCTATCCGGTTCTGCGGTGACACTCTCGGCTTCGCGGCGGTTCGTTTCGGCCGCCCTGAGCCACGCGACTACTTCTTGAATGTCCGGATATAGGCCACCAGTCCCTTAATGTCCTCCGGCTTCAGAGACGCCCCATACTTCGGCATCTTGTTCTTGCCGTTCGTAATGATAGTAGAGAGTTCCGCATCGGCCATTCCCTGCACCTCGGCCGTTGTGAAATCGTGGGCGCCCATTTTCTTCCCCGTCGCCGAACCGGCTCCGTCGGCGCCATGGCACGCAGCACATTTCGACTTGTAGAGCGTTTCCGACGCGTTCTGTGCATGAGCCGACAACGAGAGAGCAAACACGACAGCGATAGCTGTCACAGTGGCGAACACTTGCATCTTGATTGTTTTCATATTCAAACTCCAGTCGATTCGGTTCTCAAATTTGCTAGGTCCAACAACTCTGAATCGTGGTTCACGTTGGGGTACCTGTTGGCCGACCCCTGCAATCCCACGAAAAACGAGAACGTCAGAATGCGTAACGCAGGGACTCGGTTAGCGAGTTGGCGTGAAAATAGCGTGGCGCTGTCGGGCCGACAAACGAACCTTCCCCGTACTGGTAATAATTCCAACCTGTGTTGAAAGCCCACTTATGACCAAGATCCACGCTCAGGTTGGCTACAGGCTGCTGATACTTGTACTGCACTGTGCCGAGAGGCTGCAGAATGTTGAACTGCGGCACGCTGCCGTCAACACTGGTGATGCTGTACCCGACATTGGCCAGCACTCGCTTCGCGGGCTTGAATCTGATGGTAGCCATTCCGAAATTAGTGTGGTTCGTGTAGTACGAGTTGGCCATCAGAGGATTGGCCGTATCATTTCCCGCGCAATCGTTATCATTGGCATTGGCGACGAACGGTAGGATCACTCCGGTCGGCGGCGTGTCATTGAAGCAGATCAGAGCATTCTGCATCACGCTGTTGAAGTTGTATGCGAGATCCAGCCCGAAGCGTTCGCGCGGCGCCAGCGACGCGGTCAGCCCGTAGTTCTGGTTGTGTCCCACGTACTGGGTCTGTGCGTCGGCGTTGGACAGGTTCAGGATGTTGATGGATCCGCCCAGGGTCGCCCACGAACGCGGCGTGTAGGTCGTCTGGAAGCGGTAGCGCGCTTCCTTGCGCGGAGACAGGCGGACGAACACGGCGTTGAAGTTCGTGTGCTCGAAATCGAAATTCAGTCGCAAGTCATGGGTGGGCCGTGCCCAGAATCCGAGGAGTGCCGTTTTTTCCAGTCCCACGAAATGGTCTTCGTCTCCGGGCAGAAAATCGTTGAAGTGGTTGAAATCCCGGTCGCCATAGCGATAACCGATACGAGCCCCGACCTTTTTCGAAATGTCCCAGGCCAGTTCGGTTTGATTTCTCGTCCAGGTCTGGTTGAAGGATGAGGTGGCTACAGTGGGCGTTCCCCCGGGGACTTCAGGGGTGGTGAGCGGCGTACTCAGCAGCGTGCAAGGTGGGACTGCACAGGTATAGTCGAGCTCGTTGAGATTGCCATTCTGCGGAATGCGGTAGGCCCAAAAGTAAAACTTCTCGATCAGGCGCAGATGATTGGTGAGGTGCACGGTGGCCCCGAGATCGGCTGTGTCGGAGATTCGGCTGGCAGCGGCCGTCCCAGTGCCCGTGAAGGCGAGGAGGCTGTTACGGCCCAAGCCGTTGAAGGCTTCGTTCAGCGGCGTATTCATTTCGGCGTCACTGTAGGCAAAAGAGGCGACCAGGTCTACCCGCTGGAAGTAATTGCTGCGCAGGCTGATGCGCTCGGTAGGCGTGGAAGTGCGAATCCGCTGATTTCGCGAGTAACTGAAGTACGCGCTGCATGCGACATTGGTCAGGGTTCCACCGACAATCAGACTGGTTGCGGGCGGCACTACGGCACAAGGTTCGTTGTTCGCGGTGTCGATGGACAAGCCCAACGAAACGGAACTTGCCGGCGTTGTGGGCAGGAGTGCTTCATTGATGGGATTCAGTTGGTAATCTGTATCTCCTTTGTAGTAGTCGAGAAATTGGTCGTAGCTCAGGACGGTTCGCGGCGCGACTCTAAAGTCAACCCCTAAACGGTAGGAGTTCATGGTTGTGTTCCAGTCCTGCAGGAGCGAAGCCTCCGTACCCTCGTGGATGCTGCTGTAGGAGGGCCCGGTCATATTGTTATGCGAATATCCCAAACGGAAGCTCACCGCAGACTGCGGGAGAAGCGTGAGGTCGAAGTCGCTCATGCGGAGCGTGGTAGCGAACAAGTGCGGCGAGTCGAGTATGGGGATCGACGGAGTTGAGCCCCCAGGAGCGGGCGGGGGCGGCGGATTCAGGGGATTCGCCCACAAGTCATAATCCGAGAAATACTGATCGCGACGGAAACTTCCTTGCAGGTTATACCACTTATTCTTGTCCGCCCGTAGGCGCAGAGCGTTGTTCGGATCGCCTCCCCATCCAAAACTGTTGAGGTAAAGATCGTCGAATAGGAGGCCCTGATGATCGACCGACTGCATCGTCAGGGTCTGGTCAAGGATTCGCGGGCCGCTCTGCAGATTCACCAGCGTGTCGTACATATCGCCGCTGCCGGTCACGTCGTTCGAGCGGTAGCCCAGCTCGACGGAGGAGTGAATCTGGTAGCCGCCGCTGGTTACGCCGTCGGGCTCGGCGGGCGGAGCTGCGGCCGGGGCCGGACTCGCGGTCGGAGTTTGGGCGAAGAGTATTTCCGATGACCAAAGAATCATTGCGATTGCGCACAAAAGCACCGCTAACGCGCGCTTCTGCCTTTGCGAAGATCGCCGGACGAATTTTCTTAGCGACTCCATCGTTACTTCCTACTTGAAAAACACATTGCTGAAATTGGAGCCATGAATCTGGGTGTGACACATGGTGCAGGCCTGATACTTCGCCGACTGATTGTGTGCCGGACCGATTGGCCCGCCGGCCGTCAACGTGGTCGAGAAAGTGTGGCACTGCAGACAAAGCATGTTCACCGGCATCACGTTGAGTAGCTTCGGATTGGTAGAACCGTGGGGCGAATGGCAACTTGTGCAGCCCTCGGTCTTCACTGGCACGTGTTCGTAGACGAAAGGACCTTGCTTATCGACGTGGCACTTGTAGCAAATGGCATCGCCGCTCGGTAGGCTCCGTAGCTGCCGTATGGTTGCTGTACCATGCGGATTGTGGCAGTCCACACATTGCACCAAGCCCTCGTTGACGCGGTGGTGATAAGGTTTGGCGAAATCTGCCTTGGCGGATGTATGACATCCGTAACACAATTGAGGTTGCCCCTGGACCAGCAGGAACTCTTTTTCCTTGGCGTGATGGGGAGAGTGGCAGTCGAGACATCCGATATCGCTACTGGAGTGGGCGGATTCGGCGAAATGCGATTGTTCGTGAGCTTCGCCGTGACAGCTTAAACAGCGAGCGCTAGTCTCCTGCCGTGACTTTCCCTCAAACACGAATATCTTGGTTTTGTCGCCGCCGCCCGCCACGTGGTCCGCTCCGGGACCATGACAACCCTCACAACCTTGCTTTGAGGGGCCACCCTTTATGTTCAGTGTGGTCTTCCAATGCGGCGTTTTCTCCCATGCGTTATAAATTTCCTCGTGACAGGTTTTGCAGGTCTCTGCTCCCACATATTTGGAGAGTTCGGGAGAAGGCGCGCTGGCCGCAGGTGCGCTGGCGGATTGGGCGCTCTTATCGGCAACCTGCTGGCGAACCTGGCCTGGAGCAAAGGCGACGACCACGAAAAGACATAGGACCGAGAACAGAAGAAATCGAGAGGTCCTGGAATCTGCTGGCATTAGCACGCCCTTCCTCGACACCCGCGGTTTGTCATGAATGTGACAAAGTGGTTTTTCTGGCTCCCAGTTTGAAAGTCGCCCGGCTTCATCTCATCCACCAGCTCTATCTCAATTGATGATTCTTCTTTTCGTCTTTGTTCCCGAAGGGATTCGACGCTAACGATTGCGCTGCCGTTTTTCTGAGCAAAAGTGATCACTCTCGTCCGGTCAATCGGGTCTATCCACCGAAAGCAGAGTACATGGATCACAATGAGTCAATGCGGAAATTTGAACGTCTGATCGGAAGAGAGGCCGATCAAGCGCACGACGCGACAACTGAACTTGAGGCTCTGGTTTCGCTCCTGCCTCCGCGCCAGCATAGTGGCTCACAGGTTTGATTAACCAGGTCTTCGTGGCGGGCGTACTTTCCGAGGGCTGCGCTGATTTGTCCTGCCTGCCCTGTGCTGTCGTGGTTGTATGCAGCATCGCCACCAAGAGACAGACCGAGGCTGGTGCACGAACACAACATGCCCTGAATTTCCGCATTCGTTTTGCCTTCCGCTGTTAGTTGATCTGCCGGGAGTCAGCGCCCGGCAACTGATTCTCTACCGGCAGACGTTGGCAGGTCTGTGATCTTTGTCACAAAACAAAGCTGTGGATTACTTGGAGTTCAAAGAAAGTAAGGTTTCAGAATCAAAGAAGAAGGCTAGGTTTCGAGCAACTTCTGAAGGCGGGCTCTGTTTGCTATGACTAGCTTGGAACCATACACTTCCACGAGGCGTTTGCGCTTAACTCCGCGAACAAGCGGGTCACGGTCTCGCGGGAGGTGCCAACCATACCAGCAATTTCTTCGTGAGTGAGGGTCAACTTCGCTCGCGCGTGGCCATGATCGAGATCCTGGTCCGAGGTCAGATCCAACAGGAAGCGAGCCAGCTTTCCTTCCGCCGACCCGGAAAGTCCAAGGTAGCGAACCTCGCGGTAGGTGGCTTGATAGATATCGCTGAGTATCTCCGCGACCCTCAGACCCACTTCACCATGTGCCCGCACAAAGTCCCGAAAGGATTTCCGGGGGATGAAGCTGGCCTGGACAGGCTCAAACGCTTCGGCCGTCAGCTCATAACGCTTTCCGGAAATCGTTCCTGGTAGGCCAACGACTTCCCTTGGATCCGCCATTCGTATGATCAACGACTTACCGTCAGAGGAACTGGCATACAACTTCACGCGACCCTTAGAAATCACGAAAACGCCACGGGGAGCCTGGTCTTCGGCGAAGAGAATCTCGCCTTTGCGATAAGTTGCGGAAGACGATATGGCGTCCAGTTCCGCCTGCACAGCTTGAGGTAGATTGCAGAAGAGACGGGCTTTCGGCAGCGGATGGGTCAGGCAATTCTCAACGACCTCTAGGCCGTACGGCGTTTTCATGTTTTCCGTGAGGCTCCTCATGCGCCGCTTTTTCCTGGGAATGACGATCATCCGATCGGCCATTTTCCTACCTCCGGGGGAGTCCTGATTTCTCCCCCCTGTTTCTACTGATAAACCTGCCAGCGCACTTCGGCAGTGATCCCACTCACAGCCATTGATGACCTGGGACATGGCAGGCATTCCCGTTTAAGGTTCAAGATGGTTGGATAAGCAAGTGACCCCAAGGCGAGGTCAGTAGAAACGAAGACCGGAGCTCACAGTTGGTCCTACATTAGTGCGTAAGATTGGAACATGGCTCACTGCTTTCGCTCTCGTTGTAGTTCTTCCGGATAGAGGGAAGCTATGAGCGTAGTTCCAGTGGATTGTGACTGGCGTCACAGCAGTCAGAGGTCAAGCACCGCCGATATGGAGGAGGGGTCGGCCAGCAGTCGCAGTCGAAAACCAGCTTTCTTGAAAATGCTTTGCACCGTCAAATTGTCCCCAACATTTCAGCGGAGACGCGGCCTAGCCTCTCGTCGCGAGCGATCTGGACCACGCGGCGCAGTAATTCGATTCCCAAGCCTTGGTTTTGGCACTGATCGGACACCAGGATGGCAATTTCGGCCTCATTCTCCGCGCGTAGTTTGATCAGCCTGCCGACGCCCAAGATCCGATGCTGGCCGGTGACCTTGTCTTTGTCGTCCACCACCAGAGCCATCACGCGATCGTAGTCCACGAAGCAAATGCGGACCAGACGCTCGTGCGCTACACGTGAGCTTAGGCTCAGCGAGGAAAAGTAGCGCATATAGACGCTTCGCTCAGAAAGCGTCTCATGGAATTTGGCCATGAGTGGTTCGTCTTCGGGGCGGATCGGTC
>Ga0302325_10006919_pt1 | contig 25323 bp, 21 predicted proteins | sample Palsa_T0_2_FD_201948 | JGI IMG/M metagenome (GOLD analysis project Ga0302325, IMG submission 201948) | Peat permafrost microbial communities from Stordalen Mire near Abisko, Sweden - Palsa_T0_2 | ecosystem: Environmental > Terrestrial > Soil > Palsa > Peat permafrost | place: Sweden: Abisko... | reverse complement strand
ACTGGCGTAGTTGAGGTTGATCTGGATCTCGACCGCGGTGGGGTCGGGGTCGCTGCGGCTGGGCTCGTCTCGCCAGCGACGGCGTACGCTACGTTGATCGACATCCCCCGTTTGGCTGCTCTGGTGTCCGGGGTTTGAGCAGACGGTTACCGTTTAGGTGTTCGCATTCTGCAGGGTGGCGCTCTGACTGGCCGTGGTCCACTGGAAAGTGCCTGTTGGCAAGGATCATGTACTGCATTTCTTGAATGTTAACGGTGAGGTTCGCCGTTCCGCCAGTGGCAGCGAAAGACTGAGTGGAGCGACGGCCCTATTTTAGACCCGCTCAGCACAACTCGAGATGCCGGTTTGTGGCCGGTTTTCGACGCGGGAAGATAGCTGAGCTAGTGCCTGGGCGCTTACCTGACCCCGAGGATTGCCTTCAACGGAGCAAGATTCGAATAAATGCTTCCATTGCCGACAAGCGCGGCGTAGCTGCCCCTGAGCTTTACCACCGTTGCCGGCGATATCCGAACTTCGACCGTGGCGTCGCGGCTCGCGATTTCGGCCAATCCGGCCACGCCAATTGTCGCGGCGAGCACATCCTCCTGCTGCGCAAGTTCCCTGAGGTGGCTGACCAATGCTGAGCGTCCGGCCGGGGACAAGTTGGCATAGCATGAGACCAGCCAAACGGCTATCTCGTCCCGCCTATCGGCGGGAACGCTTGGGCTTTGGATCAGTTTCCAGAAGAGGTCGGCCGAGTGATCCGTCTCTATGGCAGTCTTCGGAAACTTGAGATACATGTAGATATAGCCCGCGAGGGAAGGGTTCGTGGTCCGCGAAAGCGTGGCGACAGCTTCGGAAACGAGCTCGGGAGATTGTTCCAGAGGCGGCCCCTCTTCAGCTAGAGCGCGAATGATGTCCATCTCCCGCTCGTCGGATGTCACCACCAACGGCATCTGCGGGAGGACGCCCAGGCCCTTCTTCATGCCATACACGACAGTCACCGTGGCGCCTGCAGTGGTGTTAACGTTCTCCCAAACTGAAGAAAGGCTCCCATCCCCCAAATTGTGGTCAGGAGGGGTCTCATACGGGACCTCTGCTATGCCAGAGGCAGCCGGAGGCCCAAGCAGCCACTTGTCAACTTTCACGGTGAGCGGGGCGCCAGATCTTGGGACGGCTGTCGTCAGAACTCCGTGAAAAATTTGGCAGGCTGCCTGGATACAAAAACCTACCCGCACGCCCAGAGAGTACTCGCTATCCGCCTCGCTAGGGGGCTGGGCGGCTATGCCGATCGGGTACCCGAGCACTGCGAGACCGATCAAGGTCGTTAGTAGTTTCATTTAATCCTCCTACGGCTTGTAAGCCATCCCATTTTGCGTTGCATAAGAATTCCCCAAGACTTGGACTGTGGCGGCGCCAAGCTGCTGGAAGCTGGGGCTATTAGTGAGGCTGGTTCCCGTATTCCCCCAAATGCTGCCATTGGCGGTGTTGCCGAGAACAGTAACACCCCAGTTCGCAACGTTCAAGGCAGCGTAGGTCTGTGGGAAGGTGGTCGAGTAGGCCACCATGAACTCGGTAAAAGAGATGGTCCCGCTGGTGCTCCCCCAGCCGTTCAGCGTGGTTGGGTGAGAGAGAAGCCAACTCCATCCTGGCGTATCGAAGCCTTGGACCCCAACCACGAGCCCTCCGGACGATGGAGTTGCTGGAAAGTTAGCAGCCGTGGGAGAAACCGGCCCCGAAAGGGTACGAAATGGGCTCGATCCGCCCGTGGGCTGGCTCCCTCGCGCCACAGTTCCAGTGTCGACCATGGGCGTCTGCCCGCTAACGCAGGTGTTGTTCTGGCCCAAGCCAGCCGGGCACTCGGCACCTGTGCCGTCCACGTTTGAAGACGGTGTCGCGGGATAGTCGACGGCGAATGTGTCGCTAATAAGATTACCGACGTCGCCGACCGTTATTGCGTTAGTTCCAATCGCCTGCATCTGACCTCCGCCCTGCAGCCAGTAATAGGCGAACATCCCCATAACGGGGCTTGCGGCGGTGGAGGATACCTTGGCAATCCCACCCACCAAGGTATTACTAGTCAGCATTTGCGAAGTCATCAGCGAAACCTGCACTATCGCAAAATCCAGGATTCGCAGCTGCTCTCCTTCGTTGAACACCCCGTCGCCATTCAGATCGACGTACGCGATTAGGCGGAAGTCTCCGGCCACGGTCGGCGGGAAACTCGTAGACGCGCCGGAATAGACGCTCAGCGGGGGCTTGGAAGTACCGCTCAGCGCGTTGTTGGGATCCGGGTCTAGCTGCCACTGGATCTGGCTGGCACCCGCCGCAGGCACTATAGTCGCAGCCGTCACCGTCACGGTGCCGGAGTTAAGCAGTACAACCATCAGATTCGACAGCGGGGTCAGCGCGGTGGCGAACGCCGAGCTAGTGTTTGTAGTGTTAAACGGTGCGTTCGCCGGCGGCGCCGGCGAGCCAGCTATCGCGTTTGGCGTGGCCGGTTGTAGAGCCTGAAGACTGGCCACCGTGGTCGGCGGCTCAATCGGCACCTCTGCCTCTGACGGGTATTCCGCGGAGCTTCCCAGAATCCAGGCATCCGAGATCACGTAAACTCCCCAATCCGCTTCCGTCACGGTGGATGGCAGCGATACCGCAAGCACAATTTGAGTATTCGTCCAGCTGGTATAAGAATAAGACATCGGCAGCCCGTCCGTTGGGATTCCCTGGCAGGGGCTCACACCCCAGGTGCAGAAGCTCACCGCGCCGGCAACGCTCCCGAAGTAGTTTCCGTTAATCGTAATCGTCGACGTTCCCCCCGACTGGAGAAATCCGGAGACTCCGCTAACCACAGGAGCAGGGCTCGCCACCGGCGCCGGCGTTAGCGGCGTGCTGCAACTGCCCCCGGAGCAGTTCCAAGGGCAAGAGCCCGATGCAGACGCGTTTGGCGATGTCGGCGCCGCCGTCTGAAGCTTATTGTTGCCGTCGAAGTAGGAATAGGCCATAACAGTGTTGGCTTGGGTTCCGCTGCTGCCGCTCCGTAGCGTGTACGGGCCTTGTGAGAGCGGGATAGACGCCGCCAAAGGGTAGGTGGTGGTATTGATAGTTACTGACGTAGCAGCAGCAGCCGCCGCCACTGTCACCGCTCCCGTCAGCCCGACAGTTCCCATGCTCGTGAACGAGCCGCAGTTCGTCAATGGATAGCAGCTCTGCACCGTGTAATTTCCACTGGCGTAGTTGAGGTTGATCTGGATCTCGACCGCGGTGGGGTCGGGATATTGGCCTTGCGGTGTGTTGACGGTGGAGACAGGGGCGCTGATGACAGTGATCGGATTGCTTAAAAACGAGCAGCCGGCGGCATTCGTATCGAAAACTACGGTGGGGGCGGCGGGGGCAGCCGGCCGGTTCCAGGTCATGGTGCACAGAACTGTGCTGCCGGAGAGTAACTGCACCATTCCGTTAACGACGTTGCTGGCGCTATTCGTGCCGCTCCCGGCCGCGCCATGGAGAAGAAGGGTGAGAGATTCGCCGCCGCCGGTCAGTGCGTCCGCAGCCGGCCCGAGCTGAATATTTTGGCCCATGTTCTGATCGTTGAAAACTCGCGGCGCCGACGTGTAGTCCTGGTTTGGCGTTGCGATCACGTATTGGAGCCAAGTGCCCAGTGAGGTGCTGTACACCCACGGGAAGTACGACGTGGTGGTCCAGAACCAGCCCTGGCTCGTGAAATCATAGAGGTAGGCGGAGTTGCCGGTGGGGTCGCTGGAGTCGGAAAGGTAGGACTCGAATCCAAGGTCCTCATGATAAATGATCGATCCGCTGGAGTAAAAGCCCCAGTAGTAATAGCCGAATAGCGACTGGTTTGGAAACGCGAGCCAGTACCAGCCGTTGTTCGGCTGGCCCGCGGGGGTGGTGCTGGTCTCGCCGGAAAAGAAGTTCGGAAGGGGGGCGGGAGGAAGTATTGGCGCTTGCGCATATGCCAGGATCGAGCAGGCAAACAGGCCTGCTGCGCACACACGCGCAAGCATCCCGCCCCGGTGGCGTCCGGCGCGGTCTACGGTCTGCGTATGGATCGATCTCAAGGCTTCACCCCGGTCACAGTGTGATTCAGAGTCTGCAGCGAGGCCCCGGCAGGCGCCAGGACGCTCTCCCCGGCGGCTGCGACGGGCTCGCCGGTGCTGCCGTTAACCACCAGGTGCGGCGCGATGACTTGCAGGCTGAAAGCGGCGCCGTAGGGAACGGTGATCTCGTAATCGCGGCTGGTGCTGCTGTGAGCCGTAATCGCCGCGTCGTAGCGGTACCCCTTAGCGGTTACTATCTGGAAGCGGCAGTCCATTGCGACCGGTCCACTTGCGGGCGTCATCAGTTGCTGCGGATCGTTGACGTGGATGGGAATAACGGCGCCGTGAGTCAGAACGATATTCGGCGTGACGGTTATCTGACCCGCCGTAGCGCTAAAGGCTGGCGCCGATGTCGCCCAGTGGCAGGGGTTGAGCAGACCGGCAGCGGCGGGCGTAGCGCAAGCGATGTAGTTTCCGGCCGGCACGGATGCCAGGAACCGGCCCTTGGCGTCGGTCACCCCGGTGGCGACTTGCGGTCCGGTGATCACTGGCGGCGCAGCCGCGCGGGCCACGCTCGATGGCAGCGCCTGTGCGAGGAAGACGGTGGCGCCAACCACAACCTTGCCGGTATCGTCGAAGACGTATCCCTCAACAGCGCCCAAGCGGGTCTTGCCAGGCTGCGCAGCGGCCGGCTGCGCCAGCAAGACAAAAACACTTGCGAAAAAAGGAAGTAATGCAGCCCTGCTGCGACGGACATTCATAGACGGTTCTCCTTACAAGTTTATGGAAGCGCACTAACTCGAGTAACGAACGTCGAAGTAAGTTAGCTGGGGCAAATATCTAAGAATGTGGGTCCAAGGAAAGTTGTAGTGACCCGCCGTTAGACTTGCTGTTCCGCGATGCGCAGTGACTTACTGTAGGTAATTTAGTTACTCAAAATTACAAGTTGTCAATTACTAATAATTGCATCTATCCGACGGTCTGTCAAGACTTATTATTCTTAACAAAACTAATCGAACCGTGGAGTCGCGGCCTCCTTCGAAGGATCCATGGGAACCACGAGGATCGCTGAATCGTTGGGCCGAAACGACCTTGGTCCAGACGATTCGGTCTTTCGGCTCACAGCCGGGTCAACTCCGAACGGCGGCCCAAACGGCAACTGCGGCCTATGCGGACGCCAAGCGGAATTTCGATTGGCGCGCGATTGGCGAAAGGCAGCGGGAGTTGCTGCGCGAGTTGGCTGAATCCAGGTAGGCCCGGGAGCTAAACTAGAGGTGCTTTCAAATGAGCACATTTCGAATCGCACTCGGCAACCTCCGGTTCCCCGCGACCCCCGAGGAGTCGGTCGTGTTGGCCGAACAGGCCATTGCTCAAGCTTCGCTTGAGCGCGCTGGCCTGATCTGCTTTCCGGAATGCTTCGTTCCCGGCTACCGGGCCCCAGGGAAGCGTGTGCCGCCCCCCGATGTGGCGTTCCTCGAACGCGCTTGGCTCGCGATTGCAGCAGCCGCGGCAAAAGCGAACATCGCGGTTGTTCTCGGCGCCGAGCGGCTTGTCGATGACCGCTTGTTCATCACCGCGCTGGTAATCAATCGAGACGGAACGATTGCCGGTTTCCAGGATAAGGTGCAGCTCGATCCCTCCGAAGAAGGTATCTATTCAGCGGGATCCGGGAGACGGATTTTCGAAGTTGATCAGTTGGTATTTGGCATCGCCATTTGTCATGAGGGCTGGCGCTATCCGGAAACGGTCCGCTGGGCCGCCCGGCGCGGCGCGCACATAGTGTTCCACCCGCATTTCCACGAAGCCGAGCCCGGCGGTTACCAGCCCTCGAGTTTCGCCGACCCGGCGAACTCATTCCATGAGAAAGCAATCTTGTGCCGCGCCGCCGAGAACACCTGCTATTTCGCGTCGGTAAATTGTGCGAGCGCCGGGTCACCGACCACTTCAGCGGTGGTGCGGCCCGACGGGACGCTGCTCAGCTATCAGCCATACGGTCAAGAGGGACTGCTGATCGCAGAGATCGACATCGCCGCGGCCACGGGCGTACTGGCGGCGCGCTTCAAGTCAGTCTGAGAGCTCTGGAGCGCGCACGGGGCGCAATGCCGCTTCGTTGGGCAGCCAATCGTGGACGCCGCCGGCGCTTGCCAAATGCTAAAACATTTATACGTTCGTCCTGTTGGACCAAGATGAACGCCAGGATCGGTCAGGTTCAGTGGGGAAAGAGCGCTGACTACCGGTTTATTATCCCCATTTGACGCCCGCCGGTTCTCGGCGGATTGTTGAAGCTTGGAGCGGCGGCCCCACTGCCATCCCTGCGAGTCTTGACATCCCAAAGCTGATTCTTGCCGGACCTGAACTGTCCGAAGTGCTGACGGTCATTGACCGGCTAGGCAATACCTCAAGGTTCCCGAGGTTACGCGCTGCAATAGCCGCGTCTACCTTATTCAGCCTCTAAAGGAGCGGCTCGTGCGTGAGGTTGGCTACGATTGTCTCTCGAAGGCGCCTCCGCGGCCGTTCTGGTGAAATCACTGCAAGCAGCGAGCTGAACAGCGGTTGATTGTGCGATCGGGCGTCAACCGCGTCCCGCACTCGTCCAGCATCCGCTGGATAACCGATCGCCTGTGTGTCGACCGGGAGATCAAAGAGGTACGAAATGAATTCCGGGCTCGAGGCGCCAGGGTTTGCCGCAGCGCCAGCCAGGGCCGGCGAATCCACCCACCCAACTACTTCAGCAATCCGCCAGCTAGCGGATCTCCGGAAGTGCTCAATTCTTCGGCCTCCACGATATATTGTTAGCGTCTCGATACTGCCGGCCGTGTGACCCGCTGCACGAGCAAAATCGAGCGCGCAGGAAACACCACGCGGCCGGGTCAGCCGACATCCTCGACCCCAATACGCGCCTCTCCGGTCAGCAGCCACCCGGTGGACCGTAATGGTGTGGAGGTTCAAGCCCTCCCTACCGCACACTATTATCAACCCTGCATTTAAAATAGGCCGCAACCTAGCCCCCTCAACTTGCGCTCTCAAGCAGCCGCTTGACCTTCCCGTCCAGGTCGCGCGCGATCTTCAGGGCTTCGGCGTTTCCGTACGGGGCGAGGAAACTCGCCATCTCGTCGTAACTCAGGTGCACACCGTCCGGGCGCTGATCGATAAGCACAGTCACGGGCGCATAAGATCCTGCGTCTGGGACCAGCCGGGCCATTGATTGCATGATGAGAGGATTGCCCATGATCAGGCGGACGCTCTTCGGATCGCCGTCTACCCCAGCCTTCGCCAAAACCGAGCCGTGATCGAGCCGCATGAACTCCATCAGCCCGATCTCGCTTACGCTGCCGTGAACGACGTCGTACATTTCCTCGTAGCTGGTTGCACCGCTCATCTTTGCGACGAATTCAATCATATCCGGCCTGCCGATCGCCTCTTCCACCGCTGCTACAACGGCGGCAAAGGGTTTCTGTGTGGTGATGCTCCACCGTTGCACGTTGACTTGTTGAGTTCGCATATTCGTGTTCCTCTGGTTTCACCGGTCCAGGCCGTCGCTTCCGCGATCTGCCCCGCAAGGGAGTTCGTCAGGGACTGACCTAGCCGGGCAACCCAAGAAATGCATGCCTTGCGCTGCCGATCGCGGTGGGCGAAAGCCTGTAGCAAGGTCTATTGAATCACGCCTCCCCCGTGATCGGGAGTCCTCAGACGCGTTTGTACGAATCGCCGCACCCACTGTCGATTCGGCGCCGGCATGATAGATGTTGGGTTAAATTTTCTGCGAGCCTTTACAGCGTGCCGGTTCATCGCGCCACCGCGTCCTGATCCAGCCATCCCAGGCGCACCGAAATTCCGTGTTTTTGCATCTTACTCATCAAGGTTGTCCGCGGCATGCCGAGACGAGCCGCAGCGCCGAATGGGCCACTCACAACCCAATTGGCCGCCTCCAGTGCTTTCCAGAGATGACGTCGCTCCGCTTCCCGAAATGTTATGGGTTCTGTCTTCGTCAGCGCGACGGAGGGCAGCGGCGGTAATTCAAGGACGTCGCCCTTGGTTAGGATTACGGCGCGTTCGATGAAATTCTGCAACTCGCGAATGTTGCCGGGCCACGGATACCTTTCGAGAGCGCCCATCGCATCGTTAGCAACTCTCGATATCTGCTTCGACATCCCCACGCCGTGCTTCTCGACAAAGTGCCTGACGAGCAGTGGGATGTCTGACAAGCGCTCGCGAAGCGGTGGAAGGGTGATCGGGAATACGTTCAGGCGGTAATACAGATCCATCCGGAATTGCTTATTCGCGATCAACCCGGCAAGGTCCTGATTAGTCGCCGCGATTATCCGGACATCGGCACGGCGAGTGATTGTGCTACCCAGGCGTTCGAACTCTTGTTCCTGCAACACGCGGTGCAGCTTGGCCTGCAACGCCAAGGGCATATCGCCAATCTCGTCCAGGAACAGGGTGCCGCCGTTTGCCGCCTCGAAGCGGCCTAACCTCTGCATTACCGCACCGGTGAACGCGCCACGCTCATGACCGAAGAGTTCGCTTTCGAGCAGTTCCGCTGGAATTGCGGCGCAGTTCAGTTTGACGAACGGGCGCCCGCAGCGCGGACTGATGCTTTGAACCGCACGCGCAACCAGCTCCTTGCCCGTTCCCGTTTCTCCAAGTATCAATAGGGTCGAATCTGTTGGACCGACCAGTTTGGCCTGTTCGAGCACCGATTCCAGCGCCGGGCTATTTCCGACGATCTGCTGGAATCGCGTGTTCTCACCGGCCCGTCGAGCAACTGTTGCCAAGGCTGCCATCTTATCTCCCAAATCGGCCTTTAAGACGCGGGACCTCCAACCAATTGAAAATGACGTCTTCGATACCCGAGTCACGTATCAAAGGTTTCGGGTCACCGCAACTGTTGATGTAGGAACTCGCTTGTCCGCCCGTTGGCGAGCGCTGCCGCTGCGGCGTTGTAGTGCGTTCCGTGATGCCGGGCGAACGCGTGACGCTGGCCCGGATAGCTGTAGACTGTCGCGTATGGATTGCCGCCGAGCGCCTTCTTGATCTGGGCTTGCGCCGCCTTGGAAATGAACTCGTCCTCCTCTCCCAGATGCATAAGCAGGGGCGCATGAAGATTCTCGACCTCGCCCAAGTACTTTTCGGTGTCAGCGCCATGATAGGCAACGGCGGCATCGACGTGGCAGCGCACGGCCGTCAGGAATGTCATCAAGGCGCCGAGGCAATAGCCCTGGACGGCAATCTTGCCCGTGCCCTCTGGCAATTTGGCGGCAGCGTCCAAGGTGTCCTTAATATCCTTGACGCCGGCGTCACGATCATACGCCTGATAAAGGCGAAGGCCCTGCTGCCAGTCAGCCTCCGACGTGACGCTAAGCTCAACGCCCGGCTCCTGACGCCAAAATAGATCGGGCGCGATCGCGACAAAGCCTTGCTCTGCCAGTTCGTCGCAGGTCTTGCGGATGTCGGCGTTGACCCCGAACAACTCCTGTAGAACGACGACCGCGGGAGCCGGCAAGGCATTCGGCCGCGCAATATAGGCGGCAAACGTGCCGTCCCGGCCTTCTATGGTGATCCGATCCTTCATTTGTGTTCTCCTCAGACGACTACGTTCAATCTGGGCCTCCGCCGATGGCGGAGGCCCGCTCTCGATCTTTATTGGCTACTGATTGACTGGCGCGGAAGTGGCAGCCTCTTCGATGAGCTTGGCGGTTTCCCTGGCATGAGAAATGTAGGCCACATGGCTCGAATTCACCTCGACTGTCTTGGCCTTCGCGCGCTTCGCCATCATGCGCTCCTGGTCCGGATTGATCGAGCGGTCCGCTGTGGCCACCATGTACCAGGTGGGCTTGGTCTTCCAGGCCGGCGCCGTTACCTTGTGGGTAAACGCGTCGGTGGAGATCGGCACCTGCGACACAGCCATGAACGCCGCCTTATCCTTCGGAATGTCCGCTGCGAAGTCGGCCGCGAAATGCTCCTGGTCTATCCACCAGTTGCCGTTGCTGTCCGGCGTGAACGCCTTGGAGGCCTGCGGCACAGCCTGTTCGATCGACGCACAGCTCTCGCCTTCATCAAGCGCGAAGGCGGCAATATAGACGAGCGCCGCAACGTTTGGATGGTTGCCGGCTTCGGTGATGACGGATCCGCCATAGCTGTGGCCCACCAGAACCACCGGCCCACCCATGGCGTCGATGGCCGCCTTCGTGTACTTTTGGTCTTCGGCATAGGAGGTTTCGGGGTGCTGCACCACCGACACCTTGTACCCATTATTGATGAGGATGCTCGCGACGGGTTCCCAACCGGAACCGTCGGCGAAAGCTCCATGCACCAGGACTACGTTCTTAATCTGCTGTTTCATGACTATTCTCCTTTTTCAGTTAAAGATTCACTCGGACCGTTTGACTTTTGATGTCGAACGCCTTTGCACCAAACCGCTCGCGCCGGCGCGCAGAACGTGCTTTTCACTTCGGTAAAGATCTGTTAGCTACGGGCTGACGTTCCCGGAGGTGGCAGCCTCTTCAATAAGCTTGGCCGTTTCTTTTGAGTGAGACATGTAGGCCACATGACTCGCGTTCACTTCAACCGTCTTAGCATTGGCGCGCTTTGCCATCATGCGCTCCTGTTGCGGATTGATTGACCTGTCTGCGCTAGCGACCATGTACCAGGCGGGCTTGGTTTTCCAGGCGGGCGACGTGACCTTGTGAGTGAACGAGTCCGTGGAGATCGGCACCTGCGATATAGCCATGTAGTGGGCCTCAGCCGCGGGAATATCCGCCGCGAAGTCGGCCGCGAAATGCTCCAGTTCTATCCACCAGTTGCCGTTGCTATCCGCTTTGAACGCCTTGGAGGCTTGCGGCACGGCCTGCTCGATCGACGCACAGCTCTCACCGTCATCGAGCGCAAAGGCGGCGATATAGACCAGTGCCGAAACCTTCGGGTCGTTGCCGGCCTCAGTGATAATGGATCCGCCATAACTGTGGCCGACGAGAACCACCGGCCCGTTCATGGAGTCGACGGCCGCCCTCGTGTACTTGACGTCCTCGGCGTAGGAGGTCTCGGGCGGCTGCGCTACCGAAACCGCGTAACCATCCTTCTCGAGGATCTTCGCGACCGATTCCCAGCCCGAGCCATCGGCGAATGCGCCGTGGACCAGCACCACGTTCTTAATCCCAGCCGGCGGCGCGGCCGCGGCAACTTTCAGAGCTCTCTCCGTCAGCAGAGCTGCGCCCAGCAGCGCTGCGACTGCTACAACCCTGTGAAACTTCTTCATGACTATTCTCCTCTCTAGTTTCTGTTTCCATGAATCCTTCGTCACTACAGCAAAATCTTGACCCAAATCGCATGATCGCGAAACACCAGATACCCTAGGCGCGCATCCTATAGTTTTTGGCAGTAGCGCGGGCCCATGGCCTGCCAACCTACCAAAAACTCCAGGGCCCGGGACTACCAGATTTGGGGTGTTGCCGCGACTCGGACCCTCGATAAACTTTGAGCGGGAGGAGCCGCGAACTCCGGCCGGGACGGAAAACAGGTTATAGAATGAATGGATCATGCCGTAACCCATTGCGTGATCGCGCTCGATTTTCTGCCTCATCCCAGAGAGACAACGCCGTGACACTCGATAAGCCGATCCGTATTCTCAGCGTGGAGGATCATCCGGTAGTCCGCGAGGGGTTGAGTACACTGATCGCCTCCCAGCCGGATATGCTTCTCGTCGCCCAGGCGTCGAACGGCGAAGAAGCCATGGAGCTGTTCCGGTCTCATCAACCCGACGTCACATTGATGGATCTCCGGCTTCCCGGCATCAACGGCACCGACGCGCTGGTCGCAATTCGAGGCGAGTTCCCGCGGGCGCGGATCCTCATGCTGACCACCTCGGACAGCGGCGCGGAAATCCAGCGCGCGCTACGAGCCGGAGCGGCGGGTTATCTCCTAAAGAGCACGCCCAAGAATGAACTTTTCGCCGTGATTCGAAAGGTACATTCCGGGCAGCGGCACATTCCGGCGGAAGTGGCCGTCCGTCTCGCGGAGCACCAGGGGGACGATGACCTCACGCCTCGCGAACTGGAAGTGCTCGAACTGATTCGCGATGGCCAACGGAACAAGGATATCGCCGAGAAATTGGAGATCTCGGAAGCGACGGTTAATTTCCATATCAAAAACATCCTTGACAAGCTGGGAGCTAATGACCGCACGCACGCTGTCACCCTTGCCGTTCGCCGCGGCATAATGCAAATCTGATGTCGACTATTCTCCGGGTGAGCACGCTGCTTATTGGTTGCCTGGCTGGCCAGGCGCTGGCGCTCGACCCCACCCAAGCAATCGGCAGCTATCTGCAAACCCACTTTTCAAAAGAAGACGGACTCACGTCAGCGGTTGTGAATGTTATTTTGCAAACGCGAAATGGCTTTTTGTGGATCGGAACCGGATTTGGTCTCGCGCGGTTTGACGGGCGGCATTTCACTACTGTCGAATTCTCGCCGGAAGTGCAGCCGGAAGGACTATCGCATGCTTTGGCCGAAGGTCCGGATGGAGATCTATGGGCTGCCACAGTGGCGGGAGCGTTACGCATTCCCAGCACGGCGCTCGACCAATTTGGCCGGCTGCCGGCGACGGTTTATCATGCGGGCACGGGCCCCGGCGACACGATCGTAGCTCTACAGTTCAGCGGGGATGGGGCCCTCTGGGCGGGCACTGAACGGGGACTTTACCGGCTCGAGCGGGGCGCATTCTCGATCGTCCTTCCGGATGTTTCAGTTTCCCGGATCGAGAAAGCCTCGAATGGGCGGCTGCTGATCATCACTTCCGCCGGCTTTTTCGAGTGGGATGGCGCGCGATTGGTAGACCATTCGGACATCGCCGCCCGGCTGGGCGTATCCGCGAATCAGATCTTTCACGTTATGGAGGACCACACCGGCGCACGCTGGTATTGCACCGATGCTGGTGTTGCCCGCGAGGCCAATGGCTCCCTCGAACGGTTGCAGCCCTTCGGTATTCACGTCGGGCTCAGTGCATACCGGGCTTATGAAGACGCTCAGGACAATGTATGGCTGAATCTGGCCGGCGGGTTGTACCGGGCTACCGCCACCGGTTATGAGCCTGTGCCGGGCGCTCGCGCCAGGTACATTTATGCCGACCGCGACGGCGATTTGTGGCTGGGCACAAACGGAGACGGTTTGATCCGGCTCAAAAATCGTATCGCGCGGACATTCACCACCGAAGACGGTCTTCACAGCAATGTGGCTTTGACCGTTCTCGACGCTGGCGAAGGCAAGCTTTGGATAGGCACCGGTTGCGGCGGTCTTGCCCTGTTCGACGGACACGCCTTCCGAACGTACAGTCATCAGGATGGCCTAACCAACGCATGTGTGTTTGCTATCGCCACAGACCGCAATAACGACGTTTGGGTGGGAACTTATGGCGGCGGCCTGTTCCGTTTTCGCGACGGCCGTTTCACCCAATTCTCAAAACCGGAGGGGCTACCGGCGGCCGAAGTAGTGAGCATCCTGACCGCGCGCGACGGAACGCTCTGGCTCGTCACCCCACACGGCATCAGCCACATGCAGGGCGAACACTTCCGAAACTACACCACTGCCGACGGACTGTCGAACAACGTTATCCTCGGGGTGTACCAAGATCGGCGCGGCGTTATTTGGGCTGGCACGCCCGCTGGAATCGATCGCTTGTCGGGTGACCGTTTCGTGGCCATCGCCCAGGTCCCCGGCGCTCACGATTACAGAGTTCTAGGGGAGGATTCCTTTGGAGGGCTCTATGCGGCCACAATACCGGGAGGGATTTTTCGGATTGACGGAGACCGGCTGCTCAGCGTCACCAATCGTCTCAATGTGTCGGCCATGGCGCCATACCAGGGAAACCTTTGGTTCTGCGGCGATGGCATTTCCCGAGCGGCCCCGGACGCGCTCCAGCGCTGGGAGCATGATCGGGACGCGCCTATGGACTACGCGCATTTCGGCCGCGGCGATGGACTGACCTCGACCGATTGCAGCAGCAGTCCTCCAACTTTGGCCGTCACCAGCGACGGTAAGCTATGGGCCGCAATGCTGCAAGGGCTAACCATGCTCGACCTCTCGCGGCTGCCGCGCAACCATGGGAAACCGGCGATTTATATGCAGCAGCTTACGGTCGGGCGAACCCTCCAGCCTCCCGGCCGTGAGTTGATTTTGCCGCCCGGCCCGCACCATGTCGAGCTGCATTTTGGCGTCATTGAGCTAGCCTCGCCGGAAAAGATCCACATGCAGTACCGTCTGGACGATGTCGACCAGGACTGGATCGATGCCGATGCAGACACCGGCGCGATCTATCCGAGTTTCCCGCCCGGTACTCACAAGTTCCATATCCGCGCTTGCAATAGCGATGGAATTTGGGACCGGACCGGCATCGTCTACAACATTACCCAGAAGCCCTATTACTACGAGACGAGGCTGTTCCGCTTCATGCTGTTTGGGCTGTTCGGATTGTTCCTGGCCGCCGCGTATCGTTTTCGAATGCGCAGACTCACAGCCGAAATGAATGCCCGGTTGGATGAACGCGTCGCGGAAAGGACCCGCCTGGCCCGCGACCTTCACGACACCCTGATCCAGACAATCCACGGAAGCAAGATGGTGGCCGACGCCGGGTTGGATGATCCTCGTGACGCGAGCCGCCTGTATCAAGCTTTGGAGCGAGTTTCAAGCTGCCTCGCCCAGGCGAGCGAGGAAGGTCGAGCCGCCCTGACTGCCCTTCGAGCCTCCGCTACGCAACGGAACGATTTGGCGGAGGCGCTCGCGCGCGCAGGCCAGGATTGTATCCTGAGGAACTCCATGACGTTCGCGCTGACCGTCAAGGGGACAGCTCGCGAAATGCATCCGATCGTTCGAGACGAGGTGTATCGCATTGCTTATGAGGCGATGCGCAACGCCTGCTCGCATTCGCGAGGGACCGAACTCAATGTCGAGCTGACCTATGCTCGGGATCTTACCGTCGTGGTGAGAGACAACGGCATAGGTTTCGATGAGGAACGCGTTGCCAAAGGGAGGGATGGGCACTTTGGAGTCAGGGGAATGCGGGAGCGGGCCGAACGCATCGGCGCGAAGTTGCATTTCGACTCCACGAGGTCGGGCACACACGTCGAGTTGATCGTTCCTGCTAAGCTTACTTTCCGCGACGGGCAGGTTGAGAAGCAGAGTTTGTTCAAGCAATTGCTGCACTTTTTTCGATTGGATGGATAGTTACGCGCGATGCCTTTCGCGGATGTCGCGGCCGATCCGTCAATACCAAGGAGGACGAGTTCGGGGTTAGCTGCAACGGAGGCGTGCAACTACGCCACCGCGAACGCCTTACCGGCCTCCGCGGAGCGCCTCTTCGGCGGCTGACCGAACTGCTCGCCACCCCAGACCGAGAGCCTCGGGCCTATTTGGCTGGGCGTGAACCGGTGATGAGGATGTCGACGAGCCTCCTGGCGCTCTGCTGCCAGTCCGGGCTGGTGGCCACGTTGGCGACGCCGATCAGCGCCCGCAGCAGGTCGACCGGATCGAGGTCCTTACGGATGTCACCGCTTCTTATAGCGCGCTTCACCAGTGCGCGAATCGCTTCCCAGACCCGGGTATAGGAAGCTTCGAACACTTTCTTTGGATCGCCCAACAGCGCGTTGAGTGCAGGGGCGATGAGTTGCTTGGCGGCGATGTAGTCGACAAACAACAGTAGCCAGGCCCGTAGTGCTTCAATCGGTGGCAGCTCTTCAGCGAACTTCTGTTCCGCCGAGGCCAGCTTTTCCATCTCAGTCCGATACACCGCCTCCAGAAGTTCCTCGCGGGTAGGAAAGTGCCGGTATAGCGTTCCCGGTCCGACACCGGCGTCTCTGGCGATGTCGTCGAGGCTCGTGTTTGCGCCGGAGCGGGTAAACGCCTCCTTCGCTACCTCCAGAATGCGTTCGCGATTCCGCTGCGCGTCACTGCGCGGCTTTCGAACGGAAATTTGTTTACGTTTCGTGGGCATATCTCGAAAAAACCTTGCAACCGGAGATAGCCTCCGTTAATCTACAGATACGGAGAATAACTCCGTTTTAGCAGCCGCGTAACCATTCGTCAACATTCTTCGGTTATGAATTCGCTCGGCGAACGGAGCGGAAGGAGAAAACAGCATGCGTGTGTTTCTTACAGGCGCGACGGGCTTTATCGGCTCCGCCATCGTTCTGGAGCTCATCAACGCGGGTCATCAGGTGCTCGGACTCACGCGGTCCGACGCCGGCGCCCAGTCTCTCATTGCCGCGGGAGCCGAGGTGCATCGAGGAAGTCTTGAAGACCCAGAAAGTCTGCGCAGCGGAGCGGCCCAGTCGGATGGGGTGATTCACTGTGCTTTCGATCACAGCGCATTCGGAAGCGACCTCTCGAAGTTCGGGGAGGTCTGTGAAAAGGACAGACGCGCCATCGAAGCTCTCGGCGACGCCCTCGTCGGATCGGACCGCCCTCTGGTGGTCACCTCCGGAACGGGAATGGGGAGCGCCACTCCAGGTCAACCCGCAACCGAAGACCATTTCGATCCCAACCACCCGAATCCGCGCAGACTGTCGGAGGTTGCCGGCGCTGCCGTGTCGGAGCGTGGGGTGAACGTGTCGGTGGTGCGTCTTCCTCAGGTCCACGACACGGTCAAACAGGGCCTCATCACATACGCGGTCCAGGTGGCCCGTGAAAAGGGGGCCTCGGCGTATATTGGCGAGGGACTCAATCGCTGGCCGGCGGCGCATGTGCTCGATGTTGCCCATCTCTACAGGCTTGCGCTGGAAAAACACGCAGCCAGGCGCGAACCGGGCAGCAGGTACAACGCGGTCGCTGAAGAGGGAATATCGATGCGGGAGATCGCTGAAGTCATTGGCCGAGGCTTGAGGGCGCCGGTGGTCAGCCTCCCTCAAGAGGAAGCGCAGACTCATTTCGGCTGGCTCGCAATGTTCGCGGGCGTCGACATGCCGGCGTCAAGCGCACTGACCCGGCAACGGCTTGGATGGAATCCGACCGGCCCCGGACTGATTGCCGATCTCGAGCAGATGAGTTGGGGCGAAGCCGTAACGCACTACTAAGGAGAAAGAAATGACGCAGGTATTGGGAGCAACTTCAACTACAGACGATGTTTTATCGGGGACCAATTTGCACGGGAAACGCGTTCTCGTCACGGGCGTCTCCGCGGGTATCGGCGTTGAGACGGCGCGGGCTCTTGCGGCCCACGGCGCGCAGGTGACAGGAGCAGCGAGGGACCTCGCAAAAGCTGAAGCCGCAACTGCAGAGGTGCGAAAGGACGCCGCCGCGAATGGTGGCAGCTTTGCGCTGGTCGCGCTCGATCTGGCCAGCCTGAAGAGCGTCCGCGCCTGCGCCGACGAACTTCTGGCGCGCGGGGAGACTTTCGACGTGGTCATAGCCAATGCAGGAGTAATGGCGACTCCATTTGGGCAAACCGTGGACGGCTTTGAGACGCAGTTCGGCGCCAACCACCTCGGCCATTTTGTATTGGTCAATCGCGTTGCGCCGCTGATTCGCGCCGGCGGACGCCTGATCAACCTGGCGTCGGCCGGGCATCGCTTCTCCAATGTGGACCTCAACGACCCCAATTTCAAACGAACGGCTTACGATCCGTTCGTGGCTTACGGCCGGTCCAAGACAGCCAACATTCTCTTCGCGGTCGGCTTCGACCAGCGGCATCGCGGGCGCGGCGTCCGTGCGGCAGCCGTCCACCCGGGAGTCATCCAGACCGAACTGGGCCGTCACATGGACTCGGCTCAACTCGGGAAGATGATAGACCAGATGAACCAGCAGCTGGCGGCGGAAGGTAAAGCTCCGTTCCAGTGGAAGACGATTCCGCAGGGAGCGGCCACTACAGTCTGGGCCGGCTTTGTTGCCACGGCGGATGAAGTCGGCGGCCGCTACTGCGAGAACTGCCATGTCGGCGCGATCGTACCGGACGATGTGGTGATCAACGCAATCAGCGAAGGCGTTCGGGGGTATGCGCTCGATCCGCACAACGCCGAGGCGCTCTGGAAAAAGAGCGAGGAACTGGTCGGAGAGTCTTTCTGAATGGCAGGGGGAGAAACGAAATGAGAGAAAAGACGAGTCTCGGTGGCCGCTTTACGTTCGCGGGCGCCTCGCTGACTGTAAACCGGATGGGTTATGGGGCCATGCAACTCGCCGGACAGGATGGCGAAAAGCGGGTTTGGGGGCCGCCGCGCGATATTCCCGGTGCGATCGCGGTACTGCGCGAGGCGGTCGCGTCCGGCGTGAACCACATCGATACCAGCGATTTCTACGGTCCGCATATCACCAACCAGATCATTAAGCAGGCGTTGCATCCCTATCCCGATGACTTGGTGATTGTGACCAAGGTCGGTGCGCGCCGCGGCGCCGATGGTTCCTGGCTTCACGCACGCTCTCGCCAGGAGATTATCGACGCCGTACACGACAATCTGCGCAACCTGGGCCTCGACTCGCTGCAGGCCGTGAATCTCCGGCTCGGCGGATTCGCCGCTCCGGAAGACGAGCCCTTTGAAGAACCGCTCTCCGCGCTCGCTGAGTTGAAGCGGCAAGGCCTCGTTCAACATATCGGGCTGAGCACCGTATCGCCGCAGCAGTTGACCGAGGCGCGGGCAATCACGGAGATTGTCTGCATTCAGAACCTCTACAACGTGGCCCAGCGTGGCGACGACCAGTTCATCGAAGATCTGGCCGCCCAGCGCATCGCCTACGTGCCCTACTTCCCTCTCGGAGGGTTCTCGCCGCTCCAGTCGGCAGCGCTCAACGCGGCCGCGGCATCCGTGGAGGCGACGCCGATGCAGGTCGCGCTGGCATGGCTGTTGCAGCGCGCCCCCAACATTCTTCTCATTCCCGGCACATCGTCGGTCGGCCATCTCCGCGAAAATCTCGCGGCCGCGACCCTGACACTTCCACCGGAAATGATCGCCGAACTAGACCGGATCGCGAGCGCCGCCAGGCGCCCAACTTAAAGGAGGACAACATGCCAGACAAACGCATCGCCCTGGTCACCGGAGCCAATCAAGGAGTCGGACTTCAGGTCGCTAAGGAACTCGTGGCGAACGGCCTCACAGTGCTGGTCGGGTCGCGCAGTTTCGAACGCGGCGAGGCCGCGGCCAGGGAGATCGGGGCGGGCGCCATTGCGCTCCAACTCGATGTGACGGATCAGGTTTCGGTTACCGAAGCGGCGGAGCGCATCCGTGAAAAGTTCGGCCGTCTTGACCTATTAGTTCAGAACGCTGCTATCTCGAATACCAGAAAGGGTAACTTGTCCCTTCAGGAGTACGCCAAGGTAAGTCGCGCGAGTAACGCATCCCTCGATGAAGTACGCATCGTGTGGGAGACTAACGTCTTCGGCGTCCTCGCGGTTTACCAGGCGACATTGCCGCTCCTTCGTGAATCGTCTGACGCACGCATCGTCAATGTGTCGAGCGCCGTCGGCTCGCTGACGTCGAACGCGGACCCAGCCTACCCCTACCACCCGATGTTCGGTCCCGTTTACCCTGCGTCCAAGTCGGCGTTGAACGCAATTACGCTGGCCATGATGGTCGAACTCGAGTCAACCGGGGTCAAGGTCAACCTGGTTTCGCCAGGCTTCACCAGGACAAACCTCAATGGATATGCTGGGACGCAGTCTGTCGAGGAAGGATCCCGCGAAGTGGTGCGCGTTGCACTGCTCGGACCGGATGGCCCGACAGGTACATTCACACGCTGGGAAAACGTGACGATACCGTGGTAATGCGCCATTAGACATGGTCAGCGCTTCCCTACCCTCTCGACGCAACTCGCATCCTTCCGGATGGCTGCCGCGCCCGAGCCGAAAAAATGAGCCTCCCTGTCGACAGTCAGCGCCACGACGATCAAGACGTGACTCCAATCCCAGGTTGGGTGGCCACCGAAATCACGAATTCGCAGGCGGGGGCGAAGATTCTCGGAATTTCAAGCTCAGTCCTGGAGCGACATACTATTTCTCCCCAGATTCCCGCCTTACGCCGTTTCAGTAGCCGCAACGGGACGGCTGGCGGCCAAGCCAAAACAATCCACCCGAGAGCCTTTTGGCCCCAGTGGATTCGCGAAGGCCGGCAAAGGAGCATGGGCGCTCAATTTTTCAAGCGGTCGAAGACCTAGTGCGGGCGACTCTGGTGGCTCGGGGCACAATCCGCGAACCGTTTTGCTTCCTTCCTCAGTCACTTGCCGCATCGGGGCCAGCACGCGAGTGGGGATCTGTTTGGCATTCGAATCGGCGCCGGAACGGCGTTGGGGACTGGCGCCCCGCGATTGCTCCGATCTTTGGGTCTCCCTGCGCCTGGATCGGGCAGGGTGGCTTGATGCGTATTCTCCGGTTTGCCGTAAGGGGCGGTTCCGGATTCTGGCGCCCGCCACATGCCGAACTGTCGTCACGCTAAAGAAGTTGTCTAGTGCGGCTGTGCTGGCACGCATTGAAAACAAACGGCAGTGGAGTCGCACGGCTGGCCAGTTCGTGTTGGCGCCTCTCGTGCCTAATTGTGCAAGCAAAGGAGTCCGCAGAGAGGTGAATCATGACGACAGCCGCTCCTAAGTTCCGAATCGATGTTGCGATTAACGATCTTTTGACCAGTGCAAGCCAAAAACCCCCGGCGCCTGCCGAGGCGAGAGGTCTCACGCTTCCGGTCCCCGAGTACCCGCAACACCCTGAACGCCTGCTAGACCCGGGTCCCGACACTCCGCCGGAGAGACGCAAATGGGGAGTGCGCGATATCCGCCGCATCTCGCGCGGCTGGCTGTATCCCTATGTACGATCGCGCGTGATGCCGGGCCAGTTTCACCCCATCACGGCCTACCTCTTTATCGAGTACAAGTGCAATCTCGATTGCTGGTATTGCTGGTCGTACAACAACAAAGTGAAAGGCATGACGGAAGACGTGGCGCGGCGCTCAATCGATTGGCTACACGATAACGGATGCCGCGTGCTCGCGCTCATGGGCGGCGAGCCGCTATTGCGGCCGGATTTTGTCCACAAGGTGGTGAATTACGCCGCGAAGAAAGGCTTCTGGGTCTACATCGCGACTAATGGCCGCCTGCTGCGGCCCGAAGTGGCGGATCGGCTCGGCGACGCGGGCGTATCCGCCTTCAACTTCGCCATGGATGCGTGGGATCTCAAGCCCGGCCTTCCCAAGGCATTCGTGCCGGCGCAGCAGAACCTCGAGTACATCCTACGGAAGCAGTACGCCAACGGATACATCGTCTTCTTCAACATCAATATTTGCCGCAACAATCTGGAGGACGTGCGCCAGCTGACGGAATACGCCCACGATCGTCGCGTGGCGACCGACTATCACATCAACGAGACGCCGATGCTGGAACAGGACGATCACTTCAAGCATCTTTACGACAACCCAACTTATATCCGCCCGGAAGACTGGCCGGCCATCGATACTCTGATTGATTGGCTGATCGAAAAGAACCGCGCGGGCTATCAGATGGTGAACTCGGTGCAGCGGCTAAAAGAGATCAAGGCGTTTGTCCGCATGTCCTCCGGCCTCGATCTCGGCGAGTATGGATGGAACGGCGACGGCTTCCGCGAAAATGGCGGACGCGCCGAAGCGCTCTCCGGCGTGCCGGGTATCGAAGAACGGCCCGATGGCGAATTGCAGTTCGCGGAATGGAACTGCCGAGCAGGCCAAAACAACGTCATTGTACGGACCGATGGCACTGTGGCGCCGTGCTTCCCGATGTACGCCGCCACCCACGATTGGGGAAACATCGACCATCCGCGATTCGACCAGGAACAGCTCGCCGGCATGAAGAAGACGTGCCAGCAGCATTGCTTCTCCACATTGAATCACAACCTCGCCTACTGTTACAACGATGCGCGCGTGATCAAGTGGCTGTGGTCGAGCGTTATCAAGAACAAGTTTCAGGGCGGGATTCGCTCATTCGAAGAATGAGGGGGCACAGTGACGCATTCCTTCACCATTCGGCAATTGACGCTTGCCGCCGCGCTCGCGGGTTCGATCTGGGCCCCTCTTCATGCCCAGGCGCTGAGCAGCGAACAGATCTTCGCGGAACTGGTCGCCCACAATCAAACTCGCGCGGGCGGACTGCTGGAGTATACGGCCGACCGGGTCTACAGGGTGTCCGACACTGGCGGAAAGATCCATGCGGAGATCGAAGGCCGGATGGAGTTTGAAGCTCCGGAGAGCAAGACATTCGCTACCAAGTCTGAGGCGGGATCCGCGATCGTACGGCATCTCGCATTGAAGCCTCTGATCGCAAGCGAGATCAACGCCGCCCGGGGTAAGGATCGCCACGATAGCGCCATCACGCCTGCCAATTACACTTTGGAGCTAATCGGCGAGGACGAAGTGCGCAGTCACCCCTGCTACGTCTTGCGCGCCTCGCCCAAGCGCGCCGACAAATACCTCTTCGAGGGAAAAGTCTGGATCGACAAACAGGATTTCGCCGTGGTGCGGATTGAAGGCCACCCGGCTGCGAATCTCTCGTTTTGGATTAAACGTGCGGACTTCGTTAGAGACTACGAGAAGGTGGCGGGGTTCTGGCTGCCGCTCAAGGACGAAACCGCCGTGCAGGTCAGAATGTACGGAAAGAAGATTCTAACCATCGACCACGCAGGCTATGCGGTACGGGCGAGGCCGCTCGAAGCGAATACGGAAAGGTAATGCACAATGAAGACGGCCGTTCAGTTCTTGTTTTGTGGTCTGGTCGCTGCGCTGGGAAGCCAAGCTCAAACCACCGGCCCGGTTGCCGATAACACCGGGGGGGCTAAACCAGCGAGCGGTACATCGAATGACCGCATCTTCTATACCTTGCCCAATTTTCTCACGCTGGAGAATGCGGATCATGTGCCTCCGCTCAGTGTCGGGCAGAAGTTCAAAGTGACCGCGCGGTCCTCATTTGACCCGGTTACCTTTGTCTGGCACGGCCTGCAAGCCGGTATTAGCCAGGCGAATAATAGCGAACCAGGGTATGGGCAAGGCGCGCAGGGATACGCGAAAAGGTATGCACAGAATTTCGCCGATGGCACCATCGAGAACTTCACCACGCAAGCGATCTTCCCGTCTATACTGCATCAGGATCCGCGATACTTCCAATCGGGCCAAGGAGGCGTCAAACGGCGAATTATCTACGCCGTGAAATGTATCTTCGTGACCCGCACCGATTCCGGGCAATCGCAAGCCAACTATTCCGAGTTCCTCGGCAGCTCCAGCGCGGCCGCTATCTCGACCTATTCCTATCACCCGAGGGCCGATCGGAACCTATCGACTGCGGCGGACGTTTGGGGCTCCGAGGTTGGGTTTGACACTTTGAATAATCTGATCAAGGAATTCTGGCCAGACATCCGGCGGAAACTGCACCGATCGAAATAGGCGTGCGGTTGGGATAACCCCGCCGTCAGTAGCGCATTCTCAGCGCCTTTGGGCGACGGTCGTCGATGCATTAGCTGATTGCATGAAGCAGGACGGCGTCGCACCCGCCGACCTTCACTTTCATGATCTCCGCAGATCTGCGCATTACCAGATGTGGAAAACCGGCGTCGACGGCCAAACCCGGCGGGACATCAGATCGATGATGAAGCCCTTGAGTACGCGAGGAGAAAGATGGACTCCAGTCCGGTCGGGGGCTGGTCGGCGCAACGGATACGGTCAAGCGGATCGAAGAATTGCGCGCAGAGATCCGCCGCCTCGAAGAATCCACCAGGCAATAAAGGGGTCGCGCGGTCCCGAGCTCTCCCCGAAATTCCCCGATATTCCGTGATTTTGCGCTACCCTCAACGAGAAACAGCTACCCTTACGGATAGCTGTTTCGCTTTAAATTATTGATTTATTTGGTGCGGATGAGAGGACTTGAACCTCCACTCCCTTGCGAGAACTAGAACCTGAAACCAATTCAAGCGGTATCGCCAGGTATCGCTGAGGCCAAAGTCGCTGATTCTAGAACTTCTCGGTATCCGCCGGTTTCGTCGGGTCTCCTGAAACCACTACACTTTCCGCTACAGCTGGGGCCGCCTTCATCCGTTTTCCCATTAGTGCCTTGGCCATGTTCATATCATCCGCATCTACGATATTGTAGCGGCGCTCCATGCTGTCTGTCTTGTGGCCGGAGATCTTCATGCGCACCACCTGCGGCACGCCATCTCGGCGCATGTTTCTGACGGCAGTTCGGCGAAGATCATGGAAGTTGAGGTCGGGGACGCCGGCTGCAATACAGGCGTTGCGCCAGCTGCCCCGGAAATCCTTGATCGGTTCGCCTTCACGGCTGAAGACGAAAGGACAGGATGGCCAGCCGTTATCCCGGTCACGCTTGGCCGCGGCGAGCAAAGTTCGCATGTCTCCATCAAGGATCGGTACTGCCCGGCCTTGGCCGTTCTTGGTTTCCCCAGTCCTCAGGACGATGAAGCCGGACTCGAAATCCACCTGCTCCCACCGAATGGCAAGAATTTCGCCAAGGCGCATGCCGGTGATGAAACCGGTGACAAAGAGTGCCTTCAACTCGTCGAGGAGGGCATCACGGAGGGCAACGTATTGCTCGTCGGTGAGAAAGCCCTTGCGAATATTGGTTTCCTTGACCAGCGGAAAATATGGGATGATGTGAACCTTCGGCGGGGTGCGGCGTTTGCCTTTATAGAGAGCGCTTCGCAAGACTGAAAGTTCGCGATTCACTGTGGAGTGTTGGGCTCCGTCTGCCGTTCTTTTGGTGCGGTAAGCATCCATCATGTCGGTGGTGAGGCGTGCCGCCTTGATCTTGCCGAACACAGGGCGAATATTCTTCTCCACGACCTTTTCATAGATGTATCGGGTGGAGTCCTTTACGTCTGATCGGAGAAGATCATCGAGCAGTTCGCCTATGACCACTCGGTCAGGCGCACCTCCTGAGATTTCGCCGCGCTCTTTCTTGGCAAGTAGCCGGTTTCGAAGCTTTACGGCATCGGCCTTCTTATCCGATTTGCTGGACTGGATGACTGGCTTGCCATCGATATATACTTGGACCCACCAAATTCTGCCGCGCTGATAAACGGAGCCAGAACCATTTGTCTTAGGCATGCCCCATTGTAGCGAAAAGATCTAGTGCGTGTCGACGCGAGTCAATATTTATTTTTCTCTATCCACGTATCCAGATCCCGGCGGTCGAGATGCACGCGGCGACCGATGCGCACTACGGGCAACTCCATCTGGAAAATCAAATGCTGAACGGCCTGTTCGCTACGGCCAATATAGACAGCGGCGTCTTTGACGTTCAGGAGAACCGGCTGTACACGGGGAGTGCCGATGTTGAAAAGCTCTGCTCTGACG
>Ga0302325_10006918_pt1 | contig 25326 bp, 40 predicted proteins | sample Palsa_T0_2_FD_201948 | JGI IMG/M metagenome (GOLD analysis project Ga0302325, IMG submission 201948) | Peat permafrost microbial communities from Stordalen Mire near Abisko, Sweden - Palsa_T0_2 | ecosystem: Environmental > Terrestrial > Soil > Palsa > Peat permafrost | place: Sweden: Abisko... | reverse complement strand
GGGAACGTCTGTAGGTAGGTGCGCTGAGGAATCGGTATTAAAGGATGCTCCCCCGTCAAGTTGTGCGCTCGCGGTTACGCGCGTAACCTGTTGAGTAGCAGTAACTTGCCCCGTCGAAGCATCCATTGATACTGATTCTTGCAATTCTTGAGGTAGAAACTTAATCGCTGTCCATGTGTCCTCCGCGTCCATATATGGACGCGGGGCTGTACCAGTACGCGCGTCTCCTTTGCCGCCGTCGAACAGCCCCGCTTGAGAGTCTGTGTTTCTCATCGCACGCTGACCGTAACGGAAAACAGCGAGCGTGTCAAGTACCAGGACTACGAATAGTCAAAGAAAGTTTATAAGTAGGTACAGTACTCATAGTAGTACTAGTCTAATTTCCGCTTCTGCACTCTTATCAAGCTGTTTCGCGTCGATAATCGCACAAAATTGTCCAGATATGGACGATCCTGAAACGTGAGTACTGGGCCTTGACTAGGGTGATACCCTCGGTGAAATGGACGAATGCGAAAGGTCACAAGTGAAGCCTCTATTGATTGGGTTCGCCTGTGGGTTCCTGCTCGGTTGCTTCGTGTGTATGATTTGTTGGTTGCTGAGGATTACATGAGCACATTGCCGGAAGCGCTCCGCGCCCACAAGTACGAAATCTGTCCTCAGTGTCACGGCGAAATCCGCCGGCGCCCAGGCCCACGGTGCCGCGTGCGCGGCGAGCTAACCCGCGCGTACCTTTATGGCTGTCGCTGCGGCGAGCGATTCTTCCTGGTCGAGTGGCCTGTACTGTCTGGATGCTACGTGGTCGGCTCACACATGCCGTTGCCGGGTGATATGGAAACGGATGTGTCCCTGCCGCTGCGCGGCTTCGTTAGTTAGATGGTGATCGGCTCCGCCGCTCCCGGCGCGCGTTGCTTCCCCATCGCGTGTGCCTACTCTCCGTCGTCGCTTGCGTCTGCTTGAGTGTGTGTGTCGCTCTCTAGGTGCGACGTGTGCGCGAAGGGGTTGAAGCCAGAAAACCACCGGCGATATGACAAACCCGATAATGGAGCGGACTTGTATAGTTTTGGGAGGGGGTGCGCTCGTTGTTATTTTTTTTGTTGCAATTTTTTTTATTCCTGATATTTTGATTTTGTGGAATTGGCTTATAAGAGAGTGGCACATTTCAAGAGATCGGCAACGTTGGAGGAGCGGTATTGGAACCACGTAATCAAGAACGGGGAGGGGTGCTGGGGGTGGGTGGGGAGCACGCGGCAGGGGTACGGGAAGTTCATGTACGAGGGAAAGTGGATTTACGCGAGCCGATTCAGTTTAGAGAGGAAACTTGGGAGGAGGTTGAGGAAGGGGAAGTTGGCATTACACGAGTGCGATAATCCGCCGTGTTCGAAGCCTGAGCATTTGTACGAGGGGACGCACAAGAACAACGCGGATGATGCAATAAAGCGGGGGCGCTGGTCGAGGAGAGCGAATTTGACCGAGAAGCAGGTTTTAGAGATTCGGAAGATGCGTAGTCAGGGGATGAGATCGATTGAGATTTCAAGGGCGCTTGGGATTTCGTACGGGAATGTTTATGGTGTGGTGACAGGTCGGACGTGGAAGGAATTGGGACCGGTCAAGGCTGGAAAACGGAGATCGGTGGGCAAGAAATCAGAAACTAAATTTCGTTGTGTAGAGTGCGGAAAGATTTCTACTGGGAGGATACCGCACTCTGGTTGGATGCAGGGAGATTTGACTTTCCGATATCCGCGTCGGCATTTGGTGAATGGGGAACCGTGTCCGGGAATGTTGAAGGAGGCGGAGTGGGTAAGGGTAAGGGTTAGGGTGACGATCGAGATAAGAAAAGCGAAGAAAGGGGTGGTCGATGGAACCAAATGAACGGGATTGGAAGACGGACGAGTTTGGCGGTGAGGAGATTTGCGGGGACGTTTGGGAGCCACCGGATGGAAGGCAGCGCCGGGTGTGCAACTACAGGAAATTCCCTCGTCATGACTATCATAGTGATGACAACGGTAAAAACTTTTGGAAGAGCGGGATGCCCAAAGGTGGGCTTGCGACGGTTCTCGGAACGCCGAAAGATCCCAGCCTGATTCCCGGTGGCCACAAGATTTTGGTGATTGAAGCGGGGAAGCCGAAAGTTCTGAATCTCGAGAATCCGATTCATGTTGGCACGGTGCAATCGGACGGGTCGTTCACGATCGAGTGCGGGGACGGGTACGATTATTTCGTGCTCGGGGACGGGTCGGTGAGTGGATGGGGGTACAACAAATACCGGGTTGGACGGGAAGAGGAAATGCAGTTGTTGCGGTCAGATGTGATGAGAGAGATGCGAATGATGGAGAAGACCATCGACAATTTTGTGCGTGAGATGTATTTGGCGCGGAATAAGCCCACCTGGTGGTCGCGGCTGCGCGATAAGTTCGTCAAGTGGCGGGAGATGGCGGAATGACCAGAACGCTAAAGGAAATCATTAAGGAAGCGGTGATCGGCGCCATGCTCGACGCGGAAAACAACGTGGCCAAGGCTGCGCGGATCTTGGGGGTCGGCCGGGCGACCGTGTACCGGAGGCTCAAGGAATACGGGATGCTCAAAAGGAACGTGAGGTCGATTCGATAATGAGTTACATCGTGCTCGGAAAATCGGGAGCGCATAACGCGAAGCTTGATATCGACATCTTGCTTCGCACGCGCCTTCTCATTCAGGCCAATTCCGGTGGTGGCAAATCCTATTTGCTGCGGAGAATTGCCGAGCAACTCTTCGGGAAAGTCCCCGTTATCATCATCGATCCGGAAGGTGAGTTCGCCACGCTGCGCGAGAAGTTTGGGTTTGTTTTGGTCGGCAAAGGTGGCGAGACACCGGCAGACCCGCGGTCCGCGGCGCTTGTAGCTCATAAGCTACTCGAGCTCCGCGCCTCCGCGGTGTGCGATTTGTACGAGATGAAGCCTTCGGAGCGGCATCGGTGGGTGCGATTGTTCGCTGAAGCGATTGTGGACGCACCAAAAAAGCTGTGGCGGCCGACGATTTTCATCGTGGATGAGGTTCACACGTTCGCTCCAGAGCGCGGCGCCGGCGAGAGTGAAGCGTCGGAAGCGCTAATTGGGATGGCCACGCGCGGCCGGAAACGGCGTTTTTGCTCGATTTGGGCTACGCAGAGGCTTGGGAAAGTCCGGAAGGACGCTACCGCGGAGTTCTTGAATCGCCTCGTTGGGTCGACGTTTGAGGACGTCGACTTGAAGCGTGCGGCTGAATTGCTGAGTATTCGTCCAGAAGATCGGCGCGAGTTCGATGCTGAGATGCGCGTGCTGGAGCCTGGCAATTTCTACGGGCTCGGTCGAGCGATCGCGAAAGAGCGGATTTTGATTCACATTGGCCCGGTTGAAACGAGCCATGAAGTTGAGGATGCGAAGTACGGCGATGCGCCGCCCCCGGCACCGGATGAAATCCAGAAGCTTTTGCCGAAGCTGGCGGACTTGCCGAAGGAAGCCGAGGAGAAGGCGAAGACCGAGGCGGAATTGCGTACAGAGATTCGATCTCTCAAAGCGCAGTTGCGTAGTCAGCCGACCCATAAAATTGAAACGAAGCAGCCTGACAATTCGCAGTGGAATGAAATACAAAGGTACAAGGCTGGCGAAGCTCATCACAAAAAAGAATTCGAGGATTTATTGAGCATCACGCGGCAAGTCGTAAACGGCGTGGGGCAACTTTCGGTGCTGGCAAGTGAATTGGCAAGAATGAGGATTCCTAAGAGGTTCAATATTCCCCGATCGTCAAATTTGCCGAAGGTAAGAGTTTCTAGTGATGATCCACCAAAGCCGTCGCCGCTTCCTCCGCTGCCGAAGCTTGAGAAGTTTCCGCCAATTGAGCGGGATGCGTCGAACGGAGATTTGGGTGGACCGGAGAAAAAGATTCTTCGCGCACTCTCCGAACTGCGCTCGATCGGGAAAGAAACTCCGCCGAAAGAAATGGTTGCAGCTTGGGCTTTGTATTCGCCGAACGGTGGGGCGTTTGTGAATCCGCTCGGGAAACTGCGGACACTCGGGCTTGTGGAGTATCCGGCGCCGGGAGTTGTTTCTCTTACAGCTAGCGGACTTTCCACCATCGGAGAGATTCCGCCGCCTGATTCCGAAGAGATTATGCGGAGGCTTCAGAGTATTTGCAGTGGCCCTGAGTGGAAAATCCTCTATGCGCTATTCAAGGAAAGTGGCCAAGAGGAAGTGTCGCGTGCGGATCTCGCGATGCGGAGCGGGTACGAAGTAAAAGGCGGAGCGTTCGTAAATCCTTTGGGCGCGTTGCGGACCAAGGGGATACTCGATTACCCGCGGCCGGGATTTGTGAAAGCCGCAGATTGGATCTTCGTGGAATGAAAGCACTTTCTATGACGCAGCCGTGGGCATCGTTGGTAGCGCTCGAAGAAAAGCGAATCGAGACGCGCTCGTGGAAAACACCGTACCGAGGGCCGTTGGCAATCCATGCGGCGAAAACGTATCCAGGATGGGCGAAGGAATGGTGCAAGGAACCCACGTTCGCTAAGGCGCTAGGCAATTGCTGCCCAGAACTCTATCGCGGCTCGATCGTGTGTGTGACGAGTTTGCTGGATTGTGTTCGGACAGAAGACATCCGTGACAAATTGGAGTCAAAGGAAATAGCGTTTGGCGATTACGGGATGGCTCGGTGGGCATGGATTCTCGGTCCAGTGGTAAAGCGGTTTGGAAGCGTCGAGTTTCCGGCAACCGGGCATTTGGGATTGTGGGAGTGGGACGAACGCTCGTAGTTTATTCTTGACTATATTTCTGGTCGGAGGTAGATTTCGAACATGCAACGGCTATCAGATGCGATTATGCTTGGATCAACGTTGAAAAAGCATGGGCGTAGAGGAATGTTGTTTGACGATGACGGTGGGGCTTGTGCGGTAGGAATGGCATATACCGCCATTGGTATGACGAGGGAAATTTATTTTGCTACTCCGCCAGAATACGTAACTAAATTTATAAGGAACCAGGGATGGTTTTGGTGTTTTGACAAAACTGCAATGCTTCCATCGTGGGCATTGAAATGGACGCCGGGTGAGGTGGAGGATTATCGCGTCTCTGACATCATTACCTATTTGTACGATCACTATGTTTCCACAGACAAGGCTACGCTCGAGATGCTGGTTGATTGGGTTCGCTCCGTCGAGGACGAGCTTGGCGTCTATGCAAATGGATCGTCCGAAGGTCTGGACGACAAGGTTCCTAGCGATAGTCCTAAATTGGACTGTTTGCCGGAAGAAGGTGCCGTAACATTGGGTACTGCGGGAAACTGTGTGGTGAACACGGCTCCTGCGTCAGTAACGCTAGTGACGTAAACTCGCAGCGGCACCAAAAAGTTTGGTACAGAGCATCACCTGGTTGTAAAAATTTATCAAGAAAGGAGGACAACCGATGGCTTTGAATTCAACCGAAACTGCTCGCCTTGCTGACCTGGTGAAAATTCCAGTGGCCCAGCGTACTCCAGCACAAACGAAAGAGATTTCGGATCTACAATCAAGACAGAATAGCTAAGGTTTGCACGTCAGGTGATGTTCTGTACTTATGTAATTCCCTAAAGTTCGCCGTCCATATCTGGACGGCAGGAGAAAAAATGGAAACCCCGATGAATGAAAACGAGATCCAGATTCGTTCGCACGAATTGAGTCTTTTGGGCGATCACCTGACGCGCCACGGTTTGACCGATCCGGTCATTCGGAAGTATATCGACGACCGCGGGAAGGCGCTGCGTTACGTGGCGCCGGCCGAGAAGCGCGCGTTCGTGCGGCGCGAAGGCCCGGTTCCTGCGGACAAGATGTTCAAGCCGTATCCGCTTGCGGGCGGGCCGCGTGGCGGATCGCCGACACCGATTTCCGGAACTGGCGCAAAGCCGTTCACTCCGTATCCGGTCGCACCGGCCGCGCAACAGCCCGGAAAGAGCGCGCGATAATTTCGCCAGCGTAGTTCAACGGTAAGAACGCTTCTCTCATAAGGAAGAAATGCACGGTCCAATTCCGGCCGCTGGTACCACTAACCTCGAAAGGACACTATGAAAGCTGAACAGGTTGCAAGGGTTTGCCATGAGGCCAATCGGGCCTACTGTGAGGCGATCGGCGATAACTCGCAGGTACGGTGGGAAGATGCTCCGACGTGGCAACGCCAGTCGGCCATCACTGGCGTTGAGTTCGTTTTAAAGTCGCTGAGAGAATCAAAAACACTTCCGAGCCCGAGCATGTCGCACGAAAGTTGGTTGCGGGAGAAGACGAAGGATGGATGGAAATACGGGCCAGTGAAGGACGTCGAGAAGAAAGAGCATCCGTGTTTTGTTTCTTACGATCAATTGCCGCCGCAGCAGCGCGCGAAAGATTTTCTGTTTCTGGCGGTCGTGGAAGCGTTGTACAATTTCTGACGCGGACATTGAGCTACGGTGCGCTCGCATCTCTCATAAGGATGGCCTTATCTGGTTCAACTCCAGAGTCCGCAACCAACTGGGAAGTCGGCCAAAGGTAGGCCGCTGGGCCTTGGACTCAGCTATCCACGTTCGAGTCGTGGCTTCCCAGCCAAATTTTTGCGCAGTTAGGTCAGTGGTAGACCGCCCGCCTCCAAATCGGGAAACGGAAGTTCGATCCTTTCGCTGCGCGCCACGGAGAAATGCTCGAGAGGCTGAAGAGGTCCGACTGCTACTCGGACGTGCTGTAAAAGGCACCGTTGGTTCGAATCCAACTTTCTCCGCCAGTTCGGTCCCGTAGCTCAATTGGAAAGAGTTCCAGATTACGAATCTGGCGATCGCGGTTCGAATCCGTGCGGGACCGCCAAGTTTGGAGCAATGGCACAGCGGCAACTGCCCCGGACTGTAAATCCGGTGTCCCTTCGGGACTACGAAGGTTCGAGTCCTTCTTGCTCCACCATTTTCGGTTCCGTCGTCCAATTGCACAGGACACTACCCTCCGAAGGTAAAAATTCCGGTTGGAATCCGGACGGGACCGCCAAATAACTATTGCAAGCCTGAAGTCTTTCCTGTAAAACAGCAAGCGTGCTCTCGTGGCCGAATGGACTAGGCGCTCGAGTCCTAATCGAGTAACGCGAGTTCGAATCTCGCCGAGAGCTCCATGCGAGCGTGGTGCAACTGGTAGACACGGTGACCCCAAAAGTCATTTTTTGCGAGTTCGAATCTCGCCGCTCGCACCAATATTGGAGGGGTGATGGGAACTACTTGTAAGCACGGAACGGACAATATGTTTACGTGTCCTCATTGCCGAAAAGAATTTAAGGTTTCCGAAGCGATCAGGGAGCCGAGAAAAGAAGAGAAGTCGATGGAAGAGCAGCAACGAGAAGTTGAGTGACATTGCGCGAGTGGTGGAATGCATACACATCAGCCTTAGAAGCTGACGCCTTCGGGATTGGGGGTTCGACTCCCTCCTCGCGCACCAAATTTAGAATGCGCCACTATCCCAACTGGAAGAGGACGTGGACTTAAAATCCACTAGATCGGAGTTCGAATCTCCGGTGGCGCACCAAAATCGTGCCATGAAATCAGCGTGCCCAAATTGCTTAACTCCGAGCGATCTCCCGGTAAACATACGGCCGGATTGGTTCGTTCTCTGCTTTTCCTGCGCGTTCATTGGGGTTCTCGCGGCGGATATGAGCGTGCGAGAGGCAACCGATAGGGATTTCGCCGAGGCGACCGAGTACGCTAGGGGCTGGATGTATCGCAAACAGAACCTCGTGTTGATAAATATTTACAGAAAAAGGTTTGCACGGCACGCGGACATGAATTAAATTTCTTTGGGGCTGTGCGGTAAGGGACATCCGGCCCGTCTTCTAAGCGGGATAATTTGAGAGTTCGAATCTCTCCAGCCCCACCAGTGGCGCGGTAGCCAAGTGGGAAGGTTGGGGCCTGCAAAGTCCCGATGAGCGTGTTCGATTCACGCCCGCGCCTCCAAGATTCGTAAGGGAGGAAAAAGTAATGTTTTTGACTCCTGTAGTTACAGTGCTTGAAAAGATTGCCGTGTCGATCAACAGGCTTACAACTGCTGTCGATACGAGAGGAGAACAGATTTCTAATGTTCTCGGTCAAATCTTGAAGGCACTTCAGAAGCAACCACAAGTACCTGGGGAGGCGGTTTCCCTGAAACTCACCCTCGGTAAAGCAGTGCAACAGAAGTAAAATTCACGGAGGAAAAACGAAATGGCAAACCCACAGATTGGAGATACCCAGCAGGCGCCTTATTCTGTAACCGGTTTGGACGCGGACGGACAGCCGGCGCAGCTTGAACCAGGTGATGTGGTAACTGTCACGTCTTCGGCCCCAGCATCGCTTTCGGTTGTTCCCGACGCAACGCCGGCTCCGGGCTCGCTCGCTTCCGGTCAGTTGGTTGGCGGAACGACGCTTGCGGTTGGAGTGACGATCACGGCGGTCATCACGCACACGGACGGCACTTCGGCAACGGCGACGGATACGATTGACGTCGTTTCCGGTGAGGCTGCAACGTTGGCAATCGGGCTCGGCGCACCTGTGTCGCAGACGCAGCCACCGGCGCCGGCTTCGGCTCGTCAGGCTGGTCGGTAACATCGTTTCGTAGTTTGGGTTGGGGTACGCGAAGGGCAAGCCGTGTAGACGGCGCGTACCCCGGCCATCATTCAAGTTTGTTTTAATAGGCCGATCCTTGTTAAAGGAAACGGCCTATAATTTTAATATGGGTCGCCAGCACTGGGTGCGGGTTCGGCTTATACCCGAGCGAGATTCCCGGATTGGGGAGACGGCACGGATCGTAACCGTGGGCGACCACCATCGGAAGGCACTGCTGCAAGGGCGGCAACTGGCCCTGAAAGCCAGGGCGTCTCCAACGGGACGGGGGTTCGAATCCTCTGCCTTCCGCCAAATTTCATTTGTCCAGATATGGACGAATGGTGGCGTAGCTCAGTGGCAGAGCTCGCGGTCGATAACCGCGCGACGGGTGTTCGATTCACCACGTCACCACCAACGCTGACTTCGTACAATGGAAGTACTCTCGTTTGAAGCACGAGCAACGTCCGTTCGATTCGGACAGTCAGCGCCACTCTTAGGAGGAGCAATGAAAAAGCCGTATGAGTATGCTGACGAATTGGTGACCACCGGTGGAAAGGATGCTCTTGAGCACCTTGAAACGAATATCAAAACTCACACGACTCGTTTTCGCTTGTACACTGCAATTCACAGCTATTCAATTTCAATGATTCTCCCGTCGCCAGAGAAGCCAAACGGTTATATGGGTTGTATTGCATCTTGTCGCGCTCCGTATCCCGGAGAGACGCACACGCGAGGGAATGATTTGCCGGATGGGCCGTACAGCGATGAAACGTGGCACGCAATCCTGGCTGCCATTGTGAGGTATGAGATTTTGCCGCTCTATCGGAGTTCTGGGTTTATTCCAGTGCGAAACACGGGTACTGAAGCGAATGCTTGACGGTCGCTCGCTGTTTAGATACCATTCATTTCGCCGGCCTTGTCGTCTGGTGACGGCCCTCCCCTTACAAGGGAGTTAAGCAGGATTCGATTTCCTGGGTCGGTACGCCGGCATAGCTTAGTGACAAAGCATCGCATCGGTAATGCGACGACCTGAGTTTGATTCTCAGTGCTGGCTCCGGGAGTGTAATTCAGTGGAAGAAGCCCTCTCTCTTAAAGAGGAAACGAGTGTTCGATTCACTCCACTCCCACCAAGTTTATTGGGCAGTAGCATAATTGGTATTGCGTTCCGCTGTTACCGGAAAGGATGACCGTTCGAATCGGTCCTGCCCAGCCAATTTTGTTGATTGTGATCGAGGAGGAAATATGAAATCGAAATACAAGTCGTTGCTCGTGTTCTTCGGCTTCTTGCTGTTCGCAACGGTTTTGATGGCGCAGACAGCGCCATCGGCGCCGGCCGCTCCAACGCAGTCGATGGGCATTGCGCAGACTGTCATCGTTCTTGCTGGGGTGGTTGCCTCGATACTGCAAGGCGTGAAGCAACTGGTCCCGCAGATTAACGGGAAGGTTGCCATAGCCATCAGCATCGCCGCGTCGCTTGCATTGGCTTATGCCGCCGCGCAGCCTGGGCAGGTGATCAGCATTCAATTTCTTATCACCACGCTCGGCACGGCGTTAGGCTCTAACGGCATTTACGATTTCTTGAAGAAACCAAAAGCGCCAGTACCAGCGGCGTAACCGGAGGTAGTCATGAGAGGTGACCGATGATTTTGCTTATCATTGTGCTGATTCTGGTGTTCGGTGTGGGCGGCGGTTATTACGGCAATAGCCGCTGGGGAGCGCAGGGCGGGTTCGGGATGGGGCTGGGCACGATCCTGATAATCCTTTTGATTCTGTATCTGCTAGGTGCCTTTGGCGGCGGTGGCTTCGGGCACGGCAGATTGTTCTAAGAGTGGCGCGTTCCGCGTGTTGACCCGAGCGCGGATTCACCGCGGGCTTAACAGCCCACATCGGGTCCAGAACGGGAAGCAGCTACCAAAAGTGCTGCGATGCGGCTAATACCGCCTAGCGGCGCGTCAACGGGCGATTAATTTAGTGGGAAAAGATCGGGCTTTTACCCCGAGAACGAAGGTTCGATTCCTTCATCGCCCACCAAGCGGGTGTCGTATAGTGGAATTACCCCTGTCTTCCAAACAGGTGACGAGTGTTCGATTCACTCCATCCGCTCCATTTCGCCGATGTCGTCCAGTGGGAAGACGTCGATCTCGTACATCGAAGACGACTGTTCGATTCAGTCCATCGGCTCCAATTTCAGAAAGGATCGCCATGACCGAAGCTCAAATCGAAGATGTCGGCGAAGCTTTGAACCGGCGCGTTCCGAAAAAATATCACGAGGGAGCTCCTCATCCGCGTCCAATTGGCAGGCCGTTTTTCACGGGTTTCAAAACCAATGTTCCCGCACAGAATTTGTCGGAGGAAGAAAACGCGAAGTTGGTGGCGGCCGTAGAAAAGCCCGGCGATTTAGGGTATGTGGCGCAATTTGTTTTTTACGCAAAGATTGCGGGGGGGCCGTTCTTTTACGTGAATCTTCCTAATATGAAGGGCGGCAGGTACGAGATCGGCGAAAGCTTCGACATCGGCGAGGAGCGAGTGCATTGCGATATCTCGCAGCGGGATTTAGAGTCGATGTTGGAAGCTGGCTACAAAAAGATTTGTGAGATTTCTGGGGTTGTCTGACAGTGGAAGTCAATCTCCCTCTCGAGGAGAAAACGCGGGTTCGATTCCCGCCAACCCTACCAAGTTCGCGGCGAGGGGGATACCGTTTGAATATTTTTGGTGAATAAAACGGCCGCTTGGCGGATGTTACGGTCCAAGCGCGTACCGCCCTACTTAGCTCGCCGCGATTTAATTTCACGCCGCCATAGCTCAATTGGTAGAGCCTCTCACTTGTAACGAGAAGACGAGGGATCGTAACCTTCTGGCGGCTCCAGTTTTGAGGGGTTTATATGGCAGACGTAATTGAAATGCAGCCGAAACAAGAACGGCATTCGCTTGAGAAGAAACGGAATGACGGTTACGTGATCGTTGAGGAGGTCGTCGATGGTAAGACGACCGGCAAACGATTCCATTGCGAGCACAATGTCTTAGAAGTCGATGAGCGCCGCGGGGTGGTGATATGCAAGACCTGTGGTGACGAAATGTCTCCGCTTGAAGCTCTAAAGCTTCTCTATCGCACGATTTGGTGGGAAGAGAACACGCGCGAGCGGCAAATTGAGTACGATCAAAAGCGCGTTTCGAAGGTTCAAGTCGCGGCGCTTATTTGTCTTTACGAGGCCGGTGTGACGCCAGAGAAGTACGCCGAGCGGTGGAACAAAGAACACGCGCGCCGCGCTACGCTGGAAATTGCGAAGGTTGCGGAGAAGCAAGTGGCGATTGACGGCGGGTCAGAAAAGCCAGTAGCCTAAAAAAAGTTGCAAAACAGCAAGCGCTGTGCAATTCTCTTTTCGGGGTTATCGTCTAGACGGCCCAGGATCCAAGATTTTCACTCTTGAGACGCCGGTTCGAATCCGGCTAACCCTGCCAATGGGGGCGTAGTGACAAAGTGAACACGGCTCGCTTGCACCGAGCAAAAGCCCGTTAGAATCGGGTCGCCTCCACCAAGATCGACGCAGTATTTAGCGTCAACGAGCGAGGTCAAGTGCGATGGTCGGGCGCGCACAGGGACCAATTTATCCGCTTCGGCCCGCTAGATTGTAGAAGGGGCGGATATGACAAATCTGAAGGGAGCTTTGCCGATGCCAGCGCCAGGATTTCAGGGAATCACGGAACAAAATTTGAAGAACTGGTTTACGTACCACAAGCCCACCGAGGGGCAGAACGAACAGTACCTTGCCATCCGCGAAGCGGCGCTTATTTTCGCGCGCACGATCGTGGCGAACACGCCAGTGAGCGCGGACCAGTCTTCTGCGATTCGGCATGTTCGTATGGCGACGATGGAAGCGAATCAATCGATCGCTTGTGGCGGACACTAAAAAGTTCGGAGGCGTAGAGGAGTGGCCGTCCTCGGCTCACTGTCTATGAGCAAACCGTGGGTTCGAATCCCATCGTCTCCGCCAATGGTAGATGAAGCCAAACGGTGCGGCGCCTGATTGTGGATCAGGTTCTAGTGGGTCCGACTCCCATCTTCTACCCCAAGTTTCGGCGGAGTAGGGTAACGGCTATCCCACCTGCTTTGGGAGCAGGGAACTGCGAGTTCGAATCTCGCCTCTGCCACCAATTTCCACATACCACACAGAGAGGGGCAGGGAGGCGTAAAACCGCGGGCGAGAACCGAGGCGAAAGCCAAAGTACACCTGTTGGGTAGTGCGCGCCTCCCCAGTCCCGTTTAAGATTCGAGGCGTAGCGAAGAGGAAACGCGCAGCTTTCGGGAAGCTGAGATCGCCAGTTCGAGTCTGGCCGCCTCGACCAAATTGGAGGTTTCGATGTCATGGCTTTTACGCGCAAAGAAATCCAGCTGAGATATAGACTCAGGCATCCTGGTTATTGGAAGAAAGATGCGGCGCGTGCGGCAAAATGGGCGCGAGACAATCCGGAATGGTTTAAAAACTATCGAAATACCCATAGAATTAAATTTCGCGAGTGGAGACGTAACAGTAAGATTAAACGAAAATACGGCATCAGTGCGGCTGAATATGGTTCTTTGTTGAAAGCGCAGAATAATATTTGCGCAGTATGTAAGAAGCCATTTGCAGGTAATCTTCGATGTGGCACCGATCCAGTTCTTGATCATCGGCATGGTGGCAAGATAAGAGAATTCATCCATCGCAAGTGCAATGTGGCGATTGGGTTTTTGTGTGATGATCCAGTGTTGTGTCGTTTGGCCGCTGAATATCTGGAAAAGCACGCTAGCTTTTGATGATTTCATGGGGTATCCCCCAGTCGAGCCAATGCTGTTGCGGTTGTAAAACAAAAAGAACTGACAACAAAATGGAACTACCTCTCGCGGCCTAACGGCTAGCGAGGCGCTTCCCGGTGAGCGAAATCACCGGGTTTTCAATTCCGGGGTCGTCTAATTCGACAGGATAATCGCCTCTGAAGCGATCGATAAAGGTTTGAATCCTTTCCCCGGAGCCAAATCCCTTGCTGTCCATATATGGACAAGCGTAAACTCGCCGTATGGCAGACCCAGTAATTGGCCAGCAGATCCCGAATACACCGCAGCAGCGTGAGTACACTCAGCCTGGCGGCATAGGTACTCCGACCTTCCCGCAGCAAACCACCGACGAAATGAACGGCCGGTATTATCCCGGCTGCGGCCATTCCATCACGGCGTACGATGTGCGCCAGCAAGGGATTGGCGACCCTCCTGTTTCTTCCGCGCTCGCGTGCTGTCCACTTTGCGGTTTCCTTCAGACGATCATCACACCGTATTCCGATTTCATTAACAGCGACACCATCTTTCTCGCATGAGCGAAATTTGCAAATGCGGGCATCACGTCGACGACCATTTTGGAATGTGTGCGGTTCTTGGATGTCTGTGCGAGGAGTTTGATGCCTCTGACGGTTCTACCGAGGATGCGCGTATCGCTCTCGCGATTTCTGAGCAAGAAGAGCAATACTGGAAAGCTTGGCTGCGTGGCTAAGATTTCCAGGGCAGAGGGAAGGGAGTGTGGATCCGGCTGAACGTGAAGTGGTGCGGTGTCGGCTTTGCAAGTTGAACCAGTTCAAGCTCAATAGTGGGAAGTGTCGCCGCTGCAATTGCGTGCTTGTGCTGCCCGTTGTTACGCTCGCGGAGCGGGTGATTCGGAAGCATATTTTCCCGTTGCAGTACGGGGATGCTGTTCGGCGAGTCACTTCGAATCTTAGAATAATTTTCTATATGTACGGCCTGGGAATGAACGGAGCGGCTTCGCTGATTGGAGTGAAGCGCAATTACGTTTATCGGGTCGAGAAGGGCTATTACAAGCTAAGGCTCGATTTTCTGTTCAAGGTGGCTGACGCCCTCGGGATCACAGTTCACGATATTTTGACGCTAAACATGTGCATCGTGAAAAACGATGAGTTCATGCGCGAGGTCGCCGGGCTGATACACAGAGTCGATCCGGCACAGTTCGTGAACATTCTCCGGTGTATGGACGACCTTCGGCAATTAGAAGGGCCGCGAAAGAGGAATACGCTTGCTGTTTTAAGGTTCCGTGTGTTAGAAAAGACGAAGGCCAATGAGCAAGCCAATTTCTCCCAAACACTTCCAGTCCAAATGCGAGCTCGCCGCGTCAGTGCTGCGGGACGAACCTGATATTACCTTCATCGTCTGCGCGTTTCCGAACGTGGAAGACAAGGGCAAACAATTCTCAATTGGCGGTATCTACACGAATTTGCATCGGCATACGGAGGACGAAGAGACGGGGAAGTTGAAAATCGAGCCAGCGACGATCGGCGATTTTGTGGATTTGATGATTCGTTGTCGGCATCAGATTAAGCCGCAGGAAATAAACGTCGAGGAGTTTCGAGATCCTGAGTCAAAATTGAAACAGTGAAAGGGGAATTATGTGGGATCAACAGATCCGATCAGTTGTTTGCAGTAATGTCGGGCATAAGTTTGAGACATTCGCCACTCATGTTTGGGATTCGAAGGCTGGATGTCTTGTTCCGACCGACCAGAAAATCATGTGTACGGCGTGCGGCGGAACACTTGAGGAATTGATCAGGCCACTGAAGAAAACTCGCGTGGCGAAGCCGAGGACGACCGCGGTGCCAGCACAACAGGAAGCCCAGCCAGAAAACCAAGAAGCTCAAAGTTCATTCGTCGCCCCACCGCCGTCCGGAACGGAAGAAAATCTCGAACAGCTTGACCAAAGTTAGGAGATCCAATGTCCAAGGCTCCAGGTTTTGCCCCGATCAAGGTGCCGCTGATGATTTGCAGCGAGTGTGGCGATCAGATGCGGCTCGAGATCGAGTGTCAGAAGAACGGGAAAATTGTAGGCACAAAATATTACTGCGATGCGTGTGAGTACTGTTTTGTGGCCAGTTTCGATTACGCTTACGGCAGTACGTTCACGAATTTGTATCGGAAGCCACCAGAAGGATACAAGGCGCCGAATTTGCCGTGGATCCGGAAGGTGGATATCAGCGTCAGCCAGAAAGATGACAAGAAGGCGCTGGCCACAGTCCAGTCGAAGTAATGCTCGGTCTGGACATTCTCGATGAGGACATCCATAACTTCAAGCGTGAGGGCGGCGCTGTTTTGATCATCGAGTCGGCTTTGGGTCGCGTGGCGATCGTTCCGGAACGTCGGCCGAAGCCGTTTTTCTTGGAAGCGGTCGAGTATGTTCCAGAGGAAGTGCGCGCGCTGCTTGATTTCGAGAGCCCGGACGTCGAGAAAGTTCATCGTTTCAAGGCCGTGTTTGGCGGCTGTTTAAGGCGGAAGGGAGAAGAAAGTGCCTCTCTGTGACAGGAAGGGCCGGCCGTTCAAGGTTGGCCGGAAGGTTGTTCTTCACATCAATCGATCGATCGAGGCCGAGATTACGGCCGTACATAATAGCGAAGGGCTTGTGATTCAGCGTGGCGACGATCAGGTTTTGCAGATCGCCAACATCATCATTCGGCCGAACGACATCATTTGTCCGCAGACGAATCCAGCTAGCCCGGTTTTCGACGGAATGTGGATTGTTGAAGATCCGGACAATCCCATTGTTCCGGCCAAGAAGGAAGGTTAATGGAAACCGCTCTTGGGGTTCTGCTTGGTTTTTGTATTGCCGCGCTCACGGCTTTCTGCGTGATTACGCTTCTTCAATTCAGTGCTGCGCGGAAGCAGATGGCTGTTCTCGCCGAGGAAACCAAGAAGACCAGAGAATCCCTTGAGGTTTTGCAACAAATTCCCGCAGCGGTTTCGACGTTACAGCAATCCATTGCGCAGCTTTCGAGAGCCTTTGCTGCGTGCGAAAAGATGATCCCGCTTGGCGAGAAGATGTTTATTCAGATGGGGATTCTCGCCCAAGTGACCGGGAAATTCTATCTTGCTGTCGTCAAGGACGCTGGCGCCAAAAACGGCGGCGGAGATCAAAGCGATTTCCTTGCGTACGATGAAGCTAACGCTTACAGGAAAGAAGTGGAAGAGCTCGCCAAGAAAATGGGAGTCAAAGTCAACGAGGAGCCCGGCGAAGAAATTCCCTTGGAGAGCATGAAGGGCGCCGGCGAGTCATCGTAGATGCGAGGAAAGGGCAGAACCGCGGTTACGACGAAGCGCGATGCGCTTGCGGTTCGTGACAAGATTCGCAACGTCGACAAAGAGCCGATTCATCGTTATCGGTTGACGCGCTTTCGGAATGGTTCGAAGCTCGACGCGATCGCCACGGAAGATAACTGTTCCATGGAGGATGTCAAGAAGTCGATCGCCATGGTGCAGACGCACGACGCGATATTCAGCGTTCCAGCGCTCGAGAATGCCGAAGTGAAGATGTTTTTGGATGTTTTGGAGTTGGAGCGCAAGGCGCTCGAGGGCGCGCTCACGGCCACAAAGAAGGTATTTGCGGAAGTCAGCGATCCGGATACAGGTGAAAAGACGTTGGAACTGGCGAGCGAGGAGCCAGATTACGATACTCAGCTTCGGTGTTTCGAGGCTAATACTGGTCGGATTGCCTCCATCATGGGGAAGAAGGACAAGGGGGCGCCGATCAATTTGGGCATTGGGGTGACGGTCAACAACGAATCTTCATCTTCGAGAGACAGTTTCGAAAGCCGCTTGCGCGATATTCAGGCTCGACGTGCTGGCGGCGGAACTGTCATCGAAGCTACTGCGGTGGAGGGGGACGGCAACGAGTCTCCCTAGTGCGCCTTAATCGCAAAGATCCATATCTGGACGATGCGCTCGAATTGCTGGATCGCCATATCGAGAAGGCCAATGGCGATTTCCGGCTGGCGTATACCTTTCTTACTCCGCACGAATTAGTTTTCATCGACGGCGAGATTGAGAAATGTGTTTCAAACTTCCGCTACTACGCTGAAAATTACCACGTTATCGCTTCGGAATATGAAGGCCACAAAGTTCTCCATCCTTGGTGGGATAGTCAAGAAATCTTCTATGAAAAAGTTTTCGAGATTCAAATTGCAGGGAAACCGGTTCGCATTATCGTTCTGAAAGCGCGTCAGCTTGGCCTGTCCACAATTTGCCAAGCGCTTACTTTCCACAAAACGATTTTCACGCCTAGTTGTAATACTTTGATCATCGCGCAGGATCCTGGACAAGCCGACTATCTCTTTAGCATGTCTCGTACGGCGTACGAAAGTTTGCCGTGGTGGATGCGGCCAGAAACCCGTTACGAAGCCAAGTCAAGGTATATGGTCTTCGATCGCAAGGATCCTACTGAGCGCATGATGAGTCCTGGATTGCGATCGCAGATTTTCGTCGATGCGGCCAACAAAATGACTGGTGCTGCCGTTGGAAAAACTATCCGTGCGGTTCACATGAGCGAGTTGAGTGAATGGGACAATGCCTCGATTTTGACCGAGAACCTTTTCCCGACCATGAACGCACCTGATGAATTGGCAATCATGGAGTCTACGGCGCGCGGAACCGTTGGTTTTTGGTACAGGTTTTGGAAGTCGGCGATGGAGGGAAAGACCGACTGGCAACCAGTTTTCATTGAGTTTTTCCGGGTTAAGAAATATTCGACTTCAATTCCGGCCGGCGAGAAATTTGAGCTTACGCCGGAAGAGGTTGCGCTTCGCGGGAAGGTTAAGAAAGAAGCAAACTTTGATTTGGCTGACGAGCAACTCAAGTGGCGTCGAGACAAGATCAACGAGTTCATTGCGGCTGATGGGGAAGAATGGGGATTCTATCAGGAGTATCCGGGCGCCACATGGCTCGAGGCGTTTCAGGGCAGTGGTTTGTGTGCTTTTGACAAAAGGAAGCTTCAGACAATGCTCGAGACGCAGTGTTGCCCTCCGATTTTGTTTGGTGAAATTGATTTGGACCGAGAAAAAGACGGAAAGCTTCGGCCTCACCTAAAGGCCATGCGCAAGGTTGACAGGAACACGCTTATTCCGCCGCAAGAAAACTACGGATCAAGGCTTCACATCTGGGAGAAACCGATAGCTGGGGAAAGATATTCTATCGGAGCCGACGTCGCCCAGGGAATTCTGGGTGGCAATTATTCTTGTGCCCAGGTTTTCAAGATCGGCAAAGGAATGAAAAAAGACGAACAGGTCGCCGAATGGCATGGGTTAATCAACCCAACGCCGTACGCTTCCGTTCTTGCTGGGCTTGGTTTTTATTACAACACCGCTGAAATCGCCGTCGAGTGCAACAACGACGTTGGCGGAACGACCAACAACCAATTGTTGCGTGTGATCGAATACCCGAATATGTTCCGGTGGAAGCACTACGACAAGATCAAGAATTACTTCTCCGACTTCATGGGCTGGTACACCAATTCCAAGACTCGCGGTCAGATCATCACAAAGATGCGGGAGAGCATCAGCGACGGGACGATTATAATTCGCAGCGAGGCTATGATTGAGGAAATGCGGAACTTCGCTAGGGAAGAGGGAGAGCGAAGGTATGAGGGTCAGGGGACCGACGACGACCGTGTAATGTCCGGGATGATTTGTATTTTCTGCCCGCACGATATGGATTGGGGCGTGGACAAGACCGAATCGGAGGAAGAGGACGAAGAGACGATCCGGAAAAGGAAGAGAGAGGATTACATCAACACCGATTACGCGCCGGCTTTCGAGGGGTCGAGGAAGAAGAACCTTCCGCCAGGGAAAGCACAGTTGCCCAGCGAGCTTGGTTTGCCGACAGATATGACCACTTCGCAGATTCGTTCCGATGTGCCCGAAGAAGATCAGTGGAAGCTTCTTTAGAAAGGAAATCTCATGCCTGAAGTAGTGACGAGCAATTTGGAGTGCCCGGAGTGCGCGAAAAGGGGGGTTGAAGGTATTCGCCTCAAAAACGTACAGGGGCGAAACGAGTATTACTGTGATGCCGGGGGGCACAAGTTTCGGGATACCGAAGAATTGATGGCAATGAAGCCACGGATGCTGACTTTTATTCCGCCTGTCAAGAGGCCGCCAGAAGGCGCCGCAACGCTCACGATTCCGATCAACGGAGAAGCGCTGACAAAACTTCGAGAAAGGTTTGGCGTAAAGCTTGAGGGGGCTGTCGTTTCCGTGATGGGGAGTCTCTTGGAGCCTGACTCTTTTGTTGTGGATCACCGAGCGGCAAAGAAGATGGAGGACGTTTTTGGTAAGAAGCCTCGTTACTCCGATGAGTTAGCTGGGATGGTTTTCGCTTTGAACGTGGAGAAGGTTCAAGCACTATCGGACCTGAAGGACGCGCGTGCCGCGGCTGGCGGTGGTGGTCAGCAAGTTGTGATTGGTGGAATCACTTTGGCTTTTGAGCCCGAAATAGTCGCAAAGCTTGTCGAGAGGGCGACTTTCAACGGCAAGAAAGTTGTGCCGTATTTGCAGGAAACCATTCTTTATGCGTTAGAGCAGGGCTGGTTCTAAAACATGGCTTCGAATTTCCTTCCTCGAGAACTGACGCCGAATATCGCCGACGCTGGCGGAGAGCAGATCATCCACGGTACCGGCGACAAGGTTAACGATTACCGGCAACAGATTGGATATTGGTTGAGCGGCGCTTACGAGGAAGCGAAGTTCGACATGAACCAGAACGACGATATCCGCCGTGGCGGTCAGTACATTGAGTACATTACCGGAAAGCAGTGGCCGGGAGCTCGTCCTTCCTATCGCACATCTCCTGTAAACAACCGCATCTGGCGCCTCGTTTGGGAATTGGTTGCCACTCTCACCGACATCCGGCCGGTCTTTGAAATCAAAGCCACGAATCCGGATTACGACAAGCACGCCAATATGATCAACAAGGTCACGCGGGCGTGGTGGACGGAATCGAATTGCGAATCTAGCTTGGCGATGATCATCCTGTATTCGATTCTCTGTACGGGGTACGGAAAGCTTCAATGGAATCCGGAGTTGCGCGGCGGAGAAGGTGATTTTGAGATTTTGTATCTTGGTCCGACTGAGGTTTTGCCGTTAAAGCCGACGACGGATCTTCAGTCTTCGCAGATGGTGATTTTGGAGCAAGCGAAGCCGTTGAGTTGGTTCCGTAGGAAATTCCCCCTTGTTGGCTCGATGGTTAAAGCCGACATGGATCTCTCGCGTTATTCGCTTCCTTCCCAGGCGCCGGGTCACATCCCACAGGTTCTTTTTGAGGTTCTTTCTCCGCAGATGCAGCGCATGGTAGGACGTCCAGAGAAATCCTTTCAGACCGTGTTTCCAGTCGCTCGCTATCGCGAGTTTTGGTTCAAGGATTGGACTGTTAACGCGTCGAATGTGCCTGTTGTGATGGGCGATCCGACAACGAATTGGTCTTACATAGCGCAGCCGAATGAACTTCTTTATCCTCGCGGGCGCGTGATTTGTACGGGCGGAGAAAAGAATTACGTCGTTTACGACGGTCCAAACCCTTATTGGCACGGGATGTATCCGTTCGAAGCCCTTCGTTTGAATGCGGTGCCGTGGCAATTCTTGGGAGTGTCCGAACTTCGGCCGCTGATTCCGTTGCAGGACATCATCAACAACACTTTGGCTGGCATCTTGGACATGATCAAGAAGGCCGTGAACCCAGGATTCTTGGCGCCGAAGAACGCTTTTAGCGATGCGCACTTGAACAGCATCGACTGGTCGATGCCTGGCGCGAAAGGCGTTTATAGCGCGCTTTCACCGCACCAGCCGCAGTTTGTTCCCCAGCCTCAGTTGCCATCGTTCGTCCTGCAAGTTTTGCTTATGGCTGCGCGGGAAATGGATCAATCTTCCGGCATTGCGGCCGTCGACGAAGCGGTAAGAAAGAATCAGGTTCCGAGCGGAGACACGCTCGACCAAATTAAAGATTCGAAGCAAACCCCGTTGCGGCTGAAGGGAAAGAATATCGAGGGGTTTTTGCGCACCCTTGGACAGCAAACGATCTCCAACGTTTTCCAGTTTTACAGCATGAAGCGCAGAATGTTCATGGTCGGTAAAGAAGCGCTCACGTTCGAAGATTTCGATTGGAATCCAGGAAGTGTTATCCCTCAAGGTACGAAACCAGAAGAGTTCGCGCGCCGATTTGTGTTCCTGATTCAGAGCGGCTCGCTGCTAAACATCAATCGCGTGGAGCGCGCGGCCACATTGCAGCGTTTGCGCATGATGAAGGACATCGATCGCCGCACGTTGATCGAGGGGTTGGATATGGGCATTAACATCCCTGAAGTCGAGATGCGGCTGAAGAAAGAAGCGATGGACCAGGCTGACACGGCAGCAAAGCAGCGTACGATCTTAATGGCTGCACAAGCGATGCTTCAGCAGCAGCAAAATCCTTTCGCGCAGATGATTGTTAAATTGCTGTCGAGCGACCAGAATCCACCGGAAGGAACGGCGCAATTGACCAATGCCTAGCATAAAGCCGATGCCGGCGAAATTGTCTTTGGATGGAGTTGATATCGAACTTCCGCGCGAGGCTTTTGAGTGCGCGTTTTTCTTGATTGGTGATACTCAAGGCACAAAAAAGTCTGGATCTTTGACGATTCATTTCCGCGACGGGGTTCCTGTTGGCGTCGACTCGGTTACAAAAAAGGTCTATAAGTGATTTTAGTTGTTGACGTTTAATCTGTACGTTCTGCAAGATGAACGCGACCTGGTAATTTGAGCTCGGATTGAAGTCCCGAAAGGGCCGACTTCAATGGCTCGCTAACAGAAGATTGTTGGCGGGCTTTTTTTATTTGGAGACGACATGGCTGAAAGGCACAAAGATTTTAAGCCTGTCAAACGGCCGGGGGCGCTTACCAAGAAAGCCAATCGTGCTGGCGAGAGTAATCAAGAATTTGCCAGTAAGCATTACAACGATAGTGGGCTTACTGGTGAGCAAGCGCGCTTCGCGAAGATTGCCAAGACCTGGCGCCACAAGGGTCGGGAATCAAAGCGAGGCGGTGGTCGCTGAATGCCGCTAACGCCGGGAAATTCGAGAGCAGCCGTCAGTAGCAATATTTCGCAACTTGTAAAAGAGGGAAGACCACAAAAGCAAGCTGTGGCGATTTCTCTTAGCAACGCGCGCAGGAAAGGCCGTTCGAGGTCCGGACGGAAAACTTCTGGGAGGTAATTGAAATGGCACACGAAGAAGAGAAGCGCGAAGAGAAGAAAGAGCACAAGCGCGAAGAGAAGAAAGAGCACAAGCGCCACGGCAAGCGTGAGCGCTCTCTTCACCGCGGCGAGAAGGGTCGTAAGGAAAGCCGCTAACTCTGTGCGTTTTGGCTTTTAGGATCCCAGTTTTTGGAGGTAACAAATGGCTACAAAGAAAACACCGATGAGCAAGGAATACGAAGGCCACGGCGAAGATAGCAAGGTGGTTTTCGGCGTTTCGAAGGGCGAGTACATACAGGTTGGAACCGTTGCCCCGCTTACTACCGATAACGGCACGAGCGTGAATACGAAGACGCCGCGGGAAGATCACGGCGCCGGTGAGAAAATCTAACCGTCCATATCTGGACGTTTGAGGGTCAATGGCAAGTCCAGCTTCACCGATGGTTGGCGGTCCACCGCCACAACCGCCGAGCGTTACCGGTCAGCAAGGCGCTCCCTTGGCAAGTGTCGCTCAGGGGATTGCCGCGCGCGCCGCACAGGGCGGTGGTGGTACGCCGGGCGTGGACGACCAGAGCAAGAACGCGATCGACAAGAGCTATGCAGCCCATCCTAAAGGCGCCTTCCTGGCGCAGACCGAAATCTTGAGAAAATCGCTCGAGCAAATCGGCAAGACCGAAGAGGCTTTTGCCCCATTTGCGCAGCGCATGATCGAGATTATGCGGATGGGCGTCGATCAGGTCGCGAAGAGTAATCCCGATGCAGGGCCGCCTGCAGGCGCCGGCCAAACGGCCGGTGGGCCAGTGGCGACCAAGCCTCCGGATGGAAGTCAGGTGGGTGCTACGGCGCCCGGTTTCCCTGGGTAGTAACTCCATGAAGGTGAGGCGCAGCCCCAGCACTTCGGGGAAGCCAACCGCAGCCTGGAGAAAGGACAAGTAAATGCCAGATGCTTTTGACGAATTGATTGCGACGATCACGGACGAGGGAGACAGGAATTCCCTGCTCGCCATGTCCACGCGGCACAAGATTCTTCGAGAGGGATACCTTCGCCAGTCCGATTACGATCGGATGATGAACGAGGCCAAAAAAGCTAACGATAAATTGAAGGCCGATTACGACGCGAAGGTTAAGGCGGCTGATGACAAAACCAAAGAGGCCACTGAGCTAGTGGACAAGAACAAGAAGTGGTGGGCAGAAACGGAACCGATTTTCACAAAGGCAAAAACCACTCAAGCGGAGCGGGACAGTCTCTTCGAAGAAAAGAAGAAGCTCGAAGCCAAAATTACCGAATTGTCCGCGGCTGCGGCTAGCGGCAAGGGGAGCGAGGGTAGCGTCGTGGACCAGGCCGAACTTGCAAAAGCGGTGGAAGAGCGCGTGAAGGGCATGGGGTTCGTGTCCGAATCGAAGCTGATGGAAATCGTTTTGCAGGAAGCTGGCAAACAGCGCGACACCTTCCTTAAGGAAACCCTTCCGGCCACGATGGAATACATTTTCAGCGTGAACGATATCGCAATGCGGCACCGCGAGGAGTTCCACGAGCCGTTCGATCGCGTGGCTTATTTGAAGTTCATTCACGAGAACCAGCTTGGCAATTTGCTCCCGGACAAGGCTTACGACCAGTACATCTCCGAAAAGCGCGGGAAGAACAACGAAGCCAAGATGCGCGAGGAGATCGAGAAAGACATCCGTACCAAGATGTCGATCCCCGGAACCGGAACCGTTACCGGGCCGCCGACTGGTTCGATCCCGGAAGAAGGCAGCGCGCTTGTCGAGTACATCAAGGCCACCGCTGCGAAGGACGACGGCGGAACGATGTCCGGAGCGATGGCAGCCGCGGCCGAGTTGAGGAAAGAAGGCAAGGCCGCATAACAAGTTTCGGCTTTACCGGAAGGGGAAACCCGCAGTCGGTAAGAGCCAGTGGATGTGAAGACTGAAGGGAAGCCGAGTGGCGCAGCCTGAAGGTCTGGGGTTGTTGAATTAAATTCAGCGGAGGAACGAGAAAATGGCCCTTACGTACGATGACATCACCTCTAAAACAAACAAGTTCATCGTTCCGCGCCTAGTTGACAACGTTTACAAGTCTTCCCCAATCTTCACTAGGCTGCGCACGAAGAACGCAGAAAAGTTCGAGGGTGGCACGACGATTCGGCACCCGATCATGTATGCCGCGTTGAAGGGCGGTCCCTTCACTCGCGGTGCAACGTTTGACATCACGTACGTGCAGACGGACACCGCACTCGAGGTGAACGTCAAGTACTACTACGTGAACATCACTCTCTACGGCACGGATAACGTGCTCAACCGCGGCCCCGAGGCCGCAATGTCGTACGTCGAATCCAAGATGGTGAACGCTGCCGGCCGGATGGCGCAATTGCTCGGCACCGATCTCTTCTTGGACGGCCAGGGCACGCTTAGTCCAACGATTTCGTTGGACGGCTTGACCGCGGCCGTGGACGACGGAACGAACTACGCCACCTACGGTGGCATCACCCGGACGGACATCGCCACGGGCGACAACGTGGGAATCAACGGCTATTACGCAAGCGTTCCAACGCTTTCGTTGGCGGCCGTGCAAACGGCGTTCGGCGCAACCTGGTTCGGAAACGAACGCACGGACTTGATGCCGACCGACCAAAACACCTGGAACATTCTGTGGAACAAGATCCAGCCGCAACAGCGGTTCAACGAGACGTCTTCGGACGTCGCGAAGATCGGCTTCCAGTCGTTGCAGTACAACGGCGCGCAGGTCGT
>Ga0302325_10006917_pt1 | contig 25327 bp, 20 predicted proteins | sample Palsa_T0_2_FD_201948 | JGI IMG/M metagenome (GOLD analysis project Ga0302325, IMG submission 201948) | Peat permafrost microbial communities from Stordalen Mire near Abisko, Sweden - Palsa_T0_2 | ecosystem: Environmental > Terrestrial > Soil > Palsa > Peat permafrost | place: Sweden: Abisko... | reverse complement strand
CCGATTCCCCCGAGCCGATTCGTCTGCACCAGCGTCCCTATTCCGGAAATGAACAGGGACATGCTGATCATAAAGGCGGTATCGGCCGGGTTGAGCCCGATGGCCTTGCAGATCAGGAGCGGCGGGGTCACCATGCCGACGAAAACCGCCAGGACGTGCTGGGTGGCGACGAGAATCGACTCACGCCAGGGCGGGCGGTCATGGAGTCCATAAATCAGCTCGGAGTTTGTTTTAATCACGCAGTGAACGACCGACCCAGCCCGATCTTCTTGCTCCCTTTAGAGCAGCTAAGGTGCCACCGGAAGACGACAAGATATATTGGCACATGGCGTGCTAGATTCCGGCTTATTCCCAAATCCGGATTCTTGCTCGCCCTCGCGCTCGGATGGCTGTTTTCCCCCTTGTGGGCGTCGGTCGCCGCAACGGACCGGATTGCGGTCAAGGTCATCGTCCTCTCCGGCTTCGAGGTCGGAGACGACACCGGCGACGCTCCCGGCGAGTTCCAGTTCTGGGCGGAGCGCGAACATCTCACCGGCACGCTGGCCGTCACCGGGGCGCCGCACCCGCTGCGCTATAATGCCGCCGGACTCTACGGCAGCGTCGCGGGAAACACCCGTGACCACACGCTCACGACCGTGCCCGCGAGCGAGCTGATCATGGCCATTTGCCTGGATCCGCAACTTGACCTGCGCAAAACCTACTGGCTGATCAATGGCATCTCCGGCATCGATCCGGCCCGGGGCCCGATCGGCAGCGCCGTCTGGGCGGCCAACGTGGTCGATGCCGACGCGATTCGCGAAATCGACGAGGCGGAGATGCCCCATGGCTGGCCTTATGGGCTCTTTGTGATCGGCACTTCGGCGCCCAACACCCTGCCGCCGCGGCAAACCACCGCCGGGGGCTGGGGCGGCGCGACCCTGACCTACACGATGAATTATCCGCTCAATCCGCGACTGGCCCGCTGGGCCTGGCAGCTGTCGAAAAGCCGCGCGACCCTGCCGGACAGCCCGGCGCTCAGGGACTGGCGGGCAAAGTACGCGGGCTATCCGCAGGCCCAGTTGCCGCCCCAGATCATGATGGGAGCGGCGCTCTCCACCGCCCGCTACTGGCATGGGGTGAAACGCACCCAGTGGGCCCGCGACTGGGTCCAGATGTGGACCGGCGGACAGGACGCCTTTGCCACCACTGCGATGGAGCCCGCGGCGTACGTCGGCACGCTGCAGCGCATGGCCGCGAAGGGCTTGGTGGATTTCAGCCGGGTTATGATGGTTCGCGGGTGCAGCAACTATTGCCTGCCTCCTCCGGGTCAGGACGTGATGAGCACGGTGGGCGACGAATCCGTCGGCACCCTCCCGGCCTTCGAGGCCAACTACCGCGCCGGTTCGGCGGTCGTCCATGAACTGCTGGCCAACTGGCCGCGCTACGAGAACCAGGTGCCGGGGCGCTGACCGGCGCCTATTCGCGCTGCCGCTCGTCCGGCACCGCGAACAGCCGCACCAGCAGGAGGATCACGCCCAGGGTGGCGTATCCGATCGCATAGGAGGCGGCGGGAATCAGCGGCGTCCCGGCCGCGTGCACCCCGGCCAGGCGATCCAGCAGCGGAATCGTTCCCACCGTGTCGTTCGGCTGGAACTTCCAGGCGTGCAGAAGGCCGAGAAAACTCAACGCCGCGGCGATGAGCGACCAGAGCGCAGCCATCGCAAACCGGCGATCGATGATGAATACCGTGACGGCGGAGAGGAGCAGCGCGCAGCAGAAGGTCCCCTGCTCGATCGCAAAGCCGCCCTCGATCGCGAAGCCGGCGCGATGGAATTCGGAGACCAGCGCCGGAGAGAATGGAACGGAGGCGGACGCCGCGTTCGCTCCGATCCGGGCCGCGGTCTTCATCGCGAAAGTAACCCAGGCCAGGATCACCGGGACCATGCCCATGAGCACGGCCGGCCAATGGCGCCGGTCGGAGGCCTCGAACGCCTGAATCGTGATGATGAAGCCGATCCAGATGATGATGGCGAGACCGGCGTCGGGGGGCACCGCCCACACGACGAGGGCCATCCCGCCGGTCAGGCAGACGGCAGTCACAAAGAGCGCGTTGGCCGTGGAGTATCCGGCGCGGGCGCCCATGCGCTTCCAGGCGGGGTGCCCGATATAGATCGAGGTGGGGAACGGAGATCCGAAGCAAGCCGCGGCCATCGTGCACAGGCCGTTCGCCACGAGGGAGGACCGGGTCGAATACGAGTCTCCGGCGGCGGCCGCCGATTCGATGCATTGCAGGGACGCGAGCAGATCGAGCAGGGACAGGGGCACGATGACCGAAAGGTAGGGAAGAAAACCGCCCAGGTGAAAGGCGTGCCGGAGATCAGCCGTGGCCAGCAGGGGCGGCCGCCAGCCCAGGTCGTGACTCGACCAGGTCCCGGAGGGAGCGATGCCGGTCGCCCAGGCCAGCGCCGTTCCGACGACGAGGATGAACAGCGCCGCCGGAATGCCCCCGCGCGGCCTCAGCCCTCCGAAAAAGAAGATCAGGACCAGGCCGAGGGTGGCAAACCCGACGATCGGGTGGGCAAACGTGCTGAAGAAAAAGTTCATCGCCAGGAACGTCAGTCCGGCGCCCGCGAGCGACGCCAGGAGCGCCGCGCGCGGCGTGGCGCGGCGGATGCGATCCGCAATGAATGCGCCGGCGAATTCGATGACGCCCGAGGCTAGGCAGGCGACCAGCCCCACCCTCCACGCCGCCCGATCGGGATCGATCGCGCCCTGGGCGATCGCGATCTGCCTGGCCGGAGCCATGACGAAAAACACGTAGGCGATCACGCACGGCGTGTTCAGGCCGAACGGCTGCGCGCACACGTCGTCGCGCATTTCCCTCCGGGCCAGGCGATGGGCCTGCCACGCGTAGAAGAGGTTCCCGGCGATATACGAGACGGCGATGCCCGGCAGGATGCGCTCGAAGACGATCGCCGGGTGGAAGCCGAGGACCCCGATGCAAAGCGCGGAGACGAGGAGGAGCTGGACGATGTTATCCAGGGCGATCGCGCAGAAGCCATCGAAGTCGCCCCGGCTGAACAGCTTCATGGTCAGGTGGCCGACCGCCCCAACTGCCCCAGCAGGGAGAGGGTGAAGAGCGCCGCCTGCCGGGCGGCGAACGAGGACAGCTTGCGGTAGTCGTCGTCCGGCTGGTACTGGGTCCGGTTGCTTCCCCCCCGGACACACAGGAAAGGAGTCCCCAGGTACCAGCAGACCTGGGCGACGGAGCCACTCTCCATCTCCATCAAATCGGGCCGCAATTGCCGGCGGATGTCGGCGATGCGTTCCTCGGTGATTCCGAATTGGTCCCCCGCGGTGAGCCGGCCGAGCCGGACGGCAGGCGTGTAAACCGGGGTGTGCTGAACCGCGCGTTCCGGCACGTGGACGCGGATGGCTTTTCGGGCGGCGGCCAAGAGCCGCCGGTCCGCCGGGAAGAGAATTGCCATCTGATCGCCCAACGGTCCTTCCGCGGAAAAATAATCCATGACAAAATGCGGGCCGAGCGAGCCGAAATCGTGACTGCACGCGATTTCCCCCACAATGACATCGCCGTTTCGCATGGCGGGATTGATCCGGGAGGCCGTTCCGGTCATGATCACTTCGCGGGGACGGAAATGCTCGATGAAAACGGTCGCGATCATGGCCGCGTTCGTTTTCCCAATCCCGGTGACCGCAACGATCACCCGCCTTCCGGCGATCCGTCCCGCCCAATAGGGAAAGCCGGCCAGCTTTCCCCGCCGGCGGCGGCCGAGCGCCGCCTCCACCAGCTCGGACTCGTGCGGGATGGCCCCGAGGACCAAGGTCAGGTTTGACGCCGCGCGCGGCGCGCGGGCTCGCGCCGTCGAAATCCCAGGGACAATGACCGGGGGAGCCCGGCGAAGGGGCGGAGGCGGTTGACTCATTGGCTTCAGGATTATGGCAGCGCCCGGACCAGTCCAAGGGTGAACTGGGCGGCGTGACGCGCGGCGATCGGACTCAGTCTGACGTAGTCGTCGTAATTGTGCTCCTCCGCATAATTGCTGCCGCTGCGGATGATCAGGCAGGGCACATGGAAGAACCCGCAGACGTGGGCGAAGGCCGCGCTCTCCATCTCCATCAGGTCCGGATCAAAGCGCCGGCGGATATCCGCTATCTTGGCGTCGGTCACCCCGCTCAGGTCCCCGGTCACCACGGACCCGAGTCGGACGACCGGCACGTAATCGTTCCCGGGAAGATGGACCGGCTCCGGCACGAACCTCCCGCCATAGGCCTGGGCGAAGGCGAGCAAGCCGGGATCCGGCTCAAATTCATATAAGGTGCTCCGCTGCCGATCCGGGCCGAACCAAAGCGTCCCCACGAGATGCCCGGCGCTGTCCAGCTTGCCATTCACCACGCCGTCCGGCGTCAGGCTGCCCACGTCGTGATAGGCCACATGGCGCACGATGATCACGTCGCCGGTCCGGACCGTGCGCCGGATCCGAGCGGCCGTGCCCGTCATGAGGGCAAAGTGGGGGCGATAATGGACCAGCAGCGCCGTCGTGACCATGACGCTGTTTTCCTTGCCGACTCCCGTGAGGGCGACGATCACCCGGTGCGAGCCGATGCGGCCGAGATCGCAGGGAATGCCATCGATCGTTTCGCTGGCGGCACCGGGCGCCAGGGCCTGCTGGAGCGGGACAATTTCCTGGGGCACGGCCCCGAGGATCAGGACATCGTCCGCCCGCGCGGAGCCGCTGATCGCCGCCACGCCCACGGCCAGAGAAAATGCGGCAAATAGGTGGATCCACTCCCCAGAGCAAATTCCACGCCACCCCTCAACGGCACATGATCTGCTCCGCGATGAGGATGCGTGCAAAATATCTGCTTTTCGTCATCGCCGCCTGGGGCGCCGCCCTGGTCCCGTCCCTCCGGGCCGATCCCATTCCCGTCAAGGTTGCCGTCGTCGTCACCTTCGAGGTCGGCGCCGACACCGGCGACGTGCCCGGGGAGTTTCAATTCTGGGCCGAACGGGAGAAATGGCCGATCAAGATCAAGGTTCCCGGACTCGACCATCCGGTGCTGACCGACGGCCAAGGCACCATTGGAGTCGTGGCGGGAACCACCGGACGCGCCCAGAGCCAGATCATGGCGCTGGTCCTGAGCGGCCAGTTCGACTTCACCAAGACCTACTGGGTGATCAACGGCATCGCCGGCGTGGATCCCGCCGTCGCCTCGATCGGGAGCGCGGCCTGGTCCCGCTATGTGATCGACGGCGACGTGGCCTACGAGATCGACTCGAGGGAAGCCCCTCCGTCCTGGCCATATGCCATCATTCCGATCGGCTCCAAGCTGCCCAACGAGAAGCCCAAGCCGCAAGGTTGGGAGCCGGACAAAATGGCCTACACGCTCAACCCTGCGCTCGTGGCCTGGGCTTTTGCCCTGACGAAGGATGTCCCGATCCCGGACACGCCGAAGATGGCGGCCTACCGGGCGCTTTATGTCGGATTTCCCAACGCGCAAAAGCCGCCGTTTGTGCTGCTCGGCGACAGCTTCGGCACCAGCCGCTACTGGCACGGCAAGATCCTGACCCAATGGGCCCGGGATTGGGACAAGCTGTGGACGGACGGCGCGGGCACCTTTGCCCTGTCGGACATGGAGGACCAGGGCTTCGCCAATGCGCTTACCCGGCTCTCCGGGATGGGCAAGGTGGACTTCCAACGCGTGATGTTTTTGCGGACCGCGAGCAATTACTGCATGCCGGCGCCGCAAATGGACGTGAATAAAAGCATGCACGAGGACTATTCCGGCTATATCCCGTCGCTGGAAGCGGCCTACCGGTGCGGCAGCAAGGTGGCCCACGAACTCGCGGGGAATTGGGACAGGTACGGGAACGGCATTCCGGCCCCCTGATATATTCCCCGCTGCTTATATCAGGGACGATTACTCGGGCTCGTGAGCAGCTTGACGAAGAGCCGTTCCAGGCGGGGGATGGAGATCGCGCGGACCACGGTGACGGTGGGCTCCCCCAGCCCGGGGGCAAAGTCGGGCGGCCAGCTTATCGTCGCTCCGTAATTGGGGCCGTGGTCGATGTCGGTGTCCATGGCCAGACGGTCGCTGTGCACCACGATGCCAGGATCAATCCAGACCGCGGCCGCGGTTTCGTCCCACATCGGAAAATTGATTTCGCCGTAATGCGCGAAGTAGCGGGACACCGGCGTGTCCGCCGAGCCCGCTTCCTTGGCCAGGGCCGGGGTCAGTTTGGTGCCGACCGTGGCGTCGGTCGGGACCGCGATGATCTTTTTCCATCCGGCGTGCAGCATGATCTTCGCCGCCTCGGGATCCCACCAGCTGTTGAATTCCACGCGGGGCCGGTTGATGAACTGGCGGGAAAATTCATCGACCGATCCTGTATTGGGATTGAAGGCTCCGCCCATGATCAGCAGTTCCTTGGCGTTGGCGGCGAAGCTCTCGTCGAGTTTGGCCGCAAGGGCGATGTTGGTGAAGGGCCCGAGGCCCACGATCGAGACCTGGCCGGGATAGCGCCGCACTTCCTGGACGAGGAACTCCGCGGCGACTTCCGGCGCCGGCTTGGTGGTCGGCTCGCCTTCTTCCAATGGCGGTACGACATCCGCCGGATGGTAATGCGGCCGGTTCATCGTGTTGTAGTCCGGCCAGTGCTCCATCCACGCCCCCTTGTACGGCACCCTGCCGTAGAGAGCCTCCCAGCGTTTGGTCGCCTCCTCCGAGTTGATCAGGGGATAGGTTGCCCCGGCCACGACCGGGACGTCCGTCCGGCCGATGAGCTCGAGGAGCCGGAGGGTGTGCGCCACGCTCTCCTTCTGCCAGCCGTCACCGCTCTCGATGGTGATGCCCAGGACCTCGACGTCCGGGCTCTGGAGAAACATCAACAGCGGCTGCAGGTTGACGCCGCCGAAGGCGTCCTGGTCGACGATGACCTTCCGGCGGACGGGTGTCTGCGCGAAGGCGTTGGTCGCAAGCGCCAGCAAAGCGAGCAGAAGCCCCACCTTTGGGGGTACCCGCCTGCGCGCGGCGCGTGCAAGTTGTGACGCTGCGTTCAGAACTTGTATTTGAGCGTCACGAAGGTCTGCAGGCCCGCTTCCGGCACGATGCCTTCCAAGCCATAGGTGGCATCGGAGGGCTCCCAGTTGTGCTGGTTGGTCAAATTCGAGGCGGTCACGCGGAGCTCCCATTTCTTGATCTTGTAGAAAACGCTGGCGTCGATTTCATATTGCCACGGAATCACCAGGTAACCCCAGTAGTCATTGTTCATCGGGCTGGTGAGCAGTCCGTTCATCTCGAGCCCGAACCCGCTGCTGAACGTGTACTCGGCCAGGGCATTTAACAGGTCGAGCGGCTGGCCGGGAGCCCGCAGCTTGCCGGTGAGCGGATAGTCCTGCGGGTTGGCGAACGGATTGGGCGGTCCGCCGGGAATCTGGTTCGTGTCGTAAGCCTGGAAGGGATCGGAGGACGCGGGGAAGCTGCCGTTGATGAACGAATAGCCGATCGTGGCCAGGAAGCTCTTGTTCGGCTGGTAGTTGGCCGAAGTCTCGAAGCCATAGTAGGTGTACTGGATGACCGGCGAGCCCTGCGGTTTATTCTGCCGGGTCTGGAAGAAAACATCCGAGGTGGTGAACAGCTTGCCATCGTCGGCCGAGAACTTCACGCCGTATTCGAACAGCTTGCTTTCCTCCGCGAAGAGGCTCCGGGGCAGCGTCGGATTTCCGCTCGCGTCGGAGTAGAGGCCGAAGCCGCCTCCGTCCGCCAGGTCGCCGGTGTAGTTTTCGCTGAAGTTGAACGTGCCATACGTGGAGACGGTTGGAGTGATTTTGTAGACCAGGCTCACGTTGGCGTTCGGCTCGCCAAAACCGACGTCAGCGGACGTGTTGGCAATCAGCGGATCGCGGTCGCCAACATGCGACAGGTCGAGCCGCCCGCCGATCACCAGGCTCCACTTGTCGGTCATTTTAAAGGTTTCCTGCACATAGGGCGAGAGGCTCACGAGCTCGGATTCGTTGGTGTCGTTGTTGATGATTCCCGGGGTGCCGTAGCGGTTGGGCCATCCGGGAATCACGGTGGCGCCGTAGTTGTCCGAGATGAAGTATTTTGAGGCCTGAAAATTGATGTCCTGGCGAAGCCCGACGGAGGAGAGGTCCCACACATTGACCGGCTCAAAGAAAAAGTCGGTGTAGTCGGTTACGTTCTGGTACCGCTCTTCCAGTCCCGTATTCAGTTCGCTCTTGTCGGTGGTGAACAGCAGCTCGGTGCGGTTGTCGATGAATACGGTCGGGTCATCCACTTCGTTGTAGCCGTCGGAATTGTAGGTGTCGCGCTTGGTGTAGCCGTACACGGTGTTGTCCACGATCCTGAAATTGGGCGAGACGGTGACCGTCTGGATGGCTTGCGCGTTGAACTCCTCCCCGTGGGCGTGGCTCAGGGGGCCGTTGGCGGTTTCGCGGTAGTCCACCGGCACGATGGGTCCCCAGGCGATCGTGTCACTGCCGGTCACATTGGCGGCGTTCTGCGGATCCGCGGCGGTTGCCTTGGTGCCATTGTTGATGTTCGTGCCCGACTGATAAAGTCCGTCTGAGATCAGGGCCTGGGTCGGGCGGTCGATGCCAAAATTCTCCCGATAGTCCGCCACGAAGGCATTCATGTTGAGGAACAGCTCGTATTTTTGACTCGGGCGGTAATCGATGGCGCCATAGAGGGCTGCGGTCTTTTTCAACCAGTTGTACCAATAGCCGTCGCTGTTTTCCCCCGAATAACTGAACCGGTAGGCGAGATCGGACGAGGCGGGACCGCCCTCGTCCAGGGTCCAGCGATAGGTGTCGTCTGAGCCCGCGGTGACGCTCGCGAACCCGTGATTACCGTCGAAGAATGGCTGCTTCGTGATCACGTCGACGTAGCCGCCGACGTAGGCGGAGGCGCCCTGGACGGCGGTCGCCGGCCCGGGAACGATATTGACCGATTCCAGCGAATTGAAGTCCACCGGCATGCCGTCGCCGTTGTCGCCGACGTGCTGGCGCATGCCATTATCGAAGTAGTCCGCGGGCTGCCCGCGGATGGTCGGATTCGCCGGCGAGCCGAAGTCGGAGTCGGTGAAGGAGCTCGAAGTCAGCTTGCTGAACTGGGTGACGTCCTGGATGTTGATCGCATCCATCTGCTCCCGCGATATGATGGTGACATTGCGCGGAACCGAGAAAATGTCGTCATCGAAGCCGTAAACGGAGGAGAAGGGCCGGCTGGTGGGCAGAATCTGCTGTTCGATGGGCACACCGCTGACCTCGATCTGCTGCAAGGTGGTCACGGTGTTATCGGACGTTGCTGGCGCCGGGGTCGCCGTGGTAGTCGTGGTCGTTGTCGTGGTTTGGGCCTGGACGGACGCCGATCCACAGGCGATCAGGGCGACGGCAGCTAGAGTCGAGAGAACCGATGGTTCCCTAACGTTAAAAAAAAGAAATTTCATTTGGTTTCAGGTTCTTACTGCGGGAGCATTACTTATGCCAATTTTCGACGGGTTGGTTTCGGAATGCGCGGTTTTCTGCGACAATAAAGAAATTTCATTCCAAATCGGGGGTTTGGCCTGCCCAAATTTGGTCTTTGCCAGTTTTCGATGCGTCGGCTTCCGCTTGCCGTGCCGCCGCTTGCGGCCAGTCTTTCGCCCATGGGATCACTTTTGGTGAAAAACGCCGCCGTCCTCGTCACCATGGACGAACGCCGCCGCGAGATAAAGGACGGTGGCCTCTATTCCGAGGGCGGGCGGATCGTCGCGATCGGGGATTCGTCCTGCCTGCCCGCGACCGCCGATGAAGTCCTGGACCTCGCCGGACATATCGTCGTCCCCGGCCTCATCAACACGCATCACCACATGTTTCAAAGCCTGACGCGGGCGTTGCCTGCTGCGCAGGACGCCGCGCTTTTCGGCTGGCTGGAGGCACTTTATCCCGTTTGGCAGGGGCTGACGCCGGAGATGCTTCGGATCTCCTCGCTCACCGCCATGGCTGAGCTGATCCTGTCCGGTTGCACGACATCAAGCGACCATCTCTATATTTTCCCGAACGGCTGCCGCCTGGAGGACACGCTCGAGGCGGCCGATGAGATCGGCATCAGATTTCACGCCAGCCGCGGTGGAATGAGCGTCGGGCGCAGTCACGGCGGGCTCCCGCCGGACGGCTTGGTCGAGCGCGAGGAGGATATCCTGAAGGACGCCCAGCGGCTGATCGAACTCTACAACGACCCGGGGCGCTTCGCCATGCGCCGCATCGCGGTCGCGCCCTGCTCGCCCTTCTCGGTCAGCCGCGACCTGATGCGCGAAGCCGCCGCGCTGGCCCGCAGCTACGGAGTGTCGCTGCACACCCACCTCGCCGAAAACGGCGCCGATGTCGCGTACAGCCGCGAAAAGTTCGGGCTGACGCCGGCGGAATACGCCGAGGAGCTCGGTTGGCTGGGACAGGACGTCTGGCACGCCCATTGCGTAAAATTGGACCACGCGGGAATAGGCCGCTTCGCGGCGACGGGAACCGGAGTCGCCCATTGTCCGTGTTCAAATATGCGCCTGGGCTCCGGCATCGCACCGATTCGCGCGATGTTGGACGCGGGCGTATCCGTCGGGCTCGGGGTGGACGGGTCCGCCTCAAACGACGGCGCGCATCTTCTCGGCGAGTCTCGCCAGGCCATGCTGCTGCAACGGGTCGGATTCGGCGTCGAGACCATGACGGCGCGCCAGGCCCTCGAACTGGCCACCCTCGGCGGGGCGCGCGTTCTGAATCGCGACGACATCGGAGTCCTGGCGCCGGGATATGCCGCGGATTTTGCGGCCTTCGACCTGGGGTCGGTGGCGTTTGCCGGCGGCCTCCATGATCCGGTGGCGGCGCTGATTTTTTGCGCGCCAGCGGGGGTGAGCTGGAGTGCGGTCAACGGTCGCATGGTCGTGCGGAAGGGCCGGCTGACCACGATCGATCTGCCGGTAATCCTGGAGCGGCACAACCGCCTGGCCCGAAAACTGGTGGCGGGTGCCTAGGCGGGACTCAGTGCGGCCTCGGGCTTCAGCAGGCCTTCCCGAACCATCAGTTCGGCGTTCTGGATGGCGTTGAGAGCTGCGCCCTTCCAGAGGTTGTCGCCGCTGACCCAGAAGGCGAGGCCGTTGTCGAGGGCGGTGTCCAGGCGGATGCGGCCGACGCCGCACCTGACCTTGGAGCTGAAATCGAGCGGCGTGGGATACTGCCGGTGCACCGGATCGTCCACCAGTTCGGCGCCGGAAAATGCCGCGACGGCCTCCCGGGCCTCCTCCACGCTGACGGGGCGCTCAAATTCAGCGTTGATTGCAACCGAATGGGCGCGCACGACCGGCACCCGCACGCAGGTGGCCGAAACCTTGAGATTGGGCAGCCCCAGGACCTTGCGGCTTTCCTGCTGCAGCTTGGTTTCCTCGCCGGTGTAACCGTTGGCGCCAAAGGTATCCACCTGCGGTATGACGTTGAACGCGATCTGATAGGGATAAACCTCGCGCTTCAGCGGCAGGCCCTTCGCGTACGCCTGGATCTGCGCTTCAAGTTCGCGCACGCCGGGCGCGCCGGTGCCGGAGACAGATTGGTAAGTCGCGGCGATGAAACGCTTCAGGCCGAACCGCTGGTGCAGCGGCCACAACCCCATGAGCGCGACGGCGGTTGAACAATTGGGATTGGCGATGATGCCGCGATGCTTGCGCAGTTCCTGGGGGTTGATCTCGGGCACCACCAGCGGCACCGCGGGATCCATGCGGTGGACCGCGCTCTTGTCGATGACAAGGCAGCCCGCGTTGACCGCATCGGGAGCCAGGGCGCGCGTCACGGCCCCGCCGGCGGCAAAAAATGCGACATCGATGCCGCCGAACACGCCCGGCCGGGCTTCTTCCACGGTCCAATGATTGCCGGCGCAGGCCAGCGACCGTCCGACCGATCGGGCCGAGGCGAAAAGGCGCAGGGACGTCATCGGGAAGTGCCGTTCGTGCAATAAACGCAGCAATTCTTGACCGACGGCGCCCGTAGCACCGACGATACCCACTGTAAGAGATGGCGTCTTGTTCATGAAATCCCCCTTTGAATCGTTAAATAAAGCCGGTTCCCGGCTCGGGATCAAGCCCGCAGACCGCGTGCTGGTCGTGCGCATCGGCGCGGCCACGCTGCAATTTTACCGCCGGAAGGAGCTGGTGGCAAGTTACGCGGTGTCCACGTCGCGCCGCCCCCCTTCAAACGTGAAAAACTCCCTCGGCACACCCCGCGGTTTGCACGAAATCGCCGAGAGGATCGGCGCGGGACAGCCCCCCGGCGTCGTATTCAAGTCCCGGGTGCCGACCGGCCGGCATTTCTCGGAGATGCCCAGCGCCGCCGCCCCCGATGCCAACCTGATTACCAGCCGCATCCTCTGGCTGCGGGGACTTGAGCCGGGCGTGAATCGAGACGGCGAGGTCGATACCTACGATCGTTACGTTTACATCCATGGCACCAACCGGGAGGACCGCATCGGCGAGCCTTTCAGCGCCGGCTGCGTGCTCATGCGCAATGCCGACATCATCGAGCTGTATGAGCAGGTGAGGGTTCGCGATTGGGTTTGGATAACCGACTGATCGGGTGTTTGTCGTTGCTCGCACCCGCCATGATCGGACTCAGTGACGACAATGCTTCCGCGCCTCCCCAGCCCAGCCGGGCTCCGGCCCTCGCCGGCAGGATATTCTCCCCGCAGGGCTGGCTGCACGCGGGACTCGGACTTGAGCACCGCCCGCAACAGGAGCAAATGGCGCGGGGCGTTGCCGCCGCCTTCGTCGCTGACGCGGCGCTGCTCTTTGAGGCCGGGACGGGCGTCGGAAAGTCGCTGGCCTATCTTCTTCCCGGCATCATCCATGCCGTTGACCGGAACCGGCAGCTTATCGTGTCGACCCACACCATTTCCCTCCAGGAGCAGATCGAGACGATGGATCTTCCGCTGTGCCGCCGCCTTTTCAAGGCGGCGCCCGAGCTGGCTCCTTACGGCGACTTCAAGTCGGCTGTCCTCGTCGGCAAGTCCAACTATCTTTGCACCACGCGACTGGCCCACGCGCTCGCCGACCGCGCGAGCCTCCTGGCCGATGACGATTATGCCGAGCTTCAGCGGGTCGCGACGTGGGCGGAGACCAGCAAGACCGGCCTCCGCCACGAGCTGGATCCGCCGCCCCGCCCGGAAGTGTGGGAGGCGGTCAGCGCGGACTCGTCATCCTGCGCGCGCAAATATTGCGCCGGCACCGACTGCTTTTATCAGCGGGCGCGGGCGCGGTTGCGGACGGCCCAGGTCATCATCGTCAACCACGCGCTGCTCTTTGCCCTCATCAACGCCGGCGGGGCCCGGGCGCAGGGCGGGGCGGCCGACGCGAGCGGGATTCTCTTCCCCGACGATTTTCTCGTGCTTGACGAGGCGCACACCGTGCCCGAGGTCGCCACCGAACACTTTGGGTTGTCCCTCAGCAGCTATGGGGTGGATCGCGCGCTCAAGTACCTTTACAATGTGCGCACGAAACGGGGGCTGCTGCGCAAGTTTGGGGACGCCGAGGCGCATCGGCTGGTCGCCGGCGCGCTGGACGCATCGAGGCATTTTTTCGACTCGCTCGATCAGACGCTGCTTTCCGCCCGGCCGGTCGTCCGCTTGCGGGAGGCGAATGCCGCGACGCCCCCGATCAACGGAACGCTCGAGGCGCTGCAGCGGATGGTCGGCCATGCGGCCGATAAGCTGGAGGATGGCCGGGAGCGCGATGAGCTGCTGGAGCAAAAGATCCGGCTCGGAGGCATCCAGGCGGGCATCACCGAATGGCTGACCCTAGGGGACGAAAACCACGTTTACTGGGCGGAGCGCAGCGGCCGCCGGCAGACGATCATCACCCTGCGCAGCGCGCCGATCGACGTGGCCCCCGAATTGCGCCGGCATCTCTTCGGGGCCGGCGTGAGCGTCGTTTGCACCAGCGCGACGCTGGCGGTGGGCGGTGAGATCGCGGCCTTTGCGGCGCGGATGGGTGCCGGCGACGCCAGGGCGGTGGTCGTGAAGTCGCCCTTCGATTTCGAACGCAACATGCGGGTTTACGTGGCGACCGACGTCCCGCTGCCCTCGCCCCGCGACGCCAGCCTCGCGCTCGATGTGCTCGCGGATTATATCGGTTTTTGCACCGGCCGGGTGCGCGGCGGCTCGCTGGTCCTATTCACCAGTTACGGCGACATGCGCTCGGTGGCCGCGACGCTCGAGCCGGTCTACCGCGACTCAGGGCGGCCGCTTCTGCTGCAGGGCCAGGGCCTCGGGCGGACGGAACTCGCGCGGCAAATGCGCTCGCTGGGCAATGCCGTTCTTTTCGGCACCGACAGTTTTTGGACCGGCGTGGACGTGCCCGGCGAGGCGCTTTCGCAGGTGATCATCACCCGGCTGCCGTTCGATCCCCCGTCCCATCCCATCGCCGAGGCCCAGGCGGAGCGGATTCGCGACCACGGCGGCAATCCCTTCAACGATCTGACCCTGCCTGACGCGCTGATCAAGTTTCGGCAGGGGGTGGGACGGCTGATCCGCAATCAGACCGACCGCGGGCTCATCACCATTCTCGATTCCCGCATCCTGGCGAAGACCTATGGACGCTATTTCATCGAGGGTCTGCCCAAACAGGATTTCACCCGGCTGACGCGGGAAAATCGCGGCGCCGAATTTAAACCGTTTTAAACAGGAAGGTCGGGAAGAGCGGGAAGAGGGTGCGTTGTCTTAAACCTTCCCGAACTTCCCGACCTTCCTGTTCAAATCGGTATTGCAGCTTGGGCTTGGGGTGCTTTGCTGCTCCCATGAGCAATTCCCCCGCAGAACAGGCCATCATCAAGACCGCCTATGGCGACATGACCATTGCCTTCTGGCCCGACGTGGCGCCGAAGACGGTCGATAATTTCAAGAAACTGGCGCGCGCCGGTTTTTACGACGGCACGGCCTTTCACCGCATCATCAAGGGTTTCATGGTCCAGGGCGGCTGCCCGAATACCAAGGAGGGCGCGGGCGGAATGCCCGGCACGGGCGGTCCCGGGTATCAGATCAAGGCCGAGTTTAATCCGAAGTCGCACGTGCGCGGCGTCATTTCGATGGCGCGGTCGCAGCATCCCGATTCGGCCGGCAGCCAGTTCTTCATCTGCCACGGGGACGCCAAGTTCCTCGATCGCCAGTACACCGCCTTTGGCGAGCTGGTGGCGGGTGACGACGTCCTCGAGAAGATCGCCAACATCCCGACGAAGTCCGGCGGCGGTGGAGAAAAAAGCACGCCCGCCGAGCGCGTGGCGATCGAGACGATTCAGATTGTGGCAAAGTAGAAACGGCCTCTCCGAGGTGGGGCGGCGCGCCACCGCGACGCCGTTCGGCGCCGACAGCGTGAAAACTCCCGCAGAGTCCAACTGGCGTCGCGGGGGCGCGCCGCCCCACCTTATTCGGAACGCGCCGCGGCCATCGCCTGCCCTGCGATCCACCCGGTCGTCCACGCGGCCTGGAAATTGAAGCCGCCGGTCAGGCCGTCGATGTCCAGGACCTCGCCGGCGAAATAGAGTCCGGGACATCGCCTGCTTTCCATCGTTTTGAAGTCGACCTCCCCGAGCCGGACGCCGCCGCAGGTCACAAACTCCTCCTTGTTCATGCTTTTGCCCGACACGGTGAACTCCGCCGCGGTCAATTGAATGGCCAGGGCCTGGAGGCCGGCGTTGGACACGGATGTCCAGACCGTTTCCGGGACAATCCCAGCCGCCGCGACGAGTCGCTCCCACAATCGCGCGGGCAACTCCATCGGATTCCAGGTTGCGATCTGACGCCGGGGATGCGCCAGGCGGGCACTGCTGAGGGTGGCGGAAACTTGGGCGCCGGTGCGCCCGCCCGCCCAGTTCAAGTTCAGGGTGAAGCGGTAGGCGCGCGCGGCCAATTCCCGGGCCGCCCAGGAGGAAAGTTTCAGAATGGCGGGTCCGCTCATGCCCTGGTGAGTGATCAGGAGCGGCCCGCGCGCGGAGAGCCGCGTTCCCTTTACCGCGACGATCGCATCCGGTGCGGAAAGCCCTTCCAGGCCCTTGATGCGCGGATCGTCGACGTGAAAAGTAAAGAGCGAGGGAACGAGCGGCTCGAGGGTGTGCCCGAGGCTCTGCGCGATGGAGAAGCCAGCGGAAGAGCGTCCGCCCCCGGTGGCGAGGAGCAGGCGATTGCAGATGATGTTTTCGTTATTGGTCAGGATTATTCCGAAGGTGGAGCGGGTTGCCCCCAACACGCTGTTGGACTCGGCCACAGCGAGCGGGTTGAGGGCAACTCGCTCCACCTTTTTTAGCCCAATTCCGGTATGGACTTTCACTCCGGCTTTGGCCGCCGCGCGCATCAGGCAATCCACGATGGTCGCCGAATCGTCCGACACGGGAAAAATGCGCCCGTCTTTCTCGGTCTTCAGCTCAACCCCTCGTTCTGTGAACCACGCGATCGTATCACGCGGCTGCCAGCGATGAAAGGGCCCGAGCAGCTCCCGGCCGCCGCGGGGAAAATAGCGCGCGAGATCGCGCGGTTCAAAGCGGGCGTGGGTGACATTGCAGCGCCCTCCCCCGGAGATGCGCACTTTCGCCAGCGGATGGGCGGTGGCCTCATAAAGCGAGACCGCCGAGGATGAATTGGCCTCGGCGCAGGCAATCGCGGCGAAAAACCCCGCGGCGCCCCCGCCCGCGATGACGCATTCGTAAGTTTTCAGGAGTCGAAGCCGAGCGCCTGGGCGACGGCGGCGCAGGTGATGCGGCCGGCGTGCGTGTTGACGCCCATGGCCAGACCCTTGTGCTCGGCGAGCGCCCGCTGCAGCCCTTTTTGCACGATGAGCGCCACGAAAGGCTCGGTCGCCTGGGTCAGGCCGATGGTCGAGGTCCGTCCCACCAGGGCGGGCATGTTCGGCACGGCGTAGTGGATCACGCCGTACTCGGCATACACTGGCTCCTTGTGCGATGTCGGCCGGATGCTTTCGATGCAGCCGCCCTGGTCGATCGCGATGTCCACGATCACGCTCCCGGGGCGCATGCGCGCGACCATCCGGCGGGTGACCACCGTGGGAGCCTTGGCGGCGGGAATGAGCACGGCGCCGATCAAAAGGTCGGCGTCGGCCACGCTGTGCGCGAGGTTCGCCGGATTGGACATCAAGGTGACGATCCGGCCGCGGTATTCCACGTCCAGGGTCTCCAGCTTGCGCATGTCGAGATCGAGCACGGTGACGCGCGCGCCCATGCCCGCCGCCATCTGCACGGCGTGCGCGCCCGAATTGCCGGCGCCCACCACGACCACATGTCCGGGCAGCGTCCCGGGTATGCCGCCCAGGAGCATGCCCGAGCCGCCGTGCTGGGACTGCAGGAAATAGGCGCCGATCTGGATCGCGAGGCGGCCGGCGATCTGGGACATCGGCTTGAGCAGCGGATACGAGCCGTCGCTGCCCTCCACGGTCTCATAGGCGATGCCGAGAATGCGCCTGGCGAGCAGCACCTTGGTGAGCGCGCGGCCCGCGGCCAGGTGCAGGTAGGTGAAAATCGCCTGCCCCTCGCGCAGGCGGTCGTACTCCGAGGGCAGCGGCTCCTTGACCTTCAGGACAAGGTCGGCCGCCGACCAGACTTTCAGCGGGGACGGCGCCAGGGTGGCGCCGGCGGCGCGGTATTCCGCGTCGGTAAAACCCGCGCTGAGGCCGGCCGCCTTCTCGACAATGACCTTGGCGCCCAGGGAGGTGCAGCGGTGGCACAGGCTGGGCGTCATCGAGACGCGGGTCTCGCCTATTTTTATCTCTTTCGGAACCCCAATGATCATGTAGAAACAACACGCCTCCTGATGCGTACTTTCAATCTCATTGTTGCGTGCTCCGAGAACCGGGTGATCGGTCGTTCAGGGCGGCTGCCGTGGCGCATCGCCGAGGATCGGGACTTTTTCATGGCGAAGACTGCCGGACAAATCGTCGTGCTCGGGCGGCTCGGCTTTGAAAGCTGGCCCGGCGCCGTCGCGGACGGTCGACGGGCTGTCGTTTTGGCATCGCACGGGACTTTTCCCTCTGCCCGAAGCGCACCCTCTCTACCCGAGGCGCTCGCCGCGGCCGAGGGACTGCCAGGGGAAATCTACATCTGCGGCGGCCAGCAAATCTACGAGGAGGCGATTGCCCTCCCGCAAGCCGCGCGGCTTTACCTCACGCTGGTGCATGCGGAGGTGCAAGGGGATCGGTTTTTTCCTGATTGGACAGGTATTTTCAAGCGGGAGGTCGATCGGCGGGAGAGCTCCGATGCGAACTGGCGGTACACATTTTTGACTCTGGAACGGTAGTGCCTTGAAGGTAGACGCGGCATTCTGCCGCGTTCCCGCGAGGGAAGCCGCAGAATGGCGCTTCTACTTTTCAAACCGCGCCGCATGCGCCTTCGCCACCTCGACATATTTTTCCGCCCAGGGGCGGAGGGTGGCTTGCTCGGCTTCGGTGAGCGGCCGGATCACCTTGGCGGGCGAGCCATAGACCATCGAGCCGGGCGGGCACGTGAAATGCTGCGCTACGAGCGAATTCGCCCCCACGATGCTGCGCGCGCCGATGCGCGCCCCGTCGAGGATCGTGGCGCCCATGCCGATCAGGCATTCGTCCTCGACCGCGCAGGCGTGGACAATAGCCGCATGGCCGATCGTGCACCAGGCCCCGATCGTGGCGCTGTAGTCGTCGGCGAGATGCACGATGGCATTGTCCTGCACGTTCGTCCCCTCCCCGATCCGGATTTCATGAATGTCGCCGCGCAGGACTGCGCCGTAAAACACGCTGCTGAGCGGCCCGAGCACGACATCGCCGATCACGGTGGCGCTGCCGGCGACAAAAAGTGCGCGGGAAATATCGGGGGTCCGGCCGAGGTGGCGGGCGAGGCGTTCAGGATAGGTCATGACGGGGATTTATTTCTCCTTGGCATAAGGCACGCCAATGGCTTTTGGGGCGACTGCGGTGCCGACGAAGCCGGCGAGCAGGAGCACCGTGAGCACGTAGGGCAGCGCGACAATAAACTGCACCGGAATCACCCCGACAAGCGGAAGCGCCACGCCCTCAAGGCGCGAAGACAGCGCGTCGGTAAAGGCAAACAGAAGGCAGGCGCCGAGCGTCGGATAGGGCCGCCATTTCCCGAAGATGAGGGCCGCGAGCGCCAGGTAGCCCTTCCCCGCCGTCATGTCCCGGGCGAAACCGGAACTGGCCGCCGTCGCGAGATAAGTGCCCGCGACCCCGCAGAGCAGGCCGGAGATCAGCACCGCCTGGTAGCGCAGGCCGGCCACCGACACCCCCGCCGTATCGACGGCCGAGGGATTTTCGCCGACCGCCCGCAGCCGCAGCCCGAAACGCGTGCGATAGAGAATCCAGGCGCTCGCCGGGACGAGGGCCGCCGCCAGATATACGATCAGGCTGTGTCCGCTGATCAGTTCGGCATAGAGCAATCCGGGAAACGGCACCGCGCGCGCCGCGTGCGCGCCCGGCCAGGTCAGCTCGGTGAAACGCTGCCCGGGATTCTCCAGTTGCGGCGTCTGTCCTCCGAGATCGAACCAGGCGAGGCCGAGCGTCGGGCAAATCCCGGCAACCATGATGTTGACGGCCATCGCGGCGACCACCTGATTGCCCCGGTAGGTCACGCAGGCGACGGCCAGGACCAGGGCGAGCGCCACCGCCGCGGCGACGCCAGCGCCGAGCCCGAGCCAAGCCGAGCCGCTCACTGCCGACACGGAGGCCGACGCGAACGCTGCGCCGAGCATCATGCCCTCGAGGCCAAGGGCGATCACGCCGGAGCGCTCGGAAAACAGCCCGCCCAGCGCCGCGAGGACCAGCGGGGTCGCCACGCGAATGGTGGCCGCCAGCAGCAGGACGATGATCGTGTAGGTCTCCACGGAATTACCGGTCCCAAATGAACGAAAGCCGTTTCTTGAACACGTTTTCCAGCGCGCCACAGAAAAGGATCACCAATCCCTGGATCACCACGACCATGTCGTGGTTGACGTGCGGCATGTCGAAGGACAGTTCCGAGCCGCCCTGATAGAGCGCGCCGAAGAGCACCGCCGCCAGGAAGATGCCGACGGGGTGGTTGCGCCCCATCAGCGCGACCGCGATGCCCACGATTCCGGCGCCGCCGGGAAAATCGAGCAGGATGCGATGCTCGGCGCCCATGAGCTCGTTGAGTCCCAGCCCGCCGGCGAGCGCTCCGGATATCAGCATGGCGAGGACCGTCACGCCCGCCGGGACGATGCCCGCGTAACGCGCCGCGGCCTCATTCTGTCCCGCGACCCGCAGCGCGTAGCCCCAGCGCGTGTGCCAGATGAACAGCCAGACCAGCAAGGAAGCCGCCAGGGCCAGGCCGAACGCCAGGTTCAGCGGCGACGGCGAGAAGTCGATCCCGGCCCGGGCCAGAATGTCATGGGCGGAGGGCAGCCAGGTGCCGGGCGCGAATTCACGCGTTTCCGGCGACTGCTGCCCGGGCTTGATCAGCACGTTGACGAGGAGCCACGTCATCAGCGCCGACGCGATGAAGTTGAACATGATCGTCGTGATGACGATGTGGCTCCCGCGCTTCGCCTGCAGCCAGCCCGGGATAAACGCCCAGGCGGCCCCGAAAAGCGCCGCGGCGATCACCGCGAGCGGCAGGACGATCCAAAACGGCAGGGAGCCGCAGCCCAGGCACACCAGGCCCACCCCGAGCCCGCCGATATACGCCTGCCCCTCCGCGCCGATGTTGAAAAGGCCCGCGTGGAAAGCCACGGCGACCGCCAGGCCGGTAAAAATAAAATTCGTGGCATAATAAAGCGTGTAGCCGATCGCCTCCTGCGAACCGAACGCGCCCGCGACCATGAGCTGCAGGGCCTGCCAGGGGTTTTCCCCGATCAGCCGGATGATCAAACCCGAGAGCAGCAATGCCAGCACGAGATTCACCACCGGCAGCAAAACCGGCTCCATCCACCGAAGATTGCGGGATGTCGCATTATCCATGTTCAGCTTTCTTCCGACTTTTCAACTTTCTACTTTCTACTTTCAACTTTTATCCCCGCCATCATCAGCCCCAGGCGCTCCTCGGTCGCCTCCGCCCGGGGCAACTCGCCGACGATCTCACCCGAGACCATCACGAGGATGCGGTCGGCGAGGCCGAGAATCTCGTCCAGTTCGACCGAGACGAGCAGGAGCGCCTTGCCGGCATCGCGCAACGCTACCAGGCGCCGATGAATGAACTCGATGGCGCCGATATCGACGCCTCGCGTGGGCTGCCCGACCAGCAGGACGAGCGGGTCGGAATCGACCTCGCGGGCGAGCACGAGCTTTTGTTGGTTGCCCCCGGAAAAGGCGGACATCGGCAATTGCGGCTGCGGGGGCCGCACATCCCAGGCCGCCATTTTTCGTTCGCAGTCGTCCCGGATCGCTCCGCCGCGCATGAACGGCCCCCAATTGTAAGCCGGGCGGTCGTGATAACCGAGGATTGCATTTTCCTCGGCGGGGAAACTGGCGACGATGCCCATGCGCAGCCGGTCCTCCGGCACGTGGGCGAGCCGCCGCGCCCGTGGATCTGAAAAGGTGGGGCGAGTTGCCCTCAACCCGCCTGCTGCTGCCGAGTCCAACGGCGTGTCGGGGGCAACCCGCCCCACCTCGATCGAACCGCTGTCCGGCTTCAGCAAGCCCGCCAGCGCCTCAAGCAATTCCGACTGCCCGTTGCCGGCCACCCCGGCGATTCCGACGACTTCCCCCGCGCGCACCTCAAAGCTCACTCCTTTGACCCGCATCACGCCCCGCCGATCGCGCACCGCCAGATCCCGCACGGTGAGCAGCGCGGCGCCGGGCCGGGCCGGGCCCTTCTCCACCTGCAGCAAAACCGATCGCCCCACCATTTTTTCCGCCAGCTCCCGCGCCGACGTCTCCGCGGTCGCCACCTCGGCGACGACGGATCCCTGGCGCATGACGGTAACCCGGTTGGTGATCGCCATGATCTCGCGGAGCTTGTGCGTGACGAGAATCACGGTTTTGCCCTGGTCGCGCAGCCGGGCCAGCATTTCGAAAAGCTGCCGGGCCTCCCCGGGCGTAAGCACGGCGGTCGGCTCATCGAGGATGAGGATATCCGCGCCCCGGTAGAGGGCCTTCAGGATCTCGATCCGCTGCTGAAGTCCCACGGGCAGGTCCGCGGCGACCGCTTCCAGCGGCACTGCGAGGCCGTAGGTCCGCTCGATCCGCTCCAGTTCAGCCCGGGCCCGCGCCAGGCCCCCGGCGAGCCGCCATCCATCCTCGACGCCGAGCACCACATTTTCGAGCGCCGTGAAATTGGGCACCAGCATGAAATGCTGGTGAACCATCCCGATGCCCGCGGCAATGGCGTCATGCGGCCGCCGAATTTCCACCGGCCGGCCGCGCACGCGGATCTCACCCGCGTCGGGGGCGTGAAAGCCATAGACGATGTTCATCAGCGTCGACTTCCCGGCCCCGTTCTCCCCGACCAGGCCGTGGATCGACCCGGGGGCCACGACGAGGGAGACTCCGCGGTTGGCGTGCACCGCGCCAAAGCGCTTGTCGATGCCGCGCAGCTCAAGCGCCGGAGCCTCGCTATTCACGGTATTCGGGAACCTTGATCTTTCCGCTGATGATGTCCGCCTTCGCCCGCTCCAGCCGCTGCTCGATCGCCGGGGTGAGGATGGCCCGATTATTCTCGTCGAGGGAATATCCCACGCCGTCCTCGGCCAGGCCGAGATCGACGGGTCCGGGTTTCCAGGTGCCGTTATATGCGGCCATGGCCGCCTGGTAAACCGCGACATCCACCCGTTTTACGGCCGAGGTGAGCACGCTGCCCGGATGGATATAATCCTGGTTGCTGTCGCAGCCGATGCTGAGGAGACCGGCGTCCTTGGCCGCCTGCATGACGCCGAGCCCCGTGCCGCCCGCGGCGTGAAAGACGACGTCGGCCCCGCGCCCAAACTGGCTTTTCGCGAGTTCCGCTCCCCGGGTGGGGTCGTTCCAGGCGGCCGGGGTGCTGCCGGTCATATTTTCGAAAACCTCGATGTTGGGATTCACATACTCCGCGCCGGCCTTGTAGCCCAGGGCGAACTTGCGGATCAGGGGGATGTCCATCCCCCCGACGAAGCCGATCTTGCCGGTCTTGGACGAGAGCGCCGCGGCCATGCCGCAGAGAAAGGACGACTCCTGCTCCCGGAAATTGACCGACTCCACGTTCGGCAGGTCCACCGTGCCGTCGATGATCACGAATTTCACGTCCGGAAACTCCCGGGCGACCTGGTCCACCGCGGAAGCCTGGGTGAATCCGACCGCCACGATGAAGTTGGAGCCATGCCGCGCGAATTGCCGCATGATCTGCTCGCGCTGCATGGCATTCGTGATCTCGAAATCGCGAAAAGCGACGCCGGTTTCCTGCTTGAATCGCGCCACGCCCACGCTGGCCGATTGGTTGAACGAGCGGTCGAACTTGCCGCCGAAGTCGTAGACGATGGCGGGGCGGATCTCGGCGGCGGTGGCGCCGGCGGCCAGGCCAAGCGCGATAATGCCCGCCCGGAGGAAGGGGAATTTGGAGGTCATAAGGTTCACGGTATCGGCATCGGGGGAAGATTCCAGATATCCCGGGCATATTCGCGAATGGTCCGGTCGCTGGAAAACCTCCCCACCCGGGCGGTGTTGAGGATGGCCTTGCGGGCCCATCCCGCGGGGTCGCGAAACGCGGCGTCAACTTTCGCCTGGCAGTCGACATAGGCCCGGTAGTCGGCGAGGACCATGAAGGGATCCCCGCCCCCGAGCAGCGTGTCGTGCACCGCGGCGAAAGCGCCGTGCTCTCCCGGCGTCCAATAGTCGCTGCCCAGCCAATCGACGACGGCCTTGAGCTCGGCGTCGCGCTGATACCAGGCGCGGGGATCATAGCCGCCGCGCCGGAGCTCATCGACCTCGTCGACCGTCATGCCGAAAATGAAGATGTTATCGGCGCCGACCTCCTCCAGGATCTCCACGTTTGCGCCGTCGAGCGTGCCGATGGTGAGCGCCCCATTGAGGGCGAGTTTCATGTTGCCCGTCCCCGACGCCTCCATTCCGGCCGTCGAGATCTGCTCGGACAGGTCCGCGCCCGGGATGATCTTTTCGGCCAGGGAGACGCGGTAATTCGGCAAAAAGGCGACTTTGAGCCGGCCGGCCACCCGCTCGTCCGCGTTGATGCGCGCGCCGATGACATTGATGGCCCGGATGATGTTTTTCGCGATATCGTAGCCTGGTGCGGCCTTGGCCGCAAAAATGAACACCCGCGGCGCCATCTCGGGCGCGGGGTCCTGGATCAGCCGCCGGTAGAGCGTAAGAATGTGCAGGAGGTTCAGGTGCTGCCGCTTGTACTCATGCAGCCGCTTGATCTGCACGTCGAACAGGGCGCCGGGGGAAACCGCGAGACCGCACAATTCGGCGATCACGCGCGCGAGGTCCTCCTTGTTGGCGCGCTTCGCCGCCATGAATTCGCGCTGAAACAGCGCGTCGTTGGCGAATTTTTCCAGGGCCCGCAGCCGGTCGAGATCGCGCGCCCACGACTCGTCGCCCAGGACGCGGGTGATGAGCCCGGCGAGCCGCGGGTTGCTCTCCAGCAGCCAGCGGCGCGGGGTGATGCCGTTCGTCTTGTTCTGGAATTTCCCCGGATACAGGGCGTCGAACTCCGGAAACAGCCGTTTGCGTAGCAGCGCGGAGTGCATCTCGGCCACGCCATTGACCGCATGCGAGCCCACCACCGCGAGGTTGGCCATGCGCACCTGCTTTTGTCCATTCTCCTCGATGAGCGAACAGGCGCGCTTCCGCCCGTTATCCCCGGGCCAGCGCTGCTCGCAGACGAGCATCAGCCGCTCGTTGATTTCAAAAATGATCTGGAGGTGACGGGGCAGCACCCGGCCGAAGAGCGGCACGCCCCATCGTTCCAGCGCCTCCGGAAGGAGGGTGTGGTTGGTGTAGGCGAAGGTGCGGGTGACGATTTCCCACGCCGAGCCCCAATCCTTGTTTTCCTCGTCCAGCAAGATGCGCATCAGCTCGGGGATGGACACCGCCGGGTGGGTGTCGTTGAGCTGGATCGCGACCTGGTCGGAGAAGTTTTCCCAGGAGTTCTGGGTGTTGCGAAAATGGCGCCGGATGATGTCCCGGAGGGAGCAGGCGACAAAAAAATACTGCTGCACGAGCCTCAGCTCCTTGCCGTTCTCCGTGCGGTCGTTCGGGTACAGCACCTTGGAGATGGTCTCGCCCACGGCCTTTTCCCGGACCGCCTCGACGTAGCCGCCGGAATTAAAAGCCTCGAGATCGAAGTCGTCGGTGGCGCGG
>Ga0302325_10006913_pt1 | contig 25336 bp, 21 predicted proteins | sample Palsa_T0_2_FD_201948 | JGI IMG/M metagenome (GOLD analysis project Ga0302325, IMG submission 201948) | Peat permafrost microbial communities from Stordalen Mire near Abisko, Sweden - Palsa_T0_2 | ecosystem: Environmental > Terrestrial > Soil > Palsa > Peat permafrost | place: Sweden: Abisko... | reverse complement strand
TGTATACAACCTCGGCGGCGGTAATCCGTACACGAACATCGAGATTACGCGCCGGCTCATCGACGGCTGCGGGCGATCGATGAAGACGCACGTGCGCCACGTTGCGGATCGCGAAGGCCACGATCGCCGCTACGCCGTTTCATCGGCGAAGGCGCACGCGATCGGATGGACGCCGCGAATCGCTTTTGAGGACGGTCTGCGCGCGACGGTCGACTGGTATCAACAGAACGAAGCCTGGTGGCGACCGCTCAAGTCCGGCGAATTCCTCGACTACTACAAGCGTCAATACGCACACAGGTAAATATGAAAGGCGTCATTCTCGCAGGCGGGCTCGGCACGCGGCTTCGGCCCCTGACCAAAGTAACGAACAAACATCTGCTGCCGATCTACGACAAGCCGATGATCTACTATCCGATCGAGACCCTGTGCAAGGCCGGGATCCAAGACATCATGATCGTCACCGGAGGGAATTCCGCCGGGGATTTTCTCCGTCTGCTCGGAAACGGCCACGACTTCGGTCTCAAAGACATTTACTATACCTATCAAGAGGGCGAAGGCGGCATCGCCGATGCGCTCAAGCTCTGCGAACACTTTGCCGAAGGCCAGCGCATCGCCGTCATCCTTGGCGACAATATCATCCAGGACGACATCTCGCCCTATGTGCGCAAGTTCGAGCAGCAGGACTCAGGGGCGCGCATATTACTGAAGAAAGTCGACGACCCCGAGCGCTTTGGTTGCCCGCAGCTCGATGGAGACCGCATCGTTCACATCGAGGAGAAACCGGCCAAACCCGCGAGCAATTACGCGGTTACCGGCATCTATATGTATGACCGGCGGGTCTTCGATTTTTGTAAACGTCTGAAGCCGTCAGCGCGCGGCGAGCTCGAGATCACCGACGTCAACAACGCCTACATAAAAGAAGGCGACCTATATTACGACATCCTCGACGGTTGGTGGACGGACGCCGGGCAATTCGAGTCGCTGTACCGCGCCGCGCAGTTGATTGCCGTCGAACGTGAGAACGAGCGCGCCACGCGTGCATGAAGCGCTCGAGGCTCTGCGCTACCAGGGCTACGCGATCATCGAGGGCGCCGTTCCGGCAAACTTGCTCGAGCGCACCCGTGATGCGCTGTATCGGGGGCAAGCGGGGATCGAAGCGCAACTTGGTACCGAGCGCTTGCAACGCGCCGGCGAACGCGGCGTCGTACGCATTCCGTTCTTGTTCGATGACGTGTTCTATGAATATTTGACGCTAAGCTCCGTCCTCGAGGTCGTCGATGCCGTCATCGGCAACACCGCGATCCTTCACTTGATGAACGGTTTTGTGCTTCCATCCGTAGCGCCGGCAGAACCGGCGATTTTTCAAACGACGTTTCACCCCGACTTTCCGCGCTATCTGAACGGCTACATGGCCTCGGTCAACGCGTTCGTCGCGATCGACGCCTTTACGCCGGAAAACGGCGCCACACTCGTCGTAGCCGGCACGCAGCAGCGCGCGAGCGCTCCCGACGCTGCCTACATGCGGGCGCATGCCGTCCCCGCGTGCGCGAGCGCCGGATCGCTGCTGGTGTTCGACTCGACGCTGTGGCACGCGGCGGGGCAGAATCGCTCCGGTAAGGATCGCCTGGCGCTCAACATGCAGTTTACGAAGTCTTTTTTCAAACAGCAGATCGACTACGTTCGCGCCATTGGTTCCAGCAAGATCCTCGCCCTACCCGAGCGATCGCAGCAACTGCTGGGCTGGTACACGCGCGTCGTTACGTCTCTCGACGAGTACTATCGCCCGGAAAGCGAGCGCCTCTATCGCCGCGGTCAGGGTTAGGCCCTATCTCTGGAGACGAGCGAGACCAAACCCCGTTAAGCCGTAGCCGTTCCCGTTGTATGCCATGTAGCGCTCCCCATCCGCGTCCAAAATCAACGGATAGCACTGCATGTCGTCTTCCCACGCCGCAGGTTCCGCGGGCACGAACGTTACCTGCTCGTCCATGCGCTCCCAGGTCAGGCCGTCGGACGATTCAGCATAGCCGATTTTGTAGCGATCGCCGCGATATGGGAACCACATGCGATAGCGACCCTCGTCGCGCACGACGCTTGGACGCGCGATCGCATATTCACCGGGCTTGAAGTCGATGCAGACGCGACCATCGCGCTTCCAGTCTAAGCCGTCCGTCGATTCGGCATAGCGAATGTGATAGTAATGCTTGGGCTTGCCGTCTTCCATCGTCCAGCGCACGCCCGACATGTACCACATGCGATAGCGGCCTTCGTCGTAGAGCACGTAGGGGCTCGCGACCAAGTATGGATCCACGTCATTTCGATCGAGGATCGGCGCTTGCGACACCTTTTTGAAATGTTCTCCATCGTCGCTCACGGCAACGCCGACGGCATAGTAGAAGGGAACCGTTTGGCCCAACATCACGCCGGTGTAGTAGAAAAACCAGCGGGCACCGATCTTGATCATGCACGACGGGAGGGCGCCACGATCGTCGAACGTACCCAGCTCTCCAACTCGAACGACCGGGTCCGGGGCGACCGCGACGACGCGCGCGTCTCGAATCGAAAGATCGACGAATCCCGATTGCCCACGCCCCTGCTTATCACGTCCGCCGACGAGTACGCGCGCGTTGCCGTCCGAAACCGACGTGACGACGGGTAATGCGGCATGCGTTTGCATCCATGGAGCACGATCCGTCGGATTGAGCACGCAGCCCAGTCGCTGCCAATGTTGCACCGGAAATTGCACGCCCGCAAAGTTTGGTGACGCGCGTGCAGCGTTCCTTCCATCGCTCCTCGAACAGTACGCGCGTGATCTGCGCGATTTGCTCGGGGAATTCGTTTGACCGTTTGGTCGATCCACAACCCGATCGGTGTATTGCAAGCGATCTTCGCGTTGTTTCCGAGCCGCTCGACAAGTGGTGTTGCCGCACGTGCGGTGCGATTCGACGGCGTGAATCCGGCGGCGTTGCGAATCTCTTCGATGCAAACTACGAACTGTATGCCCACGAACCAGGCCGAGTCGAAGAGGTGCGACGGCAAGCGGGGTACGCGCAGTGGCTTGCCACGATCCTTGCTACGCCTGCTTCTTGTTTCGAAGCGGGCAGCGGCAACGGCTCGCTGTTGCTCGCGCTGCACGAGCATTGGTCCAACGCGGCAATGAGCGGGGTCGAGCCGGCGCCGGGCGCTGCCGCAGCGGCACGAATGGCCGGATTGGACGTAACAACCGGATACCTGCGCGAGCTCCCGGCGGGCGCGCCGCGCACCGCGCTCGCCTTCGCGGTGAACGTCATCGAGCACACGGCTTCGCCGCTCGAGTTCTTGCGCGCGCTCGCCTCGCACGGCGATCGCGTTGCGATCGTCTGTCCGGACGCGACGCTACCGAACAGCGAGGTTCTGTTCGGCGATCACCTTCACTCGCTACATCCCGCACATGTGGCGGCGCTGTTTGCCGCTGCGGGACTTGCGATCGAGCGCGCAGAGCCCGCTCCGCGTGAGCTCGGATTCTTTCAAATTGCCGTCGGCGTGCGCGGCTCGCCGCACGAGGGCGCCCCATGGCCGTCGAACGATCTCACCGCGAAGTATTTGACGGACTGGCGATCGCTCGACGACATTTTGACCCAGCGCATCGGAAAGCGCGAGGCTGTCGCGTTTGGAGCCGGCGAAGCGGCCGGCCTATTACGCGCCTATGCTCCGCTCGCCTGGTCGCGGGTCGTCCGTTGCGCCGTCGACGCCCCGGACACTGACTGCTTCGGCGATCTCGCCGTCGTGGACGCGCAAAGCCTCAAACCAAGCCTGATACTGCTGGCCGTTCGGCCCGCCGTCCAGAGCACGCTCGAGGCCACGTTGCAAGCGCGGGGGCACCAGGTGGTGCGCTGGGACGACATCGTGCCACGGTAGGAATGCGTTGAGTATAGGATATCCCGCTCGGCGGCCGATAATCTGAACGATATGTACTCCCCGGACCCGGTGCGCGCGTGATTCCGTTCAACAAGGCCTCCTTCGTCGGCAACGAGCAGGCATATATCGCGCAAGCCATCGCCAATCGGCACATTTCGGGCGACGGTCCATTCACCAAACGGGCCCAGGCGCTCCTCGAGGGCGCACTCGGAGCACCCCAAGTGCTTCTCACCACGAGTTGCACGCATGCGCTCGAAATGAGTGCGCTACTGCTCGATTTCGAACCGGGCGATGAAGTGATCGTGCCCGCGTTCACGTTCGTCTCAACCGTGAATGCCTTCGCGTTGCGCCGCGCCGTTGCGGTCTTCGTCGACGTGCGGCCCGATACGCTGAACATCGACGAGCGTTTGATCGAAGCCGCTATCACGCCGAGGACCAAGGCGATCGTGGTCGTCCATTATGCGGGCGTCGCGTGCGAGATGGAACCCATCGTCGACATTGCGCGGCGTCATGGCCTGGTCCTGATCGAGGACAACGCCCACGGTCTCTTCGCGACCTATCGCGGAAAACAACTCGGCACATTCGGGGCCCTTGCGACGCAAAGCTTTCATGAGACGAAGAACTTCACTTGCGGTGAAGGCGGCGCGCTCGTCGTCAACGATGCTCGATTCATGGATCGCGCCGAGATCATCCGCGAGAAGGGAACGAACCGAGCGCGGTTCTTTCGCGGAGCAGTCGACAAATATACGTGGGTTGATTTAGGCTCGAGTTACGTTCCAAGCGACTTGCTCGCAGCGTTTCTCCTGGCCCAGTTGGAACAACGCGAATCAATCCAACGCTCGAGAAGTCAAATCTGGACACGGTACCACGAGGGCCTGCGCGATTGGGCGGTCGCCAACGGCGTCACGCTTCCGCACGTGCCTGCGGATCGCGAGCAGTCGCATCATATGTTCTATATGCTTCTGCCCACACTCGCCGAGCGCACGCGCTTCCTTGCCGAGCTTCAGCGCAACGGCGTGAATGCGGTCTTCCACTACACGCCGCTCCATCGCTCGGAGGCCGCGGCCCGGCTCGGCGCTCGCGGCGACTGTCCGGTGACCGAAAGTATCAGCGATCGGCTCGTCAGGCTTCCGTTTTACAATAGTCTCGCGCCCGAAGACCAGACGACGGTTATCGAGGCGGTTCGCAGCTTCGCACCGGCGGTACGTGTATGAAAAAAGCCTTCATCTTCGGAACAACCGATTTCGCCCAGGTCGCCCTCCCATATCTGCGCGACGATAGCGACTATGACGTCAAGGCGTTTGTCGTGAACGAAGACTACATTGCCGAACCCGAACTTCTGGGGCTGCCGGTGGTTCCGCTTGAAAAAATCCTTACCACCCATCCACCCAAGGAATACGTAGCCTTCGTCGGCGTCGGCTACAGCAAAGTCAACGCCGTCCGGAGAAAGCTGTACGATTCGTTGAAAGAGCTCGGGTACACGCTGCCGACCTACGTTCATTCCTCGGTCCACCGTTGGCCGGAAACGACCTACGGTGAGGCCTCCTTCATCTTCGAGAACAACGTAATCCAGCCGTTCGTATCGATCGGGAACAACTGCGTGCTCTGGAGCGGCAACCACATCGGTCACCACTCGAAGATCGGCAACAATGTCTTCATTGCCAGTCACGCAGTCATCTCCGGCCGCTGCACGATCGGCGACAACTGCTTCGTCGGGGTCAATGCCACGTTCCGTGACAACATCAGCGTGGCCGAGGATTGCGTGATTGGTGCCGGTGCGCTATTGCTCAAGGACGCGGGCCCTGCCGGAGTCTACAAGGCGGCGGCGACCGATCCCGCGGAACGACGCAGCAGCGAACTGCGAAACTTCTAAGCGATCTTGGAAAAGCGCGTCGGGATCATTCAGTCCAACTACATTCCCTGGAAGGGCTATTTCGACTTCATCGCCGGCGTTGACGAATTCGTCCTTTTCGACGACGTGCAATATACGCGGCGCGACTGGCGCAACCGAAACAAAATCAAGACGGCGGACGGGCTACGCTGGCTCACGATCCCCGTCGACGTGAGTGGAAAGTATACGCAAGCGATCAACGAAACTCGCGTTGCCGACTCCAATTGGGCAGCCGATCACCTCGCGACACTGCGGCACGCGTATGCGCGCGCTGCTCATGCGAAGGATCAATGGCCGTGGATCGAAGCGCTCTATGAGCGCGCTGCCACGCTGCCGCTGTTGACCGACGTCAACGAACTCTTTCTTCGCGCGATCGCAGAACGTCTCGGCATCACGACGAAAATGTCACGTTCGACCGATTATCCGGCCCAGGCGGGGAAAAACGAACGGCTCTTGGCGATTTGCGAGCAGATCGGTGCGACGACGTATCTCTCCGGGCCGGCCGCAGCGGGGTATCTCGACGTGGATTTGTGGCGCGAGCACGGGGTCGGCGTGGAGTTCAAGACGTATGACGGCTATCGCGAATACCCGCAGCTCCACGGACCGTTCGAACACGGCGTAACGATTCTCGATCTCTTTTTCAACTTGGGCGAGGGCGCGAGCGCGTACTTTCGACAGGGAATGCCGGCCTAGCGAGGCGTGTGCGTCACTCCTAGTTTCCGAATGGCGATCGCGCGCAAGTCTTCCGCGTATGCCTTTGACTTGTCGAACGCGTTGCACTCACGCGAGGCGAGTTCGTAACATATGCGACCGTCGCGCGCGCGCAAAACGGGATCGTTGATGTAGCGCAGAGCGATACGCGCGTAATCCTGTACGTCGCCGGCCTTCGCCAACTCGATCGAACCAGAGAGCAGCGATCGGCCGCCGGCCGTGATCGAGCTCATGCCGGTCGGATCGAGCGCGGCATCCTCGGCAGCAAGCATCCCGACGATGGGCCGTCCACCCTGCATCGCGTCGAGGAGCGATTGGCCGCCGACCCAGGGATACGTGTCGCAATAAATGTCGATAGACTTCGCGAGCGCCGGCGCCTCGGCTTGACGCGGGCCCAAGTAGCGCACGCGATTCCACACTCCGTCGGCCTCGAAACGTCGCTTCATCGAAGCCACCGCGTCGAGACCGTCGCGGCCGGCAAGGACGAGCCATGCGCGGCGGTCCGATCTCAGGATCAGCGAGAGCGCATCGAGATACGTGTCGGTGTTGCACTTCTCCATGCGGCCGAACGTCGCAAGCGTGACAGCATCGTCGGGTACGCCGAGATACGACCGCGGAAGCGGCGAGGCTGCGTCGATCTCTTCACCCATCATAACCGAGCTGCCGTAGTACTTACTCAAGCCCGGCCATTCGGTGATCTCTTCTTGGCGCGGATCGACGCCCTGGAAGATCAGATCCCACTTCCCGATGAACGGTTCGAGACTGCGATTCTCCCAAGCTTGGACCGGCGCGAGCCCGATCGTAGCGCCGAGCTTGCCAACGTTGTCGTAGAGCGAGGTCGTCCACGAAATCGCGTGAACCGGATTTGCCTGAAAGTGCGCGATGAGCCACTCCACGCGCTCCTTGATGGGCTCGGTCGGCGGGTGGAAGAACGGTACGCCCAGTTCGGCGAGTTTCTGCAGCTTCGACGGGCTACTCCCGGTGATGGCGCTCGACACCACGCTGACGTCGATGCCCATGCGCTTGAAATGCTCGGCGCGCTTGAGGATCACGACGGTAGGGCCGTCTTCATCTTGAACCGCCGAGCAGGTGATCGCGATTCGGAACGGCTCGATCGGTGGAACTCGCAGCAGCGGTGCGGAAAAGAATCGCGCAAGCGATGCAATCGCAGCGTCGATTTCCCGATCGTGCCCATAGGCAATCACCCGACGCGAGCGCTTGTCGCGCCGCTGTCCCGAGACCGCTCCGCGAGATGTGGCCAATTGCAGGTACTGCATCGCTCCGTCGAATCGGCCCGCCGCCGCGGCTTGGATGCCGATTTGCTTGAGCGTTTCGATGAACGGCTCGTCGATATCGGATAAGGTGGCGATGCGTTCGACGGCGCTGACCGACGCCTGATCCTGGTAGTTGTGCTCTTTCGCAAGGCGTGCCGTCGCATACAGCGCCTGGCGGATCTTAGTGCGAGCGATCGCTAGCGTTGCCAGCAACCGCGTATCACGATCCGGCGAGTCGAGGAACTTCCGTACGTCGCCCTCCTCGACATCTAGACATTCGGTAATCGCATCGCGCAGTTGCTCGATGGTCAAGGTCATCGCGCGCCGACCTGCGAACGGCCGTACCTCTGGATCACTATGCTCTTATCGGCTTTGTCGGAAAGGGACCTTAGGGGCGAGCTTGTGGACGAATTGCGCGAAAAAATGCAAGTTCTTCTTTCGAAAGGACAAGCGGCTTTCGGCTTTGACGATGCCATTCGCGAGCGTGAGCTTGTAAAGGCGTTGGATCCGAATTGGCAGACGAAGCTCTTCGATATGATTGCGTCCGTCATACAAACGCCCGGCTTTTGGTCGGTGCCTCGAAGCGTGCTCGAGGCCGGCTGCGGTAGCGGCTCGTTCGTCACCGCGGCGCTCAAGCAGGGACACGATGCATGGGGCATCGACAGCGACGTCGATCGGTTGGCGGTCGGCGCAGCGCGCATCGCCGCGTTCGGACTCGATCCGTCATGGAACGACCGCTTGGTGCACGGCGACGCGACTGCTACGGGGTTCGATCCCGATCGCTTCGACATCGTTTTGGGCCATCAATTCATCGAGCATGTGCCCGACCCAGCCGGCACCATCAGCGAATTGCTTCGCGTCACGAAGCGCGGCGGATATCTCGTGCTCTTTGCCCCGGACTATCGCGCCCCGTTCGAAGCGCACTACGAAATTCCGTGGCCACCGTTCTTGCAACGAGAGTTGTGCAAGTCATGGCTCGACGGCTTCAACCGTCCTCACGGTGGGCTCGACCAGTTCTTCTACACCACCGCTAACCAAGTCTTGAGCATCTTCGAGCCGCTCAACTGTCGCATCATCGCCGCATACAACGATCGCCCGATCGAGCCACAAGTGATGCGGCATTTCGACTGCTCGACGCCGCAAGCAACGTTTGATTGTGCGCGCAAATTTCGCGCCGCGTTTGAGGCGCGCCAACTGCCCGAGAACTTCATCATCGCGACCAGCTTTGGAGTCGCGGTCCAAAAGCTCTAGAGCTTCGGTTCGGCGATGCTCGCGCTCGGCACAGGTTGCGATGTTTTGATTTGGGCCTCGAGCTCGGCGATCCGGGCACCGCGCTGGTTCGCGACCTTGGTCAACTCCGCGAGCTTGCGATACATTGGTACGGCAACTGCGCTCGTCAACGTTCGGCTGATGTTGAAAAGGTCGGCGAGACTCAATGCTGCCGCCAGATCGCGCCTGAGTAACGCGTCGTAGAGCGGGCCCGTGAACGGTAAGTGAAATGCGTTCGACGGCGCGTGGTGGCGCAGCTCCGGCGCAACCACCCGCGCGAGCAACGCGGTGAGCTCCTCGTCTGTTCCCGAATACGGTATGCCGGCCCGATCGATCATGTAGCGCCCTTGCTCCAGCGGCCGATTCATCCACTCCTGGTAATCGACGATTGCCGCGATCCGTTCGCGACACGCAAGCAAGGTATCGACGTTGTGTTCCAGCCAGAGCAATTCAGCGATGACCGGATCGAGTTTTCCGCGCGCGTGGAGTGAGCCGGCAACTTCGTTCGGATGGCGTGTCACCAAGAGATACGTGGGCTCGGCATTGAGTTCGGGGATAATCGTATCCCACATCGGCAACATGCGCATGGTGCGCGGGTCCTTAAACCCCCAGAGCGGATGCTTGTCGAGTTCCGCGTTGACGAACGCGACGATTTGCGCGCGCAGCGGCGCGATCGACGGCGACTTCCACCACTCCGGCGGAAGCGCGCGCATCGACATCGGCGTATCCCACGCTATGCCGAAAGCCGCCAAAATACGATCCTGCAAGAATGAGATCGTCTGCGACTCGAAATATCCGCGCGCGTTCTCGTGAGTCGCGGGCATCAAGTCGTCGCTGAGCGCGACGCCAAGCTCGCTCAGGACGTTGGTGGTCAGCGACGTGCCTGACCGATGCATCCCGAGGACGAAAATGATCCGGCGCTTGCCGGGCGGCTCCGACTGATTCACGCTTATTGGTATCGGCCCGGGGCGCCTAGAAGAACAGCCGCACGCCCACGATCACCAGAACCCCCGCCAGGCCCACACGGAACGCTCGCTCGGGCAGGCGCTTGGCCAGCGGCGTGCCGATGAGCACGCCGGGGATCGACCCCGCGAGCAGCAGCATCGCCAGGCGCACGTTCACGTCGCCGAGCTTGAAGTGCCCCAGAATCGCCGGGACCAAAAGCACCACCGCGAAAGCCACGTCGGTTCCTACCAGCGTGCGCAGCTGTGCTTGCGAGAGCACGAGCAAGAGCAGCGGTAGTGTGAGCGATCCACTCCCGATCGACGTGATGCTGACCAGGGTCCCGACGACAAGGCCGGTTACCACCAGCGGTACGCGAGGAAGCGATGCAACCGGCGGTTGCTTGTCCGCTGGAACCGAACGTGTGAAGGCCACGGCGGCGGCGGCAACGAGCAATGCAACGCCGAGCGCGATCTTGAGGACGTGATTGACCACGTCGAGCGGCAGATGCGCGTGAAGCCAACCCGTGATAAGTACGCCGACGATCGCCCCGGGCACGCCACCGAGAGAAAGGAACAGCAACGCGCCATAGTTGACGGTTTGCGCGCGGATGTGCGTCAAGAATGCGACGATTTTCGTGCCGAGACTGAAGAGCAGATCCGAACCAATTGCCGTGCTCGCATCATATCCCAGAAAGAGCACGATCAACGGTGTGGTCAGCGATCCGGCGCCGACACCCGAGTACGAAATGCACAGACCGACGATGAAGCCGATCAGAATGATCTGAATCATTTGACGAGATGCGCTTCGACGTATTCGAGCAGTTGCGCCGCCGACTCCTCGATACGATGGCTGGCAGTATCGACGACGAGTTCAGGGTTATTGGGTATTTCGTACGGCGAAGAGACTCCGGTAAAGTGAGCTAGCTCACCGCGCCGAGCACGTCCGTAGTGTCCCTTGACGTCACGCCCTTCTGCGGTGACCAGATCGCACGATACGTAAATCTCGTGAAATCCATTGGGATACGCAGCTCGCGCCAACTCTCGGTCGGCCGAAAAAGGCGAGATCAAAGCACAGATCACGATGAAGCCTGCGTCGGCGAAGACGCCCGCAACCGCCGCCGTACGCCGCACATTCTCCGACCGGTCTTCGTCGCTGAAGCCCAGATCCACGTTGAGCGAGGTGCGCAGCGTATCGCCGTCGAGCACGTACACTTGCCGGCCCCGTTCGAAGAGCATGCGTTGCACCGCCATGGCGACGGTCGATTTTCCCGCGCTCGGCAAGCCGGTGAGCCAGAACACGCCGCCCGCGTGTCCGTTGCGCGTCGTTCGCTCGATGCGTTCGACCGACGACGTCATCGCGACGACGTTGGTTGCTCCCTCGCCGCGATTGTGACCGACGACGGCATCGATTTGGCCTCCCGCGACGATTGCGCCATTGCGCACGAGCACGAAGCGGCCGATGCTCGACTCGGGCAAGTTGGTGTCGGCGGCGATGAGCTCGCGCGACACGAGCGATACCACGCCCACGTCTCCGCTGCGCAGTTCCTGCGCCTCGCGTGGCTCCAGCGTATCGGGATCGATACTTTCCTCGATGCGCTGCAAAGTGACCGAGATCTCGCGCGCGCCCAGACGCATGCGCAGCGGTTCGCCCGCGCGCACCGGATCGACACCGAGCCACACGACGGTCGTCTGCGCGACGTGACCCAGTTCGGGAGCGTCAATCGCGCGGCTGCCGACCGCTCCGCGATCCACGAAGACGCGCGCATCTAATTCGATCGCAATTGACGAGCCGGTTACGGCGTTCTCGATTTCGTCCGGCCAGTCGTGAATCGCCACAACGCGCGCGCCGGTTTGCAGCGGCCAAAACGTAAGATGCTCGCCGCGTTCGAGGATACCGCTCTCGACACGCCCGGCAATCAGACGTTTTCCCTCCCGTCGATAGACGTCTTGGACCACGAAGCGCAGCGGGCCGTCTTCGCGAACCTGCACGCGCTCGAGCGTGCCGAGCGCTTCGATCAAGGTCGGCCCCTGCCACCACGCCGTCAACGGCCCCGGCTTGACGATTCCGTCGCCGCGGCGCGCCGCGACGGGCACGATCGCGCGCGCTTGCATTCCGAGTTGATCCAGAAACGAGCGCACCTCCGCCGCGCGCGCCTCGTAGACCGCACGCGAATCATCGGCCAGGTCGAGCTTGTTGATCGCCACCAACACGTTGGCAAATCCGAACCAACGTAAGAACAGCGCCTGCCGCCGCGTCTGTTGCGTGATGCCTTCGTCGGCAGCGACGACCATCACCGCTGCATCGACTTCGGACGCGCCGCTAAGCAAGTTCCGAATGAGTTCCCGGTGACCGGGAGCATCAACGAAAACAAATTCTGCATCCGGCGTGCGCACCCAAATGCGCGTGAGATCCAGCGTGATCGCTTGGTCACGCTCGAGTTGAAACGCATCGAGCAAAAATGAATACTCGATCGGCACACCACGCTTGCTGCTTGACGTTTCGAGCTCTTCGAGCTTTGCCGGCGTCACCAGTCCAAGATCGACGAGGAGACGGCCGAGGATCGTGGACTTTCCTGCGTCCACGTCGCCGACCATCACGATGCGGACGTTCTTCACATGTACCCCGTGGTGCGCAGACGCTCGAATGCGTCCTCGCTTTCACTATCCATGGCGCGTCCGGCGCGCTCGGGTTCGCGCGTCACTTCGAGCTCCGCGATGATCTTCTCCAGCGTATCGGCGTTGCTTGCGATGGGAAACGTGATGTTGCTCTCACCGAGCGAGCGATACCGTTTCCCGTCCTGCGCTAAATAGAGCGATACGTACGGAATTTGCTCGCGCAGCGTGTAACGCCAGATGTCCAATTCGGTCCAATGCAATAACGGATGGATGCGCACGTGCGCACCGTCGGGTACGTCGTACGCGTAGTAGTCCCACAATTCGGGCGGCTGCGAGCGCGGATCCCACGACCCGTCGGCGTTGCGCGGGCTAAAGATCCGTTCTTTTGCGCGAATCGCCTGTTCGTCGCGCCGGATGCCCAGAAGGATCCCGCGGTAGCCCTCGCGCGCGATGAGCGCACGCAGACCCGCCGTCTTACGAGCTGCGTGCCGCGCCGCGGGCGGAAGCGTTTGATCCACGGTGCTTTCCGGCGGGCACAGCTCGTTTGCTACCGGGAGCTCCCACTGCGCGACCAGACGATCGCGAAACGCGTAGACCTCCTCGAACTCCATACCGGTATCAAGCAGCACGACCGGAAAAGGAACTTCGCCAAGAAAGGCCTTGCGCACCATCCACAGCAGCGCGGTCGAATCTTTGCCGATCGACCACAGCATGGCGAGCGGCGACACGCACGAAAACGCTTCACGTAGGATAAAAATCGTGCGGGCTTCGAGCTCGTCGAGATAGTCGAGGCGGGACATCTCGTCCTAATCTCGACCTCGCCTGTGTAAGGTCCTCGTCAGCACGCGCTGCCACACAATGACTTTGCGCTCGCGGGTCTAACCTATCGGTGGCGCTATGTCACGGTACTTTGAATTCTTCGGCCTCGAACGCGACCCGTTCTTGGATACCGCCGACCCGTTTTTCTATTGTGAGTTCGGCGCGTTGCGCAAGGCCAAGGAACGTCTGTACGCCGCGGTCGACGCATCGCGCGGCCTGACCGTGATTCTCGGCGACCCTGGCACTGGCAAAACCAGCCTCAGCGGAGCGCTGGAGCAGGAGCTCCTGGCCGACGACAAGGTCGTGCTCGCCAAGATCCTCGATCCGGCGTTCGCGAGCGAGATTGAGTTCCTCATCGCCATCGGCCGGGTCTTCGGGCTGGCGCTACCGCCCCGCTCGAGTGCCGCGCTCAAGAATGCGCTCAAGAACTACTTCTTTGAAACCGCGATACTGGAAAAGCGCAACCTCGTGCTCACGATCGACGAAGCGCAAAATCTCAGCGACGAGAACCTCGAGGCGTTGCGCCTTTTGCTCAACTACCATGTGCCGCAGCGCAAACTGCTCAATATCTTGCTCTTTGGGCAAAGCGAGCTGGCCGAGCGCATTCGCGCCAAGGGCAATCTCGAGGACCGGGTTGACGGCTGGATTCGCCTGGAACGGCTCGATCCTGGGATGGCCTCGGCCGTGCTCGATTTCCGCCTGGCCAAGGCCGGCCTACTGCCCGAGCGGCAATTCTTCACGCCGGATGCTCGCGCGCTGATGATCGAGGCGGCCGATGGGCTTCCCCGCCGTCTAACGATGCTTGCTCATGCGGCAATGCAAGAGGCGTGCGATCGGGCGAGCACGCTGATCAATGAGGATCACGTCCGCTCCGCTATGCTCGTGCGCGGCATCGCTCCGCGGCCGGTAACGGTTATCGGGCGGACGGAGATCGGCGCCACCGATGTGCCCGAACCCAGCAATGGACCCGAACCGCGCGGTCTGCTCAGCCGGCTCTTCGCCCGGCGTTCCTCATCGTGAACCGCGAACCCGACTTCGAATCCAGCGCGGACATGCGCCTGCTCGAATTGCAACGCACCTCCCTTGGCCTGGTCGCGCCCGAGCGCGTTTCCTGGGAAAGCCGCTACGCCGTCGACTCCACCCCCGGGATCGAAGAACCGCAGGAGGCACCGAGTCCGCAGAGGGCGATGCTCGCGGTCACGCTAACCGCCACGCCGCCCGGCGAAGTGATTCCGGGAACCGTGGTCACCTATGCCCTGAGCATCGCGAACGAAGGCGCTGCGCCCGCGAACGGTGTCGTTGCCGGCGTACCCCTGCCGGGAGGCGTGACCTACCGCTTGGGGTCGCTGCAGATCGACGGACGTACGGCCGACGACAGTGCAGCCGACCAGCTCTTCGGGGCGGGCCTCAACCTGCCCACCATCGCCGGCGGAAGCCGCGCGGCCTTGTTATGGAAAGTCGGCGTCCGCATGGGAACCAAGGCGCTGCTGACCATTCCCCAAGTCCGGGCGCGCGACGCCGCCGTCATCGGCGGCGGACCGCTCACGGTCGAGCGGAGAGGCACGCTCGGCGCATTCGCCGGCGAACTCGCCGCGGCCGACCGCGCGCTCTTTGAGCCAAGACCGCTTATCCCGATCGAAATACCCACGGCCGAACTACCGATCTACGAGCTCGACGCCGAAGAACAGATCGTCTACGAAGCCGCCGATGCGGCGCTCTCCAACGCCGCGCCCCGCATCCTCAAGGCTGAACCCGAGCCGGAAGCGGAAGTGGAACCGATTCTCTTCGAGCCGGAGCTCGAGGCCGAGCCGTTGCGCGAGGCGGTCGTGCTCTACGGCAGCCTCGATCGTCCGACGCTCGCCTTCTTCGAGCGGGTATTCAACGGATCGAAGGAGCCGACGATTCTCCAGCATTGCATCTTCGCAAGCGCGCTGGCGTGCGCGGTCGACGCCGACGGGAACGACGATCTCGGGCTTAAAGCGCACCTAGCAGCGCAGTCGCAAATTCTTCATCGCGTTTCGTTGCACGAAAAGCTCGGCAAGAAAGAACCGATCGGCGAATACGCCGGCAAGCTCACGGCCGGAATCGACGCGATCGCGCCTCGCCCCGTGCGCCCTGCAGCATCGCCGGGCGCCGACCGCCTCGCACTTTCAAACGAACTGCACGAGCCCGCACTGGTCGTTGTGCGCAAGATCGCCGAGGAACGCGACCGCTGGGATTTTGTCAAAGCGAGGCAACTTACGCTCGCTCTACAAGCACAGCGCGTGCTGCTCGACGACGACGCGCGTGCCGCTGCCATCGATAATGCGCTACGTTCGTACGCGCAGCACTCGATGACCGTGCTGCAAAAGCTCTTCGTACGACTGCGCATCGATCGCACGACGGGCGTGCTCTTTCAGGCCGACGCGGCACTCGACGCAGCGGCGCGCGTATTGCTCGCCGCTTTGGCTAGTGCACTCCAGAATTGAGGGCTATCTGACGTCGCTGAAAAGCGCTGCCTGAGTGCGGCGTTTGCCGGCAACCGAACGCGCGTAGGACTTCCAGCGCGAAATCAATTGCAACCGGCCGCCGGTTTCGTCGCGGAAGCGCTCGAGCCGCTTGAGCTGCCACTCACGGTATTCCAAAACGCGGCGCACGCGCGCCGCAATTTCCTCGTCAAACTCGGGCGTGCGCTCCGGCTGTGCCGCTTCCCACGCGTTCATCACCACGTGACGTGCCCGGCCCATTTCCGATATCAACCGCTCGAAGCCGCTCCAATCGCAGCGGTCGATCAGCGGGCCGAGATCTTTGCACTGCGCTTCGAGCAGGGAAACGCTCGAACGCACCTCATCGAGCACGGCGCTAACCAACGGCAGCGAACGTCGACGTTAAGCCGTCGCCTCCCGAGAGATTCTTTTCCGCACGCTTTTGCGCTTTGAACTGCGTCACCGCGGTGTTCCACGTCTCGCGATATTCCCGAGCGTAGCCAAGAATGCGTTCGACTCGTTCTGGATCCTTACGCATGTTGGCCATGACCAATTCCTTGTGCCAAAAGCCATAGACGCGTAGGAGGTTGTCCGAAAGGTCGCCGCCGATTTCCATATTGAGCGAACTCATCAGCACGGTACACGCGCGCTGGGCGCGCAGAAGAGCCTTATGAATGCCCTCGATGTCGTCACGCTCGTTCAGCAGCTTCTCGTGCGCCTGCTGCGAGGCGATGATCAACACGTCAAAGATTTTGACGATCAAATCTTCGGGTGCGGCCGTAAGGATCGAGGTCTCGAGATAGGTCTGCTCGTTATTCTTGCGCATGCCTGTCGCTACGCACCCGAGCCAGACGAACTGCTGGTCGTCGAGAAGCCGAATACCGACGCCAACTCTTGCTGCTCGGCCTGAAGCCCGGCGATCGCCGATTCACTCGCCACGAAGCCGTCGCGCAGGGAGGTAGCCTGCTGGTTGGCCTCATCGGTAATCTGCGAGACCTGTTGCTCCAGATTCGTGATCGTATCGGTGTTGCCGCTCTCGAAGTTTTGCATGAGCGAGACGCGCGGCACGTTGCCGACCGGTCCCGCGTTGAGTAGCGTCGGACTGCCGGTTACGGTGGCTAAGTATTCGCCGAGCTGATTCGTAAGACTACTGGCGCCGATAATCAGATTCTGCACAGCGTTGGGATTGCTGGCATATGCTTGCAAGAACGCCGAAACATTGAGCGGCGCAAGCGTGCCGTCCGCGCCCTGGACCGTCTGGTTCTGGACGGGTGAACTATTCGGTCCGCCTTGCTGGTCGATACTCGTTGCCTGCACGGTCGTGAACGTGCTGCTCAGCAACAGACCGGCTTGCGCTAGAGAATTGTATTTGCTGTCCGTGCCGAGGAAGCCGCCGACGATATTTTCGAATTCCGAAACGATCGACCCCACGTCGGAATTGCCCCAAAGCACGCCGCCGGGAACCGATTGCGCCGTCGAGTTCGTTCCGGGCTGGATCGCAAGCACGATCGGCGGTGCCGTGGCAGTATTGATTTCGTTTACCGCCGTGTTGTAGGTCGACACGAAGGCTTGGAGCGTCGAGACCAGCAGCGTCGTATTCTGGGTCACGTCGAGCGTGAACGCCGAGGTCGTGTTGCCGCTTATCGAGATCGACAGCCCCGGTACTGCATTGCTGACGGTGTTTGAGTTGTTGTAGTACGTGCTCGAGGTGCCGTCGGGATTCTGCACGGTGATCGCCGATTGCTGGCCCACGGTCGTCGTGGCGCCGGGACCCTTCAAGCCGGCTGCAGTCAGAAAATTGCTGGTGTCGGCCCCCGCACCGAGCACGATACTCTGTGGCCCTGAATTGGCGTTCGTCAGCTGAATCTGGCCCGTCACCGAGTTGAAGACCGCGGTCACGCCGGCCGTGCTGCTATTGATCGCGTTGAGGATATCGGTGAGATTCTGGCTGGTCGAAACGTTGATCTTCACGCCGTTGATCGTGAAGGTTCCGGCGGTTACCGGCGTGACGAATCCGGCGCCATCTCCCGAATTAAAGTCGGAATCCGGATTGATGCCGCCGACGTTCGCGGTACCCGTTATCGAGCCGCTGGCGCCGCTGTTGATCAACTGCGCGTTGCTCAACTGAAGCACGCTGAGTAGGTTCCCTTGATCCTGGTTGCTGCCGAGCGAAATCTGCTGGTCGCTCGAGGTAAAATCAACCACACCGTTCACAAGGGTTGCGAGGAACCCGGCGTCGGCGTTCGTGTCTACTTGCGTCGTGATGTTGTGCAAAATCGAATTGAGCGACTGCGAGTCGACGTTGTAGGAAATCGACACACCGTCGACCGTCACCGACCCGCTGCCGCTAGCTCCGTTCGACGGCACGACTCTGGCATACGAATACGCGAGCGGCACGGTGTTCGATGCCTGACCCGCATAGGTTCCGCTGGTAATCGTGTCGGTGATCGAGTGTCCGGCACTCGCGCTCGAGAGGATCGACGTGTTGGTCGCCGCCTTGACGCTGTCGATTGTATAGAGGCCCGGCGTCGCCGTAACGCCCGGAATTCCGGTCGCCGTCAGAACCGAGCTGTCCCCAGAATTTGCCTGATAAGTCGAGAACAGATCAGGATTCGAAAGATTGCCCAGCGCATTCTGCACCGACGAGAGCAGATTACTGATCTTGATCAGTTCGCTGTTGGCATTGTTGAGCGTTGCAATCTGCGCGTTGAGCAGTGTCGTCGGCGCAAGACTCAATTGCGTCAGCTTGGAAATGATCGCGTTATAGTCGATGCCGGAAACGATCCCGGGAAACGAGATCGGGGCGGTGGTGCCGTAGACGGTGCTATCGCTTGACACAGGATCCTTTAGACCTTCCGGTCGAGTGTGACGCCGTCGATTTGGTCGAAGAACTCGGCCAAGCCGATCAGCTCTTGTGGCGGAAACTGCGCGACCTCTTCACCCGTCTGCGGATTGGTGAAAACGGTCACTACTAATTGGAGTTGGCTGACGTATTTATATGAAATCGCGAGCTGCGGCTGCCCCGACGAACCGGACGAAACATTGTAAATCTTGGCGACTGCAGCCGCAATCGTCGATTCGTTGACGGGCGATTTGGACTGTGGAGCGGCGGGCGTACCAGAAGCGATCGCCGGCGCCTGTGGCGCAGCAGCGACCTCCGAATTTGGGGCAACCGCTCCGCTCGGGCCGGTCGTGGCCGGAGCGACGGTGGGAACGTCCATGTTTTGCAATCCTTCTCCCGCTTCTAAGGTAATCGACCGGCAAGGGCGACGATATTAGCCGCCCGAGCGTCTACCCGGTCTTGACCCCGGCTGCTTCCGCATAGGCCCCCAGCACCGCCTGAAGTGAGCGCAGCGGATCGCACAACTGCACGGTCCGTTCGGCTATTTGGTAGCCGATGGCCGGCGCCCGCATCCAAGCTTGCCGCATGACGGCGGTGGCACTCTCCAGCGAAGCTGGATCGGCGCCTCCGGTGAGTTCGGGCCAAAGCTCGGCCAGGCCGAGGGAGGACGACATGGCCGGGACGGTACCGTGGGCAGCAGCCCGCACCGCGCGCGCGGCCCCATGACCGGCCCAAGAAAGATCGGCGTAAATACGTGCGCCCGCGTACAGCGCCTCCAACTGCCCGGGACTCATCTCGTCCTGCGACAGCCAAATCAGACCGTCGCCGGCAGCTTCCATGACGCTTTGATAGTACTCGGCGTTCTCCACCGTCCCCACCAGGACGCAGGTCGCGCCGATTGCAGCCGCCGCGCGCACGGCGATCCACTGATTCGCGCGCGGCTCCACCGCTGCGTGAACGAGGACATATTCATCTGCTCCGCAGAGGGCGCCGATCGGCTCAGGGCTGACCGGCCGCTCCGGGACGCAGGGCACGAGCCGCGACGATCCGGAAAAGCCGTAGCGCGAACGCGCGTGCTCTTCTTCCGCGTGCGTCGCGAAGATGGCCGCGCGACTCTGCGCAAACGTCCTTTGCAGCAATCGCTCGTCATAGGCCGGCTTTCCGCGCTCGGACGCCGCATCGGTTAAGACCAGCCGCGAGGCCAAACCACGCTCGATTGTTTGCTGGGTGGCCTCGTCTCGGATACCGGAGAGCATAGTACGAATGGCAGCGGTTCCCCATAGCGACTCATGGCCGAAGTCGTCCAACAGGGGCGTGACAACCACCGGAATGTCCAGACGCTTTGCTTCGTCGAGGATATAATCGAACTGCGCAACGTGCCGATGCCCGAAGAGGTGAATCAAGTCGCACCCTTCTGCGCGCGCGGCCGACGCGACGGTTAAGCGCGCGTCGAATCCTTGCTCGCAGAGCGCCTCGGCGAGCGCGCGCGCCTGGTCGACGTCGGCCTCCGGCGCGATGAGTCCATCGTCGCGAATCACGATCGCGATGCGCCCAGCTGAGCCGCCGATTACGGGCGCGGCCGTCAACCGGTTGGCGCGAAGTATCGGCTCGCGAGCCTGCACGTAAAATTCTCGGACCGGCTCTGCATCCGCGACATCGAACGAGCAGGCCAAGAGCGGGAAGACGGGACGCGTGAATTTCACTTCGGTCGCGCCTTGCGTCGGTGATTCCAGCGCGATCGACGCGGTGGCGCCGTTCGAAGCCGTCGCCGAGATCTCGACGTCGAACGAGGCGCGCGGAACGTCGCCGTAGAGCCCGATCCCGTACCAGGTCTGCGCGAGCGCATTGCGTTGCGCATCGCCGAGGTCCGCATGCACGGTGTTTGCGACACGGGCGAGCAGCGAGGCGCCGAAGGCTGCGTCGGGTGACGAAATACCGACCCGTTTCCCTACCGCAAAACGCCTCGCGTACACGTATGGCGCGGCATCGGTAAACAGCTCATCGGTACCGATGGCGCAAAGGAAGCGCGCCGATCGGGCCGCCTCAAAGGTCGCGCGAGCCTGCGCGTCGTCGGTAAAGAATGCGACCACCTCTTCGTCGAGCGAGCCGAGCAGCACGTGCGAGAGCAGCCAGGGTTCGAGCAGTGTTTGCAGGCCCGCGACAGCTTTGTCTTCGAGCGGAAGCCACGACGGCCAGATAAAGGGACTGGCTTCACGCACGTAAACCATCGGCGCATCGATCTGAACGAACGGCACGAGCGCAATTTCGCCGTCGCGCGAAAAGACTAGATCGATCCAGCCCTCGCCCCAGGGATAGAACGATGGTTGTAAGCGAGCCGCAACTAAGTACGGCGCGCCCACGACCCGCGCAAAACGACTTTGTTCGACGAAGGGCGCGAAACGCGAGAGCAACGCATGCTGCCTCATGGCGACACTTCTCGCACAATGCGGCGCAGCGCGCTTGGGCTGCGGTCGGTAAGCGACGTGATATCCACGAATCGCGCGTCGCCGGCAAGATCGGACCATTCCGCTTCGTCATCATAATCGGCGATGTCGATATCGGCGCACGTTTCCGGTGTCACGCCGGCTTTCTCTAAGATACGCTCGACACGCGACGCAATCGTGTGCGCGCGAGGGTCGCCGAAGGCACCGATCGAGAGTTGCACACCGTCTTCGACTTTGAATGCTTGGGCAAACCGCCGTACGAACTGAGCCGCGACACTCCAGTCCTCTTCCCTGCGGACGGCAATGCCGAAGAGTGCTTTGGCCTTCGCGAAGCTCGCCTCGCGATCGAGCGTAGCGACCGCCGCTGCGTCCGCAGCTTCCGCGTCGCGGACAGGCGGAAACGCCAAATAGTGTTTCGAGCGAACGAACCCGCGCGCATGCGCCTGCCCGCCGCGATAGCCCTGCGTCGGCAGCGGGCCACTCATGCCCCACTTCTTTGCGAATCGCGCCCAGTTTTCGTTCATCGTCGCCATGTAATCGACGTTGTTGGCGGCAAACGAACGGCTCCCGAAATGGTGAATGAACACGTCATCACAGACGTAGATCCAATAACCCGCTGCGCGGACGCGCATGCAGTAGTCGTCGTCCTCGAAATTTCCGAATGCGTAGCGTTCATCGAGCGCACCAACTTGGTCGAGCACCTCACGGCTGATGCACCAACAAAATCCGATGGCCCGGTCAGTGATGTAGCCCTTCTCGGCGAACTCGCGCCGGCGCTGCAGCGCGAACGCGTTCATCTCGGCTTCGTCGCGATATTGGACGCTCGCCAGTTGCTGGTCGCCCGCGACCGTGTTGCTTCGCGGGGCCGAAATGCCGAGTCCCGGCAAGCGCCGGAACGCGTCGACCAAACCGTCGGCCCATCCCGGCGTCACGATGACGTCGTTGTTGAGCAAGATCACGTAATCGCCGCGCGCGTGCGCAATGCCGTCGTTGTTTCCTCCGGCAAATCCCCGATTCGTTTTGTTGTAGATGATGCGCACGTGGGGATCGTCGATAGTCGCGAGCGCCTTGAGGGTCTCTGGACCGGAACCGTTGTCGACCACGATCACTTCGTATGGCTCGGCCGTTTGTTCTCGGATCGACTGCAAGGCCTTGATGGTGAACTCTGGAGCGTTCCAACTCAGCGTGACGATCGAAACGAGACCGCGCTCGAACGGCGCGCGCGCGCGAAGCACCCGCTCGATCGCCGCCGGATCTCGCGCGAACGCTTCCGGATGGGCGGTCGGCCCCATCGTCGCAAGCGGTCGAACGCCGATGGTCCCTCGCTCGAGTTGCAGCGCTCGCGTGAGAAAATCGACCATGGACGAGTCGAGCGTCCCGCAATCCCGCAGCTCTAGTCCTTGTGGGAACTGCACCATGCGCAACAAGACGCACCGTGCATCGCTGGCCACGAGCGGCTCGTGCGGACCGCGTTCGACGCCCTCCGCAAAGGTGGCCGCCGCGGCACTAATCGGCGTCGTCACGCGCGCAAGCAACTCGTCGAGCCAGCCGGCTTCCAGCTGCGTATCGGCTCGGACAAACGCGACGTAGCGCTCGCCGCGCACTTCCGTCAATTCGCGAGCGCGCTCCACGGCCTCTGCGTCCGCGGCCCAACTCACCCGGCCAATGGGCGCCCGAACGGCGCGCAAGCGCCGCTCGAAATCCGTTCGATCGAAGTCCTCAGGCACGCCGTGCACGAGAACGTCCACCGGGTTCTCGATGGGGCGAACATTGAGGCTCATGCCCCCGTTTCCGCTGCGCCGCAACCCTTCAACTCGGCCCGAATCCACCCAAACGCGCGGCGCGTCGTACTGTACGCGATTGCGCCAGCGGTTGGCGAGCCGCTGCAGATTCGCTTGCGTGCGGCGAAAGCGCGCCGATCCCGATTTCGATTCATAATGGAAAAGCGTCGCGGCGGGTTCGTAGACAACGCGTAAGCCGCGTTCGCGCACTTTGAGGCAATAGTCAACGTCCTCATAGCCGTTCCAAAAGCCTTCGTCCAGGCCCCCGAGCGCGAGGTACAACTCGCGCGGCGTAGCGAGGCAGGCCCCGGTGACGATCTGCAAATCCCGGCGTTCGTTTGCTTCGGGCGTGTTGCCCGGCTGATGTACCAGATAGTGAAACGGATACAATCCGGACGCACTTAACGGCCACCAGCGCACCAGAACGCCGGCGTGTTGGATCGTGCGATCCTCGAAGAGCAATTTCGCGCCGACGACGCCGACAACCGGGTCATCGAATAAACGCATCACTGGAGCGAGCCACTTCGTAATGGGTTCGGTGTCGTTGTTGAGCAGCACCAGTATGCGCCCGCGCGCTTCACGCGCCGCTTGGTTGTTGGCGCCGGCAAAGCCAAGGTTCTTTTCGTTGCGGATCATGCGAATCCACGGAAAGCTCTGCAACATCTCCGGTGTGTGATCGGTTGACGCGTTGTCGATCACGATCACCTCACCCTCGCCGGCTCCGGCGAGCGATGGCTGCAGCTTGGCAAGGCAATTCCGCGTTAACTCCGCCTTATTGAAGACGGGTATGATGATCGAATAATCCACCGTTGTTTACTTCAGCGCTCGATCGGCAACCGCTGCCGCCTCTGCAAATCGTTCGTTACGCAGATAGTAGAGCGATAGCGCCACGCTCGAACGGATCGGGTCGATCTCTTGCGCCCGTATGAGCGAGGCTTCCACGCCGGCCGGAGAGGCGAGCAATTCCAGCGCCCCCGCGCGCGTCATCAACATATCGAAGCTGTTGGGATCGAGCGCAAGTGCGGCGTCGACCGCGGAAAGCGCCGCTTCGGCACGTTTTTCGTCGAGCGCGCGGCGCGCGAGCAGGCGCCAATCCTCGAAGCCCTTCGGCGCTGCAAGCTGTTCGCGCAAGGCCGCTGCGTCGGCGACCTGACCGCGCGCCTCGAGCACGCGTTCCAACTGCTGCGCCGCCTTCTCGGAGGCCGGATCCAGCTCGAGCGCAAGACGCAGGAAATGTTCTTCCCGCCCGAACTCGTAACGCTCCGAGACCCCGGCTGCGCTCACGAGCAATTCCGCACCTTCAACCGGTTTCATTCGCGGATACCACTTCTCGACGATCTCGATCGCTTCGCGACCCCGCTTCATGCGTAGCAAGAAATTCACGAAATGCAGCATCGCCGCCGAGCTCTCGTGGGTATCGAGGACGAGCTTATAAGCGTCATGCGCTTCGCCGAAACGTTTGAGACGTTCGTACGCCTTGGCCCGGTTGATCATCAACGGCTCCACGTTCGGCGCATTGGCGAGACCTTTCTCGAACCACTCGAGGGCCTTTGCGTCGTCGCCCTGGACGGCGTAGCTCGAGCCCATTTCGGAATGTGCCTTCCAAATATAGACCTGATCGTCAACGATGAACTGCTGTTTGGCATAGGGTTGGTCTTCGATTGCGGCGGCGAACGCTTCGCGCGCTTCATCGTAACGCTTCTGCGCAACCAACGCCTTACCCAGCATCATGTGCGCGTTTGCATAGTGTGCACTACGTCGAAGCGACTGACGCGCCATCTCTTCGCTCCGAACCGGATCGTTGAAATGATCGCAATAAAGATCGCCAAGGAGCGCGAGTCCGTTCGGCATAAACGCACGCGGCGTTTCGCCGACGAGCTCGAGCATTTTCTCGAGCGAGCTCAGCGAGAGGGCGTAGTCGCGATTGAGGTACGCGGTCGTCCCAAGGTTGTACCAGTGGTAGGCGTTTTCCGGGTCATTCTGCGTCGCCAAGAGCAGAATTTCGAGATTGCGCTGCCCTTTGTTGCGCTCGGCAACCACGGTATTGACGTATCCGTAATGGATCAGCGTGACCGCACCTCCGACGGCGTCGACGCTTTCACCCGTTCCGTCCAGCGCGGGATACTCGTGAATCGGCCCAAAAAACCGGATCCGCTCATCGTTGGGAAAGATGCGAATGACGTGATGCGAAACATCGCCCGAACCGCGATAGTCATCGGTGCGATTGACTATTCGCGTGTACACCGCAGTGAGGTGCGCAGGGACGCTCTTGAGCGCGAGTAGCGGCGCTCGCGAGTCCTCGGTTAACTCCTCGTCGGCATCCATGAAAAGGATCCAGCGTTTCGTCGCCGCGGCGATTGATTCGTTACGCGCCCATGAGAAGTCG
>Ga0302325_10006912_pt1 | contig 25339 bp, 17 predicted proteins | sample Palsa_T0_2_FD_201948 | JGI IMG/M metagenome (GOLD analysis project Ga0302325, IMG submission 201948) | Peat permafrost microbial communities from Stordalen Mire near Abisko, Sweden - Palsa_T0_2 | ecosystem: Environmental > Terrestrial > Soil > Palsa > Peat permafrost | place: Sweden: Abisko... | reverse complement strand
TGGCACTTCACCGCAAAGCGTTGGAGACTTTCCGTGGCGACATGCCGGCAGAATGGACGAAAGATCCCGCGAAACTGGACCACTTGTCGCACCTCGAGCAGTCTTCGCCAACGCCGGGGCACAAGTACGCGCATACCTGAACGATAGTCTGGCCCGACGGCAACCGCACAGTAACTTTCGGGCGCGTCGGAGCGGGCCGCCCGCTGGGATAAAGCATCCGCATTAACAGCGCCAACCCCTGATATCGGGACGCGATTCCGGCCAGGTCGTCTTTGGTGGAATGGCACGCGGAACAGCCACCGGCTCCGTTAAAATAGCGGCGTCCGGCCGCGGCATCTCCGGTTGCCAAGTCCGCGTCGTCCACCGCCAAGCGCTTCGGCCTTGGTCTTCTGGTCGTGGATGAAAGCGACGATGGCGGCTAAATCCGCATCGCCCAGGCTAAAGGCCGGCATACCCTGTTCCGGGCGTCCGCCGCGAACCAGAGGTTCGATCTTATCGCCGCGCTGGTCTTCGGCCACCAGCTTTGAGCCGAGTGAGGTCCGGCCCGGTTTCTCCACCTGCGGTGTCACGGCCATGGCAGAAGCCGCACTGCGAGCTAAACCGCAGTTCACCGGCCTGAATTTGCTCGATCGAATAGGTCTGTGGTGTAACTGTTTGCGGCGGACGCTGTGAGGCCGGACTTTGCGTGGGATCACTCTGGGACTGCCCGTCGACTCCCGGCGCGATCACCATGCCCATGGCAATTACGGCAATCGGCAAGGTCGATAGAATACTGGCGAAAATCTCGCCCGATTCGATTCGAAGCATCACGTTTATTACGATAGCGCTTGCGACAGCCGTTCGAGGCCGGCTCGCAAATCTTCCGTTGGTCCGCCGAAGCCAATCCTAAAATGATCCGGCATCTCAAAAAAGCGGCCTGGGATCACGCCAACGTCATACTCGGCGAGCAGCCGAGCGCAGAAGTCATCCGTTGACGATCCGGAGCGCATCCGTGGAAAGCACACCGGTCCCGCATCCGGTGGCGCCCAATCGAGGGCAGCCTGATTGTCGGCCATGAACCGATCCATCAGCGGACGGTTCACCGCAAGGATGGACTGGGTTCGTTTTTGAAAACGTTCCAGATGTTTGAAAGCCACGACTGAGGTAGTCTCGCCTGGGATCACGCCATTCACCCCGAAGAAATCCTGCAACCTCCACATGGCTTTGACCACATCCGGCGGACCCAACACCCAACCGCAGCGCAGCCCATCGAGTCCGTAGACCTTGGTCAGACTGCAGGTCATCAAAAAATTCGGACCCAAATGCACGGCGGTGCGCGGACGGCTCGGGAACAGGAAATCCATATAGACCTCATCCACCAGCACGTATGCCCCAACCTGCGCGGCCACACGCCCGACTTCGCGCAGGACTTCGGGCGGCTCCAGGATGCCGGAGGGATTATGCGGATTGGTCAGAATGATCAACTTTGTACCCGGCGTCACTTGAGCGGTAAGACTTTCCATGTGGATATGAAACCGGTCACCGTGAAACCGCCGGTTGAATCTACGAGTTTTTGCACCCAGGAGCTCTGGAATATCGAGCAGCGGTTCGTACGCCGGATGTTCCACCAGCACTTCGTCGCCCGCGCCGACAATGGCCGCGATGGCTAGGTAATTCGCCATCGATGTGCCGGGCGCGGTAACTACCTGGTCCGGCGAGATCTCATAGCGATCGGCCAGCGCGCGGATGAGTGGCCGATAGCCATACAGATTGAAGTCATTGATCTCGAGCGCCTCGCGAGCCTCGGGTAGCTCAGCGATGTGCGCCGGGATAACCCCGCTACCCCCGATTTCATATCGCGCGCGCGGGCGAGTCTTTACCCACTCCATGTAGACGATTTTTCGCATTGAATTTCCGGAAAAAATAGAAAGCCGGGACGCCAGTCAGGATGAGGCCCAGGCCATAACTGGTCTGTGGCTGATTTGCGAAGAAATTGATTAGAACGAACCCAAATGCGGCCGCCACAAAGAGCGCGGGCAAAACGGGGTAGCCCCACACCCGATAAGGCCGGTCGAGATCGGGATAGCGCCGCCGCAGCGTGAACACAGCCGCGACAGCAAGCCCGAAGAAAATCCAATCGCCGAACGTAGTGTAGCTCAGCAGTGCGTCATAAGATCCGACCAGGAACACTACGCTGGTCCACGCTGCGAAGAACAGGAGCATCGTAACCGGCGACTTGTACTTGGGATGCACGTATGCCGCCTTAGGAACGAGGAAGCCATCATGACCCATGGCGTAGAAGACGCGAGGTGCGGTGAGCAGGGTCATGTCGATAAAGCCGAAGGTTGAGACTACGATGGCCACGGATATGAACCGCCCCCCAAAATCGCCCATGACTTGTACCGCTGCGTCGGTGGCGAGCGTCTCTGTGTGTCGAATGGCATCCACCGGCAGGACGTGCAGATACACCGCGGCCGCAGATACATAGACCGCGATTACCACCAGGATCCCGAATACCAGGGCGCGCGGAAGGGTGCGTTGCGGGTTACGGATCTCGCCGGCGGCCCAGGTTGAGCTTTGCCATCCTCCGTAGGAGAACAACACGGGAGCCAGCGCCGCTCCGAAGGCGGTGACCAAGCTGCCTTCGTACGGCGATGCCGGCGTTTGCGTGCGACTGCCTTCCGAAAGAAAGCCGAACCCGATGAGCAAAGCCAGCGCCACCAGCTTGCCTGAGGTGAAGATGTTCTGGACGACGGCTCCGGGCTTGACGCCAAAATAGTTAACGATCGTCAAGCCCCAGATGGCGGCGAGACCGGCCAGCTTCACGGCCCATGGCGATTCCAGACCCGGCACCAGCGTGCCCAAAGTCTGCGCGAATTTCATCGTGACCGCGGCCGTTCCTCCGGGCGAGATCACCAGCAGCAAGGTCCAGCCATAGAGGAATCCGATGAGCGGATGCCAGCCTTCGCGCAGAAATGCGTACTGCCCGCCCACCAGCGGCATCATCGCTCCGAGTTCCGCGAAGCTGAGCGCTCCGATTGCCGCGATAAGTCCGCCCACCACCCAGACGGAAAGGATCAGGCCCGGAGTGTGGACCCGCTGCGCGACGTTGGTTGTGTTGAAGAATACGCCTGTACCGATAATGCCGCCGATAACAAGGAGCGTGGTATCGAACAGGTTAAGGCTGCGCTCCAGTGGAGAGTCATCGGTGAAGGATTTGCGCATCGCTAGACTTTATTCATGATAGGGCAGCTTCGAAGCCCTGGTTCTTTACGAAGCGCACCACAAATCCGCGAGGCTCGATGGCGACATAGATCTTCGTCGCCAATCCGAGCCCGAACACGGAATTACGACTCGGCCACGTGGATCAATCGCGTCAGATCCGCTGCGGTGAACCTCCACGAGCTTTCGATGACGCGGCGGGATTGTTCGAAGGTGAAGTTGTGGCTCGCCGGAGCTGTTTCGGAATCTGAGAACGCTGTAACTGACTTCGAATCGCTGAGGCACCAAGGCCATTGGGTCACCTCGGGTGCGCACCAGCATTCGGTAGAAGGGGTACTGGTGACACGTGATCGCCCCTCTGCGATCCCTGAGGAGAATTGCCGCCAGCTGGGCGTCAAATAACTTCCGCCGGGCTGTCGCTACTGTTTCAGCGCGTACACCAGCAACGAACTTCCGGCCGTCACCGAAATGTACTGCCTGCCGTTGACCGCATAGGAGACTGGTCCGGAGGCTACGCCGCCGCCTACGTTGGCCTTCCACAGCAGCTCGCCGCTTCGCGCATCCAGCGCAAAGAAGTATCCCTCGCGGCCTCCGGAAAACAGCACATCCGAAGCCGTGGTCAGGACGCCGGCATCGGTTACATCCAGCATCTTGAACTCCCACCTCTGCTCGCCGGTCTTGGGATCGATGGCGCGGACCGCGCCGTAGCCTTCGTCCTCTTTCCGCTGATTCACGGCCGCGCCTTGCAGGCCCACCACTGATCTGGGCGATGTCCCCACGAAGCGCCTTCCCTCCGTGTACTCGGTGGGAACCTTCACGAATACCGACGAATATTTGTCCCAAGAGGGAATGTAGAACAAGCCGGTCCGCGGGCTGTAGGATGGCGAATACCAGTTGGTCGCGCCCTGAACGCCAGGATAGACTTGCTGCCCTGCCACCGTCGGCTCCATTCCGTTCACCTTCATCGGCCGGCCAGCTTCATCCAAACCCTTGGCCCAATTCACGGTGCTAAACGGCTTGCCGGTCAAAAACTGCCCGCTGGTGCGATCCAAGACGTAGTAGAACCCGTTGCGATTAGCCCACAGCATTACTTTGCGCGGCTGGCCCTGCCACTCCATATCCGCCAACACGGGAACCTGTACCGAATCGTAATCGAGAGTGTCGTGCGGAGTGAACTGGAAATACCATTTCAACTTTCCGGTATCGGGGTCGAGCGCTACCACGCAATCGCTGTACAGGTTGTCGCCATCGCGTTCGTCTCCGTTCCAATCCGGCCCCGGATTCCCAATCCCCCAATACGTCAGATTCAGCGCCGGATCGTAGGACCCGGTCACCCACACCGACGCGCCGCCGTGCTGCCAGGAATCGCCCTTCCAGGTATCGTTGCCCGGCTCGCCCTTGCCTGGGATGGTATTGAAGCGCCAGGTTTCCTTACCGGTTTTCACGTCGTAGGCGGCGATGAAGCCTCGAATCCCGTACTCGCCTCCCGCCGTCCCGACGATCACCTTGTCTTTGATCACCAGCGGCGCGTGCGTAAGCGCATACCCCGCGGCCGCCTTCGCGACTGCCACGTTCCAGATCGGCTTCCCGCTTTTCGCGTCCAGGGCAATCAGATGCGCATCGATGGTTCCCATGAACAACGTGTCGCCCAGAATCGCGAGTCCCCGATTCACCTGACCGCAGCATGGACGAGCGGCCCGCGCCGGCACATAAGCATAGGTCCAGAAAACGCGCCCCGTCACTGCATCCAGCGCAATCACGTTATTCGGAGCCTGCACGGTGTATAAGATGCCGTCCACGACGAGTGGCGTGGCTTCGTATTTTTCGAGCGACCGCGCCTGGAACATCCACTGCAATTCCAGGTTCTTTACGTTATCGGGCGTGATCTGATTCAGCGTCGTGTAGCGCTGGCTCATGGTTGTGCCGGAGTAAGTCAGCCAGTTTTGCGGCTCGCTGCCGGCGGCAAGAATCCGGTCGAATGATACTTGGCCCCACAGGCCTCCGGTCATACAAGCCAGCCAAAACGTCGACAGTGCTGTTCGCGTCATTCCACAAAGCCCTTTCGGTAATCAAAATCCCTTCAACGAAATCAGGTAGGTGACCACGTCATCTCTTTCCGCTTTGGTCAGCTTCTCCCGGTAGGATGGCATCGCTGATTCACCGAGGAATCCAGCCTCGCGCAGATCCGTCCGCTGGAACGACAAGAGCCGCTCCCGGGTATCCAGGATCTGGACCGAGAATGAATCCTCGTTCAGCAGCCGTCCCGTGGCGGTCTCGCCGCCTTTGGTTGTCACGCGGTAGTAGCGATTTTGCGGCAGCACTTCGGCGTTCGGATCGAGAATCGAAAGTTCGACCTCGGCCACGCGCCGCAGCGCTCCGATGTCGCTCAGATCCGGTCCGACTCGCGAACCAACTCCATAGACGCGATGGCAGCCCGCGCATCCGCCCTTGCCTTCGAAGATTGCCTTGCCCCGAGCCGCGTCTCCATTGGGCAACGCGGTCCGGCCGCTGGACGCCACCGAGCGCAGATAGGCCAGAATGGTCCCGGCCTGAAAATCGGTAAAGTTGTTGGGCGGCATCGCAGTCCCCGGAATGCCGTCTTGAATAATCCGGATGACACCGTCCTCGGTGGACGCGCGACGGAACTTGCCGTGCCCCAGATCTACGCCGTCCACGAGTGTGCCTTCCGGGCCGTGACAGGAGACGCAGTTGGTGCGGAACAGCTTTCCGCCATCCTCGATATCCGCGGGGCCGTAGCTGTGTTGAGCGGCCAGCGGGATCATCGTCGACAGGGCCGCAAGTGCCAATCGCACTCTGTACATAACTATCCTGACTTTATGAATTACCGGGGCCAATCATATCAAATACGACATGCGGCGGAGTAGAATTGTTCGACACCATGGCCCTCACCGCTGGGACTCGTCTGGGACCATATGAGATACTTGCGCCCATCGGCGCGGGTGGCATGGGCGAGGTGTGGAAGGCCACCGACACCCGTCTGGGTCGCGTCGTCGCGATCAAGGTTCTGAACGGAGCTTACAGCGACCGCTTCGAGCAAGAGGCGCGCGCCATCGCGGCCCTGAACCATCCGCATATCTGCACCCTGTACGATGTCGGGCCCGACTACCTTGTAATGGAATATATCGAGGGGTCGCCGCTCAAAGGGCCGCAGCCAGTCGATGAAGCCGTGCGGCTCGCGGCGCAGATCGCCTCGGCCTTGGAAGCCGCCCACGCCAAGGGAATTTTGCATCGCGACTTGAAGCCCGGCAACATCCTGGTTAGCGCGGCGGGGGCCAAACTTCTCGACTTCGGCCTGGCCAAGCTGACCGCCGACGCCGACGCGACGCGGACGATTGGAACTTCGGGAACCCCGGTGTATATGTCGCCTGAGCAAGCCGAGGGTAAGGCGCTCGACATCAGGACGGACGTGTTCAGTTTCGGCGCTGTGCTGTATGAGTTGCTCTCCGGGCGGCGCGCGTTCGACAGTTTGGGAGCGGTGCTGCGCGACGAGCCCGCGCCTCTCGAATCGCCTGTCGCCGACATCGTGAAGCGATGCCTGTCGAAGCAAGCTGCGGGGCGATTTCACAGCATGGCGGAAGTAAAGGCGGCGCTGGATCAAATCGCCGCGAAATCCGCGGGTGGGCAGCAGCCCTCCATTGCCGTGCTGCCCTTCGCCAACATGAGCCGCGATGCCGACGATGAATATTTCTCCGACGGCCTAGCCGAAGAGATCATCAACGCCCTAACGCAGGTTTCCGGACTCAAGGTCATTGCACGCACCTCGGCGTTCGCTTTTAAGGGCAAGAACGAGGACATTCGCAAGATCGCCGAAGCCCTTGGCGTCTCGAATGTTCTGGAAGGCAGTGTCCGCCGGGCCGGGAATCGACTCCGCGTCACGGCGCAGCTCATCCATGCCGCCGACGGCACTCATCTGTGGTCCCAGCGCTACGACCGGGAGATGACCGACGTGTTCGCGGTGCAGGACGAGATCGCGACGGCGATTACCGCATCTCTCGAGGTGAGGCTTGTCTTGCCGCCTGCTGCCCGGCAGCGCTATCAGCCGAACCTTCCCGCATATGAGGCGTACCTAAAGGCTCGGCATTACTGGGCGAAGATCACTCCTGAATCGCTGGCCCGCAGCAAAGAGTACTACGAGCAAGCAATCGCGCTCGACTCAAATTTTGCCCTAGCCTACATAGGTCTCGCAGATTACTTCTTACTGATGGCAGTCGGTGCCGGTCTGATACCTGCACACGAATCGATGCAACAGGTCAGGACCTTGGCACACAAGGCGATCGACATCGATTCTGAGCTTCCCGAGGCGCACGCGATGCTGGGCATCGTGGCTGCACTTTATGACTACAACTGGAAAGAGGCCGAGCTGCGCTTCGGGCGCGCAATCTCAAGCGAGCCTGGTTCCCCCGTGGTCCACTCATGGTGCGGCAACTTCTTCCTTCAACCAACAGGACAGACGGAAGAGGCTATCAAGGAGCTGGAGCGGGCACTCCAGGGTGACCCGCTGAACCCGATTTTCCGTGTAGTGTTGGCCCTCGTACTCATGGACGCCAGCCGGTACGAGCGCGCGTCTGCTGAGTGCCGCCGGCTATTGGAACTCGATGAAAACTTGTGGTATGGATACAGTCTGCTCGCGTGGTCTCAGGTGGCGCTGGGGGAGCTCGCTGACGCGCTCTCCATGGCCGAAAGGGGACATTCTCTGGCGCCTTGGAGCGCGATCGCTATCGGCGTAATCGCGGCGGTTCTGCGCCTAACCGGCGATGCGCGGCGGGCAGAAGAACTCCTTGGGCCCTTGCGGAATGCCCCGAAGACGTACGCAGCGCCGCGGGGACCGATTATTTTCCATACGCTATGTAATGAAACCGATCGGGCAGCAGCTTGGGCTGAAGAATTCATCGCGCAACGCGATCCTTATGCCCCCGTCTGGTCGCGCTGGCTCCTAGGGTCCAGTGCCCGCTGGCCCACGCTGGCCGAAATTGGCGGCGCTGATAAATCTACCCGGAGAAGGTTTCGTAAACGGTTGAGCAAAATCCTTGTGTGCGTTTTGCTGTTGGTAGTGGGCGGATGCAAGTCGGCGCCGCATCCGGAAGTCCAACACTACCAAATCGGATGGCGGCCTCTCGGCAAATGGTCGGGCCGAGGGGACACGCAAACGGAGTCCTTCAACATCGAAAGCACGCAGTGGCGAATTAAATGGGAGACCAAGGGCGCGGCGTCGCCTGGCGCCGGATCGTTCCACGTCGTGGTGCACAGCGCGGTCAGCGGGCGACCGATACAGGATGCCGTGCAGCACCAGGGCGACGGCCGCGGCGTCGCGTATGTGACCGAAGATCCCCGCTTGTATCATCTGGTGATCGAGTCCAGCGGCGTCGATTGGTCCATCGCGGTCGAAGAAGCGGTGGTCGGCGACGTGCGGTAGGTGTATAATTTTTTCGGCGCTTAAGCGATCCGTAGTGTATAAGGCCAACAATTGAGGTGACTTGTATGCCAGACAAGAGTCGTGTGGAAGAGACACCCCATGGAGTTTCCCGGAGGCAAATGATCAAGGGCGTCATCGCGGCGGGCGCGGTGTCCTCGGGCGCCTATCTGTTCCGCAGCTCGATCGTGCGGGCCGATCAGCAGGCCGCTGGATCGGTAGAGCGCCTGGTGACCCTGAATGTCAACGGCCAGCAACGGCGCGTGGACGTCATGAAGCAGGAAACCCTCGCCACCACGCTGCGCTACAAGCTGGGGCTCACTGGCACGAAGCTGGGGTGCGATCGTTCGGAATGCGGCGCCTGCACGGTCTTGATCGACGATGTGCCGCATTATTCCTGTTCGATTTTGACGCACACGGCGCGCGGCAAGCAGATCACCACCATCGAGGGACTGGCTAGCGCCGACGGCACGCTGCATCCCGTCCAGCAAGGCGTGGTCAGCGAACAGGGCTTCCAGTGCGCCTTCTGCATGTCCGGCTTCATCATGGCGACCGTTGGATTCCTGAAGGTGAATCCGAATCCGACGCGAGCCGAACTGGCCCATGGCATTTCCGGAAACCTGTGCCGCTGCCAGGATTACGACAAGATCCTCACCGCCATGATGTGTGGCGCGGAGAATCTGAGAAAGGTGAGCTAGCATGCCGACCACCACGCCTCCCGTCAATCCCAACAAGACTCCCAACAAGCCCGCCTACAAATTGATCGGCCAGAACTACACCACGCCCGACCTGGTGGCGAAGGTCACCGGACGCGCCAAGTACGCCGAAGATTATCGCGCCGAGGGCATGCTGTTTGCCAAGCTCCTGCTCAGCCCGGTGCCTCACGCTCACGTGCGGAGCATCGATGCGTCGGAAGCCCTCGCCATGCCCGGCGTGAAGGCCATCCTTACCGTGGACGATCTTCCGGCGCCCGCCGACGCCATGACGGATCTGGGGCAGGTGATCCCGGCCAACAAGCTGGGCGAGCGCGGGCTCACTAACGATCCGGTTTATCAGGGCGAGCCGATTCTGGCAGTCTGTGCCGTGGACGAATACACGTGCGCCGAGGCCATCGAAAAAATTCGCATTGATTACGAGCGCTTGCCGCACGCTGTCGATCCGCTGGTCACCCTGCGTCCCGGCGCGCCCAATGCGCGTGTCGAAGGCAACGTGTGGGTCCGGCCAGACCCGCCGCCTCCGGCTAAAGGTCAGCCACCTCCGCCTCCGCCCGCGCCATTGGTGCAAGAACTCAAGTGGACAGCCGAAGATTTCGCTAATGCCAAGGACGGCCAGCTCCCCCTAGGCAAGGCCACCGATCATTGGTCATTCGGCGATTGGGAAGCGGGGCTCAAAAACGCCGACCTGGTTCTGGACGAAACTTTTGTGACGCCCAATACCAGCCACCAGACGCTGGAAACTCGCACGGCGATGGCCTACTGGCAAAACGGAAAAGTCTACATCCACTGCTCGACGCAGAGCACCTCGCAGACCGTTCCCGCACTCGCTCGCTGGCTACATCTGGACGCGAGCGACGTGGTGGTGATCAGTGAGTACACCGGCGGCGGTTTCGGCAGCAAGATCACTAGCGCGATTTCCGCCATTATCCCGGCGCTGCTGTCGAAGAAGACCGGCGCTCCTGTCATGATGCGCATCAGCCGCGAGGAAGAGCATTACATCGGCCGCGCGCGCCCCAGCATCCACGGCCGCATCAAAGTCGGATTCGCCAAGGACGGCCGCATCACGGCGATCGACATGTTTGTAATTTGCGACAGCGGCCCCTACGATCCGCAGGGCGACGCCAATCAGTCGGGCCGCATGGTCTCGCTGATGTACCAGCCGCCGGCCATGCGCTGGCGGGGGCTTTCGGTGCTGACCAATACTCCTCCGCGCGTTTCCCAAAGCCAGCCCGGCGGGTTCCAAGGGATCGTGCTGATGGAACCCATTATCTCGAAAGCCTCGCGCAAACTGGGTCTCGATCAGGTCGCGATTCACAGGATCAATATGCCGGAGGGCAAGGCGAACATCGGCCCGCCATTGCCAAACGGAAAGCGGCTCTACGTCACCAGCGCGTTCATCAAGGAAGCCCTCGACATTGGGCACGAAAAGTTTCGCTGGGAAGAACGAAAAGCTCTGCCCAAGCGCAGCGGCACCAAAGCGCGCGGAATCGGCGTTGCCACCAGTTGCTTTGTCGGCGGCTCGGTGGGATTCGACGGGCTGTTCGTCATTAAGCCGGACGGGAAGCTTTACATCCAGTCCGGCATCGGCAATCTGGGGACGGAGTCGGTCAGCGATTGTCATCGCGTCAGCGCGGAGATCCTGGGCGTGCCTTGGGAGAAATGCGAAATTACCTGGGGCCACACCGGGCGCAACCTGCCGTGGAGCTGTCCATCCGGAGGCAGCCAGACCACTCACGCCATGACGCGCGCGGCCTATGTGGCGGCACTGGATGCCAAGGACAAATTACAGCAAATCGCGGCCAAGGATCATGGCGGCAAGCCTGATGATTACGAGGTCGGCGGCGAGCGTGTCTATCGTAAGGGCGGCGGCGCTAGCATGACTCTGGCGCAGGCGGCCAAACGCGCCATCGAGCTGGGCGGCATCTATGATGGTCACGAGTTACCCAAGGGCATCAACAAATTCACCGCGGCCTCCGCCAAAAATTTGACCGGCCAGGGATTGCTCGCCGTGGCGCGCGATACCATGCCTCGCGATGGCCAGACGCATTCCTATGTTGCGGGTTTTGCGGAAGTGGAAGTGGATCTCGAAACTGGCAAATACCGAATCCTTGATTACCTGGCCGTGGCCGACGTTGGCACGGTGATCCATCCGCGCGCTTTAGGCGGCCAAGTTCTGGGGCGCTCCATGCTCGGCATCGGCCATGCGATCGGCCAGAAGTGGGTTTACGACCAACACTACGGCCTTCCGGTAGCCAAGCGATTCCACCACACCAAGCCGCCGACCATTCTGGATGCGCCCGAACACATGGCGTGGGAGGCGGTGGGCATTCCCGATCCTGAAACGCCCATCGGCGCGCGTGGCATTGGCGAGCCTCCCGTCGGCGCCGGTTGCATGGCGATTCTCAATGCGCTCTCGGACGCCTTGGGCGACGACGTGTTCCGCCGCGCTCCCGTGCTGGCGGATACGATTCTGGCCTCGCTTGAAGCGGGCCGGCCGATGGAAGAGGGCCTCACGGCCCATATATAAGGAGAGCGGAAATGGCGATCATACGCGATATCATGCCGGCCTTCGAGCTCTTTCAGCCGGCCACCGTTGACGACGCTCTGCGCCTGGCCGACCAGCATGGCAAGGATGCCTGGGTGATGGCGGGCGGTCTGGACACGTTCGATTGGTTGAAGGACCGCATCAAGCGCCCCAAGGTGGTGATCGATCTGAGCCAGGTCTCGGAACTGCGCGGCGTGCGCCACGTGAACGGAGGCCTTGAGATCGGCGCCATGACCACGCTTACCGAGGTGGTGCGCCATCCCGTGGTGCGAGAAAAATTCAGCATCCTTTCGACCGGCGCGGAGGCCGCGGCTTCGCCGCAGATCCGCAACCAGGGCACCATCGGCGGCAACGTCTCTCAAGACGCGCGCTGCTGGTATTATCGCGGCGGCTGGAAATGCTATCGCGCCGGCGGCAACATCTGCTTTGCCGATACGCCCACCGCCATCAACCGGGAGCACGCCATTTTGCACGCCGACCGTTGCGTGGCCGTGAACCCGTCCGACAGCGCGCCCGCGCTGATCGCACTCGATGCCCAGATGGTCATCCGCAACACGAAGGGCGAGCGGGTAGTCAACGCGGAAGACTATTTCATCGGGCCATCCATCGACATCACGCGCATGACGGTGCTGAAGCCGGGTGATTTGTTGACGGCGATTCGCATCCCCGTCACTTGGTCCGGTGCGCAATTCTACTTCGAGAAAGTCCGCGACCGCCAGGTCTGGGACTTCCCGCTGATGAACGTCGCCTCCGCGATGGTGGTCACGGGCGGCAATATCGATCGGATCCGCATCGTAGTAAATGCCGCCGCTGCACATCCACTGCGCCTCACGGCGGTGGAGGATGCGGTCCGAGGCAAGCCACACAACGCCGAAACCGGCGAGATGGGCGGGAAACTCGCTATCGCGGGCGCGGAGCCGCTACGCTATAACGGCTACAAAATTCCTCTGATGCGGAACCTGGTGAAGCGCGCCATTAGCGGCGTGGAGGAGGCCCAATGGGCATAGTCGAGACCGCGACCAATCCATGGGGGCAAACTGTCCCCATTCACATCGCGTTTTTTCTAATCTGGGTCTCGGCCATCGCGGGCCTGGCGTTTCTGATTTGTCATGCCATCTACGTGCAATTTATCGCCGCTAAGCAAGCGCACGTCGAACCCGTCTCGCCCGAATTGGCAGCGAAGGTTCCGGAGAAAGTTGCCCGGCATAGTCTCGCTGCGCGGTTTTTTCACTGGATCATGGCCGTGGCGATGCTCGCGCTTTTGATCACCGCGTTTCTACCCAAGGTTGGGGTTCAGTTCCCCTGGGTGACATACCATTGGATCGCCGGACTGGTGCTGACCGCGTCCATCATTTTCCACATCATCCACGCATCGTTCTGGATGGACTTTTGGTCCATCTGGCCGGATAAGATCGATATCGAGGATGGCAAAAGGCGCTGGCTGCGGGCGACCGGCAAAGCGGCGCCAGCTCCGCGGAAGTTCGCGAAGTATCCGATGGAAAACAAGATGTATCATCTGGTGATCGTCCTGGCCGGGCTCGCGGCAATCGTGACGGGCGTGTTCATGATGAAGCGCGTGCGGACTCCGTTCTTCACCAGGAATCCTTACCTGTTCGGCGACATGACCTGGGGCCTGATGTACGTGCTGCACGGACTGGCCGGTGTGGGACTGATCGCGCTGATCATGGTGCACATCTACTTTGCGCTGCGGCCAGAGAAGGTTGTGATTACCAAATCCATGGTCTACGGCACAATCCCGCGCGAGCATTATCTGGAACACCACGATCCCGAGCGTTGGGCCGTGACTAAGTGACCAACGAACTCTCCGAGCGCTGTAGTGTCATTGAAGAATGCTACGAATACATGCTGGCCTATGCAGGCCAAGGTGTTTCCGGGCAGAGTGACGGGCTGATTCGTGACTTTCTAGGCCGGGCCGCACAGGCTCTCACCGGACTAGAGAACGCGTATGCAGCCGCCGTCCAGCCCACCGAACCGTTCACTGCGTTTCAATCAGTGCTGGCTCGCGATGCGCGGGATTCGCTGGCGGCCGTGGAACTGGTGCTGGCGCAGCCGGCGATTAGTTCTCAACTGATCGACAATCTAAACGCTTCCATTCACCTTCGCGCGCTGCTAACGGATCTTTTTCTGATCGACGAGATCCTCAAGGGGCGCCAGAGCCAGGCGAGCCCCGCGGCGCGTCACAAAATACTATAGTGTCATCCGCCGGCATAACCTACGGAGAGCCTACTTCCAATTCGTTTCTGCGTCCTCAAAGACCTAGACCGAAATCGCCCCGCCGTCATTGATGACCGTTTTCAGGGCTGTCAGAGGCGAAGGCCGCCCCTATTAATGGCCTAGAGCCGACAATTGGAGGTTTGGCTCCTCAGCCAGGACTTCTCGAACCTACAACCCGCTAGTTAACAGCGGCGCCCACTTTGTTGGGGCGAGGAAGTCGAGTTGGGCGGGAAGGAAGGATTGCGCTGTCAAATTTCGTTCAGTAGCCCTGGGGTACTCACAGGACTTGCCAGCCTCCAGGGCATCAAGGTCCGAGCTAGTTGAGCGGCGAGCCTGACAGTATTTCGATCAGGGTTACTAATTCGACCCGCTGAATGTCGAGGTCGGAATGCCATTTCCGCATGTAGGCGATAGCCTCATGTAAGTCATAGGCTGCGACCCGTTTCGCGAGTGGTGCGCCTTCACCGTTCGCAACGCCGGTTAACCGATACAAGCGGGCTTCACAGACGCCAGCGTTGAACAAGATCCACTCTTGGTACTGGGTCGTTTTGCTCGAGTGGAATGGCGCGTGCACTGTGACTGATGCAAGGGACCTTATGATCAAACTATCTCGCTTCCTTAACACACTTTCGGTGCTCACTTTGTTGCCAGCACCGCTGGCCAACGGACAAAGTAACCCCATTAAGAACGTCGTCCTTGTGCATGGCGCTTGGGTGGATGGCTCGGGATGGAAACCCGTTTCCGACATACTGGTAAAAGACGGCTACAACGTAACCATCGTGCAGGAGCCGCTGACATCGTTCGACGCCGACGTAGCGGCCACACGACGCATCCTAGGCATGCAGCCCGGACCGTGCGTCCTGGTGGGGCGCAGCTACGGCGGCAGCATCATTACGGAGGCCGGGAACGACAAGCATGTCGCCGCGCTAGCGTATGTCGCGGCTCACATGCCCGACGCCGGGGAAAGCGAGGGCCAGGACGGTAAACGCTTCCCCAGCGACCTGGCGAAATCCGCCCACGTGAAGACTACCGCCGACGGCTACAACTATCTTGACCCGGCGCTGTTTCCCTCTTATTTCGCGGCGGATCTCCCGGCTGAACAGGCCCGCTTCAAAGCGCGGTCACAGATCCTCACCGCGATCCCCAACTTTACGGCGACGATTACCACACCCGGCAGTCATGAAAGGTCTCGCTTAAAGTTCTGATCGTTCGCATCTGCTCTTGCGACCCCTCCCACCGCGACTTAACTCCTGCTCGCTCAGCGTTTCGAGGAGGGTAAGGACATAAAGTAAGCGGCAGTCACACTTAGATCTTGTCCCGGAACACAGCGGCATACGCTCTTGTAGCACTCGCCCCGCTTACCGCCTATTCGCAGAACGGCCCAACTCCTGAAACCCACGGCATCGTCGTCGCCAACATGGACCGCTCCGCTGAGGTCGCCTTGCGAAAACACGATCCGATCCTCCGCAACCAAAACTTCCGCCTGTCCAATGGAACGTTCATCGGCGATCGCCGCGCCAGCATATCGATGAGGAGGTAACGTGGTTGCATGGAGCTCCAAAAAGTGGCTTACTGCGTCATCAGGACGAAGACTTCGTGTTCGATTGCGGAGATGGCGATAGGCGCAAGCTTCTCGCCCGTGAGCTGCTGATTGAAGTCGGCGAGACGGCCTTGCTTCAGGGCGGTCCATTGGTTAATGCGAAGCGCTGAGGCTTGTTTCGCCTGGGTGTAGACCGCGATTGCCTGCGAGGGGATGGGACGGTCGGAACTCTCGGCCACGTTCAGGGCGGAGGTGATTTCGGAGTTTGCCTGGCCGAGGCCGAGGGCTCCGCCGGCTCCAGAGGTAATGCCGTCAATTGAGGCGAGCAACGCCTTCTGCTGCTCGGCGATCTGCGGAATGGGGAAGCTGTTCTTTGTGAGCTGAGCCTTGACCGATTCGATCTCAGCGAGCGCACGGCGGGCCTGCAGCGATGAGGAGAAGATCTCATAGGTGGTAGCGAAATTCCGCTGGAGCTCGGTGGTGGTCGCCTTCGCGCGCGGGTCCATCGTCACGGTGAGCGGCTCCGCCGGCAGGGGCTTGCCGTCCACGCTCAGTTCCAGTGTGTAGGTGCTTGGCGCGACCTTCGGCCCGCGCGGTATGCTGCCTTCGCCATCGTCGGGCTCGTCGCGTTCTTCAACCCCAGAGGTACCCCAGGCAAGGTTCCAGATGAAGCGATGATGGCCTGGCGCGGTTTCCAGCCGTTGCGGTACGGGAAACCAGCGATTGGCGATCGGCAGATCCATGTGACTGGGCTGTGCCGGAAGTGCGGAGGAGATGTGGCGCACCAGCTTGTGGTCTTTGTCGTAGATGTTCAGTTCGAGCGACTTCGCTTCGGCGGGAAGGTAGTAGTCGAGGATGGCGCCAGCTGGAGGGTTCTCGGCTGTTGGCTCCTCGGGTGGAAGCGGCGTACCGGGGAACGCGTCGTTGTCAATGCGGACGGTGGTTTCAGGCTTGTAGAGGAACGGTGTGGTGCTTGCTGCGTGAGCGGCAGCCTGGCGAAGCAGAGTGATGTCGTCCAGTATCCAGAACGAGCGCCCATGCGTTGCGACAACTAGATCGTCGCCATGGATGACCATGTCGCGGATGGAGGTGACCGGCAGGTTCATCTGCAGCGGCAGCCAGTTTCCGCCGTCGTTGAAGGAGACGTAGGTGCCGAACTCGGTGCCGGCGTAAAGTAAGCCCCTTTGCTTGGGATCCTCGCGCACCGCGATGGCGAAGGCCGGGTCAGCAAGTCCAGTCGTGATCGGGTTCCACGTCCTACCGAAGTCAGACGTCTTGAAGAGGTAGGGGGTGCGATCGTCGACGCGGTAGCGATTGACCGCGGCATACGCAACGGCGGGGTCGAAGTGCGAGGGCTCGATCAAGGAGATACGTGTCCAGAGCATGGACGGCGTCTTAGTGGCCGCCGGTGTTACGTCCTTCCAGGACGCGCCGCCATCGCGCGTGACCGAGATGACGCCCGTATCGCTGCCTGTCCAGATGACATCTTTATCGAGGTAAGAAGGTGCGACGGTCGCGAGTGTTCCGAAGCCGTCCGCGATGGCGTTCTCAAGCGTGGGCGCGGGGGCCTTGCCGACTGAGTTGCCGGCGGACGGATTTCCCGCAGAGGCAACTGCCGAGGACTTCACCTTGGTCGTTCCGCCGGTGAGATCGGGGCTGATCTCCTTCCAGTGCAGGCCGCCATCCGTGGTACGCATCACGTACTGCGTCCCGAGGTACAGGCTCGTCTTATCAACAGTCGAGAAGACCAGCGGAGGCGTCCAGGGATCCCGATACTTGCGCTGGTTGATCTCCGTGCCGAAGACCGGAACCGGCCAGGGCGAGACATCCTGGGAAAGCGAGACGCGCTTATCCCAGCGTTGCACGGTACCATAGCTGCCGCTGACGTAAATGATGTCAGGGTCTTTTGGATCGACAGCGAAGTAACCGCTCTCGCTTCCGCTCGCGGGGAACCAGTCGCGCGGGGTGATCTGCCCGTGGTCGGTGCGGCTGAGGACGGCTGCGCCGCCGCTATCCTGCTGCGCGCCGTAGACGGTGTAGGGGAACTTGTCATCGGTGGTGACGTGGTACATCTGCGCCGTCGGCTGGTTGTACCAGCTAGACCAGGTCTTGCCTTTGTCGAGACTGATGGAGGTTCCCTGGTCGGTCGCGAGCAGAAGCCGCGAGCCATCCTTCGGATCGACCCAGAGCTCGTGGTAGTCGTCCCCGCCCGGAGCTCCGCGCACCACCGTAATGGTCTTTCCGCCGTCGGTCGAGCCCATCAGCGCCACATTCGGGACATAGATCGTGTTCGAGTCGCTGGGGTCCACCGTGACGCGGCTGAAGTACCACGCGCGGCTGGTCAGGCGCGCGTCGGAGCTGGCAAGCGACCAGTTCGCTCCGCCATCGGAGCTGACGTACAGGCCTGATTTCGAGGCTTCGATGAGCGCGTAGACACGCTGGCCATCGGAGCTAACGGCCACGCCGAGGCGGCCCCACTTGCCCTCGGGCAATCCGTGCCCCGTGCAAGGCTGCCATGTCAGCCCAGCGTCAGACGAGCGATAGAGGCCGCTTCCGTCGCCCACCAGGGGCGCGTAGGTGCTCCAGGGCGGACGATGCGCGTTCCAGAGCGACGCGAACAGGACATTCGGCTGGGCTGCAGCGATGGCGAGGTCCGCCACGCCAAGCTCGGACCCCTTATCGAGAACGTGCTGCCACGTCGCACCGCCATCCGTCGACTTGAAGACGCCGCGTTCGGGGTTGGGGCCGTAGGCGTGCCCGAGCGCGCCGACGTAGACGATGTCTGGGTTGTCAGGATCGACGACGATCTTCGCGATCTGCCGCGTCTCTTTGAGCCCGACGTACTTCCACGTCTGACCGCCATCGGTCGACTTGTAAATGCCCGCGCCGGATGCAAGGTCCGAGCGGATATCCGTCTCACCGGTACCGGCGTAGATCACCTTCGAGTTTGAGGGCGCCACTGCTAGCGCGCCGATCGAAGCCACGGGCTGGCCATCGAAGATCGGCTTCCAGGTCGTGCCGGCATTGGTCGTCTTCCAGATGCCTCCATCGACTGCACCAAAGTAGAAGGTCGTCCCATTGCCAGGCACACCGGAGACCGCAACCGCCCGCCCGCCACGGAACGGTCCGATCAAGCGCCAGTCCATGTCGCTGTACATCTGCGGCGAGACAGTCTGCGCGTGCGCCGGCACAGCGACCGCAATCGAGGCGCCGGCAAGCAACACCTGCAGGAGCTTGAAGGATGTAGAGTTACGGCGTGGCATGGTCACCTCCGCGAGTCGTTTTGTCCTACCGTTTGCTTAGTTTTCGTCGCCGCTCTCAGGCATCGTCTCGGGCGCAACTGCAAGTTCAACTGCGAAAGATGCGCTGCCGCCAGTTGACTGTTCAGCTTCGGAAGTGAACCTTCCTTCCACCTGTTCCAGCTGCGCAGCGCCTCTTCGGTTTCTTCGCTGGCATGGATCGCGGCCTTCTGCTGCGCCACCGTCGGCGCAGCATCCACCTGACCCTCCTGCACGTAGAGTCCCGAGTCCTCGCCGGAAACGTCGTCAAGCCCTGGTAGGAGTCTGTTACGGAACTCGCCCGACCGCCATTCTGTCGAGCCGGATAGCGACATTGATCCGATTGAATAAAATTGTACATATCCGGGTTGAAGTAGCGCAAGCCGGTAGTGTCCGAATCGACGTGAAATTGGATCAAGCGGCGGCTGGGGACCCGATAGGAAAGGCTTGACCCTGGCGGGCCGGACATTGCGCGGGCGCACGCATGATGCGATTCCCAAACGGGTCGAGCGTAGACGGTTCGGCGGCAATCTAGCAGCTTCCCAGTGTGCCAGCGTCGTCCCAATGACGCCGTCAATGAATCGGCGGCGGCGCGCTCGGCGGCCGTAGCGCTTCTGTCCGCAGCTACTCTTGACCGCTCCACATCGCGAGCTTGTGCGGACCTCGCGCGTTGCGGAGGCGCTAGCCATCTATAGACTCGAGCAAACGGTCTTTCGTCTCGCGGCAGAAGCACCGTTGCCGACGGGACGGATTGCTTTCCCGCAGATCGACGTGCGAAAATCCACGGGCGGCCAAGCAATTCGGGTCCGAACAGCGCCGCCGGCGGCGTCCGAACGAATGTCTCCCCGCCCGCCAATTGGAATCCGGAAGGACCAGACCAGACTCCACGGAGACAAGGCTCATATTACGTGGCGACCGGCTGGAGCCAGTGCAACCATAAGGTCCCTGAAGCGTGCGCCAACTCTCTGTGTATTCGTTTTGGGCTTCCACCCCTGCGCGGCAAATCCGACCAACAACGGCAGAGCGTCTTCAGGTAAGCAGCTAGCCTCGAGGCTGCGCCTGCGCCATCGGCACCATCAGAGCGGCCGCAAGCGCGCACACTCCGTACTGAGTCAAGGTAGGGGTAATCGGTACCGGCTCGTCCGGGATCCAGTCGATTCCCGTAATCGCGCGCCAAGGCATCGCAGCTCTACGTGTTTCAACGAACTCCCAACTTTAGCCTGCCGGCGCAGAACGGCTATGGCGGTCCAGGTGGCGTCCCCTTCGTTCCGGCGAGTCCAACTGTCGGGAAGGTCACGCAGGAGCGCGTAGAGCGTGGCAGGAGTGCGGGAAAGCAGGAAGATCGTTTCAAAGAGGTTATCGTCAGGCATGGCGATCGGCGCGATGTGCTCACGACTTGATTCCGCCCGGCCAGCGGCGGATGCACTTTCGGCGTAACCTTCCACCTTGCGACCACAAGACATGGGTAACACTCTCCAGGCTTCGAATCGTTCTCCGCAATCCACGCCAGTGGGTCCGCCCGTTGTGTGGGGAGGAGCCTCGCCACGCTCAAGACACCTGCGTTAGAAACTGGCCCCAGATTGAAGAACTTCATCTGCGCTGAGTCTGATCGTCAGTCAGGCGCGGCCGGACTTAATACAGCTTCCGCCAGCCTGTCAAACGGTCACGAATCGACGCGACGTCGTCCGCTGTGGGGAACCATTCAATCAAGGCCCCGGCGATCACGCCTCCCGCTCGATTGGGCTGGGAACAGCATGTTTCCAGCGCCCGAAGGGCTTCCGACCGTTCTTTCAGGCTAGACCCCTTCGAGCGCGACACGGCGGAGGCGTAGTCCCGCGCGGCCAAAGCTCGGATCACCTGCCGGGAGAAGCCCCCTTCGGTTTCCTCCAAGTCAGCGAATTTCATTGACTCCTTGGCTGCAGCCGCGGCTTCCTCGAACTTGCCCTGCGACTCAAAGGCGCGCGCGACCAGATGGAGCGCCGACCATCGAAGGTCGTAGTTTGCATTCCAGTCCTGATTAGACTCCAGGGTCTGCCGCAACTCGCGTGCTGCATCTGCGAAGCGCCGGTCGCCCAACAGTGTCGCTCCCAGCGTAATCCGATTCACCAGGATTCGTTCGCGGCCTTTGGCCAGGCTAGCTTCCGCCCCAGCAGTCAGGCGAAGGTTCTTGGTGGCGAGAAATACGGCTTCCGAGCTTTCGTTCGGAGTGCCGGCGGCAAGCGCCAGGGCCAGGTATGCGCGTACTTGTGCCCCGGCGTTGGCGAAGACTGCATTGGCTGGGTCTTCCGCCGCAAGCAAATCAAACTCCGCCAACGATTTGCGGAGGGTTGTCACGCCTTGTTGCCGCCCTCCGGACGACCACTCAATCTCGCCCAAAGTTGCCTCCGCCTGCGCATGGCGCATCCGGCAGTTAGCGGCAGGGCAGCCTGCCACCACCTCCACCGAACGCCGCGCGGTCAGTTCCACCTGTTCCGAGAGTCCTTCGTGCAGCCAGGTGGAAATTGACAATTCCCGCTCGAGGTGCGACAAGTGGTCCAGTTTCGCGGGATCTTTCGTCCATTCTGCCGGCATGTCGCCACGGAAAGTCTCCAACGCTTTGCGGTGAAGTGCCAGCGCCTCCGTTTCTTCGCCCTGGGACCAGAGGATCGTACCGAGTTCCATGTACCCGATCGAGAGGTACCAGTTCGCCTGGACTTGGTCTCGGATCGATGGAGTCAAATTGCCGATTTCATTTTCCAGCTGGCGGGCAACCTTTATGCCCTCTTCCTTGCGTCCCAGCCGGTACTGCAGGTGCAGCCACGTGGAGAGGGCCTCGATCTGCGCGCGCCGGACATTCGGATCGTCAGGCTTCTTGCGAGCCAGCGCTGTGTACAACTCCACCGCCCTTTTTACGTAGCCGGCTGCTCCGGCTGGATCGCCTTCCGATCCGGCCGCAGCGTATGGCCCTTTCGCAAGTCCGATCTCGAGATTCGCGCGAGCAAGCTCCATTTGAAAAAGGTCATCTTTAGGACGAGTCGCGTGCGGCGCGGATTGGAAACGAGAAGCGCGCTTGCGTCCGTCATTGAAGCATCAGGCCTGATCATGAATCAGCGCCGGCATGGAGCCCGGATTCAGCGAGGCCGCCTGCAGCGGGTTCAACTCAGCGCGAGATGCGCGAAAGAACGGTTCATATTGCTAAGGAAGTATTCCGCCTCCCCGCTGGTGGGCAGGGGCGCGAAACTGGAGACTGTGGAGCTTTTCTCACTCGGGGTCAGCGACGGCGGGCTCGCGTTAACCAATTTTCGGCAGCCTCGCCGGGTTGCTTCACTTCGCGCGAGGAGATGAAGTTCGACACTTTACCCGGACGGACGCGACGAAACCGCTCTGCGCGTCAACTCGGACCCTTACTGGCAGACCATTTACTACCCGGTGCAACCAATCATTACGCCCAAGGGAACGCGGCTTCACATCGAGGGCCGCTATGACAACTCCGCGAACAACCCCTACAATCCTGACCATGATGCGCCGGTGCATTTCGGCGATCAAGGCAAAGACGAAATGATGTTCCCGACATTCGGCGTGATCGTCGATGGGGCCCTTGACTTAACTATGGGGCCCTTGACTTAACTAATGTGCAGGTGCTGAAGCCCTCGCCGCTCGCTCGTCCAGACTTCGTCATTGCTGACAAGACTCCCAGGTAAACGCCAATGTCTAGCTGTCGCGAATTCATTCAACTCGGACCTTCCGCTTCGGCATTGGCTGCGTCTCCGCTCGCCGATGCCGACGCGCTGGCCGCTTATCCCTCGCAAGGGAAGCCGTAAACTTCGGCAATGAGTTCGAACGATCTTGTCTCAAGGCGTCGTTCTTGCCCCTGCTGCCTGTATCATTCGTTCTTCCCGCTATGGCCGCACCGTCAGATTCTTCATTCCACGTCGCGATTCCACAAGTCGTGATCGACCGCATCATCACCCGTGTCCGCCGCGCTCATTGGCCCGATAAGCTCGTGACCGAGAGGATCGTTTCCGCATGATGTTGATTTAATTGGCTCCGCGTGTCGGACTCGAACTTCTCCCCATCGTTTAACAGCGTCAGGCTGCTTTTTTGGAGCGAGTGGGGCCAGCTGGGCAATAAAGCAGAGGTTCCGCTGTCAAATCTCGTTTAGTAGCCCTGGAGGTACGCGCAGGACTTGCCAGCCTCCCTCCCAGGCATCGAGGTCTGACCTAGCACCAGATACTTGCCTTCGATCAGTTGGAGGCCCGCAAAAGCAAACTGTAAGACTGTGGGTCGCGAGGGCAGCCCTTGGGCGTGCTATATAGAGAAAACACAGATGACCGCTCATGAAGTTCGCATATACGTTGGGTATTCAGGCTGGGCCTCGCGCAAGGTGCTAGAGGCGGCGCTCGCCCTTCCGCCCGAGGAACGAGCAAAACCGTGACTTTCAACGCCAAGCCGCGTGGCTGGTGGAAGCGTATGCCGCCCGCCAGGGACGGGGGCCGCGACTGGTACAGTTAACCGGCAAGAACCATCTTTGGAGCGTCCTCCAAATCGGGAGTAGCATGGACACGCTGGGGCCCGAATTGCTGCGCTTTATCCACAGAGCTTGAAATGGACGCGACAGACGATGCCATCCGGAACTAGGCCGGACCGCGTCCGCCGCAACCTGTTATCGGTCCAAACCGTTTAGACATCCAAATCGCTGTGGCCGCCAAAAATCACCCTTACGGGTTCCTCAAGCGCTAAAAGCCACGGCGGATCTATAACCGGGTAACCGTGCCGCTTCGTCCGTATCACGCGCCATACGTACGATCCGCTCGGAGCAGTCGCTAAACACTGCGCGTTCCACGTGAACAGTAATGGAACAAATAGCCCTAGAGTCAGCTCACAATTCGTTGTTGCGCGGGGCCTGGAATGTTCATGTGCCGCTTCGCTAAACTTCGCCAGGTGGATTGGCTCCGCGAGGGAGTCCCTTTGCCGAGGCCTCGGCTCCAGGTGGTTCACGGAACGGTTCCACCGAAATGCGCTCGTAACACACTTCCAGCAGGGTCAGGTATGCAATACCGCCCGGCGCTTGGAGAACAACGCGATCGCCCGCTGCCGACTTCATCAACGCGCGCCCCAGAGGCGACACCCAACTGATGTGGTTGCGGTTGAGATCGACCTCGTCGGTGCCCACGATGCTCACCACTCGCTCCGTTCCCGCGGCATTGGCATAGCGCACAGTCGCTCCGAAGAATGCCCTCGTCGCCGCCTGCCCCGTTCTGGGAGTTTCCGGGTCCACCACTTCCGCAGCTTCGATCCGCTTCCTGAGAAAGCGAATCCGTCCATCGATCTGCCGCAGCCGCCGCTTGCCGTACTGATAGTCGGCGTTTTCACTCCGATCGCCGTTACTGGCAGCCCACGCCACCACCTCCGTCACGGCCGGGCGTTCCCTGGTGAGCAGAAACCTGAGCTCATCTTGGAGACGCTGCAGCCCGCTCGGAGTTATGTAGTTCTTGCCTGGCGTCGCGGGCTCGTCCGCTTTCGGTTTTCTCGTAAACCCTTTTCGCATCTCGTTGTCCTTCCAGCGCAAATCCAGTGGGTGCCACCACGCTCTCAGGAAAAGGCTACACGTTGTCGGATCGATTCCGCTTGAAATTGGTACAACACACGAAAAGAGCTTGCCGATCGCGTGGTGTCGCTGTCCATGCCTCGGCTTTATTCGCGTCGTGAACCTACTGATGCAACGGGAGTCCAGACGGCAAAGCTGCCTCAAGATTGATTTGTTCTCCGGTGATGGGGTGGTGGAATTTCAGATATTGGGCGTGCAGTAAATATCCTCCATCGCCGGGGAGGCCGGGGAGATTTTGAAGAGGCTGGCCGGTTAATCCGTACAGAGGATCGCCTACCAGGGGATGGCCGATGGATGCCAGATGGATTCTGATTTGATGAGGGCGGCCCGAATTTAGGCTTACCTCAAATGTTGTGGTGCTGGTGGTGCGTGAGATCACCTTCGCCAATGACTTTGACGGTTTGCCACTTGCGTTGGCGGCCCACACGGAACCGATGAGCGGGTGCGGTACGAGGCCGATGGGTGTGAGGATTTCGTAGGCGTCGTGCTGTGCAATGTTTTGACCCAGCGCCCGGTAGATTTTTTGAATTTTTGTTGTGTTCCAGTTTGCGAATAGATTAGAGGCCGCCTGCGGTGTCTTGGCGAAGAGGACGATGCCGGTGGTGGCTCGGCCCAACCGGTGGACAGGGTTTGCGTTGGGGGTTCGCCTTTGCACGCAGCGCAGGAGGGTGTTTTCCATGAAGCCGCCGCCGGGGAGGGTGGGGAGCCCGCTGGGTTTGTTTACGGCCAACAGATGGGGGTCTTCAAACAGCACTTCGAAGTGCTGAGGGGAGTCTGGTTCGATCCAGGGTGGACGGTTCCAAACA
>Ga0302325_10006911_pt1 | contig 25339 bp, 22 predicted proteins | sample Palsa_T0_2_FD_201948 | JGI IMG/M metagenome (GOLD analysis project Ga0302325, IMG submission 201948) | Peat permafrost microbial communities from Stordalen Mire near Abisko, Sweden - Palsa_T0_2 | ecosystem: Environmental > Terrestrial > Soil > Palsa > Peat permafrost | place: Sweden: Abisko... | reverse complement strand
GGACCTCTGCCGCGGCCCGCACCTGCCCTCGACGCGCCACATCGGCCAGGCGTTCAAGCTGACCAAGCTCGCCGGCGCCTACTGGCGCGGCGACCAGCGTAACGCCCAGCTGCAGCGCATCTACGGCACCGCCTGGGCCAGCGAAGCCGACCTCGAAGCCTACCTCAAGCGGATCGAGGAGGCCGAGAAGCGCGACCACCGCAAGATCGGCCAGGCCATGGACCTCTTCCACATCCAGGAAGAGGGCAAGGGCATGGTGTTCTGGCACCCCAAGGGCTGGACCCTCAACCGTACCCTGCAAGGCTATGTGCAGCGGCGCGTGCAGGCGGCCGGCTATGAGGAGGTGAAGACGCCGCAGATCCTCGACCGCAGCTTCTGGGAGCAGTCGGGGCACTGGGACAAGTTCCACGCCAATATGTTCGTCTGCGAGACCCCCGAGGGCGAGATACTGGCGGTCAAGCCGATGAACTGCCCGGGCCACGTCCAGGTCTTCAAGCATGGCCAGCGTTCCTACCGCGAACTGCCGATCCGCTACGCCGAGTTCGACAACCTGCACCGCTATGAGAGCTCCGGGTCGCTGATGGGGCTGCTAAGGGTCCGGGGCCTCGGCATGGACGACGGCCACATCTTCTGCCGTCAGGACCAGGTCCTGGCCGAATCGGAGGCGTTCATCGACCTCCTGAAGCTGGTGTACCGCGAGCTGGAGGTGGAGCTGCACTCCGTCAAGCTGGCCCTGCGGCCTGAGCTGCGCTTCGGCTCCGATGAGCTTTGGGACGCGGCCGAGGCGGGGCTGGCGCAGGCGGCCAAGGTCGCCGGCATCGCGCTGGAGATGCTGCCGGGCGAGGGCGCCTTCTATGGCCCCAAGCTCGAGTTCCACCTGCGCGATGCGATCGGCCGCACCTGGCAGTGCGGCACCCTGCAGCTCGACTATGTCCTGCCGGAGCGGCTCGACGCGTCCTACATCGGCGAGGATGGCGCCAAGCACCGTCCGGTGATGCTGCACCGGGCGATTCTGGGTACGATGGAGCGGTTCCTCGGCGTACTGATCGAACACCACGCCGGCGCCTTCCCGCTCTGGCTGGCGCCGGTGCAGGCGGTGGTCGCCACCATCACCTCCGACGCAGACGCGTTCGCGGTGAAGGCCGCGGCGGCGTTCAAGCGGGCCGGGCTGCGGGTCGAGACTGACCTGCGCAACGAGAAGGTCGGCTACAAGGTGCGCGAACACTCCCTGGCCAAGGTCCCGGTCATCGCCGTCGTCGGCCGCCGCGAAGCCGAGGAAGGCAAGGTCGCGATCCGCCGCCTTGGCTCCCAGGCGCAGACGGTGGTCACGCTGGATGAGGCGGTGCGGATGGTGGCCAAGGAAGCGACCCCGCCGGATCTGCGCTGACGCTCCTCCCTGCGCTGGCGAGGGGCGGTGGCGTGAGGCGAGCCCGCGAGGGCGAGACACGCCGGAGGGGAGGTGTCCGCCAGTTCGCGCTCAATTCTGCGCCGCCGGTCTCCCCATCGTCGCGCATCGGCCCTGGCGGGCCCCGCCAGCGACACTTCCCCTCGCCTGGCGAAGGGAAGAGCGTTGCAGTTTTTCTCGCAGCGATGTTTCACGTGAAACCGCAAACCACCGTTCACAACGGCGCCCACTTTGTGGCGGCCGGGGCGCTGGCCGCAGGTTTTCTAACGATCCATGACGTCAAAGACCGGCGCCAAAGAGCGCCGCAAGGTCATGCGATCCATGTGGGTGAGTCGCGGTCAAGGGGCTGGCGCCGAACGCCCCCTCCGTCAGCCCGCTTCGCGGTCTGCCACCCGTTTCGCTACGCTGCATCGGGGAGGAGCAGGCTGGCGCATGTTCGCTCCTGCCCCGCGCAGCGGGGGAGGTGGCGCGGCCCGTCAGTGCCGTGACGGAGGGGGCGTCTCGCCGCTACTCCGCCTCCGCCGGCTTCACAGCCACCACCACCCCGTCAGCGATCCGCACCGCCGGCACGGCCTCTTTCGTGAACGGCAGCCACCAGCTCGGTCCACTGAGCGGCGCGATTTCCAGCAGGTCGCCGGCGCCGAAGTTCTGCACGTTCTTGATGCGGCCGATCTCGACGCCGTCGGGACCCTCCACCCGCAGGCCGATCAGGTCGGCGAGGTAGAACTCGTCCTCGTCCGCAGCCGGGAAGGCGTCGCGGGCCAGATAGAGCCCAAGGCCGCGCAGGGCCTCGGCGTCCTCGCGGGTGGCGACTTCCTTGGCCCGGGCGACCAGCGCGCCCTTGTGCGGGCGGCCGGCGGTCAGCGTGAGGCCGGGCGATCCGTCCTCGCGCAACAGCTCGCGATAGCGCACCAGCGCGGCCGGATCGTCCGTGTACGACGTGATCCGCACCTCGCCCCTGACGCCGAACGCGCCGCCGACGCGGCCGACCAGGATCAGGCGCTCGGCCAAGGCCGCTTAAGCCTCTTCGGTGGACTCGCTGGCCCCATCCTCGCTGGCGACGTCCTGCGCGCCATCGGCGCCTTCCTCGGCGACCTCGGCGGCGGTTTCGACCTCGGCCGGGGTTTCGTCGGCGACCGGCTCGGCGACCTCGTCAGCCGCGGCGGCGACGGTGTCTTCGCCGGCTTCGGCGGCGGCGTCCTGCGAGGCTTCTTCCACCGGCTCGGCGGCGGCTTCGGCGACAACCTCAGGCGCGGCTTGCGCCGTCACTTCGGGCGCGGCTTCTTCGACGACTTCCGGCTCAAGCGGCGCGGCGGCGGCTGCGGCGGCGCGTTCGGCGCGAGCGGCGACACGTTCCGTGGCCTTCGTGTGCGGCACGGCCTTCTTCGGGTTGTTGCCCGGCGCCCATTTGGCGAGGCCCTCGGTGGAGAGGAAGCGCGCCACGCGGTCGGTCGGCTGGGCGCCCTTGCTCAGCCACTCGGTGATGCGCTCGCTCTTCAGCGTGATCCGCTTCGGATCGTCGCGCTTCAGCAGCGGATTGTAGGCGCCCACCTTCTCGATGAAGCGGCCGTCGCGGGGCGAATGGCTGTCGGCGACGACGATCGAATAGTAGGGGCGCTTCTTGGCGCCGCCGCGGGCGAGGCGAATCTTCAGCATACGTACAGTTCCAGTCTCATGGTTTCTTGAAGGGGTTGAAAGGCGCGCCGCCCAATCCGGGCAGCGTAGGTTTCGGGGCGCCGCCCAGGCCGGGGAGGCCAGGCATGCCGCCGGACGAGGGCAGGCCCCCGCCGAGGCCAGGGGGTAGACTTTGCTGTGGCTCGGGCATGCGCCCGCCGCCCATGTTCTTCAGCCGGTCCATGCCGCCGCCGAGCATGCCGGCCACGCGGGCCATGTTCTTCCCGCCGTCCTTGGCCATGAACTTGAACGCGTCCTGCATCTGCCGGTGCTGCTTCAAGAGCCGGTTGACCTCGGACACCTCGACCCCGGCGCCGGCGGCGATGCGGCGCTTGCGCGAGGCCTGCAGGATGTCCGGCTTCTTGCGCTCGACCTTGGTCATCGAGCCGATGATCGCCCGCTGGCGCTTCACCTGCTTGTCGCTGATGCCGGCTTCGGAGATCTGTTTCTTGATCTTCTGCACGCCGGGCAGCAGACCGAGCACGCCCTCCATGCCGCCCATCCGCTCCATCTGCGCCAGCTGATCGGACAGGTCCTCGAGGTCGAACTTGCCCTTGGCCAGCTTCTTGGCCATGGCCTCGGCCTTGGCGACGTCGAGCTCCGCGGTGGCCTTCTCCACCAACGCCACCACGTCGCCCTGGCCCAGGATGCGGCCGGCGACGCGGCGGGCGTCGAACACGTCCAGCGCGTCGATCCGCTCGCCCGTGCCGAGGAACTTGATCGGCAGGCCGGTGACCGCGCGCATCGACAGCGCCGCGCCGCCGCGGGCGTCGCCGTCGGCGCGGGTGAGCACCAGCCCGGTCAGCGGTAGGCGCTCGTGGAACGCCTTGGCCGTGCGCACCGCGTCCTGGCCGGTCAGGCTGTCGGCCACCAGCAGGGTCTCGGCCGGCGTGGCGATGCGGGCGATCTCGGCCGCCTCGCTCATCATGCCTTCGTCGAGCGTGGTGCGCCCGGCGGTGTCGAGCAACAGTACGTCATACCCACCGAGCCGGGCGGCCGAGAGCGCGCGGCGGGCGATGTCGGGCGCGGCCTGGCCGGCGACGATCGGCAGGCTCTCCACCTCGGCCTGCTTGGCCAGGATCGCCAACTGCTCCATCGCCGCCGGGCGGCGGGTGTCGAGCGAGGCGACCAGCACCTTCTTGCGCTCGACCTTGGCCAGGCGCAGCGCCAGCTTGCCGGTCATGGTGGTCTTGCCGGAGCCCTGCAGCCCGGCCATCAGGATCACCGTCGGCGGGTTCAGCGCCAGGTGCAGCCCCTCGGGCTCCTCGCCGCCCAGCATCTCGATCAGGCCGTCGTAGACGATCTTGACCACCTGGTCGGCCGGCCGGATCGAGCGGATCACCGCTTCGCCTGCCGCCTCTTGCTTGGCCTTGGCGATGAAATCGCGCACCACCGGCAGGGCGACGTCGGCCTCCAGCAGCGCCACCCGCACCTCGCGCAGCGCCTCGTCGACGTCCTTCTCCGACAGCACGCCGCGACCGGAAAGCCGGTCGAATACCGTAGAGAGCCGCTCGGTCAGTCCGTCGAACATGCGTTCCTCATAGGCCCAAACGCCAACCGCCCCAGTGCGCGATCACGCGGACTGGGGTCCTCGCCGCCCTCGTCCCGCATGGCTAGCCATATGGGGGTCGTGGCGGTTGAGGCGTAGCTGGCGCTGCGCCGGAAGGGCGCGCTTATGCGCTCAATGGGGCGCGGAGGTCAAGGAAGGGGGGCGCCGGCGGTCTCTGACTTTGAGTTCTGACGCTCGCACCACGAGGCGCCATGTCCAAGGTTCTCGCACCCTATGCGTCCTGGAGTGTCCGCAGCGGAGTGAAGCGGACGATGAGCCTCAAGCCATAAGAACCCGCCCATGAAGGCCACGCACAGCACTGCGGCGGCGATCAGGATGATCGTAGCGCGCCCGTCGCTCATGCGCTCGTGCTTGGCTGGCTTGTCGATAGCCTTCCACCGTTCGGAGTCCGCCGCCGCTCTGCGGTCGCGATCCTTGACCAGGCGCTGACCGCGGAACCATGCTCCGCCAAGCGAACGATGGCGCAGTGTCGTTCGACGCAAGGGCCGCCCATGACCACCATCATCTACCACGCCGAAGCCCGCCGTTCGGAGCGGATCGCCTGGCTGCTGGAGGAGCTCGCCCGGCCCTATGAGTTGGTGTTCAAGCCGGGCGACGTGATTGGCTCGTTCGATCCGCTGCGCGCCACCGGCCACCCGTTCCCGATGGCGCCGGTGGTGCAGGACGGCGACGATCTGATGATCGAGAGCGCCGCGATCCTGGAGACCCTGCTCAACCGCCACGGCGAGGGGCGGCTGCGCCCGCCGCTCGGCTCGAAGGCGCATGTGCGCTATCTCGAATGGCTGCACTTCGCCGAGAGCACCGCCTGGCCGCGCATCCAGCAGGAGTTCATCAGCCGCGCCCTGCCGCCGGCCAAGACGCCGGCGGCAGCGGCCCGCCGCTTCGGCGGCTCCGACCGGGTGCTGAAGTACTACGACGCGACGCTGGCTGAGCGCCCCTATCTGGTCGGCGACGACTTCACCGCCGCCGACATCCAGAACCACTTCATCATCCGCCTCGGCCTCAGCGGCGCCGCCAACCGCCGCGGCGTTCCCTCCAAGCTGCTCCAGCCCGACGCCGAGGCCTTCGCCCCCTATCCGGCGGTGGCCGAGTACATGCAGCGCCTCGGCGAGCGCCCGGCGTTCCAGCGCATGATGAAGCTGACCATGCCCCAAGGCTGGCCGGCGATCTGAGAGGAGGCAGGATGAAACCTGAGCCGTCACAGCTCGTGCGACGCATCCTTAGGGTCAACCACGCTGGCGAGCACGGCGCCGTCGCGATCCACTCAGCCCAGATCGCCCAACTCTCCAGGTCGAACCCGACACTTGGAGACTGGCTCGCAGAGACGCTTTCGCACGAGCAGAGTCACCGTGCGGCGTTCCGCGAGGCGATGCCGGCGAGAGCCGCCAAACCCTGCCGCGCCATGTGGGTCTGGAACATCGGCGGCGCATCGCTCGGGTGGATGACCGCGACGATAGGGGCCAGCGCAGTGATGGCCTGTACGGCGGCTGTCGAGCGGACGGTGCACGGCCATCTTGTCGAACAGGCCCTGCTGCTTGACCGGATCGACCCAGAGCTCGCCGCGCTGGTGCGCTCGATCCAGATCGAGGAAGACGAGCATCTTGCCGATGCCGAGGCGCGGCACGACCGGGCGACACTGTTCGCCAAAGTCGTCTCGTCCGTCGTGACCTTCGCTACCGCGGCGCTGATCGCGCTCTCGACCCGAGGGGATTCGCTGCGTTTGACTCGTCTGGCCTAACCGTTGCCGGCGACTGACTGGGCCAGCATCTGGTAGTGCCGCAACACGCGGCGCTCGTCCTGGTCCGTCGTCCAGTTCGCCAGCGGGAGCCAATAGAGCGCCGGCTCGATCCGCATCGTGTGCGGCGCCGATACGTTCTCGCCCACCAGGGCGTAGTGGATGAACTGGCCGCGCTTCTCGCCGCGGATCAGGCCGGCGTTTTCCAGGATCGACAGATGCTTGGAGATGGCCGGCTTGGTCATCGAGAAACGCGCGGCAATCTCGCCGGCGGTGAGGTCGGTCGCCGAGAGGTAGGCCAGGATCTTGCGGCCGGCAGCGAAGCCAGGGCCTCGAACACCTTTTCAATATCGGAGTCCTAATTCACTAATTAGCTAATTAACTCGGCGCGATGCGGGGAGTCAGGCCGCTCCGAATCCGTCCTATCCCCTGAGTTCCAGCCCGTTCCCTTCCGGATCGGTTAGATACACCGAGACCCCGAAGCCGCCGGCCCCATACCGCCGGCCGCTTTCCCCCACCGCGACGCCGTGCGCTTCGAGGTGGGCGATGACGCCCGCCAGGTCGAAGTCTTCGAGGTTGAGGCAGAAGTGGTCGAGGTTGCGGCCCTCGGGCCCGGCGGCGGCGCCGCCCTGCCTGCCCAGCATGCCGCCCACCGCGACCAGATCGATCAGCTGGGCGCCGGCGCGCAGCTGCAGCAGGCCGATCGTCTCAGAACGCCGTTCCACCGTCAGGCCCAGCACGTCGACGTAGAAATGCTCCATCGCCGCGGGGTCCTGCACCCGCAGCACCAGGTGATCGAGGCCTCGGACCTTCAAGCTCATCCCAGCGCCGGCGCGAAGCCGCGGTCGCGCATCAGGGCGTCGATGCCCGCCTCGCGGCCGCGGAAGCGGCGGTAGGCTTCGCCGGGCTCGACGGTGTTGCCGATGCTGAGCACGTCGGCCAGCAGCCGCTGCGCCAGCGCCTTGTCGTAGAACCCGCCGGGCGCCTCGGCGAAGGCCTCGGCGGCGTCGGCGCTCAGCGTATCGGCCCAGATGTAGTTGTAGTAGCCGGCCGCATAGCCCTCCGAGGAGAACATGTGGGAGAAGTGCGGCAGCCGGTGGCGCAGCACGATCTGCGGCGGCATGCCGATCTCTGCGAGCGCCGATGCCTCGAAGCCGTCGGCGTCGATCGGCGTGTCGCCCAGCAGGTGCGCCTTCAGGTCCAGCAGGGCGTCGGACAGGTATTCCACCGTCTTGAAGCCCTGGTGGAAGGTCTCCGCGCGGAAGATCTTGTCGACCAGCGCCTCGGGCATCGGCTCGCCGATCTGGTAGTGGACGGCGAACTTCGCCAGCAGCTCGCGGGTCGGCAACCAGTGCTCGAACAGCTGGCTCGGCAACTCGACGAAGTCGCGCAGCACCGCCGTGCCAGCCAGCGACGGGTAGGTGACGTTGGAATTCAGGCCGTGCAGCCCATGGCCGAACTCGTGGAACAGTGTCACTGCGTCAGTCCAGGAGATCAGGCAGGGCTCGCCTGGCTTGGGAGGGATGAAGTTCTCGTTGTTGGAGATGATCGGCGTGGTGGCCTTGCCACCCAGCCGCTCCTGCGTGCGGTACTCGCTCATCCAGGCGCCGGACGACTTGCCGGCGCGGGCGTAGGGATCGAAGTACCAGAGGCCGACGCGCTGGCCGTTCTTGGTCGCCTCGTAGACGCTGACGTCGGGGTGGTAGACCGGTAGGTCGGTGAGCCGCTCGAACGTCAGGCCGAACAGCTCGCCGGCGGCCCAGAACATGCCTTCCACCATGCGGTGGAGCTGTAGGTAGGGCTTCACCTCGGTCTCATCGAGGTCGTACTTGGCCTTGCGCACCTTCTCGCCCCAGTAGCGGTAGTCCCAGGGCGCGATCGGCGCGTTTGAGCCCTCGGCGGACGACAGCGCCTCCATCTCGGCGACTTCCTCGGCGACGCGCGACTTGGCCGGGCCCCAGACCGCGGTCAGCAGCTGCATCGCCGCGTCGGGGGTCTTGGCCATCTGGCCGTCGGCGATCCAGTGGGCGAACGTCGGGTGGCCGAGCAGCTTCGCCTTCTGCGCGCGCAGATGCATGATCTCGGTGATCAGCGGGGTGTTGTCGTGCGCCCCGCCGTCGCCGCGCATGGTGAAGAGGCGGAACGCCTTTTCGCGCAGGTCGCGGCGGGCGGCGAGGGTCAGGAACGGCTCCATCGAAGAGCGGGTGTTGGCGAACGCCCACTTGCCCTCCAGCCCGCGCGCCTTGGCCTCGGCCGCCGCAGCCTCGATCTGGCCTTCGCTCAGTCCCTCGAGGTCGGCGGCGTTTTCCAGCACCAGCGCCTGGCCCTCTTCGTCGGCGAGGATGTTCTGGCTGAAGCGGGTGTAGAGGCCGGCCAGCTTCTGGTTCACCGCCGCCAGCGCCGCCTTGTCGGCCGGCGAAAGCGCCGCGCCCTGCCGTACGAAGCGGTCGTGGACGACGAAGGCCAGCCGCTGCTGTTCGGCGTCGAGGCCGCTGGTCTCGCGCGCCTCGTAGACCTGCTTGACCCGCGCGAAGAGGGCGCCGTTCTGCGTGATCTCGTCGCGCAGCGCCGCCAGCTTCGGCGAGGCCCAGGTCTGCACCTCGCGCATCTGCGGGGTGTTCATGGTCGAGGTGTAGACGGCCAGCAGGCGTCCCGTGCGGGTCAGGGCCGGGCCGGACGTTTCCAGCGCCTCCAGGGTGTTGGCGAAGGTCGCCGGCGTTGGGTTGTTCGCGATCGCGGCGACCTCGACCTGCTTCTCGGCAATCGCCGCCTCCAGCGCCGGGATGAAATGCGCGATCTCGACTTTGTCGAACGCCGGCGCGGCGCCGTGCGGACCGGTCCATTCGGCGAAAACGGGATTGTCGGCGGGCGCGGCTGACATGAGGAACTCCTGGCGGGGGAGGCTCTCCTCTATCCTCGGCAGAGCCCTACGTCACGCCGTCCTAGAAGTCCCCGCCCCTCGATGGGGCGGGGGCAGGGGGTGGTGGGGTGGAAGCTCTGCTTTGAGGCGAAGCGCGGAGTTTGGCGCCGGCGCCTCTTCAGCTCTCCCGTCGATGCTGGCGCTTCCACCCCATCCCCGACCCTTCCCCATCGAGGGGAAGGGAGGACACGTCAGGCCACAGCCGGCGAGGACTTGGCGGGTAGCGCCGGCGGCGTCGCCGCCGGTTCCTGGCTCTTCCACTTCAACGTCAGCGTATCGCCGTGGATCTCCACCGCGTCCAGCTGGCGCAGGAACGCCTGGCCGAGCAGGGACGAGCTCATCGGCGCCTTGTTCACGGCCGCCGGCACGCTCGAGAGCTTCATCTCGCCGACCGTCAGCTGCGGCAGGATGATCGGGGCGTAGAAGCCGACGCCGTTGGCGGTCTCGGCGGGCGTGGCGTATTTCAGCGTATCGACATCCATGCCGGCGCGCTTGGCGTCATCTGGGCTCAGCAGCACCCCGTTGGCGCCGGTGTCGATCACGAAGCGCACCGGCGCGCCGTTGATCTGGCCCAGGATGTAGAACCCACCATCGGCGCTGCGGGTCACCGTCATTTCGTGCGGGGCGTTGGAGATGGCGTAGGCCGGGATCACCTCGCCGCGCACCTTGACGAAAGCGTCGTTCAGCTCGGTGCGGAAGCTGTAGCCGATCAGGGCGATAGCCGCGACGCCGATCCAGATCGCCGCGTTGCGCGCCGCCTCGCCAAGCTTGACGCCGCGCGCGTAGATCACGCCGCTGGAGACCAGCGCCAGCAGGCCCAGCGCCTGCAGCGCGTTGGTCTGGTCCATCCCCGACAGCTGGCCGGGAAACAGGATCACCAGGCCGAAATAGGCCGAGATCGCCGCGCCCAGCAGGCCGACCCAAATGATCAGCCCGCGCGTGGGCCGCCAGCGGGTCTTGGCCTGCGGCGTCGGGGTGGGGGGGGCACTCCAGGGGCCGTGATGTTGCTCGGGCAGGGCGAAGTGTCCTTAAGCTGGTCGGGCCGGTCCAGACATACCGGCCGGCGCAGGCGGCGGCCAGACGGCTTTACTCGATGGAATGTGGCGATTCCATTGAGATCGTCTATCTGGGGAAACAATGCTCCCCACCCTCAGACAGTTGCAATACCTCAAGCTGCTAGCCGAGCATCGCTCGTTCAGCCGCGCTGCCGAAGCCGCGCACGTGACCCAGCCGACGCTGTCCGCCGGGGTGCAGGAACTAGAGAAGATCCTCGGCGCGTCAGTGGTCGACCGCGGCCGCACCGGCGTCATCCTCACCGCCGCCGGCGAGGAAGCGGTGGCGCGGGCGCAGACCATCCTGGCCCAGGCAGAAGACCTGGTGCAGGCGGCCAGGGGCGCCGGCCAGCCGCTCGCCGGCCGCTTCCGCCTGGGCGTGATCCCGACCATCGCCCCGTTCCTGCTCCCCAAGGCGCTGCCGGTGCTGCGGCGGCGCTTCCCCAAGCTGCGGCTGTTCCTGCGCGAGGACCTGACCGGCCGGCTGATCGCGGGCCTGAAGGCCGGCGCGCTCGATGCGGCCCTGATCGCCCTGCCCTACGACATGACCGGCCTGGAATGGGCCGACGTCGAGGAGGACGAACTGTTCGCCGCCTTCCCCGCCAACCATCCGCTCACCGCCGAGGCGCGCGTCTCGCCAGAACGGCTGGCCGACGAGGACCTGATCCTGCTGGAGGACGGCCACTGCCTGCGCGAACATGCGCTGGCCGCCTGCGGGCTGTCGCCGGCGCGGCCCCGCGACGACGCCGCCTTCGCCGCCACCTCGCTGCCGACGCTGGTGCAGATGGTCGGTTCGGGCCTCGGCATCTCGTTCCTGCCGGGCATGGCGGTGAATGCGGGTCTGGCCGACGCCGCTGCCGTCACCGTCCGCCCGCTCGCTGCCGACCATCCCTCTCGCCAGATCGTCGTCGCCTGGCGCGCCGGCTCCAGCCGCGCCGCCGAAGGCCGGCTGCTGGCCGAGGTGTTGCGGGGGGAGAAAGCCAACTAGTTCCCATCGCAATCGGTCATAGCCGGGCGTAAGTCCCGGCTATCCAAGGACGCCATCCGGGCTATGGCCCCGCCTGGCGCGGCCACTCAATGGTCAGGGTTCACCGGTCGCCGGGACTGGCGCCCGGCGATGACCGAGGTTGAGTGACAGAGCAGGGCGGGAGGCGGCGGCCGCGTCTCAAAACCCCTGCTTCAGCTTCACCGTCTTCAGCTCCTTTGCCAGCATGTGTTCGAAGATCAGGCGGCCGCCGATCAGGTAGATCGGGGTGATGAACCAGATTCCGAACGGGAAGCTCGCGATCACCACCAGCAGCCTCAGCCAGAAGTTCGAGTTCAGCCGCCACCACAGGCCCAGCCACCAGCTCTGATGCGCCTTGGCGCTGACCAGCAGCCGGATCGCCTCGCGGTGGGTCGCCCGGCGCGACAGCGCCCAGAGCGCGAAGTCCTTGGCCTCCTCGGCCTTGCCCAGCCGCAGCGCCACGTCGCCGCGCAGCAGGATCACGCCGAAGTCGTCCGGCGCGGCGCGGGCGGCGTCCTCGGCCACCAGCGCCGCCTCCTTGATCTTGCGCCGCCGGATCAGGAAATAGCCGAGGTGCACCAGGGCGTAGTCGCTGTCGGGGTCTAGCTGGGCGCCGCGCCGCAGCGCCGCCTCCGCGCCGGTCCAGTCGTGCTGCCGGTCCAGCACCCGGCCGAGGATGGTCTGGGTGATCCCGTCGCCAGGCTCAAGCCGCACCGCTTCGTCGGCCTCGGCCTTGGCTCGCTTCAGGTCGTTCTTCTGCAGGTAGCCCAGCGCCAGCAGCCGGCGGACGATTGCCGAGTCCGGCGCCTGGCGCGCCGCGCCGGCCAGCGCGTCCATCGCCGCGCCGGTCTTGCCTAGGTCAAGATAGGTCGCGCCCAGTTGGATCTGGGCGTTGAGGTGATCCGGCTGGGCCGCCAGCGCCTCTTTGAGCAGGTCGATCGCCTTGGCGCTCTCGCCGGCATGGCGAAAGATCAGCGCCTGACGGATCAGCGATTCCGGCGTCGGAACGCTCACCAGCCGCTCATCGGGCGTGCTTGCCGAGGAAGGCCAGCACCTCGTCGTATTGGCCGCCCTCGTTGGCGTACTTGGCGTAGTTGCGCGCGGTCGCCAGCCACTCGGCGGTGGTCGGCTTCACCTCGCCCAGCGCGGCGTCGAAGTGCCCGCGCGACAGCGGCGCCGGCTCATCGCCCGCCAGGCTGTCGTCGATAGCCAGGTCGATCGCCGTCTCGACCAGGTTGAGCAGGTCGGCGCCGGAGAAGCCGGACGTGCCGGCGGCGTAGCGCTCCATATCGAGGCCGGGCGCGGTCGGCTGCTCGGCGATCAGGCGGCGCAGGATGTAGAGCCGCGCCACCTTGTCCGGCGGCGGCACGAACAGCACCCGGTCGAACCGGCCGGGCCGGCGGAAGGCGGTGTCGATCATCCAGGGCACATTGGTCGCCGCCACCACCAGCAACGCGTCGGAGGCGGCGGCCAGGCCGTCGAATTCGCTGAGAAAGGTCGAGACCATCGAGGAGGTGTGGTTGTGGTCGCTGTCGCGGCGCCGCGCCGCCAGCGCCTCGATCTCGTCGAAGAACAGGATCGCCGGCTTGCGCGCCTTGGCCTCGGTGAAGGCGGCGGCGATGTGTTTCTCGGATTCGCCCAGCCAGCGGTCGAGGATGTCGGGGATACGCACCGACAGGAACGAGACGTGCGCCTCGCCCGCCGCCGCCTGCGCCAGCATGGTCTTGCCGCAGCCGGGCGGCCCGTAGAACAGCAGGCCCCCGCCCGCCCTGCGCTTGAAGGCGGTGAACAGGCCGGGCTTCTCCAGCGGCGCGATGATGCGGCGGCGGATCTGTTGCTTGACGTCCTCCAGCCCGCCCACGTCGGCGAAGGTGAGGCGCTCGGCCGTCGGCGGCTCGGCGAACTGGGTCCCGCGCTCGCGCCGCTGGCCCAGATCGACCACCACCGCCCCGTCGCCGTCTGCGCCGCCGACCGCGCGCAGCGCCTCCGGCCGCCACCGCCGCGCCGCCTCGTCGCGCCCGCCCTCGGTGAGGAAGTCGGCCACCGTGCGCCGCAATTCGGCTTCGAACGACGTCGGATCCGCGTCCGCCAGGTAGACGAAGGCGACGGCGGCATGCTCGCCGCTGGCCGCCTCGGTCATCAGCGCCCGCACCAGCGCCGCCGACTTCGGCGCGGCGCGGCAGGCGGCGACCAGATCGTCGAGCGCGTTTTGACCGTCAGACATGAACTCGCCGCCCTTTTTCGCCGCCCCGCCTCAAGGTCGTATCTGACAGGCAAAGGTCAAGATTCGGGCGACGCCGGCGTCGCCATTCGGCGTGAAACCGCCCCTGAGACGCAGTCGGGTGACGACTGAAGTCGCGCGGCGCATAGTCGCGGCCAACGAGACCAGGAAGAAGCGTCATGACCTACGCTCCGGCGACCCGCGCGTTCTACGACGCCGACAGCCACATCATGGAACTGCCCGACTTCCTGAAGGCCTACGCCGACCCGGAGCTACGCGAGGCGATTCCCGAGGTCAGTTATTCCGCCTCGATCGTCACCGACGAGGAGGTGGCCGTGATCGTGGGTCAGGGCAATCGGCATTCGCCCGAGCACATCGCCGCGCAGATCGGCCTTGGCGACAAGCTGATCGAGTCTTCCAAGGAGATCCAGGCGCTAGGCGCGTTCAACCGCGACGACCGCACCAAGGCGCTGGACCTGCTGGGATTCAAGAAGCAGCTGGTGTTCGCCACCCACAGCGTCGCCATGCCGTTCTCGGCCAGCAGCAAGCTGGAGCTGGGGCTTCGCTATGGCGCCGCCCGCGCCCACAACCGCCACATGGCCGATTTCTGCGCCGCCGACGATCGCCTGATCGGCGTCGCCGTCTTGCCGCTCGACGACCCGGCTTTGGCCATGGCGGAACTGGAGTTCGCGCTGGCGCGCGGGCTTGGCGCCGCCTGGATTCCGCATCGGCCCTGCGGCGAGCGTTCGCCCGGCCACGTCGAGCTCGACCCATTCTGGGCCCGCCTCGCCGCGAGCGGCACGCCGTTCGTGCTGCACGTCGGCGGCGCGCCGCTGCAGCTGGCCCGGGCCTGGATGAACAACGGCCGTGCGCCGACCAAGGACTGGCTCGGCGGAGGCGAGAACCTGCGCACCAAGGACATCGCCCTGCTGCACGAGGGTCCCGAGCAGTTTCTGACCATGATGGTGCTCGACGGCGTGCTCGAACGGCATCCGCGCCTGCGCGGCGCCGCGGTGGAACTTGGCGCCGGCTGGGTTCCGGAGCTGCTGCGTAGGCTGGACTGGGTGGTGAAGAACTGGAGCCGCACCGACGCCAACCTGCAGGGCTTCAAGCGCACGCCGTCACGGCAAATCACCGACCAGCTGGCGTTCACCCCGTTCGTGTTCGAGGCGGTCGGCGACCTGATCGACCAGTCGAACCCGGACCTCTACCTGTTCTCCACCGACTACCCGCACGTCGAGGGCGGCCGCAACCCGATCGGCCGCTTCGAGACCTCGCTCGGTGATCGCGGCGAAGCCATCCGCGACAAGTTCTACGCCGAGAACTTCCTGCGCATCTTCCCGGACGCCCGGGCGCACTGACGCGGTCGGTCTTCGAGAGCGGGACTAACGCCCTTCCGCCAGGGTCCGCAGGCGTTCGAGCGCCTCCGACCAATAGGGCTCGTACTTGGCGAGCCACGGCGCCATCGCGTCGGCCAGAACGCGCGCGTTGATCCGGTAGAGCCGCTGGCGACCCCGACGTCGGGCGTTGACCAGTCCCGCCGCGCGCAGCCCCATCAGATGCTTGGAAATTCCCGAAGCCGCGAGATCGGGGAACTCCGCCGCCAGCTCGCTCACGTTCAGCGCGCCGCGTTCGGCCAGCAGGTCCAGGATGCGCCGGCGCGTCGGATCGGCCAGCGTCCGGAATATGTCGTCGCTCAAGCTAGGCGCCGACGCCGGCGCTTACGAGGTCGGCGAGCTTCTCGAGCACCTGATGGCCGTCCGCGCCGCGCTCGTAGCCCTCCACCGTTCTGGCCCAGCCGGGTTTGCCGATACCGGCGAAGCCATCGTGGCCGAGGGTGACTTTGGTCCCGGCGGACGTCGGCGCGAGGGTGATGACCAGCCGGGCCGGGTGCGCCCAGCCGCGATCCTCTTCCATCCAGGAAAGGACCAACGCGCTTTCCGGCGCCAGCTCCAGCACGACGCCGCTGACCCAGGTTTCGCCGTCGGCGCCGAGCATGCGGTACGCGCCGCCAACGCTCAGATCGATCTCGAGATTGGGGCTGATCCATTGGCGCAGCGCGTCTCGCGTCGCTAGCCATCGCCAGACCACGCTGGGCGGCGCCTGGATCTCGATAGAGCGGATGACCTGCGGCATGAACGGCCTCCTGATTATCTTACCGCCAGGGAATATATTCCCGTACGGTAAGATATTACTGCGGTCAAGACCTAAAGGCTACTCGGCTGCTACGCCCCCGGCAGCGTCCAGTCGCGGAGGGTGGTCAGCGGCTCGAAGCCGATCCGCTGCAGAATCGGGCGGCTGGTCTCGCGGGCGTCGACGGTCAGGTAGCGATGGCCGCGCCGGCGCGCTTCGGCCGCCCGCGCCGCGACCAGCGCGAGGTAGACGCCGCGGCCCTGATAGTCCGGCCGGGTGCCGCCGCCATAGAGGCCGGCGAACGCCCTGCCGGGCGCCAGCGCCAGGCGCCCGGACGAGACCGGAACGTCGCCGTCGTAGGCGACGAACAGCGCCTGGGTCGGACCGCCCAGCAGCCCGGCCAGCTGCTCCAGCCGCCATGGCTCGTCGCGCCCGAACGCGGCGCCGCTCACCGCCATCAGATCGGCGACGCCGGCGCGGTCGGTAACCTGGCGCACCTCGATCCCGGCGGGCGGCGCGAAATCCGGTGAGGTCTGATCAAGGTCGAGCGCCAGGAACGTCTCCGGCGCGTCGTTCTCGAAGCCAGCCGCCGCCAGCGCGGCGGCGAGGTTGGCCGGACCGTCGTGGTCGAACACCTGCCACTGCACGCCCTTGTCGCGGAAGAACGCCGCCTCCCGCGCCACGGCAGCCGCCGCCTCATCCGCGCCGAAGGTCCACCAGCCGATGAAGTTGTAGGCGCCGACGATGCGAAGCACGCCGTCGGCCCACACTCGCTCGACCCCCACTTCCGCCGGCGGATCGGTGCGGATCTCGGCGTCGTAGAGGGCGAGGATGGCCGCGCGGTCCATCAGTCCATCAGCTTGCGGGCCAGATAGGTGAACTCCAGCGCCACCCGTTCGGCGCGTTCCTGCTGGTTGGCCGAGGCGGCATGGCCGCCGTTGGTGTTCTCGAAGAACAGGAACGGCAGGCCCATCGCCTCCATCTTCGCCGCCATCTTGCGGGCGTGCACCGGCGTCACGCGGTCGTCGCTGGTGGCGGTGACGAAGAACGGCTCCGGATAGGCGCCGCCGGCCTTCAGGTTCTGATACGGCGAGATCGTCTCCAGGAACGCGCGCTCTTCCGGCACGCCGACGCTGCCGTATTCGCCGACCCACGAGGCGCCGGCGCCGATGTGCTCGAAGCGCAGCATGTCCAGCAGCGGCACCTGGATGTCCACCGCATGCCAAAGCTCCGGATGCTGATTGAACTCGACGCCCATCAGCAGGCCGCCGTTGGAGCCACCCTGGATGCCGAGCCGCCGGGGCGAGGTGATACCGCGCGCGATCAGGTCTTTCCCCACCGCGGCGAAGTCGTCGTAGATCGCCTGGCGCTTAGTCTTCAGCCCGGCCTCGTGCCAGGCCGGCCCGAACTCGCCGCCGCCGCGGATGTTGGCCAGCACGAACACGCCGCCCCGCTCCAGCCACAGCTTGCCGATTGCGCCCGAATAGGAAGGCAGCATCGAAACCTGAAAACCGCCGTAGGCGTAGAGGATGGTCGGGTTCGAGCCATCCAGCTTCATCCCCTTCGGATGCACCACGAAGTAGGGGATCTTGGTCCCGTCCGTGGACGTCGCTTCGTACTGGTCGACGGCGTCGCCCGACGCGTCGAAGCGGGCGGGCAGGTCCTTGATGTCTGCCTGTGCGCTAGTCGCGACGTCGGCCTGCCACAGGTGGCTGGGCGCGAGGAAGCCTTCCACGCCATAGTAGATCTGATCGTTGACATCGCTCGCCGCAGAGACGCCGACGGACGAATTGGGCTCGGTCGGGATCGGGATGTGCGTCCAGCTCTCGCCGTCAGGCGTGAAACTGACCAGTCTGCCGCGCACGTTGTCGTAGATTGCCGCCACCACGCGATGCGCAGTGATCGCCGCCTGCTCGATCGACTGCCGCGGGTTCGGCGCGAAGATGAGGTGGCCGCCGCTGGAGTCGGCCGGCGACTCGGACAGCAATTCTTCCGGACGATATGAGAGCAGTTCGCCGGCGGCGTGGCCACGCCAGTCCTGCAGCGTCGTAAAGATCAGACGCCCGTCCAACAGGCCATGCAGATCGACTTTCGCTGGCGAATATAGCCGCACCGCACCTTTCGACGTCAGCTGATACGTCTCCTGATGGAAGAAATCGACGTTGCGGACGATCAGCACCACCCTGTGGCCGTCGCCGTCGTGCAGCACGGTCGGTGAGACGCCGACATCGTCCGACTTGCCGCGGAACACCTCCGTCGCCTGATCGAGGCTCTGGCCGCGTTTCAGCGTCTTGACCACGAACGGATAGCTGGACGCGGTCATCGTGCCCGGACCCCAGTCGCGGGCGACGATCAGGGTGTCGTCGTCCAGCCAGTCGGCGGTCTGCTTGCTGCGCGGCAGGTTGAACCCGCCGTCCACGAACGACTTGGTGGTGAGGTCGAACTCGCGCTGGGTGTCGGCGTCCTCGCCGCCATCCGAGAGGCCGATCAAGCAGCGGCGATAGGTCGGCGGCGGACAGTTGGCGCCGTGCCAGACCCAGTTGGCCTTTTCATCCGCTGACAGCTTGTCGAGATCGAGCACCGTCTCCCACGCCGGCGCCGCGGTGGCGTAGCTGGCCGGCGACGCCCGCCGCCACAGGCCGCGCACGTTGGTCGGGTCCTGCCAGAAGTTGTAGACCGTGGTCCCGATCAGCTCGGGCGCCGGTATCCGGTCGGTGGCGTTGACGATCTTCAGCGCCTCCTGGTGGAAGGTCTCGTAGCGCGGATCGCCCTTCAGCACCGCCAGCGAGCGGGCGTTCTCCTTCTCGACCCACTGCATTGCCCGTTCGCCATGGACGTCTTCGAGCCAGAGGTAGGGGTCGTCGCCAGAAGCCGTAGTTGGCGTCGTACTAGGGGTCACGGCGGGGGTCTCCGCGAGGCTGGGAAGGGCGAGGGCGGCGATGGCCGCGATCAGAAGCAGGCGCATAGCGCCCCCTTGCCCCCGAGGCAGGGTGCGAGTCCAGCCGCGAGAGGCTATATGGCCGGTTCCATGAGCCGTCCGTTCCTGAAGATGAATGGGCTCGGCAACGATTTCGTCGTGGTCGAGGCCCGCTCCCGACCGTTCGCGCCGACGGTGGCGGAGACCCGCGCCATCGCCGACCGGGCGGACGGGATCGGCTGCGACCAGCTGATCGCCATCGAGGCTTCGCCAAACGCCGACGCCTTCATGCGCATTTGGAACGCCGACGGCGGCGAGGTCGAGCAGTGCGGCAACGCCGCCCGCTGCGTCGGCTGGCTGCTGATGGAGGCCACCGGCCGCGATGTCGCGCGGCTGGATACGCCGGCCGGCGTCTTGGTGGTCGAGCGCGCCGGGGCCAAAGCGGTCACCGTCGACATGGGCAAACCCGGCCTCGACTGGCGCGACATCCCGCTCGAGGAAGCGATGGACACGCGCGGGATCGAGTTGCAGGTCGGGCCGATCGACAACCCGATCCTGCACACGCCGGGCGCGGTCTCGATGGGCAATCCGCACGTGATCTTCTTCGTCAAGGACGCCGAGGTCGCGCCGGTGCGCGAGGTGGGCTCGATGATCGAACATCACCGCCTGTTCCCGCAGCGGACCAACGTCGAGTTCTGCGAGGTGAAGGCGCGCGACCGGCTGCGCGTGCGGGTCTGGGAGCGCGGCGTCGGCGTCACCCGGGCCTGCGGCACCGGCGCCTGCGCCGCGTTGGTCGCCGCCAGCCGACGCAACCTCTGCGACCGCAAGGTGACGGTGGAGATGGATGGCGGCGACCTCGTCATCGAATGGCGCCGTGAGGACGACCACGTGCTGATGACCGGCCCGATCGAGGTCGAATTCACGGGCAAGCTGCCATGACCCATCCCGCCATCCAGCCCGGCCGCGTCGCGGTGATTACCGGCGGCGCCAGCGGCATCGGCCTGGCCGCCGCCAAGAAGTTCGCCGGCTTTAGCATGAGCCTGGTGCTCGTCGATCTCGACGCCGGCCACATCGAGGCCGCGGCCAAGGAGATCGCTGACAGCGTCGGGCCATTCCACGAGCATGCGCTGGTGATGAAGCAGGTCGCCGGCGACGTAGCCGATGCCGCAACGTTCGAGCGGGCCAAGGCCGCGGCCGCCGAGGTCGGTCCGGTCGCCATCCTGATGAACAACGCCGGTGTTGGAGGCGGCGGCAATGCGATCGAGAATCCAGATCGCTGGCGCAAGGTTCTCGAGACCAACCTGTTCGGTGTGATCAACGGCTGCCAGGCGTTCGGCCAAGCCATGATCGACGCCGGCAAGCCCGCGGCGATCATCAACACCGGCTCCAAGCAGGGCATCACCGCCCCGCCCGGCGACACCGCCTACAACGTCTCCAAGGCGGCGATCAAAACCCTGACCGAGGGGCTGCAGCATACCTTGCGCAACATCGCCGGCTGCGAGGTCTCAGCCCACCTGCTCGTGCCCGGCTCGACCTTCACCGGCATGACCCGCCGCGCGCTGACCGAAAAGCCGCCGGGCGCCTGGACGCCCGAGCAGGTGATCGACTTCATGCTGGAGCGGATGGACGCCGGCGACTTCTACATCATCTGTCCCGACAACGAGGTCACCCGGGCGATGGACAACGCCCGCATGACCTGGGCGATGCAGGACCTCACGCAGAACCGCCCGCCGCTGTCGCGCTGGCACCCCGACTACGCCCACGCCTTCGCCGAATTCCTCGCCAAGGAGACCGGCGGTGGCTGACGGCGGACTGGACGTCGTCACCTTCGGCTGCCGCCTCAACGCCTACGAATCCGAGCAGGTTCGGGCCCAGGCGGCGGCGGATGGGATCACCGACGCGGTGGTGTTCAACACCTGCGCGGTGACCGCCGAGGCGGTGCGCCAGGCGCGGCAGGCGATCCGCAAGGCGCGGCGCGAACGACCCGGCGCGCGCCTGGTGGTCACCGGCTGCGCGGCGCAGATCGATCCGGGCGCGTTCGCGGCCATGCCCGAGGTCGATCTGGTGCTCGGCAATGCGGAGAAGGCGGAGCCCGGCGCGCTGTCGGCGGGCGCGCGCGTGCAGGTCGGTGACATCATGCAGCTGCGCCAGAGCCCCAGCCGTCCCGTCGGCGCCCTGACCGAGCGCGCCCGCGCCTATGTCGAGGTGCAGAACGGCTGCGATCACCGCTGCACCTTCTGCATCATCCCGTTCGGCCGCGGCAACTCGCGCTCGATCCCGGCGCAGCGGGTGGTGGACGAGGTGCGCAGCCTGGCCCGCGCCGGCTACGCCGAGGTGGTGCTGACCGGGGTCGACCTGACCAGCTGGGGCGCCGAGCTAGCGGGCGCGCCGACGCTGGGCGCGCTGGTGGCGCGGATCCTCGACCATATCCCCGAGCTGCCGCGCCTGCGCCTCTCGTCGATCGACGCGGCCGAGATCGATGACGAGCTGATGGCCGGCCTGGCCGAGCAGCCGCGGCTTTGCCCCCACCTGCACCTGTCGCTGCAGTCCGGCGACGACCTGATCCTGAAGCGGATGAAGCGCCGGCACTTGTCCGCCGACGCCCTGGCGTTGATCGCGGCCGTGCGGCGCGTGCGGCCGGACACGGCGTTCGGCGCCGACCTGATCGCCGGCTTCCCGACCGAAACTGACGCCGCGTTCGAAAACACCCTGGCCTTCGTCGAGACGGCCGGGCTGGCCTATCTGCACGTCTTTCCCTACAGCCCCCGCCCCGGCACGCCGGCCGCGCGGATGCCGCAGGTGGCGCGCGATGTGGTCAAGGAGCGGGCGGCGCGGCTGCGGGCGGTTGGCGACGCCGCGCTGATCCGTCATCTCGAACGCCAGGTCGGTCGCCACACCGAGGCGCTGGTCGAGCGGACCGGCCGGGCTCGCGCGCCGGATTTCACCGAGATCGCCTTCACCGCCGAGGCGTCGGTCGGCCGGCTGGTCGAGGTGAACATCACCGGCCACGACGGCCGCCGCGCGTTGGGCGAGCTGGCATGAGCGGCCCGCCCTTCACTGGCGGCTGTCAGTGCGGTGCGTTGCGTTGCGTTTCCGCGTCGACGCCGCGCCGCGCAACGCCAGATCATGGTCGCCGAGCGTATCGCGTGGATCGATGCCCTGAGCGACGTGCCGAGCGTGCGGCCGAGGAAGCGGCTGCAAGCGCCGCGAAATACCCGACCGTCGTCTCCCGCCAGCACCCCGACCACGGAACCGAGACCTGGCCGCCCACGCGGTAGAGCAGCCTGATTTGCCAGGGCCTGCGGCGTTTTGACGGGCTCGCTTAACTTGATGCGAATGAGTGAGTCCTAGTGTGCCGGCGACCGCGCCATCACCGGGACTCGCTCTATGTCGACGCCAGGGCCTGACACCTTCGACGCACGTGTCGACGCCGCGGGCGCGCCCGACGGTTTCGACCTGCGCCGGGCGATCGAGCTCGATGAGCAGTCTCTGATCGGCCGCATCGGCTTCGCCGGCGTCTACGCGCTACTTGCGCTGGCGGTCATGCCCTGGCAGCTGCCGGCGGCCTGGATCGCCGGTCTGATCGCCTGGGAGCTGATCAGCCCGCGCGTGTTCACACCGTGGATGCGCGCCCTGAACGACGAAGACGCCTTGTCCGTATTCGCCGCAACCAACGTCGTCGGATCGTTCCTGTATTCGTTCATCGCCCTTGCGGGCCTCGCTGTTGGCTCGCCGATCGGGATCGCCATGGGCGCGACCTGGTTGAGCGGCTCGTTCATGAACAGCTTCATCTACTACGGCGCCGACCGGCGCACCCTCTGGTCCTCGATCGGACCGGCCATCCTCGCCGCTGCCGTCGGGCCGTTCCTCTTGCATGGTCCGACGTGGCCGGCCCTCGGCATCAGCGGCCTCATCCTGACCGCGCTGGTCGCGGCGCGCAGTTTCTCGCTCGATCATCAGGTGTTGCTGCAGCGGCTCGGCGAGCGGCAGTCCGCGCTGGCCGAGGTCGAGCGCAAGCTCGCGATCGCCGTGGAGGCCTCGGGTGACGGCCTGTTCGAGGCCGACCTGATCGCCGGAACCAGGCAGATGAGTGTCGGGTGGGCTGCAATGCTGGGCTACGAGGTGGCGGAAATCGCCGACGCAACCTTGCCGTCGTTCGTCCATCCTGACGACCGAGCCATGGTCGAACAGGACTACGAGGCCCACTTCCGCGGCGAGACCCTGCAGACCAGCTCGGAGCTGCGTTTGCGGTGCAAGGACGGCAGCTACAAGTGGGTCCTGTCGCGGGCCCGGCTGGTCTCGCGCACACCGGACGGCCGGCCCTGGCGGTTTATCGGCACCACCATCGATGTCTCCGCCCGCAAGGCGCTGGAATTCCAGCTGGAGCACGCACGCGACGTCGCCGAGCACGCCAACGAGGCCAAGAGCATGTTCGTGGCCAACATGAGCCACGAGATCCGCACGCCGTTGAATGGCGTCATCGGCGTCGCCGGCGTGCTGGCGCGCACGCCGCTGAGCGCCGAGCAACGCGACATGGTGGGCTTGGTGCAGTCGTCGGCCAAGGTGCTCGAGCGGCTGCTGTCGGACATCCTCGACCAGTCCAAGCTGGAGGCCGGCGACTTCGAGCTGCAGATGGCCCCTTTCGATTTGCGCGAGACGATCGAGGCCGCAGCGGAGCTGATGCGGGCGCGCGCCGACGAAAAGGCGCTGTCGTTCGAGGTCAATTTCGACCCCTCCGCCGACGGGATCTTCCGCGGCGATGGGGTCCGCCTGCGCCAGGTGCTGTCGAACCTCGCCGCCAATGCGATCAAATTCACCGAGCAGGGCGAGGTGCGGATCGACGTGACGGCAACGGAGCCGGCCGCGCCAGGCGCGCCGACCGAGCTCAGGATCGTCGTCGGCGACACCGGCATTGGCTTCGACGAGTCGACGGCGCAGCGCCTGTTCGCGCGCTTCGTCCAGGCCGATGGCTCGATTTCGCGCCGCTTCGGCGGCACCGGCCTGGGGCTCGCCATCTCGAAGGCGCTGACCGAACGGATGGGCGGCCAGATCGGCGCCGAGTCCGAGCTCGGGGTCGGCAGCCGGTTCACGGTCGTGCTGCCCCTCGAGCGGACGTTCGCCTTGGCGGACTACAAGGCGGGTCAGGCCGAAGCGCAGCCCGAGGCCGACGCCGATGCGGGCGAGGCGCTGGGCGAGCTTCGCATTCTGGTGGCCGAAGACCATCCGACCAATCAGCGCGTGATCGAGCTGATCCTGGGCCCACTGGGCGTCAGCCTGACCATGGCCAGCGACGGCCAGGAGGCGGTCGAGGCGTTCCGCCCGGGGGCTTTCGATCTCGTGCTGATGGACATGCAGATGCCGCGGCTGGACGGGCTGGCGGCGACGCGGGAGATTCGCCGGCTCGAGCGCGAGGCCGGCGCCGCGCCGACCCCGATCGCCATGCTCACCGCCAACGCCATGGACGAACATCGCCTGATGGCGTTCGAGGCCGGCGCCGATCATCACATCTCCAAGCCATTCACGCCGGAAAGCCTGTTCGCCGGCATCGCCGAGGCGCTCGCCCTGGCGCGGGCGGGTGCGGGTGACCGGCCGCTCTCCGCGACTGGCTGAGCAAAACCAGTCACGCCTTCGCTGAACGCGCGCTAGAAGCGTGCGTATGACCGAACCCAAGACAGGCTGGCTGCAGCGGCTCTCCGACGGACTGTCGCGCACTTCGCGGCAGATGGGCGAGCAGGTCGGCGTCCTGACGCGACGGGCGCTCGACCAGGCCCAGCTCGACGAGCTGGAGGAGATGCTGATCGAGGCTGACCTAGGCCCCCAGGCCGCCGCGAAGATCGCCGCCGCGTTCGGCGAGCAGCGCTTCGGCCGCCAATCGGACGAGCGCGAGATCAGGGAGGCGCTGGCAGCCGCCGTCGCCGCCGAGCTGATCCCGCGCCAGGGCGTTTTCGACCCGCTGTCCGGACCGCGGCCGTTCGTGGTGCTGTTCGTCGGCGTCAACGGCTCGGGCAAGACCACCACGCTCGGCAAGATCGCCGCCGACCTCAAGGGGCGCGGGGCCAAGGTGCTGATCGCCGCCTGCGACACCTTCCGCGCGGCGGCCACGGAGCAACTGGCGATCTGGGCCGAGCGCGCCGGTGCGGCATTCGTCTCCGCCCCCACCGGCGCGGACGCGGCGGGTCTGGCCTTCGACGCCTACGCCAGGGCCAAGGCGGAGGCCTTCGACGTGATCTTGATCGACACCGCCGGGCGGCTGCAGAACAAGCAGGACTTGATGCTGGAACTCACCAAGATGGTCCGGGTGCTGCGCAAGATTGATCCGGACGCCCCGCACGAGGTGCTCCTGGTGCTGGACGCCACGGTGGGACGCAACGCCGTGGCCCAGGAGAACGTTTTCGGCAACATGATCGGGGTCACCGGCATCGTCATGACCAAGCTGGATGGCACCGCGCGCGGCGGCGTGCTGGTGCCGGTCGCCCAGGCGTCCGACTCGCCGATCAAGCTGATCGGGGTCGGCGAGGGGATCGACGACCTGCAGCCGTTTGACGCCCGCGCCTTCTCCCGCTCGCTGGTCGGGCTGGACGCGTGAGCATGGCGCAGCCCAAGGTTTCCTCACCGCTGCTCCAACTAGCTGACGCCGCGCCGACGCTGGGCCTGCTGGTCGTCATCTTCGCCACCGGCGATCTGTTGAAGGCGAGCTGGGTGACGA
>Ga0302325_10006910_pt1 | contig 25349 bp, 18 predicted proteins | sample Palsa_T0_2_FD_201948 | JGI IMG/M metagenome (GOLD analysis project Ga0302325, IMG submission 201948) | Peat permafrost microbial communities from Stordalen Mire near Abisko, Sweden - Palsa_T0_2 | ecosystem: Environmental > Terrestrial > Soil > Palsa > Peat permafrost | place: Sweden: Abisko... | reverse complement strand
ACCCCCAGCACCGACGGCGCGAAATCCGAAACATATACGATGCTGCAGCCGCCGTATAATTGCAAAAACGGGCCGTACGAAACCATTGACGAACTTCGCCTAGTCTATGGCCTGAACATGGACATCCTTTTTGGGGAAGACGGAAATCTCAACGGCGCGCTGGACCCGAACGAAAATGACGGGACGAAACTGCCGCCCAGTGACAATTCTGATGGCACCCTGGATCCCGGCGTTTTTGAATATGTCACCACCTGGAGCCATGAAACTTCCCGGGGCAGCAACGGCATTACCCGGGTGTCTGTCGGCAATTCGACGAACGTGCAGCAACTCATTACGAGCAATTTCCCAAATCTGCTCAACGATCTCCCTGCCTCAACCGCACGGACTCCAGCCACCTACAGCAGCGTTCTTGATTTTTATCTTCAATGCAAGAACAAAGGCATGTCCGAGAGTGATTTCCAGCAAGTCGAGCCGTATCTGATGAACACGAACCTGACGGGTTTGATCGACATCACCACGGCCACTGCCACGGCGCTGGCCTGCATCCCCGGCATTGGCAGTAACATGGCCCCGCAAGTGTTGACCTCCCGGCAGTCCAATCCGCCGCTCGTGCCTTCCATTTCATGGCTCGTCACCGCCCTGCAAAACAATATGACCGCCCTCGAAGCTGCCGGTCCTTACGTGACTCCGTATTCTTTTCAATACGCCGCCGATATCGTCGCCGTGGGCCACAACAACCGCGGCTATCGGCGGGTGCGGTTCGTTTTTGATTGCAGCAGCGGCATACCCCTGATTGTCTATCGGCAGGACTTGACGTATCTTGGTTGGCCCTTGGGCAAGAAACTGCACGACCAATTGTTAGCTCAAAACGCAAAATGATCGAATTGTTCAAATCCAAACGCGGTTCGTCGGTCCTGGGTCTGGCCCTGGACGGCAACCGCCTGGAGGCCGTCGTGTTGCGGCGCTCCAACGGCACGTTGCAAGTGCGCCAGTCCGTCTCCGCGTCCCTGGCCCTCTCGCCCCTGACCGACGACCCTGAATTGGCCGGGCGCGAAATCCGCAATGCGCTTGACTCCGCTGGGATTCGCGAACGACATTGCGCGGCGTGCCTGCCGCCAAGCTGGCTGATGACGTTGCAAATCAAGATGCCGGATTTGCCGGAGGCCGATCGCGCCGGCTTCCTGCAACTGGAGGCTGAACGCGGTTTTCACTCCGGTCAGGAGACGCTGTTTATCGTCCATTCACTATTCGAGGCCGCACCCAAGGAGCAATACGCCACCTTGATGGCTGTGCCGCGCAACAATCTCAACACCTTGGAGCGGGTCCTGCGCGCCGCCAAACTCAAGCCGGTCACGTTTGGTCTGGGCATCAGCGCCGTGCAACCGGCCTCCGCCGACACTCATCGCGTCATCACGCTGCTGGTTCGCACCGGCGCCATTGACCTGCAAGTCAGCGGGGGGGGCGGCATCGTCGCGTTGCGCTCCCTTGACGGCGCCATTGAGGCGCAAGGCGCGCTCAAGCACATTTCCTCCGAATTGATTGCGCGCGAAATTCGCATCACGCTGGGCCAGTTGCCCGGCACGCTGTCGCAAGGCACCGGCAAAATCAGAATTGTCGGCCACGGCGAAATGACGCGCCAGTTTGTCCACGAAATTTCCCCGCGCCTGACGGCCATGGGTTTGACAGTCGAGGCCTCCGAGAAGGCTTCCAACGCCAATTTCGACAAGGCGCTGCCGGCAGACCTGGCTGCGTCCTCGGCGGTCGCCCTGGCGGCAGCCTGGGTCCGGGGCGCTAATACCGCGCCGGAACTTCTCCCGCCCAAAGTGCAGGCGTGGCAACAATGGTTTAGCAAGGGGACGTCCACCAAAAAACTCATCTGGGCGGGCGAGGCGGCGGCGGCGGCGGTGGGCTGCGTCATCATTGCCTTTGGCATCCAACAATGGCAACTCTCAAGCCTGCGGGGTCAATGGGCCAAATTACAACCCAAAGTGGCCGACTTGACCGCCATGCAGGATGAAATCAAACAATTTCGCGACTATTACGATCAAGCCTCGCGCGACGTGGCCATTTTGGCCAGACTGGCCGAAATCTTCCCCCGGGAAGGCTCAGTTTACCTCAAGACCCTTGAAGTGCGCGACCAGGGTACCGTCACGTGCGTCGGGGTGGCACGAGATAACGATGCCTTTGGCCGGGTTTTTGCAAGGTTGAGCGAGGACACCACCAATTTTGCCAACGTGCATCCCGAGATGCGGGGGCAGAAGCCGATGCAATTCACGCTGTCTTTTCAATGGCAGGGAGGAGCCGCCAATGGAAACTAAAAACCGCGAAAAACTTCTCTTGATCGGCGCCGGCGCGGTGGCGGCGCTGTGGGTGCTCAACTTGATAGTGGTCTCCCCTTTGATTGACAGTTGGCACAGCCGATCCGCCGAAATCGCCAAACTCAAAGAGAACATCGACCATGGCGCGTCTCTTAGTCGGCGGGGTGAAATGATTCGCGACCGCTGGGATGACATGCGGGCCAATGCGCTGGCCAACAATCCGCCCGCGGCCGAACGGCAGTTGTTCAATGCCTTCGATCATTGGGTCAGTGCCGGCGGCGTGACTGAAGGCTCCTTCCATCCGCAACCCCAGGAAGGCGACAGCAATTTTACAACGGTGGATTGCCGATCCGACGTGAGCGGCAGTCTATCCAGCATCACGGATTTTCTCCGCGCCATGAGCAAGGATCCGCTGGCCAATAAGGTGGATTCGTTTGAATTGACCTCGAAGGATGACAACGGGCGGCAATTGACGCTGGCCCTGAGCCTGAGCGGTTTGATCCTGACGGGGTCCGACCCATCGATGATTACAATCCCACCCAAGCCAGTGGAGCCGCCTCCGCCCCAGGACACCAACGCGACCACCAATTTGGTTTTGGACCCGTTCCGGCTTATAACGCGCAATAATATTTTTGACCAGAGCCGAATATACAGAAACAGCGATGAACGCCCTGCAACGGTGCGGCCGGTACACCATTTCGAAACACTCACCTCATGCGGCGCAGCCGTCTTTGATGGGAAAGGTTCGGCGTTTTTTGACGGCGCGGAAGTCAGCGCCTTGAAGTCTTACAACGTCGGGGACTCCGTCAGCGACTTCAAGATCGCCAAAATTACACCCAATACGGTCACGCTGACCAATGCCAGCAACAACATGTTCGTTCTCCCAACGGATCGCAGCTCCAGTTTGAAGCGCGAGGACAACGGGCCTTGGACACTTTCCGGTTACGCCGCCGCCGTGGCGACGCCGGAAGCCAACACTAATTTAGCCGTGTCACCTTCATCCGCCCCGGCTTCCGGGTCAGCGGCTGACGCCATCCTTGAAAGACTTAAAAAAAGACGAGAACAGGAGTAAAAATGAAAACACAGCACCTAGCAACCATCGTATTAACCACCTTCACGACCGCTTGGCTTGCCGCCGCCGCGCAAGACGCCACCAACGCGCCTCCCCCCGATGCGTCCACCACCAACGCGCCTCCCGAAGTGGCCAAACCGGAGGAGCCGATCGTCCCTACGCCAGCCGACACCACCCCGGTGCCGACCAACGGCCTAGTGCTCAACTTTCACGATGTCCCCTTAAACGCCGTGCTCACTTATCTCAGCGCCAAGGCTGGGTTGATCATCGTTTCGGATGTCAATTTGCAGGGCAGAGTGACCGTCATCGCCACGCAACCCATCACCACCAATGATGTCGTCGATCTGCTTAATGACCAGTTGGGCAAGAACAACTTCTCGGCCATGCTCCAGGGCCGGACGCTGACCATCATGGACTTCGAGCGGGCCAAAACCTACGCCCTCACGAAGGTCAAGGTCGCCAACCAAGGGTTCACCAACATTCCGGTCAACGATGAAATCGTGACGGAAATCCTGCCGTTGCATACCCTCCAGGCGCAGCAATTGATCAAGGACCTGGCCGACTTGATTCCTCGCAGCGCCATTGTCACGGCCAACGAAGCCGGAAACTCCATCATTATGACCGGCCAGCAAAAAGACATTCGCCGGATCGACGAAATCGTCAATTCGCTGGACGGCACGGCTCTGTCCGACGTGGAAGTTTTTGAAATGAAATATGCCGACTCCAAGGCGGTCGCGGACGAATTGAAGGAAGTATTCCAAAGCGCGGATTCTGACATTACGCGCGCCAGCACCCGCAACAGCATCCGCACTCGAGGCGGCGGTTTCGGCGGCGGCGGCAACCCCATGGCAGCCATGTTTGGTGGAGGAGGCCCCGGCGGCGGCGGGGGCGGGAATGGCGGCAGCGAAAATAATGTTTCCACGAAATCCGTCTTCGTGGCCGACGACCAAATGAACGCGGTCATCGCCAGCGCGCCGCCGGACTATATGCTCATGATCTCCAATGTCATCCAGAGATTGGACCAGCCCAGCCAGGAGGTCACGATAATGCGAGTTTTCCATTTGAACCATGCCGATCCGGGGGAAATCTCGGATGAGCTAACCACCATGTTTCCGTCCACCACCAGCACCGATCAGAATAATCGCACACCGGGTATGCGGTTCATGGGAGGATTTGGCGGGTTCGGCGGATTCGGCGGGGGCGGGGGACAAGCTGCCAATTCGCAAAGCCCGCGCATGAAACGCGAATTGACGGTTTCAGTCGTGCCCGATCGTCGCACCCAGTCGGTCGTCGTCAGCGCGTCCAAAGAAATGATGGTGCAAATTCAAGGCGTCATCGAAGACCTGGATCAAGGCACGCAAGGCAACCAACACGTCACGGCGCTGGATTTTGGGGCGGCGGACCCGGCCACGGTGCAAGAAACCTTGACTGGATTGTTCTCCAGCGTCAACAACAGTCGCAGTCAGCAGTCAACCACCCAAAGCGCCACCCCGATAGGCAATCGCTACACTGGCAATGCCAACGCCCAAACCACCACCGCCCAAACCACCACCACCAGCGGCGCCGGCGTCGGGGGCTCGAGCGGCCTGCATTAACCCTGACAGTTCATCTAACCGACGGAATGGAATAATATGACCAACCAAACTGTGAAATTTATCGTCTGTCGCTGGGCGGCCTTGGCCCTCTGCGCCTTGGCCTTGCCGGCGCTGGCTCAAACAAGACCTACCGGCGGCGGAGGAGGGGGTGGGGGCGGGGGCACGGGCGGCGGAGGGGGTGGAGGCACGGGCGGCGGGGGCCGCACCGGCGCCGCCAGCACCGCGACCACCGGCGCCATCGAACGTCCAGGCAATGGGCAGGTCGGCTCGGCGAATTTTTTTGTTGACAAGGATACCGGCCAGGTGTTCATCATCGCCGATGACGAGACGACCAAATATGTCAGCCAGGTGATTTCCAATCTTGCCAAACCCAAGCCGCAAGTTTTGATCAAGGTCGTGTTCCTGGAAGTTGACTATAACAAGGGTTCGGATATCGGCGTGGAGGGCACTGTGACCAAGCATATCAACGCTAGCACGTCCAACACCGTTTCCAGCTTGTTCGGTCTCGCCAGTCAAGGCACTGCGGCGACCCCGGGCGTCACTACTCTTCCTGGCGCGGGCATGTATTCTATCGTGGGCGACGATTTCTCCGCCACCTTGCGGGCCATCGAGGAAGTGGGGAAGGTCGATATCCTTTCCCGTCCCACCGTTCTGGCCCGCAACAATCAGATGGCGACCATTCAGGTCGGGGACGAGATTCCACTTATCACAAGCGTGAATTTCACCGCCCTTGGCACCCAGGAAAACGGCATCACCTACACGACCGTCGGCATCATCCTCAATGTCACCCCCAACATCACCGCCGACGGCATGGTCGAAATGATCTTGGCCCCGCAAATTTCCTCGGTCGATACAGCCCTGGCCCAAACCATCTCTTATACTTCCAACGGCATTCCCATTACAGCTCCCGCCATCGCCATCGAGTCGGCCAACACCGTCGTGGTCACGCCGGACGGTCAGACCGTAGTTATCGGCGGCTTGATGAAAAACATCAAATCCAGCACCGACAGCAAGATACCGCTTTTGGGCGATATTCCTGGAATAGGCGCCTTGTTCCATCACAAGATCCAGTCCCTGACCAAGCAGGAGTTAATAATTCTGCTGACGCCTTACGTCGTGCGCACTCCGGCCGACTTGACGCGGATGAGCCAGGACGAGCGGGGACGGACGACGCTGCCGCCAAAAGCCTTTTCCCAGCCGGAGTTGAATCAGTACCTCGAATCCGGCGAACCCAAGGCGCCGCCCCCGCCAGCCCCCACGCCGCCTATTGCCAACCCTTCTCGTCCGCGCTAATCTTGAACCATGATCACCGTTCGCAGTTGGGCAGTCTATGGGATGTTGGCAGGCATTTGGGGCGCGTTGCTCGGATGGCAGGTGGCTGAACACATCCGCGTCAGCAAGCAACTGCACAACAAGCTAACGGATGAGGCCCATTACAAGGCGGATTATTGCGCCAAACTAGTGCGGTCGCGCCGGTTTGCCGGCGGTGTCATCAACAAGGAACGGCTCGAAAGCGGTCTGAACAACCTGGTGGACGTCGATGTCAAAGCCGTCGAGGTGCTCAACGACGCCAATCACGTCGTGGCCGCGGCCGGCGAAACCAATTTTGATTTGCCGCCGGACAATGAATTCGAACACGCGGCCTATTGGGGAGGAAACCTCGCCTTTCTCAAGTACCCGATTGATTTGGGCACCAATCTGGGAACCAATATGACGGCCGAACTGGTCATTTCGCGCGAAGAGTTTCGCTCGATGGACAGCAATCGCCTGGCTGCGGCCTCCAACAATCCTGCCACTCTTTCCGTGGTCTTTACCAATTCCTCCACCACCAATGGGCCGCGCCCGCGCTTTGATTTGGCTCGCGAACGCCCTTACTGGATGACGGCGGATCAGTATAAGGCGCTCCTTGAAAAAGGGACTGCGCATACTTTTGTGGTGGTCATGTCCGCCCAACCTGTTTTGGAGGGCGAAAAAAGCGATCTTTGGGTGCGCATCATGATCGGGCTGCTTGGCACGGTGGGGGTGGCCGGATTTGCGGTGGCCTGGCGCAGCCTGGTCCAGACTTCCGAGTTGCAATTGCGCCTGGTCCGCGCCAGCGAACAAAACCTGCACCTTAAGGAATTGAGCCTCGCCGCTGCGGGCCTGGCCCACGAAACGCGCAATCCTCTCAATATTATTCGCGGCCTGGCCCAGCTTGTCGCCAAACAGGAAGGCATCCCGCCCGAAATCGCCGCCAAATCCCGCGAGATCATCAATGAGACCGACCGCGTGACCGCGCAGTTGAACGAGTTCATCAATTACTCCCGCCCGCGCGAAGTCCGACGCGCCGCGACCGACCTTGGAGCCGTGGCCAGCGAGGTCGCCCGCGCGTTGAATTACGACATCGAGGAGAAAAAAATCAAACTCGAAGTCCTGGTGGAATCGGTGGTCATCGAGGCCGATGAACAGCTTTTGCGCCAGGCGCTTTTCAACCTGGTGCTCAACTCGATTCAGGCAGTGGCCGTTCAGGGCGTCATCCGCCTGCGGGCCAGCCGGCGCAGCAATGAGGAGGCTTTCATCGAAATTTCCGACAACGGCCCGGGCGTGCCGCCGGAGCATCGAAGCGAGATTTTCAAGCCTTATTTCACCACTCACACAGAAGGAACTGGCCTTGGTTTGTCGGTCGTCCAGCAAATCGTCCTGGCGCACGGCTGGGAAATTCAATGCCTGGCCAATGAACCCTCAGGCGCCCTGTTCCGCATTTCCCACGTCAAGCTCAAGGTCAAGGAGTGAACCATCGTGCCTGCCACCCATCAAGAACCCAGCCCCCATGCCCCCCGGCTCCTGATAGTCGATGACGACGCCGGCCAGCGCAGTTTGCTCGATTCGTTCCTGACCAGCCAGGGCTTCGAGACGGTGCCCGTTTCCTCCGGTCAGCGCGCCCTTGAAGTGCTGCGCGAACAGGAGATTAACATGATGATCTCCGATGTGCGGATGCCCGGTCTTTCCGGGCTGGACACCTTGCGGCTGGCGCGCAAGGAACATAGTTCCTTCCCCATTCTGCTGGTCACCGCCTATGCCGATGTGCGCGACGCCGTGGGCGCCATGCGGGACGGCGCCGTCAATTATCTTTCCAAGCCGATTGACCTGGACGAATTGCTCGCCTCGGTTCGCCAGGCGACTGGCCTGTCCAAGATCGCTCCGCTCAAATTCGATGCCGGCAAGCAATTGCCCCCCAACATTGTGGCCGCCAGTCCATTGATGCAGGCGCTCTTTCACGATGTGTCACTGGTGGCCGCTTCGGAAAGTCGCGTGCTTATTACCGGCGAAAGCGGGGTCGGGAAGGAAGTGGTGGCCGATGTCATTCACGGCTGGAGTCCGCGCGCGTCGGGCAAGCTGGTCAAGGTCAATTGCGCCGCGATCCCGGAACAGTTGTTGGAGAGCGAGCTGTTCGGGCATGAGAAAGGCGCCTTTACCGGCGCAACCTCCCCGCGTATGGGCCGTTTTGAACTGGCCAACGGCGGGACCATTTTTCTTGATGAAATTGGCGACATGGCCCCGCAGCTTCAGGCCAAGCTGTTGCGCGTCGCGCAGGATGGCCGCTTCCAGCGCATCGGCTCGAACACCGAACTGCACTCGGACACGCGCATCCTGGCCGCGACCAATCGCCATTTGGAGGAGGAGGTCAAGGCCGGCCGGTTCCGCGAAGATTTGTTTTGGCGCTTGAACGTGTACGAATTGACGGTCCCGCCCTTGCGCGAGCGCCGGGAGGACATTCTTCCTTTGGCCCACGCCATGCTGGCTGGCTTGACCAACAGCCGCGCGCGCCTTTCATCCGCCGTGGCCAATTGCCTGGAGAATTATTCCTGGCCGGGCAATGTGCGCGAATTGCGCAACGCCATGGAACGCGCCGCCCTGTTGTGTCGGGGCGATCTCATTGTGCCCGAGCATCTCCCCGCCCGCATCCGTCCCGGCGCGGCAGCGCACGTTTCACTGCTCTCGGCGGACGCGAAAAAGCTCGATGAAGTGGAAACGCAAGCCGTCCTGCAAACATTGCGCAAAAACGATTTCAACCGCACTGCCACCGCCAAAGCCCTGGGCATCAGCCGCCGCGCCTTGATCTACAAGTTGCAACGGCTGCGTGAACTGGGCCATGTTGTCGATGGCCCCTCGAAGACAATGGACAATTGACAATGGACAATTGAAAATTCAAAATTAACAATAAAACAAAAGGACCGATATGAAATCTCTACTAATATGTTCCACCACACTCCTGGCCGCCGCTTCGCTCATGGCTGCCGGCAAGGATGACGTCACGAGCGCCGTGCAAAAACTGGCCGCGGCGGAAAATTATAGCTGGACCACCAAGAGGGAAGGCGGACAAAATGCCGCCGGCGCCGCAAGCAAGGGCAAAGCCCAAAAGGACGGTCTTATCTGGACCGAAATGACAGTTCGGGACAACCCTGTTGAAGGCTACGTCAAGGGCGGCAAAGGCGCGCTCAAAACCGAAGATGGTTGGCAGGCGGTGGACTTGGCGGCAGCACCCGCCCGGGGTGGCGGTGGCGGCGCTGGCGGAGGTGGGGGCCGGGGCATGGGGATGATGCTGCGCACGCTGAAAGCTCCCGCCGCCCAAGCCGAGGACATTCTCAGCAAGACCAAGGACATCGCCAAAGCTGGCGACGCTTACGAAGGCGATCTGACTGAAGAAGGAGCCAAGAGTCTGCTGGCCTTGGGTGGCGGCGGCCGTCGCGGCGGTGGTGGCGGCGGCGGCGCTGCGCCCGCGATCTCCAATGCCAAAGGCTCGGTCAAATTCTGGATCGCAGACGGCGTGCTCACGAAGTACCAGTTCAAGGTTTCGGGGACAAGGAAGAACCAGGATGGCGATGACATGGCCGTTGATCGCACCGTCACGGTGGAGATTAAAGACATCGGCACGACCAAAATCGAACTGCCGGACGAAGCCAAGAGCAAGTTGAGTTGAGTTAAATGGAAACTCAAGGACTACCATGAAATCATTACTCATAAGCTCAACCACACTCCTAGCCGCCGTGTCGCTCCTGGCCGCCGACAAGGATGACGTCAAGAGCGCCGCCCAAAAACTGGGTGACGCGGATAATTATAGCTGGACCACCACCATGGAAATTGCCAATTCGCAATTCACCCCCGGTCCCAGCCACGGCAAAACACAAAAGGACGGACTCGTCTGGCTTGATATGACGTTTCAAGACAACACCATTGAAGGCTTCGCCAAGGGCGGCAAAGGCGCGGTCAAAGGCGATGACGGCTGGGAGGCGATTGACCTCACGGCGACCCCGGGTGGCGGTGGCGGTGGTGGCGGCTTCAATCCCGCCCGGTTTATGGGGATGCGGCTGCGCAGCTTCAAAGCTCCCGCCGCTGCGTTGGAATTGATGGCTGACAAAAGCAAGGACATCACCAAGTCCGGCGACACGTATTCGGGAGATTTGACGGAGGAAGGAGCCAAGAGTCTGATGACTTTTGGCCGTCGCGGAGGCCAGGCCGCGGATATCTCCAAGGCCAAAGGCACGGTGAAAATCTGGCTCAAAGATGGAGCGATCGCCAAATACCAGACCAAGGTAACGGGCACGAGAAAGAACCAGGATGGCGACGACGTGGACGTTGACATCACGACCACGGTGGAAATCAAAGACATCGGCACGACCAAAATTGCGGTGCCGGACGAAGCTCAAAAGAAATTGACTTGAAGTTGTCCAATGGCGCGTGCGTCCCGCCGCCAAGATGCACGCGCCATGCGGCACGAGAAAAGCTGCAAGCGTTTGATATGCGGCTTTTCACATTCGTTCTTAGAAATTCAGCCCGTGGAAGTGGCGTCATCGGCTGCGCGTTCGTCATGCTGCAAGCTGGGCGATTGCTGGGTCAGACCATCACCATGGATACTTCGCCCGCAGGCCTGCGCCAGTTGATCGATGGGTTTGGCACCTGCCTTTCAGGCAGCGAGGCTGTTCAATCGTGGTGGCAGAATTTGTACTTTGGCGATTTGCAGGCGTCCATGCTGCGCATGGACTTGACGCCGGCGTTCAATCCGCCTTATTCGGACGACAATTACAACTCGCCCAATTACGGTGTTCCCGGCCCGAATGGAAACTACGTTCGCACCTACACGAACGCAACGACCTACACGAATATATTTTCCGGTCAGCAGGCCCAAATCGCCGTCATGGGGCCGAATATCAATTCAAATATCGCTTACTTCGATTTCACCTCGGGCGGCCCGCAGGTGGCCGGGCTGGCGGCTCAAGCCGGCAAGTCGCTCATCAATAACCTGGGAGACTTCAAATTATTTGCCTCACTTTGGTCGCCCGCGCCCTGGCTGAAACTCATTTCCGGCAACACCTACACCGCCGGAGGAACCGGCCTGCCTGCGGACAATACTCCGTTCCCGTTTATTTGGCTGGGCAATTTTTCGGGCGGCGTGCTCGACACCTCGGGCGCTTTGATTCCGGAGTTCAACGATTCGGCGCTTGGGGGAACAGGACCGACCAGCGTCCTGACCCAGTTTGCCCGCTGCATGGCGGCCTATTTGCGCGGCTTTCAGAACACTTACGGAGTAGCCTTCTATGCGATCAGCATTCAGAATGAGTTGGATTTCGAGGAGTTTTACAACAGTTGTCTTTATCCTCTTTCGCCCGGCTATCTTGCCGCCGTGAAGGCGGTGCGGGCTGAACTCAACCAATACCCGGATTTGGCGGGCATCCAAATCATGGGGCCTGAGGATGTGCTGGGGGGTGACGCTTACGGCATGTGGCAGTACGGAAGCGGCAGCACGACGGATGTCAAAAATCTCCAATTCTTGCAATCCGTGGGGGCGGATCCAGTCGCCGCGCAAGCCGAGGCGTTCTTCTGCATTCATGGCTATGACAGCGATGGGGTTTCGGCCGCTGCCGCCACACCGACTCAATGGGATTGGTGGGCGAAGGGTTGGGGAACCAGTCCGGCCGCTGGCATCCCCGCCAATGTGCAGGGTTTCACGTATTACGGGAAGAAGTCCTGGATGACCGAAACTTCGGGGGAAGCCACCGCCTGGTTAAGCCCTGCCAGCGGGTTTCCGAACGCTGGGGCGTGGAGCCTGGCCTTGCGAATTCAGCAGGCGCTCACCGCCGGCCAGGAAAGCGCCTGGGCCTACTGGCAATTGACGGACGGAAGTTCTGTTGGCGCCGAGACTCTGACTGATCAGGCAACCGTGCAGAACTCTCCCAAATACGTCGCGGCCAAGCATTTCTTTCGTTACATCCGGCCCAATTCAATCTGCGTCAACACCACCGTCAGCGGCTCGACCGCGCTCACCGCCAGCGCTTTCTTGCACAAGACCAACGGCACGATGACGATTGTCATTATCAACGCTTCGAACACCCCGGTGCAGGCCGTAATCAATTCGCCCGCGCAACCTGCCGGGATTACGTCATGGCAGACTTTCACCTCCAGCAATGGCAGTTATTGGCAGAATTCAACCAACACGATCACAAACGGGTCCGCGAACGTCCTCGTTCCAGGCTATGGCGTGGTCACGCTCTATGGCATGGCGCCGCCGATGTTGAGCGTCGCGGCCGGTGCCGGCGGATTCTTGAACCTCGCCTGGCCGCCATCCGCCAACGGCTTCCTGCTGCAATCAGCCGCCAATCTCGCATCGCCTTCCTTCTGGACCAATGTTGCAAGCAGCCAGGTCACCACCAATGGTCTGTCCAATGGATTGGTCCGTGTGACGGTGATGCAGAATGCCCAGGGCGCATTCTACCGCCTCGCGCAACCTTGAATGATGCCTGTTTACCGGTTGCCGCCCGCGGCGAGGATGGTTTCGCCGGTGATCCAGCCCGAATCTGTCGAAGCGAGAAACGCCGCCACCGTCGCAATGTCCTGCGGCTGGCCGATGCGTCCCAACGGCGTTTGCGCCACGTGCTCTTTTTGGAAATCGCTCCCGATGAAACCGGCGGCATGGACGCCCTCCGTCTCCACCATGCCCGGATTGATGGCGTTGACGCGAATCTTGCGCGGCCCCAATTCCTTGGCGAGCGACTTGGTCAGCGTATCCACTGCTCCTTTGGTGGCGCTATAAACCGAGGCAGCGGGAGGCGCAGCCGTGCTGGCCACCGAACTAATATTGATAACGCTGCCGCCGGAAGCGCCAAATTGTTTGGCAGCTTCCTGGGTCGCGAGAATCAAGCCGAGAACATTCAAATTGAATTGTTTATGGAAATGTTCCTCCGTTATTTGTTCGAGCGGGGCGAATTCATAAACACCGGCGTTGTTGACAAGAATGTCGGTCTGGCCGAAGGCCTTGTTCGTTTCGGCAAACAGGCGTTCGATGTCCTTTTTCTTGGCGACGTCCGCCTGCACCGCGATCGCCTTGCCGCCCTGGGCTGTGATTTCGCCGACTACTTTGTCCGCTCCGGCTTTGCTGGAAGCGTAGTTGACCACGACGGCCGCGCCATCCGCGGCCAGTTGAACGGCGATGGCAGCGCCGATGCCTTTGGAGGCGCCCGTGACGATGGCGACTTTGCCCGCCAGTTTATTGGATGAGTTTTGGCTCATATATTTTTCCTCTTGCTTGTTAATGTTTGACTGACGCGACGGCGAGGGTCGCCGCCGTTGAATTGTTCCAGCCGCCGCCCAGCGCCTTGATGAGTTGAACATCGGCGATGAGACGCTGCCCTGCCAGTTGGGCGTTGCCGCGCTCGGCCTGCAGCGCGTCTCGGCTGGCGTCCACGACTTCAATATAGCTGACAATGCCGGAGCGATAGCGACTGGTCGCAAGCTCAACCGCGCGGCGCGCGTGGGTGACTGCGCGCAATTGGGCGGAGGACTGGTCCGCCAGATGACAAATGCCGGACAGGCTGTCTTCTACTTCGCCAAAAGCGACCAGCACTTGTTGCCGGTAATTCGCCACGGACTCCTCGAAAGCGGACTTGGAGCGTTGGTAATTGGCCTTGTTGCGGCCCCCGGTAAAAATCGGCAGCGAAAGACTCGGACCGATAGACCATGTGCGGCTGTTCCAGTTGAACAAGGTATCGACATCGGCGCTGAGGTAACCGCCTGAACCGGTAAGCGTGAGCACGGGAAAAAACGCGCCCTTGGCCACGCCGATACGGGCGTTGGCCGACGCAAGCTGGCGCTCCGCCTGGGCTACATCCGGCCGGCGCTCCAGCAACTCGGACGGCAACCCTGCCGGAATTTGAGGCGTGGAAGGGTTCCAGTTTTCCGCAGTCATAGCGGCCAGATGAAACGAGGACGGATTGCGCCCGGCCAAAATGGCAACAGCGTTCTCAAGTTGCTGGCGCTGTTGCGCGAGTGACGCGGCCTCGGCTTCGGTGGTGGCCAGTTCGGTTTCAGCGCGGGCGATATCGAGATCGTTGCCGATGCCGCCTTCGAAACGGCTGCGGACCAACCGGACCTGCTCCTTGCGCAGATCGATCGTGCCGGAGACGGTGGCGATTTCAGCGTCGAGCGCCCGCAGCCGAAAATAGTTTTGCGCGACGTCGGCCTGGAGAGTCAGCAGGACATTGCCGAAAGCCGCAAGCGACCCCTGGGCATCGGCGCGCGCGCTTTCAAATCCACGGCGCACACGGCCCCACAAATCTATCTCGTAACTTAGGTCCAGCGGGGTTTGCCAGGTATTCGCCGTCAATGGTCCGTAGGAAGGAGCTTGATTTGGCGAAAAGCGCTGGCGGCTGTAGCTTGGGTCGAAATACAAGCTGGGCAAAAGATCGCTGCGCGCCACGCGCGCCGTGGCGCGGGCCTGGTCCACGCGCGAAACCGCGGCCTTGAGATTTTGATTGGCTTGCAACGCCTGCGACTCCACTTCATCTAAAGTTGTGTCATGAAAAACGTCCCACCAATGGCCCTTGGGCACGTTGTCAAGCGGGCGGCCTTCCTTCCATTGTCCGAGTTCCACCGCTTTGTAATTCGCGGGAACTGAGTTCGTTGGAGGCTTGTAGTCCGGGCCGATGGTCAGGCTTCCGGCTTGCGATGAATTTGGCGACAGTAGCGATGCGGCCAGCAGGATTCCCGCGACTGCTCCCGCCGCGCCCAGAGTCGGTCCTTTATGTTCGGTGGCGGGGGCAACAATCGTTTTCCTGGGAGCGCGCCTCATCAAGGTGAGATAAAAGACATGCGTCAGGAAAAGACCGAACAACGTCACGCCAATCATGCCTGCAAAAACAGCCACCCCCATCGCCTGGCGCATCTCTGAGCCTGCGCCATGGGCCACCACCAGCGGGAAAACGCCCGCAATGAAGGCGATGGAGGTCATCAGGATCGGCCGGAGCCGAAGACGGCTGGCTTCGACCGCCGCCTGGAAAGCGGGAAGACCTTCCTCGTCCTGTTTGTGCCGGGCAAATTCGACAATAAGAATGGCATTTTTACAGGCCAAGCCGACGAGCACAATCAGGCCGATTTGCGTGAAAATATTGTTGTCGCTGCCCTTGAGCCAGACGCCGCTGATCGCAAAGAGCAGGCACATCGGCACGATGAGAATGATGGCCAGCGGCAAGCGCAAACTCTCATATTGAGCGGCCAGCACGAGAAACACCAGCAGGATGCAGAGCGGATAAACATAAATGGCCGAGTTGCCTGCGAGAATGCGCTGATATGTCAAGTCGGTCCATTCAAAGGACATTCCCTTGGGCAGCCCCTCAGTGGTGAGCTTGGCGATCAGCGCCTCAGCCTGGCCGGAGCTAAAACCAGGGGCGGGACCGCCGTTGATTTCCGCGGCAGGGTAGCCGTTGTAACGCAGGGCGCGGTTGGGCCCGTGCGTTTCCGTCACCTTCACCAAAGCGCCCAGCGGCACCATCTGGCCCTTTTCATTGCGCGTCTTGAGCCGCGTGATGTCCTCGGGGCGCTGGCGAAACGACGCGTCGGCCTGGGCCACGACTTCGTAAGTACGGCCGAAGCGATTGAAGTCGTTGACATAAAGCGACCCAAGATAAATCTGCATCGTCTCGAAAAGATTTTGCAAGGGCACGCCTTCCTGTTTGGCTTTGATGCGGTCTATGTCCGCATCCAATTGGGGCACGTTGACCGTGAACGTGGAAAACACGCTGGCCAGGCCCGGAGTTTGATAGCTCTTGCCGACGACGCCTTGGACGTTTTGGTAGAGCGCGTCAAAACCAAGATCGGCGCGGTCCTCCGCGTAAAGCTTGAAGCCGCCGATGGTGCCCAGACCATTTACCGGCGGGGGCGGCACGGCAAGGATAAAGGCGTCTTGAATGCTCGAAAACTTCTGATTCAGCACGGCGGCGAGGGACGGGCCGCTGAGCGCGCGCGTCGTGCGTTCCTCAAAAGGCGTCAGACAAAAGAAAACGATCCCTTCATTGGGCGACACACTTAATCCGCTGATGCTTAGCCCAGGAAAGGCCACGGCGCTCTGGATGCCCGGTTGTTTAAGCCCGATTTCCGACATGCGGCGTATGACGGCTTCGGTGCGGTCGAGGGAAGAGGCGTCGGGCAACTCGGCGAACGCCACTAAGTATTGCTTGTCCTGGCTCGGAACGAATCCAGTGGGAACTTTCTTGAAACTCCAGGCGGTCAATACCACCAGACCGCCATAAACCACCAGCGCCACCACGCTCTTGCGCAGAACCCGGCCGACGTTGGTGGAGTAGGTGTTGCCGGCCCACGCGAAAATCCGGTTGAACGGCCTGAAAAACCATCCAAGCGCTTTTTCCATGAGGCGGGCGAACCAATCTTTGGGCGCATTGTGGTCCTTGAGCAAAACGGCGCAAAGCGCCGGGGAAAGCGTCAGTGAACTGAAAGCTGAAATCACCGTCGAGATGGCAATCGTGATGGCGAATTGCTTGTAGAACTGCCCGGTGAGGCCGCTGATGAAAGCCGTCGGCACGAATACCGCACAGAGCACCAACGCCGTGGCAATGATCGGGCTGGTCACTTCGTTCATCGCCCGTTTGGACGCCTCTATCGGGGAATGACCCAACGCGATATTGCGCTCCACGTTTTCGACCACCACGATGGCGTCGTCCACCACGATGCCTATGGCCAGCACCAAGCCGAACAGGGACAAATTGTTGATGGAAAAGCCGAGGGCCAGCATCACGGCAAACGTGCCGATCAGGGATACGGGCACCGCAACAAGCGGGATGATGGAGGCGCGCCACGTTTGCAGGAAAACAATGACCACAATGACGACGAGCAGAATCGCTTCCAAAAGCGTATGCACAACCGCCTCGATGGAATGACTCACGAATACCGTCGGATCATAAACCACCGAATAGTCCACGCCGTCGGGAAAATTCTTTTTGAGTTCTTCCATCGTCCGGCGCACGTTGGCCGAAAGTTGCAGGGCGTTCGCGCCGGGCGTTTGAAAGATGGGCAGCGCGACGGCGGTCTTGTTGTCCAACAGCGCGCGCAGCGCGTAACTGTCCGCGCTCATCTCGATCCGGGCGACGTCTTTGAGCAGGGTTTTCTCGCCATTGGGGCCGGTCTTGACTATAATTTTTCCGAACTCCTCCGGGGAAACCAGGCGTCCTTTGGCGTTGATCTGCAATTCAAAATTCACCGGCTGGCTGACCGGTTGCTGGCCAATCGCGCCGGCGGCGATCTGCACATTTTGTTCGCGGATGGCGTTGACCACGTCACTGGCGGTCAGGTTGCGCGAGGCAATCTTGTCCGGGTTGAGCCAGATACGCATCGCATAATCCCCCGAGCCGAAAACCTGCACGTCGCCCGCGCCCGGGATGCGCGCCAGCACGTCTTTCACTTGGAGCGTGGCGTAATTGCGCAGGTAAACATCGTCATACCGGCCCGTGGGAGAAAATAGATGCACGACCATGGTCAGGTCGGGCGATTGCTTGGTCGTCGTCACTCCCAGCCGGCGCACTTCTTCCGGCAGCTTGGCCAGCACTTGGTCAACGCGGTTTTGCACCTGGACCTGCGCCTTGTCCGGGTCCGTGCCCAGTTTGAACGTCACGGTCAACGTCATCACGCCGTCGGGGGTCGCCTGGGAAAACATATAGAGCGAATCCTCCACGCCGTTGATGGACTGCTCCAATGGCGAGGCCACTGTCTCGGCGATGGTCTGGGGATTGGCGCCGGGATAATTGGCCCGCACCACGACCGTCGCCGGAACCACCTCGGGGTATTCGCTAATGGGCAATCGAAACATGGAGATCAACCCCACCAGGAAAATGACAGCCGAAAGCACGCCGGCGAAAATCGGGCGGCGGATGAAGAAATGGGAGAAGTTCATTTTTGGGATGGTTTCAGTATTAACGTTCGGCCATCTTGACGGCCCCAGTGGAGGCCACTTGCTCCTGCGGCGTCACCGGCATGCCGGGGCGGACGCGCTCCATTCCGTTGACGATGACTTGATCGCCCGCCAGCAGACCGGAGCGGATTATGCGCTTGCCCTCCACCGCCGGACCGAGCTTCACGGCCGTGTAGGCGACGGTGTTGGAGGCGGTCAGCGTCAATACATATTTCTGCGCCTGATCGGTCCCGATGGCCCGCTCGGACACCAACAGCACGGGATGCCGTTCGCTCAAGGGAACGCGTATGCGCGCGAACAATCCCGGCAAAATCCTTCCGTCATCGTTGGAAAACACGGCGCGCAACACAATGCTGCCGGTGTTGGGGTCCACGCGATTGTCGAAAGACTCAATATGCCCGCGGTGCGGGAAACCCGTTTCGTCGGCAAGCTCCAGTTCAATGGGGGTCTGGCCGCTGCCGTTGGTCTCAATTTTTCCCGCATGCGCAAGGGCGTTAAACTTCAGCAGCGAGTCCTCGTCGATGTCCGCGTAAACATAAACCGGATTTACGGAAACGAGAGTCGTCAAAACCGAGGTGGTGCCCGGACCGCCGCTGACGTAATTGCCCTCGGTCAGAAAGGCGCGGCTGACGCGGCCATCAATGGGCGCGCGAACCTCCGTGTAATCCAGGTCGAGCTTGGCCGAATCGCGCGCGGCTTGCGCGGCCAGCAACGCGGCTTTGGCCTCCTGAAAACGAGCGACACGCGCATCGGATTCCTCGGTGGAAATGGCTTTGTTGGCCAGGAGCGCCGAGGCGCGATCGGCCTCGCGCTTGGCGTTTTCCAATTGCACATTGGCGCGTTCAGCCTGCGCTTCAAGGTTGTTGAAAGCCGCCTGGTGCCAGCGCGGGTCAATCACAAAAAGCACGTCGCCCTTTTTCACCAACTGACCCGATTGAAAGCGCACTTCCTGGATGTAACCGGAAACACGCGGCCGAATTTCGACGGATTCCACCGGCTCGGTGCGTCCGGTAAATTCGTCCCACTCGACGAGTTCCTGTTGTTCGACGTGCGCGACCGTCACAGCAGGCGGCGGCGGCGGTTGTGGGGCGGCGGTTGCGCCGCAACCGGCCAACACAAAGGTTAACGATACGGCGGCCAGCGTCGCCAGGGCGGAGGGAACGATATTTTTCATTGTCATAATAATCTTGGGATGTAGATCCATTTCACTCGCAGATAAGACGAAAGAGCGCGGGGAATCAGGACAAATGGATTCGGTGGGCTTGTTCCTCTATTGGTGAGTGATTTAGGCCGCGAAGGCGATATGGTCTCCGCCAAGCACGGCGCGCTGATGAGCGGTCCACTCGGCGGCTTTGCGAACCTTTTCCTCGGCCAAAGCAGGCAGCACGAGAAGAGGCACGGAGGTTAATGAGGCCAAGGCGTCCGCTTCATTCACGGCTTGGTAAACGAGGCGCGGGCTTACCTCCGCGTACTCTGCGTTGAGTCTTGCCACCAAGGCCGATTTGAGTTCTTCCGCTGTGACGGCAGGAACGATGTTTCTTGAGTTTTTCATGTTCGTATTTTCACTTAAAAATTTTACTGACTGGTCAATTCTTGTATCGATAATTCTCATTCGTTTTTCTTTCTCTTGTTAAATTCAAATAGCTTCAGCCGGGACTGTTTTTGCCCCGATGTAATCCATGATGGTGGATTCCATTCCTTCCAGAACTTTTAAATCATTCTGTACCCTGGCCTCAAGCAATATTCCGAGAAGATATGTGTTCAGCCGTTGGGCCGCGGCCACAGGATCCTTTACGGTCACAGAACCTTCCCGGATGGCATCAGCGATGGTGCTCTCAACGTATTTGCGGCCAGAATTCATCAATTGCTCGCTCTTGGCGCGGATTTTCTCGTCCAACGTCGCGATTTCGCTGCCTACGCTGGCATAAGGGCAGCCGCAGACGTGGCCGTACTGCCCGGCCTTTTCCTTTTGGACCTTGTAAATGTGCTCGCAAAAATTATGAATTCGCTCCAAAGGGGGAACCAGAGGCGAGAAGATGCGATCCATCTCCGGACGCTTCTCCTTCCAATGCTCCTCGTAAGCGGCCACCACCAAGTCAGCCTTGGAGGGAAAGAAGTGATAAAAACTGCCCTTGTTGATGCCGGCGCGCTTGCAAATATCGTCCACGCTGACGGAGCCGTAGCTGCTGTCCCAAATGAGATCGAACCCCACTTGCAGCAGCTTTTCCTTTGTTTCTGACATCTTTTTCATATTCAGCACCGTTGGACTTATTGTCTCAACACCCCCACCATCGCATAACTAAACTGACCAGTCAACTTTTTTCTGCAAGAAAACCAAACTCTTTTTTTTCGAGACACCGTGACAATCAGGCCAGAGTTCAGGTAAACTTGAGCTTTAGATGAGACCCATAATCTGATGAAAACTGAACCTGGTATTTTTCGATGAATGATGATTCAAAGATCTTTGTGGCTGGCCACCGCGGAATGGTGGGCAGCGCCATTTGGCGGGAATTGCAGCGACAAGGTTTCTCCCAGTTGATTGGCCGGAGTCGGACTGAACTCGATTTATTGGACACAACGGCAGTGCATAAATTCTTGGCCGAGGAACAACCGGATTATGTTTTCGTCGCGGCGGCAAGAGTTGGCGGAATTCATGCCAACGAAACCGCCCCGGCGGAATTCATTCGCGTCAATCTTCAAATCCAAAACAATCTGATTCATGGCGCCTTTCTGGCCAAGGTGAAGAAACTCCTGTTTCTCGGCAGTTCGTGCATTTATCCCAAATTCGCGCCGCAACCGATCAAGGAGGAACATCTTCTCACCGGGCCTCTGGAAGAAACCAATCAATGGTACGCGATCGCCAAGATTGCCGGCATCAAAATGTGCCAGGCCTATCGACGTCAATATGGTTGCAATTTTATCGCCGCCATGCCGACCAATCTATACGGTCCAAATGACAATTATAATTTGCAAACGTCGCATGTCCTGCCCGCGCTCCTTCGCAAATTTCACGAATCAAAAATTTCCAATTTTGAAGAAGTGGTCTGCTGGGGAACCGGAAGTCCCCGGCGGGAATTCCTGTATGCGGATGATCTCGCCAACGCGTGTGTCTTCCTGATGCGGAATTACAACGACGAGCAATTTGTCAACGTCGGTTCCGGCTCCGAAATCACCATAAAAGAGCTGGCGGAAATCATTCGCAGGATAGTCGGCTTTAAAGGGAGAATTGTATGGGACACCTCCAAACCGGACGGCACGCCGCGTAAATTGATGGATAGCTCCCGTCTGTTTGACTTGGGCTGGAAAATGCGGACTGGCTTGGAGGAAGGCATAAGATTCACATACAAAGACTTTCAACAGAAGCATTCGATGAGTTCGAAATTGTCGGACGCTTGACTTTCACTTTACCTATCCACGTTTAATTCCAAGTTATGAAAAAAGCCTTGATCACCGGGATTACCGGCCAAGATGGCTCTTATCTTGCGGAACTGCTATTGTCAAGAGGATACGAGGTTAATGGTTTGATTCGCCGCGCCAGCACGTTCAACACCGGGCGTTTGAATTCCATTTACGCCGACCCTCACGTGGCGAAAAACCGTCTCTTGCTGCATTATGGCGATTTGGCGGATGCCAGCGCGCTGGCGCGTCTGCTCGATAAAATTCAACCCGATGAAATTTACAATCTTGCCGCGCAAAGTCATGTGCGTGTAAGTTTCGATTGCCCCGAATACACTGCGGACATCGTTGGCACCGGCACCATCCGTCTGCTGGAAGCCATCCGTGAAGCCAAATTGCAGCCGCGCTTTTATCAAGCATCCTCCAGCGAGATGTATGGGATGGTGCGCGAAGTGCCGCAACGCGAGACTACGCCCTTTTATCCCCGCAGCCCTTACGGCTGCGCCAAAGTGTTCGCCTACTGGCTGACAGTCAACTACCGTGAATCTTACGGCCTTCACGCCTGCAACGGCATTCTGTTCAATCACGAATCTCCCCGGCGCGGCGAGACCTTTGTCACTCGTAAAATCACGCGGGCCGTGGCGCATATCAAAGCGGGATTACAGGACAAACTATACCTGGGCAATCTCGATGCAAAGCGCGACTGGGGCTATGCCAAGGAATATGTGGAAGCCATGTGGTTGATGTTGCAGCAGAACCAGCCGGATGATTATGTCATTGCCACCAACGAAACCCATTCCATTCGCGAATTTCTGGATGTGGCGTTTGGTCACGCAGGTTTGGATTGGCAAAAACACGTGGAAATTGACCCGCGTTATTACCGTCCGGCGGAGGTGGATTTGTTGATTGGCGATTATAGCAAGGCAAAGGAAAAGCTCGGTTGGGAACCAAAAACAAAATTTGCCGAACTGGCCAAGCTAATGGTGGACTCCGACATTACATTGCTGAAAGACCATCAGGAAGGCCGGGTCAAAGTCAGCAATTGAGGAATGTTCGCGATGCCTAAGCCATGGCCGCCAAACGGGCCGGCTGCTCTTTCGTCAGCAACGCCTTCACCCGGGCCACGACATGGCTGGCCGTCAGCCCGTATTTCTGGCGCAGGTGATCCACCGTCGTGGCGTGCTCGATAAACTGATCCGGCCAGCCCACCCGCTCCACCGGAGTCGTGATGCGCTTTTCGCTGAGCAATTCCAGCACGCTCGCCCCGTAACCACCGGGCAGGACATGGTCTTCCAACGTCACCACCAATTCGGCGGCGTGCGCAAAAAATTCCGTTGTGCCCGCGTCCAGCGGCTTGGTGAAACGCGGATTAATCACGGCGCAATCAAAACCTTCCACAGTCAACTGCACAGCGGCCTCTTCCGCCACATGGTGCATGTTGCCCAATCCGAACAGCGCCACCTTGCGGCCCGCCTGTCCGGAAAAATTGCGCGTCACCTCGGCCTTGCCGATCTCCAGCAGCGCAGGTTGCTCCTTGACGGCGACGCCCTCTCCCGCTCCGCGCGGATAGCGAATAAAAACCGGATGGTTTTGCAGCGTGGCCGTAAACATCATGTCCGCCAGTTCGTCCTCGTTGCGCGGAGCCATGGCGATGATCTTGGGCACGCAACGCAAATACGCGATGTCAAATAAACCATGATGAGTCGGCCCGTCGTTGGCGGAAAGGCCGGCGCGGTCCATGCAAAAGATCACCGGCAAATCCTGCAGCGCGACGTCATGCACAATGCAGTCGTAGGCTCGCTGCAAAAAAGTCGAGTAGATCGCCACCACGGGATGAAATCCCATCGTCGCCATCCCGGCGGCGAAAATAACCGCGTGCTCTTCGGCGATGCCAACGTCGTAGTAACGCCGCGGCATGGCCTTTTCCAGCGCCTTCAACCCGGTTCCGCTGGGCATGGCGGCGGTGATGCCGACAATCGAATTGTCCTTTTGGCACAATTTAACCATGGTCGCGCCGAAGACATCCTGATAGTTGGGCGGCGTCCCCGGTTTGGCGGCCGGCGTGTTGCCCGTCAGCGGATCGTACGGCCCGAGGCCGTGGAATTTCTCCGGGTGGTTCAAGGCCGCCTCGTAACCTTTTCCTTTTGTGGTCAGCACGTGCAACACGACCGGGACATCGCTGGCCTTGGCGTATTCCAGCGAAGTAATCAACAGCGGCAAATCATGGCCATCAATAGGCCCCAAATAACGCAGTCCCATCTCCTCGAAAATGAGGCTGCTGCCATGCCCGCCGCGCCCGTCGGCTTCCAATCGTTCCTCGTTTTGTTTCATGACGACTTCGGCGAAGGCGCTCTTGAGGGCCTCCTGCGCCTTATGGCCCAGGTTGACGGCCACCGCTCCTTTGGGCATGCGTTTGACCAGCCGTTCCACCTCGCGTTGCAGTTGATTGTAACGCGGGTTAGTGATGAGCTTGTTGAGATAGCTGGAAATGGCGCCCACGTTTTTGGCGATGCTCCATTCGTTGTCGTTGAGGATCCCGATAAAGCGCCGGGTGGTGTGGGAGATATTGTTTAGGCCCTCGAAGGAAATACCGTTGGTCAAGGCCGCGTCGCCAAAGATGCAGACCACATTCTCATCCGAGCCGCGCTGGTCGCGCGCCGCGCACATGCCCAGCGCCGCCGAGAGGGCCGTGCCGGCATGGCCCGCGCCATAGCAATCGTGCTCGCTTTCCGTCCGCAGCGAAAAGCCGTTCAAGCCATCGGTCGTCCGGATGGTGTCGAACCTGCTTTTCCGTCCTGTCAGCAATTTATGCACGTAGCTTTGATGGCTCACGTCCCAGACAAATTTGTCGCTCGGCGTGGAAAAGACGCGGTGCAGGGCGATGGTCAACTCGACCACCCCCAAATTAGGGCCCAGGTGGCCGCCATTCCTGGCCAGTTTCGTGATGAGTTCGTGCCGGACTTCCTGGGCCAACTGGCCCAATTGGTCGAGCGTTAGTTTTTTAACGTGTGACGGGTGATCTACCATGTCGAGATAACGATTCATTCCAATTCCTCCGGAGGTGTCAGCGGTTTGATGGACAAGCCGCCTTTTGCATTTTTCTCCAACTGCTGGATTTTCAATTCCGCCTCGGTCAATTTGCTTTGGCACAGAGCGGTCAAGCGGGCGCCCTCCTCGTAACGCGCCAGCAACGTCTCCAAAGGCAAATCCTGCCCTTCCATCGACTCGACAATCGTCTCGAGCCGTTGGAGAGCTTCCTCGAAAGGCAGCAACTGTACATCAACCGCGGTTTTGTCCGCGCCCTTTGCATTAGACATCCGCGCAACGTAGTGGAACCCGCCCGCGCCGTCCAGCATGGATTTTTGGGGCAGTTTCATCCCCCAAGTCTTTAGGCGTTAGCGAAATCCATTCTTCCATGCTTTCACGCTTTGATTTTCGCTTCTCACAAAAAAATATTTCGCCATTGGTGGGATTAGGTGGGATCAAGGCCGGATTGAAGCCGGATGGGCGGATCGCCGGCCCGAAGATCTTGGGAGCATGCGCATAAAATATATTTTTTCATTTTGGTTTGACCAGCTTTGACCAGGTTTGACCAGCCTTGACCATCCTTAACCAGCTTTGACTCGGTCAAGGCCGAGTCAACCCACGTCAAGGTGTGTGGCGCAGGTTTCCAAACCTGCCGTCTTGCCGGCTTCCAAGTCGGCTTCTTGTTCGTCGCAGAGATGAATTTTCTGGTC
>Ga0302325_10006908_pt1 | contig 25355 bp, 19 predicted proteins | sample Palsa_T0_2_FD_201948 | JGI IMG/M metagenome (GOLD analysis project Ga0302325, IMG submission 201948) | Peat permafrost microbial communities from Stordalen Mire near Abisko, Sweden - Palsa_T0_2 | ecosystem: Environmental > Terrestrial > Soil > Palsa > Peat permafrost | place: Sweden: Abisko... | reverse complement strand
CGAGCCGAGGCCAGTGACTCCTCCGCAGCCGGCGCCCTTGCCGCCACCGTCCGACGAGCCGCGCCTGCGCAACTAAACGTGTAGCGCGGACACCGGCGGCCTTTGAATTTGTTCCCGGATGCTTCGTGGATAATAACTCCGCGCGAAAACGGCTGGGAGTTTTCCGCATAAGGGCATCGCTTTCGGGGAAACTCTATCTCGTATCAGGGCAGGGCTTTCGGGCAAAACTGTTTCGTATGAGGGCATCGCTTTACAGCTTGAGGAAAAAGTCTAAAGCGCGATCCCCAGCCCCCAAAGGCCGACGGATTTAAAGGAATTGTGGTATCGAAAGCGATACCCTGATACGAAGCCTCGTTGGTTGTGCAGGCTGTTGAGTAGCAGTTATTGGAATACGAAATTCCTTGAGGGGCTGGCCGGCGAAAAAAACGTGGTCATCTTTCAAAAGCGCGTCCCCGACCTCACCGCAATCGCGTTGGATCGCTTCGTGGCCCGCGCCCGCAAGGCCTCGCGATTGAAGGGGACCGTCAATATTCTGCTCACCTCGAGCGCCAAGATGAAATCCCTGAATCGCCGTTTTCGCGGAAAAGACAAGCCCACCGACGTGCTCGCGTTTCCCGCCGGGAGCAATCTTATAAAAGACGGCCGAAAACCTCTCGCCGGCGAAATCGCCATCTCGACGGAGATCGCATCGCATAATGCGCGCAACCTGGGACACTCACCCGCCGAAGAAATTAAAATCCTGGTGTTGCACGGCCTTCTCCACCTGCGCGGCTACGATCACGAGTGCGACAATGGAGAGATGGCAAAGCGCGAACAAGACTTGCGAGCAAAACTCCACCTGCCGCTAGGCCTGATTGAGAGGACCAGGTCCACGTAGGGACCGCTGAGGTGGCTGTTCCCACGTGGATTTGGTTCTTTAGCGAAAGGAGGAAGCAACAACCATGATCGCTGTCGGCATAGCACTCGCGCTCCTGTTCGCCCTGCTGACGCTCGTCTCCTACGTCGACCGCCTCTACCAGGAGATCGGCAAATTCCTCTCCCGCGATTTTCAGGACAACATCGACTCCTTCGAGCAGATCGTCGAGCCGCGGCTCGGAGTGACGCGCGCGCGCGCCTCGCTTTCCATGGCAATCCTGACGCAGCTGGTCACCGCGGCCATTTCCATGATTGTCGGCTTCACCGTCTTCCGCGACCGTGCCTGGAGCATCTCCGAAGTCCTCAAAGCCACGCTCAGCCTGGTTCTGATCATCATCGTCTTCAACCGACTGCTGCCCTTCGTCTTCTTCTCGCGGACGCGCGGTCGCTGGCTCGCCAGTTGGACGCTGCTTCTGCGCCTCCTGATCTATCTCGTTTTGCCGGTGACGCTCGTCCTCGGATTCTGCAAGTCTGTCACCGCGCTCACCCGCGAGCACGCCGATGCCGAACCCGAAACTCCCTCCGAAGCCGTCGACGCCCTGATCGAAGCAGGGCAGGAAGAAGGCATCATCCAGGAAGGCGACCGCGAACTGATCCAGTCAGTCGTCGAGTTCAGCGGAAAAACGGTTCGCGAAGCGATGAAGCCGCGGCCCGAGATCGTCGCCGTTCCCACCGACTATACAGTCGAGAAAGTGGTCGAGTTACTCAAGGCTCGTCCTATCTCGCGCATCCCCGTCTTCGAAGGCTCGATCCACAACATCAAAGGCATTCTCCATACCCAGGATGTGTTGCAGGTCCCTGACTCCGAGGCGCACATGCGGACCGTCGCAACTTTAATGCGCAAAGACGTTTACTTCGTACCCGAAAGCAAGTTAGTAAGTGACCTCTTGCGCGAGATGCAGCGCAGTAACATCCGCATGGCAATCGTCGTAGACGAATATGGGGGCGTAGCCGGCCTCGTAACCATAGAAGACTTGGTTGAAGAAATCGTCGGCGAAATCGGCGACGAGCACGAAAAAACGCAGGTTGTGCAGGAAAACGATCACTCCTACATCGTCACCGGCAACATGGATGTCGATCGCCTCGACGAACTCTTCGGCATGCGTCCCGAAGGCCACGAATCTTCCACCATCGCAGGCCTGGTCAGCGAAATCGCCGGACGTATTCCGAAAAAAGGCGAGGTCATCGAAGACGAACGGCTGCGATTCGAAGTCCTAGACTCCACCGATCGCCGTGTAGAGCGCGTCCGCATCACCACTGCCGAGCCGAAGCAATTGAAGCTGATCTAGCCTGTCTTCTATCCTGGGCTGTCTGTGATGATCTCTGGCTATCTATGTAAAGAGCGCCCGGGAGTGTCGGACATGTAGGGGGCCTTCGACTACGTAGCGGCATCGCTCGCGACGCGGCTACTCCGCTCAGGATGACAATGACGGGCGGCTGTGGCAAAAGCGCTCACTTACCCGCGCTCACGAAAGGGGCGACTGATTTGAAGGTTTGTTGTATCGCGAGTCCCGGAGGGATCACCCAATTCTGTTCTTCTCTTTCTCTTTGGGCCTTGCAAAAGCATTCCCAAGCAGTACAATTCGGGCGAATCCTACTCACAGCGCGAAATATCTGGGGAACGACCATGAATATATCTCGCCTGCTATTTGCCATCGGTTTAATCAGCGTCGCCCTTCTGACCGTCGCCTGCAGCTCCTCCGAGAATAAGACCGCGTCGGAAACTCCGGTCGCCGCTCAACCTGCGAAGAAAGAACCCGCGCTTTACACCGGCCAGCAGGCCTTCAATCAAATGACGGGACTCGCCTTGAAGTGGTCTCCCGATGCCCAGCCCGCTCGGCTGGAATCCGTTCTGAGTTCAGAAACCAACGGACAGGACGGGAAATCAGCAGTCTGGCGCGGATACTTCGTCTCGCCCAGCCGCCGCGCCACCAAGACCATCGTCTGCTCCGGAAGCCGTCTGCCCGATGCGCCTCCCTACGGAGTTTCTACCGAAGGAGCCGACGGCGCCTATAACGCGGACTCCGCCAATCTCGCCTTCTTAGGCTTGCTGCTGAAAACCGATACAGATCAGGCCTACACCGTCGCGCAGCAACACGGAGGCAACGCCATCGTAAAGAAAGACCCGCAGCAGCCCATCACCTATGTCTTGCTCAAGGATCGCAAGCTGAACGTCCCCGTCTGGTATGTCGTCTACGGCAGTGAAAAAGATAGGAAAGGCATCGGCCTGATCAACGCGACCACCGGGGCTTTCGTTAGCGCGGGCAAGTGAGCGCCCTTTACCACAGTTGCCACCTGATAACCCTAGAGGCTGGGAGCGTCGGTCATGTAGGGGGCCTTCGACTACTCCGCTCGGGATGACAAAGGTTCATGGGTGCGATTCAAGTACCCATGATCGACAGGTTCCGCCCTGAGTCACGAGACTCCGGGACAAAATTGGAACGTCCAAGCCAGCTAGAGCAGGGACGCTTTGCGTGCGATGAGATCGAATCCCTTCGCTTTGGCATCGTTTTGCAGTTGTTCCAAGTGAGCTCGGGACGCTTCAGATTTCCCAGATTTTCGTTCTGTTTCTTCGAGTATCAACCGAAGTTCGAGTTGGGAACCGACATAGCCAGACTTCGTTGCCTTGGCCAATGCTTCCTTGAGGATCGTTCTGGCAGCGCCAACTTTCTCGAAAGCGGAGTCGACGCGCGCACGGGTAGCGGCGAATGCCAATTGCACGCTCAAATTCTGGCTTCTTGCAGCCATCGGCGCAGCTTTGTCCGCTTCCTTCATTGCATCGTCGTTCCTGCCGCCGCCAAGGAGAGCGCCCACAAGCGCAGCCGTGGCGATAATCTGGTCGTCGCTCTTATGCGCGCGCTGAAACTCGTCGCGTGCCTCAAGGGCGGGTCTCTCCGCAGCGCCCGGATGGCCTTCTTCAATGGCCAATTCTGCAATCTCCACCCGAGTGACGGCGATATTATCATTCTCCCCCAACTCGTTGCGGAGGGATAGAGCCTCATCGTAGTCCTTGTGCGCGCGCTCGAAATCGGCCGCTGTCAGATCCAGGCTGCCGAGACTCGCGAGGGCATAAGCGGTCATGCTCTTATCACCGGCGGCGCGAGCAAGCGCGAGTGCCTGTTCGTAATTCTTGCGGGCGCCGGGGAGATCGCCCAGATGCTGCAATGCATCGCCTAGGTCGATGCGCTTGTCACTGGAGGGGTTGGTTTGGCCGCCGGCCAGATCGAGGGCCATGGCCTGCTCCAGCGCTTGCCGGGCCGCAGCGGAATCGCCCTGCTTATCCAAAACGATACCAATGCCTGTGAGGGAGGTTGCGATAACATTCTGGTCGTTGATTTCACGGCTAAGCGTGAGCGCCTGATCATAAGTCTTCTTAGCTCCCGTCAAGTCCCCTTCGTCCTTCATAATGCCTGCGATGTTGGTCAACGCCATGGCATAGTTGTTCTTGTCGCTCACCTCGCGAAAGATGGAGAGGGCGTTGTCGTACATTTTCCTGGCCTGCTCCGCTTCTCCCTGCTGATTGAGGACAAAAGCCATGTTATTAAGAGCGGAGGATTCCGCCTTACGGTTTCCGACCTCGCGCGCAATACCAAGTTCATCTTTGAATTTGGCCAGCGCACCGGGATAATCGCCGCGATCGAAAAACACTTGCCCGGTCACCTCGAGCGTGCTGGCCAAACCATAGCGGTCGCCGACCGCGTCGTAGGTGCGGCCAGCCTCCTCGACAGCGGCCATCGCCCCTTTGGTGTCGCCCAGGTTATAGCGTGTGGATCCTTGTTCGTAGAGTGCACGGGCCAGAAGCAGTTTTGCGCCCTGTGTTCGTGCTTTTTGCGCTGCCTGAGCGGCGAAGGCCTGGCCCTGCTTAAAGTCTCCGAGCGACTGCCATGTCTGGGATGCGGTCAATTCGATCCGTGGGTCATCGCCCGCCGGCGGCGCAAGTCGGCGCAGTGATTCGACGGTCGCCAAGGCTTCTTTTCCTTTTCCTGCCCGTGTTTGCGCTCGAGCGAGCAGCAGTCCGTATTCGAGGTTGTCAGGGAAAAAGCCAAAAAGAGTCCGGTAGCTCTCGGCAGCGTTGTCCCACTCCTTGGAAGTTTCGCGGTATCGGGCCTCTGTCAGCAAACGGTCTTCGCGGGAGAGCGATGCCGAAAGATCGTACGCGGCTTTCGCCGACAGACGGGCTTTCTCGTCATATCCGAGAAGAGTCCAAGCAGCGGCCAAGGCAGAGTGAGGCAAGGCGTGAGTCGGGTCTGCCGCGACGGCTTTTTGCAGAAGGTCGCGGGCTGCGATGGCGTCGCTGACACGCAGCTTCGCCAGGCCTTCGGCATAGAGTTTTGAGGCTTCGGTACTAGATGGCAACGCCGCGCGAACGCCGGCTTGATCCTGCGGGTTCACCTGCCCGGCACCGCACTTTTCTCGCAACTGAGCTCCGGCACGGCTAACCAAATCAAACAGATTGTCTTCTTGACCAATCTCCTTGACCGAGATGAGCGTTTCACCTGCAACCACATCTTGAAGGTGAAGATCGACGCGTAGTTTGCCGCCGGGTAGGTCAACATAGGAGCCGAGTACCACCAGATCCGCCCCCGTCGTCTTTCCCACTTGAGACAGGTTCTGCGCCGATAGGCTATCGGAGTCCGGCAGCGAGAGATCCATCTTCATCTGTGCAACTTCATCGCCCGTGATGGTGCGCAATTGCTCGCCAGCCGCAAGTTCCGTGGTCAACATCTCCGGGAGAGCGGTCGAGAGCCACGCCGCTTCCGGGCGAGACGTGGAGTTCTTGAGGTTCAGAACCGCCACTGTGCGGCGCCGATTCAGCGGTTTAGTCGCAACTTCTGGTGGTGGTTGACCGCGAAAATGCAAATAGGAAAAGGCTCCAACCAGCAGCAGCAAGATCAGGCCGGCATGAACCACGACCGGCTTCAACTTGCTCGTCGTCGTCGCGGTCCTGGGGGGGATGGCAATCGGAGCCGTAACTGGGGCTGGAATCGCGGGGGAAGAGACGTGCGAAATCGGCATGGTCAGGCGGTCGAGGTCGACGCGCAATTCCCGCGCCGACTGATAGCGCCGTTCCGGATCTTTATCCATGCACTTGAGAATTGCCATCTCCAGGCCAGGCGAGATTTTGGGATTCAAAACGCTAGGCGTCTCCGGCGGTTTGTTGAGAATGGCATCGATCAAAAGAGGCGACTGCGAGAACGGAAAAGGACGCTGTCCCGTCGCCAGTTCGTACAGCACAGCACCGGCCGACCAGATGTCGGATCGCTGATCGATGAGCTCACCACGCAATTGCTCCGGAGACATATAGGGAAGCGTGCCGGCGACTTTCTTGGTGTCGGAAATGCTCGCCGTGATCCCCATGTCGCTGTCTTGCCGGATAAACTGCGCCAGGCCGAAATCGAGAATCTTGAGCCGATTGTCCTGAGTCAAACGCATGTTCGCCGGCTTCAGATCGCGGTGAATGACTCCATGTTCATGCGCGCTCGCCAAACCGTCCGCCAGTTGAAATCCGAGGCGCAGAACTTCTTTTTGTGGCAGTGGACCAAACCCCAGTTTGGCATCGACGGGGACGCCCCCGATATATTCCATGACCAGAAAGTCCAGATCGTTCTGGCTGCTGAATTCGAAAACGGTGCCGATGTTCGGATGATTCAACTTGGCGAGAGCCAGTGCCTCGCGGCGGAAGTTCTTGCGGGCGGCTTCGTCAGCAAGCATGCCGGGCGGAAGCACTTTGATGGCTACGTCACGTTCCAGTTGCTGGTCGGAAGCGCGGAAAACCAAGCCCATTCCGCCCGCGCCGATTTGTTCGAGCACGAGGTAATGGCCGAGAACCTGCCCGACAATTGGAGTGCCTTGCGCCATTAGGCCGGAATCTTAATCTGTGGGGAGGTTGTGGTCAACGTAAGCGTTTATGCGCGGGGCTGAACCAGAAGACTATTGGCTGCACTGTCGCGAACGCCCGACTGTTCTCGGCCTGGGAGAGGGGACGAGCATACTTTGTGAGATCCAGAATCCGGGTTGCAAATTTTTGCATATTGACATCGACGCGTCCTGGTCACATAATCCGCTGCACCTGTCTTGACCGAAGTTTCTTGAGCATCAAGTCTTCCTCGAGTTGTCGCATAACGCCAAGGGCTCGTTTGCAAGCACGTGAGAAAATCCTGCGCGCTATTGTGCCGCGTGTGACTGCACAGCCAGGAAGCGCACCATCGGTATCGCCGGTTTGAACCGTTTTCTTGCGGAGGTTTCTCATGTCTCTTAGCCAACTTTCTCTGAAGTCGTTATTGCTCCTGGTGGCTGGAGTACTCACTGCTCCGCCCCTTTTCGCCCAGCAATATGTTCCGGTGAACTTCCCCGGTGCGACCTACACCTCGGTGAACGGAATGGACCGTAATAATGCTCAGGTTTTGGTGGGCGATTATGTGGACGCGTCCGGCGCTACTCAGGGCTTCATTTTCACTGGGGGCAGTTTTCTCACCCTAAACTATCCCGGCGCTACCGCAACCGTCCCCCAGGATGTGAATGACCTGGGTCAAGTGGTGGGCCAATACTACGACGGGAATAACATTTCTCACGGATTTCTGTTAAGTAACGGTACATTCTTCACCAAGGACTTCCCCAATGTCGTCTCTTCCTATGCCGACGGAATCAACAACGCGGGCCAGATTGTCGGCGGATACACCGACAGCAATGGGATCCACCACGGCTTCCTTTACAGCGGCGGCGAGTTCTCCACGTTGGATGTGCCCGGAGCGACAGGCACATCGTTAGCGGGGATTAACAATCAGGATACTATCGCCGGAACATTTACTGATGTCGTGGGGACCCATGCATTCCTGCTGACCAGCAGCGGTATCACAACAATTAATGCACCCAATTCCTCTGACACTTTCGCCCAGGATCTGAATGACGCAAACGAGATTGTGGGCGGTTATTATCAAACCGGTCAAACCAACGAGCAAGCTTTTACCTACAGCGCGGGCACTTTTACGAATGTAGTTTACCCGGGCGCGCTCACCACCGATCTCACGTCTTTGAGTAACACGGGCGTCCTCACGGGCGATTACACGAGCGACGGAAGTAGCGGCGGGTTTGTTCAGACCAATGGGCCGTTCGCCTACATCGCCGGAGCGGGCGGTGTGACAGTTCTGGATACGGCAACCAATCTCATTGTCACCACGATACCGGTATCCCCAAGTCCATACGAGTTAGCGGTGACGCCCGATCAACGTCATGTCTACGTAGCTGATCTTGCGGGCAACAGCGTCTCAGTGATTGCCACGGCGACGAATACAGTGGTGGCTACGATCCCGGTTGGATCGTCTCCCAATGGAGTCGCGGTGACACCAAATGGAAATTTCGTGTACGTGGCCAACTATGCAAGCAGTGGTACGCTGTCCGTCATCAGCACTGCCACCAACACCGTCGTGCAAACGATTACAGTGGGTCCGTTCCCCTTTTTGCCCAAAGTGACGCCAGATGGCAGTCTGGTTTATGTTTCGAATCAGAACAACACAATTTCCGTCATCGACACGTCAACCAATAGGGTTACTGGGACAGTTTCGATCCCTGCCCCGACCGGGTTGGCTTTCACTCCGAATGGAGCTTTTGCTTACGTGGGTGAGTACTTTAGTCCTGGAAGTATGGCGGTACTTGGTATCCCCGGAAACACATTGGTCACTACGATTCCGCTTGGTGCAAATACCACAGATCCAATCAAGGTCGCCGTTAATCCCGGGGGCACCCTGGCTTACGTCGCAAATCTCGGCTCGAGCAACGTTTCGGTCATCGATACCGCTAGCAATACTGTTATCGCGACCGTGCCGGTCGGAAACGAACCGTACGGAATAGCTGTTGCTACCGACGGGAGTCTAGTGTACGTGGGCAACCTCCTTGATAGCACGATATCGGTTATAAACACCTCAACTAATACGGTTGTCGCTACAGTTCCGGTGCCGGCCGGTGTCACCGGAATCGCCATGGCGTCCACGCCGCCCGTCACCCAGACCGTCACGCAGCCGCTGAATCCTACGCAGCCAAACCAGTTCAACTTCGGTCCGCACAACCTGACCGTGCAATATCCGCCCGGGACCAGCTTCTCGAACGTAAATATGACTGTCGCAGCAGCCCAGACCACGCCGGCGACCTATCAGCAAAGCGTCGCCGGAACGCAGTTCGCCAACTCAACCTGCATCGTCTACTCGGGCACGGGCGGCAATTGCGTGGACTACCAGGTCACCTGCTCCAATGCGACCACTAACAACCCGATCACCTGTCCCGCGGAGCCTACGCCGAATATCTCTGTTAAGACCAGCTACGACACGCTGCAAACGATTATCAATCCCGGGTTCCTGACGGCGCCGATCGGGACCAACGAGTGGCAAAACATTTTTTCACAGTTCTACTTGCAGCGCATTGACCCGAGCACGAAGGGATTCACCAAGGGCTTCTCGCAGTTCTATGCGGTCGCGCTAGGTGCTAGCAATAACGAGGCGGGAAACTTCACGTTCCTGGCACCCCTACTTTCGACCGACCCTCGGGTGTTCGGCGCGGGCGTTGAGGTTCCTGTCGAATTCCAGCTAACGCCGATAACAAAACAATCCCAACCGATTACGAATGCCGTCGCTAACCTCACGGTGGTGATGGTGAGCAACGCGAGCGGCTCCCCGGAATCGAAAGTCGTGCTGTCTCTGAAGAATGCTTTCGAATACCAGGGCGCTGGCGACTATCTCTACCAGATGAATACGGCCGGTTTCGCGGACGGAACCTACATCTTGACCGCGTACGGGGATGCGTTTGCGGCACAACAGGTTCAGTTCTCCATCAAGACCAGGTCCGCCGTGAAGTGCGGCGTCGCGCCGTCGCCGTCGGGGGGCTTCTATAAAGGCCAGCCCATTACCTTCACTGCGACGGTGACGCCAGTTCCGCCGGCAACCGCAACTCCGACCGGTACTGTCACCTTCCAGGACAATGCATATTCCCAGATAGTGCTGGGGACGGTTTCCCTGGTTGGAGGCGAAGCATCGATCAGCCCTGTGCTTCAGGCGCCGCCTGATCGTCAGTTCGTTAACGCAACCTATTCCGGAGACAACAATTATAAGGGCTGCGAGTCTCCGTATACGACGGTAAATTACTTGCAGTAATGCTTGCGTGGTTATCCCGGGGTTGTCCGAATCCCTCCCAAATTGTGCCGTCATTGGCGCGCCCCGACTGCAGCAAGGGCGCGGCCAAACTGTGTGCTAAACTGGTCGTCTTACTGCTCCGAATCTATGCCGCGCAAGGCCCTTATTACTGGGATTACAGGTCAGGACGGTTCGTATCTGGCGGAGTTCCTGCTAGCAAAGAACTATCGCGTTTGCGGACTTGTGCGACGAAGCAGCACGATAAACTTTGAGCGAATCGCCCACCTTCAGGACGACGTCGAACTGATTCCTGGGGATCTCCTCGATGAAAGCTCGCTAATCACCGCTATCAACAAGGCTGAGCCCGACGAGATTTACAACCTTGCCGCTCAATCGTTTGTTCCAACATCCTGGACCCAGCCCGTGCTCACCGGCGAGTTCACCGCATTAGGGGTTACTCGCGTCATAGAAGCAATCCGGGTCGTGAATCCGGAGATTCGCTTCTATCAGGCGTCCTCCAGCGAGATGTTCGGCATGGTGGAAGAATCGCCCCAAAGCGAAACCACCCGATTCTATCCGCGAAGTCCCTACGGAGTCGCCAAACTCTACGGCCACTGGATTACCGTCAATGCCCGGGAGAGCTATGGCTTGTACGCCTGTTCCGGGATTTTGTTCAATCACGAGTCTCCCCGCCGCGGAGTCGAGTTTGTCACGCGGAAGGTGACTTACAACGTCGCCCGGATAAAACTCGGCCTCCAACGGAAGCTGAAGATGGGCAACCTGGAGGCTGAGCGCGACTGGGGCTTTGCTGGAGACTATGTCGGCGCGATGTGGCTGATGCTTCAACAGGAAAGGCCCGAAGATTATGTAATCGCAACGGGACGGACTCACTCTGTGAAGCAACTTCTGGAAATCGCTTTCGAGCGGGTCGGGTTGGACTATCGAGACTACGTGGAGACGGATGCGGAACTCGTGCGACCGGCTGAGGTATGCCACTTGCGCGGCAACTACGCGAAGGCCCAGAGAATGCTGGGCTGGCAACCGCGGGTTGACTTTGCGGAACTGATCGGAATGATGATCGACAGCGATCTCGAACTCTTGTCGAAGAACACGACAAAGGCCGCAATCGTATAGGAGTTCGCTAGTCCAGGGATTTTCGGCTGGTTGCCATCAGAATCGAGTGAGGCGCGTTCTCATCACCGGTGGTACTGGATTTGTGGGACCCCATCTTATCCAGTTTCTGAAGTCCGATTCTTCCACGATAGCGGTAATCGCCGCCGGCGATCGCCGGTCTCGGCAAGAGACGGGAGTGGATTACTACGAACTTGACATCCGCAGGGCTGACGAGGTTCGCTCTGTCGTTCGTAAGATCAGCCCCACTCACATCTACCATCTTGCGGGTATTTCTGCCGTTGGTGTTTCCTGGAGCAACCCCCGGCTTACATTCGAAGTGAACGTATTGGGCGCATCCAATCTCTTTGAAGCAGCCATGAGTCTACCTTTGCTTCCCAGGATTCTGAATGTCAGCACGGCTCAGGTATACGCCAGCTCTGACAAGATTCTGACGGAAAGCAGCCCGGTAAATCCGGAGAATCCATACGCTGCCAGCAAGGCGATGGCGGAATTGTTGCGCGTTCAGTACCGGAAATGCAGCGGCGGCGGCATCATCACTGTGCGACCGTTCAACCACACCGGGCCGGGGCAAACGCCGAACTTTGTGCTGCCGTCGATCGCAAAGCAGTTCGCCGAAATGGAAGCCGGTATACGCCCGCGAAGACTCACCGCGGGAAACGTCGAGGTAAAGCGCGATTTTACTGATGTTCGTGATGTTGTACCGGCTTACTTTGCATTGCTCGACAGAGGCCGAGCTGACGAAGTCTACAATGTGTGTTCCGGTTCCGCAGTTCGCCTGGCGGATGTCATACGGAATTTCGAGGAGCTTTCCGGCATAGCCATTCAAATCGAAACCGATCCTGGGCGGTTGCGATCCAATGAGGTTCCGCAGATTATAGGGGATTCAACCAAGCTTCGGACGGAAACAGGATGGAATCCGCAGATCTCGTGGGAAAAGACACTTCAGGATCTACTGGATTACTGGCGGGAGAAGGTCACGAACAAAGGAGGATCGGGCTGATCGATTGATATGGCTTTCCGGTCGTTGATGGCTTAGGTCATACTAAGCGGCCTTTTGTCGAGATTGTAGCCATGGAATCAACCATAGGCTTCAGGCCTACTGGCGCTGGCGGCGCGGCTGAGTCTTTTTTCGTTTCGGGTTCCGTCCGCACCTTACACGTCACTAAGCTATTTGACGTCTGCAACTGCCCGAAGTAAGTGTCGAGCTTGTCCTGACGAGTCAGGCTCGGCCCCACCCGTAATCTCCGTTGGTACCATTTTCAATATCTCCCGCCCTATCGGTAACGAAGCCGTAGCGGCGGGAGATGGGACATTGAGCACATGTAAGAACCGTTCTCGCGCTACAAACCGGAAATCATCCACCAACGTTCCATCAGTCCCAACCGCTTGCGCCCGCACTCCCGAACCGCCCGGCGTGAGATCTTCAATACCTACTGCAGGCACTAACCGTTGGCACGACCGCACAAACTCGCGCTTCCGCAGCGACCGACGAAACTCCCACAGCCCATTTCTCCAATGTTTCCGCGCCATCGCCCGAAACCCTGGATCCGTGAACAACTCCATCGTTTCGCCGAGATCGAAATCCTGCCACCGATATCCCTCGCGCCGGAATGCCAGTACCGCATTCGGTCCCGCGTCCACATGACCCTGAATCCGCCGCGTGAAGTGTACACCCAAGAATGGAAATCGAGGGTCCGGCACCGGATAAATCAAGCCTCGCACGAGATTCTGCCGCGCTGCCGCGAGATTGTAATACTCGCCGCGAAACGGAACCACCATCATTCCCGGATCGTCTCCAGCCATCCGCGCCACGCGATCGCTGTACAGCCCTGCGCAATTCACCACATAGCGCGCACAAAAATCTCCTCGCCGCGTCTTGACTACTGCGTCATCTCGCGAACGCGACAATCCCATCACCTCTGCGCCCGTCCGAATGTCCGCTCCGCGTCCCGTAGCGATCTCCGCATATTTGGCGGTAACAGCAGCATAATCCGTGATTCCGGTTGACGGCACAAGCAATGCCCGTACTCCGCCCGCATGCGGTTCGATTTCAAGCATCGCTTCTCGCGATAGTAGCCGCAAACCTTTGAGCCCATTAGCCTCGCCGCGCGCAAGCAACTCATCGAGCTTGGCCAATTCCTCCGAGTTAACAGCCACGATCAGTTTCCCGCAAATCTCATGTGGAATCCCATTTCGCGAGCAGAAGCTGACCATCTCACGAGCTCCGGATAGGCAAAGCCGGGCCTTCAGCGATCCTACCTTGTAACAAATCCCGCTGTGGATGACGCCGCTATTACGGCCCGTCTGGTGCCGGGCAACCTCCGACTCTTTCTCGAGGACCACAACTCGCAGGCGAGGAAACATTTCAGTCGCCTGCATGGCAAACGAAAGCCCAACAATCCCGCCGCCAATTACCGCAATGTCATAGGTCATAAGCTACTGTGTTTTCTAGAGAAGGGACGTTCCTCTTTAGTTGTTGGCCCCAGAGGTGATGCAGACCACTAAATGACCCTCAACGGCCACCCGGACCCCGGTTTTGCCGGCTACTGCACAAGAAGGGCAAAAGTGGCGGACTGCGTCGGACAGCCGGGGCTGGCCGACACCGTTGAAAGTGCCGGTCGGCGTACCTGTTACAACGCTGAAATTCACGCTTCTTGACGAGACTACACCCGGAGCGGGATTAGTAACAACTCCCGGAAAGGCGCCAGGGGCAGCCAGATCGCTGCTAGATAATGGAACCGAAAACTGGCTCGCGCCGACGAAACCCGAAACAGAGCCGCGCCATTGTGGACATCACATTCGCTGCGGACATAAATGCGGAACATTTACGAAGATGGGACGGGAAGAGTTGCCCCAGGAGGTCATCCATTTCAACTTCAAGACGTCGCCTCAGCCGCATCGTGTTCAGCATCCCGACCGATTGCAATTGCGATGCATCTCCATTCGCTCTATGGGCCCCTTTTCATCTATTCGAGCGCGGTCTCGTGTCGCATTGCTTTTAGATTCTTACTCGTGATCTTACTCCCGCTGCGCTGTCTTGCTAAACCGGATTCGGGACGGTCGCACGATACGCGAAGTCCGGCCCGCTTGCCGCGGGTAAGTTACTTTTTGTCCAAGTTTATTACCGCCTCGGCTGCCGTCGAGCCCATAACCTGATAGCCGAACCGGTTCGGGTGCAGGTAGTCGCCCGCGCAACCTTCACTGTTTGGCACGAACGCCGCCTGTAGGCTGCCGGTGGTCGGATCTTTAGTGGCAGTCGAGAAATCGGCCGTGCCGTCGTAGATGCCGCTGGTGAGGATAAAGTTGTTCAACTGCTCGCGGTAGGTGTCGGTCTGCGCGCTGCCGTAAGCGGCGGCGATCGCAGGACTAATTGCGACAAGGGGGCTGTTGGCCGGCACCATTCCGCCGGGTGGGTAGCTCGATGTAACAGTCGCGCCGATGACCTTGATTCCCGCTGCGTGTAGCGCGTTCACGACCTGCTGGTATCCGGCAATGACGGGCGCCGGCGTACTACCTGCGGCACCGAAATCGTTGATACCTTCCAGCCATACGACGAGGTTGATCCCGGAAAGGCCGACCACGTCACGCCCGACGCGCCGAGTTGCCGGTTGGCCCGTGACCGTTGCGGCAACCGCGTTGCCGGCAATCGCCTCGTTGACCACGCTGACGTAGGGACCGAGCTTTTCGTGAAGTGTCCGGGACATGACGTTCGCCCAGCGGTCGTTACCGTTGAGCGTGGAGGCGGTGCCGTCCGTGATCGAATCGCCAAAAGCGCAGATCACCAGCGTGTTCGCCGGCGCGACCACGTCGAGCTCGCTGACAAAGAACAATGAAGTCGTCGAATAGGGGAAGACAGTGTCGTCTTCGGACCGTGTGACGTTGCCCGAGCCTGGAGGGCTGATGTAGGAGGTATTGAAGGCTGCCTCATGATAGCTAGCCGGCCCTGTACTGCCCGCCACAGCAAAGCTCACCGCCAGATTACGCCCCTCCACGTAGGGGTGGATCTCCCTGGTCAAGGAATCTGCGACCGCAAATGGTAGGAACGCCGGGTCGCTGAACACTGACTGGCCAGGCAGGATCGTCACGCTGTCGTAGCCGTTAAAGGTAAGCCGCACGCTCGTGTTATGCACAAGGTTCGCTCCGTACAATTGTAAGGCGACCGAGGCCGCGCTGAACGTCACAGCCCTCGTGCCAAAAAAGTTGGAAAAGCGGACGCGAATCGTGTCACTCCAGAGATCGGGTTTGATGATCATTCTGAGCGTCTGATTGCTTATCCCCCGCACGGTCGCATTGGGCAGCGCAAAACTAAGATCAGGTTGCGGACTGTACGCGGGAATAGCAGAGCCCTGTGGCGTTGTCGGCGCGACATATGCGCTCTGAATGGCGGTAGCCCATGACGCGGCCCACTTACTGGCCTCTGCACTCGCCGGCCTCGTTAGAACGACGGCGACCGCCGCAACCAGCACATGGCAGGCGGCATGGCGAATCTTCGATAATGTTACTCCTTGTGTTGCTGTAGGGCTCGGTTGTGGATTCATTCCTTCGACAATTCTCGTAGTCAATGGATACTCCTTTTTCGGGATTTCCTCTCTCTCGAACTCACGAGCGCGGCGAATTATACTGCCTGCCGTGTCAACCCCATCTGCAGTCTGAGATAGGGCATGGTATTCTACTCCGGACAGTAATCACCTTTCAGTTCGGATTCCCTATTAACAGAGCGTCCCAGGTCAGAGAATTAGCGATGCCAGCGGTTATCGTCACAGTTGTGCCCGAGATCGAACATTTGGCCGAATTTGCCATCGCAGGAACGGTTGAGGCAGCATCAATCGTCACAAAACACAACGGCGTGCCATTAAATACCGCACTCGATAATCTAAATGTGCAGGTAGTCGCGGTCGCCATGGTACAGCTTCCCGCAAAGTTCTTGGTAGTGCTTTGATTAATGTGTCCTGATGGGGTCATATTGCCGACGTTGTCAATTGTGGCCACAACCGAAGGGGACGCTCCGCCACTACCAAACTGTGTTCCTCCCGTGCCGGAGCTTGCGCCCATATTTAAGCGGACGGCGGACGCATTCTTAGAGCTAACATCTGTGTTCGCCTGAGTTATTAGACTAATGCGATGTTTAGCTGCGTCCCGAGAAGAAATGTCATCCAATTCAAGTTCATCATTCCCACCGCGATAGATACTCCATTTAGGGTCTCGGGAATCGTCCAAGGTCAGGCCGTTGGCTCCCGTAATCGGACCAGAAATATCAAGGTGGCTGGTCTCGAAAGTCCCGGTAGGAATCATTCCGGTGAAATCTTCGGAGAGCCCAAAGGTATAGGTAGCATTCGAATTTCCAAGCGCAAAGACTATGCCGTGCCCGGCCACGGCACTGTTGCCGAATTGACCGATATAGGTTCCCGTACTGTTATTCATTGTGAGAATCGTGCCGGTGTAGGTGGTGGGAGAAGCAGGGTCGATGATTAGTTGTGAAAACATTTGGCCTCCGGCATCGGTGTTAGTATCCGGAGTGCTGGAGTTATTGATAATCACACCATTTGCTCTGTTCGCAAGCCCAGTGATGGCGAGCCTTGCAAAATAATTGCTGTCACAAAATCGTATCGTTTGCAGGCCCACCACGCTAACGCCATCAATGAGCACGTCGCCAAAATAATTGTCAGCAGAAGACGTTGCGCCGCCAGCATCGGCAGTAAATGTTATCCCCGTGGCAACGTTAAAGATGTAGAGCCGGTCAAAGCGATTGTGGACTGTGCTGCCGGCCGTCGGCCCGGGAGGCGGTGTGGTGAGCGTAAGTGCCGTTCCGGATGAATTGCGAATGGTGATGTCAAATTGGTTCAGCGCAGAAGCGCTTAATACGACCCCGGCATCCTTGCCTTGAAAATCTAGCGTCACATACCGTATAGAGGTATTCGCAGCATCAAAAAGGGTAAGGTTTGTTGTGTAAGTAAAAACCACCTGCTGGTCGGGTGGGAAAGCGGGGTAGATGTCCATATGGTTCCTTGAATTGGAGTTCAGGGTGGCTGAGGGAACTAGGCCAACCGAGCCCTCAAGGCTAACGTTTGAAGGGATGGTAGTTGGCCCGATATAAGTCCCTGGAGGTACGCTAACCCTACCGCCGGTAGAAGGCAAAGCGTTGATTGCGTCCTGAACCGTATGATAATTAACACCGTCAACGACTACAATATTTCCTGATGTCGCGTTTGTGCCGAGATTGTGCGTAGTCTGGGCAAAGGCGACGAATGTAGAAAGCAGCAATGCGCTGACTGATAGTGTGTTCATCTTATGCCTTATAGTGCCTTGTACGATTAAGTCTGAATTGCTCGAGGCTGGTGCTAAAGTATGAACAAGGTGGAAAACTCAGCGTCGATGATTTAGTTGTGTAACGGTAATTGAGGATATACTGTGCCAAGGCACCTACGGAGAAGAATATTCAAAAGGAAAAGTCTATGCACGCGTGCGTCCTATTTCTTGCGCTGCTCGGTTCATACCTAACTCCATTAGCTCTCGCACAGACACAACGCCCCAGTCCTCCGGCGCAAACGCAATGCAAGTTCCCGGACGGCAAGAGCGCTACGATAGATTATTCGAGTCCGCGGATGAATGGCCGCAAGATTTTTGGCGGCCTCGTGCCCTATGGTCAAGTCTGGCGAACGGGAGCTAACGAAGCCACGACGTTCGTCACCACTGTGAATCTGATCGTGGGTGGCAAGAATGTGCCTGCGGGCACCTACACGATTTTCACTATTCCTAACCCCGACAAATGGACGCTGATTATCAACAAGAGAACAGGCGAGTGGGGCATTCCCTACAAATACGAATCCGATGAACTGACGAGGGCAGAACTGACGCTTTTGCCGATTTCTTCGCCAGTCGAGAATTTCGCCATTACGTTTGATCAGAGACGAGGTGGCTGCGTATTGAACATGCGTTGGGAAAAGACCGAAGCTTCGGTGCTAATCGCGGAAACCAAGTGAGCTATAGAACGCGACAGGCCGAGGGAACCCAGCGGACGGAAGCAAGAAGACCATGAGACCATGACAGCAAAACAGCCCCGCTAACCGACATCAGAATGGTCAGCGGGGCGCTTTTCGGATGGCTTTTTCACTTACAATTGGAACGTGAGGCTATTAACGACTGTCTGCCCGTTTGCCGGTACCCCTAGGGTTTGGCAGGGTTGATCACTGTCGCGAACGTTAACTGCCTGTGAAACCGAACCCACCGAGAACGGTTCAATAACTGTGACATACACGCACGCGTTCAGCGAGTCACTGTTGGGAGTCTGTAATGTCCAAAGAGTCAATACGGGTACATCGCACGTCCACGTGTTCCCGCTTAAGGTAGCGGTCACAGTCGCATCGTCGTCAAACTCGCCATTCGCATCGTCGTAGGTGGAAATGGAAGCTTCGCAAACAACCAGAGCGCTTGAGGGCTGATCGTAGTTCGTGATTGTGATATTGAACTGCTCCCTGAAAAATAGGGATGTTCCTGAAAGCTGTGGATGCGCTTTCACACCGGATTCCTGAGCCCGGGTTGTGAACTTCCCAGTATGTGGGTTAAGGAACCCGGGGATACCATCTTCCTGAAAGGCTCCAATGCCTTTGTTTTGGCTCCATACGAGCTGCGTTAGTACTACGAGACAAGCACAAAGGAACACTGTCTTTGACACTCTCATAATCTATTCTCCTGATGCCGGAAGGTACTCTCCCGGCTCCGCCAAATATAACCTAGACAGGATGGTATCAGGTTAACTTTAGCTACTATTCGAGCCCAGAGGATCAAGGACGTTAACACGAGTCTCTTCTTTTCAAATTTTCAAACACGGTTCTCCATTCCGCCAATTCGCGGGCCGGTGCAGTCAACCTTGTCTGTAAGTCTTGCCATAATTAAAGTCTCCCGGTTTGTCGCCGGTGTGAGAACCACCTCAAACTGTGCTTGTTTGTTTTTACATCGATAACTATTCAAGGCCGGCAAAGGATTTGGAAAGGTAACAAGTCAGCCCTTCTTGCCAGGAAGCGAAAGAATTCAATCCCAATTTCTTGAGTCCCTGATTTTCCAGGACTGAATACTTCGGCCGGGGGACTTTTGCGGAAAACTCGCCAGCAGCAGCCATGGTCAACTTCACTCCTATGTTCGTCATTTCGAAGATCGTCCTCGCGAATTCATACCAACTGCAACTCCCTTCCGCTGTAGCGTGGTACAGGCCATAGCTATCGGTCCGGCTCAGTACGACGATCTGTTTCGCCAATTCTGTGGTTGACGTTGGACTTACTACCTCGTCGTCAACGACCCGAAGTTCGTCACGTTCGGCTGCCAACTTAAGCATCAGATCTACGAAATTCCTTCCGCCCTTGGCCCGGCAGGGATTCCTGCCATACAACGCTGAGGTGCGCACGATGAAGTACTTCTCGGCGGTTTCTCGAACGAATGTCTCTCCCGCAAGCTTGGTATTCCCATAGACATTGAGCGGCACCGCAGGATCGCTCTCCACATAGGGAGTTTTCTTCGAGCCGTCAAATACGTAGTCAGTGCTGACGTGCATCAGTTTCGCATCCAATTCCCGCGCGGTTAAAGAGAGATTTCTCGCGCCCAGCGCATTGACCTCATAGGCGCGCTCCGGCTCCTTTTCGCAGTTCTCGACGTGGTGCATCGCCGCTGTGTTTACGATTATGGAAGGCCCGATGCTGCTGAGTATCTTTCGCGTCGATTCAAGCGAGGAAATATCTAAATCGGCATGTGTCAGTCCAGCGGTCGCTTCGGCGGAATTTTGAAATGCCGTAACGACGTCTATTCCTAATTGCCCGTTGGCGCCGATAACCGCTACCGTCATCGTGCTGCTCCGACCGACTTCTCCAGGGCGTGGTTGCTGATACTGCTCTCGAACTCCCGGAACACCTGGATGTTTTGGTACGCCGGATTATCCCAATCTGAAAACTTATCCATTTCCTTTATCAACTGTCGTACGATCGCTCGAACATCATTTTGCGGATGAAAGCTGAGGACATTCTTTGCTTTGTCAATACTGACCTTGTAATTTCGGAAGTCTTGCATATGGCGTATCTCTAGATTGATCTTTGCTCCAATTTCATGCTCGATTTCCGCTTTAACCAGATCCCCCACTTCTCCCACAGTAAAGTTTCCCGACGCAATGTTGAAAATACCGGATATGCTTTCATGCGCTTCAATCACGCGGACGTATGCGCTGATTGCATCTTCCATCGCCAGGATTGGCCGCCAGATCGAAGGGTTGTTAATCTTGATGACCCCTTCGCGTAGGGCTGTGCGAAACATGGTGTTCACGATCAAGTCAAGGCGCATACGCGGGCTGTAGCCGGAGATAGTCCCTTTTCGCAGAGCGATAACCGAAAACCCGTCGTCTGCCAGGTTCATAACCGCTTGTTCACCTTGCAGCTTGGATATTCCATACGGATGGGAAGAGGCCACCGGCCGTGTCTCATCGTATAGTTCGTTCACTGTGTATCCATAGACAGAGCACGAACTGGCATAGACGTACCGCTTCACGCCAGCTTTCTTTGCCGTATAAGCGAGGTATGCAGGAGCTGCAGCGTTGTAAATGAAATTCTTACTGGGTGAAAACTCTGCCATCGGATCGTTCGAGAGCCCTGCCAGAAAGATCACCTGGTCGTATTCCTTGAGGTCCTCGACCGTTGTGTCGAACAGATCTTTGCTCAGCAAACCGGTCTCAGCCGGCAGGTTGTTTCCAAACCAGAACAGATCCACGACATCAACCAAGTATCCGCGCTCCAGCAACTTCGGAATCAGCGCCGACCCAACATAACCTGCACCGCCTGCCACAAGCAATTTCATTCTGTTTCTCCTGTTCCTTTTTTGCGCTATCTCGAATCAGGCGCCCGCCGCTTGCAAGGGATATGTGAAATGTTGCGCATTCGGTGAGGAGAGCCACTCCGACAGGGTTTGCGCATTACGGTCTTTCTCCGAAACGATCACGTCGTGTAGGGGCCATGCGATGGCGATCGCTGGGTCATTCCATCGAATCGCGGATTCCGCTTTGGCGTTGTGAGTTCCGGTGCACTTGTATTGCACCTCCACATGATCCGTCAGTGCGCAGAACCCACGCGCGAAACTCGCCGGTGCCCACACCTGTTTCCTGTTCTCCGCCGTCGCTTCGATCCCAAACCATTTCCCCAGGGTTGGCGACCCTAGTCGCAGGTCCACTGCCACCAGAAACGCCAAACCGCGCGTTACTCGCATCAACTTTCCCATCGGAGGATCCCACTGGACATGCAACCCTCGTACGACGCCTTTCCGCGAATAAGAATGGTTGTCTTGCACGAAACTCCCGGGCAGTCCCAATTCGCGAAACTGGTCCTCGCGGTACGTCTCCATGAAATGCCCCCTAACGTCCTCGTAGGCGCTTCCTGCCAGCACCACAACCTCACCCAGGTGACGCGACTCCACCTCAAACGCCATCGTCTTCTCCTTAACATTGATGAGAAAAAAGTTTTAAGTGGTCCGCATAAAAACGAAAGCTCACAGGGCATCTTAGCGGCTGAAGTGCCTTTGGTCGTGCAATTGCTTGCTTTTAGGTAACTTCTTTAGTCGTCGCCAGCTATTGCCGAAGCTGCCATAACGACTTGCTCGTGCTGACGGGACTGAGTAATCGTCGAGTGCACCTTGGTGGGATCTTGTCCGTTTGCTAACTGCAAGAAAAGCTCTTCGTATTGATCTGTAATCCTCTCCCAAGTGTAGGCTTCGCGTATCCTTTGCGGTGCGCGAACACTGTATTCTGACGCGATCTCCTCATGGTCCTCAATATACTGCATCTTTGACGTCAGGTCCGATGCGTCATTCCCAAACAAAATCCCATAGTCCTGCAGCACTTCTTGATTGAACGCAGTCCCCAGTGCCAGCACGCAGTTGCCGTACCCGAGCGCTTTCAACAAGGCAGGATTCGTTCCCCCCAAACTGTGCCCATGTACGTACGCATATGCGTTACAGTGAAGCTCTTTCACATGTTCCGGGTCTCCCACGTGGCCCAGAAACTTCACGCGCGAATCCTTGGTCTGTTTCAGTTGGTCCACGAACGCGCTTCGGTAATTGGCATTCCCGGCGATCGCCAGCAACCGCGTCGTCTTCACCTTTTCGAACGCCCGCACGATCAGATCCGCATTATTCTCCGGAACCAGCCTGCTCGCCACCAGATAATACTGCGAAGGTTCCAATCCGTATTGCCTCACCACTTCCGGTTTTTGCGACTTCTCAATATTTGCTCCATATGCGATGCTCACATTCGGCGTCCCGAACTCTTCCAGATAGATTCGGCGCATCTCCTGTGCGTCCGTCACCACTCCTTTGGGACAGATCTTTCCCACGCATTTTGCATTCAGGTAAAAATATTTCTTCCCCAGCCGGCCCCACTTGCCGCGCTTCCAATCCAAGCCGTCAACATTAATGGCCACGTTCTTTCCCAGTAGTCGCGGCAAAATACAATGGAATCCATTTACTACGTTCACCACGAAAATCACGTCCACTCGGCGAAACAGCACGTCTCCCATGGACACCAATGTGTGGGTTAATGTCCCCATCGTTTTCGTTTCGATGCTGGGCAAGTAAATCAGCTGCACTCCTTTGTAGGTCTTGGGTCTCTCTTGGAAGAGACTCCGCCGGCAGTACACCAATACCTGGTGCCCGCGCTCCACCAGCCGCAGGCCTACTTCCCCAAGGAATGCTTCATAGCCGCTATAAGTATGCGGTATCCCTCGCGACCCAAGCATCGCAATTCGCAACCTTCGATTCAGTTCCTCCCGCACGAGCTTAACCTCCTATAGATTGCCTGTGTCTGCGATGCCATTTTCTCGCAGCTAAACTCCTTACTCCTCGCGAGTCCCAGGCTCCGAAGCCTTGCTCGCAGATCGGAATCCGATAGCACTTTTCCCATCGCCGCTGCGATACTCCCACTATCCCTCGGATCAATCAGAATTGCTGCTTCTCCTGCGATCTCCTCAAGCGACGAACCTCGCGACGTGATGGTAGGCGTGCCGCAAGCCATCGCTTCCACGACCGGGAGTCCAAAACCTTCGCACATCGATACAAATACAAAAACTGCAGCGGCGTTATAAAAGTATGGTAAGTCACCTCGTGGCACATAGCCCGTCAAGATCACATCTTTCCTTACTGGGCTGTCCTCCAGCGCCCGAAAAGCATCCTGCGAAAGCCACGCTCTTGGGCCTACGATCACCAGTTTGTGCTTCGAGTGTCGTTCGCTTTTCATTTGGGCAAAGGCAGATAGCAACCTCGGAATATTCTTTCTCGGCTGGATCGCCCCAACATAGAGGATGAAGTCTTCTTCGATGCCGTAGTTCTCCTTCAATTGTCTCTTCGCTTGGGTTTGATCCAGCAGCCGGTAGCACTCGTCGGGCCCAAGGTAAGTCACTGTAATCCGCTCCGGGTCCAGCCCATATAGCTCTACAAGATCGCGTTTGCTTGACTCCGAAATAGTGATGACGTGATCTGCCTTTTGGCACGACCAGCGGACCCCGATTTTGTGCCGGTAATAATGCGATTTCGTGAAAAATTCCGGATACCGCTCATAAAGTATGTCAAAGACGGAGAGAACCGTCCGACAGCGCAAATGGAGGGGCAGCAAATACTGAGCGTGCAGAACATCCAGTTTGTCCACGCGGCTCTCAATTGCGAACCCAATCGGAATCCGAATCAGCGGATTGTTAGGCCGAAGCAACTTTGAGCTGACAAAGGTGTTCGAAAACGAATGGCTTTGTTCCTCCCCTCGATCACTCAAATACACAATGTAGTCAATGCCGTCCTGTTCAAGCAGGGAAAGATGTTTGACCAGGCTATAGGTGTAGGTTTCATTCCCGGTCTTCTTCTGACCCAAGCAATGGGCATCGATCCCAACTCGCATCTCATGGTCCTTGTCGATACATCCTTGCGCAACGGTCTTGTCGCTGTCACAATTGTCCGAACGTTTCTCCGGGCTGGAGAGATTCATAGATAGGCAATCTGTCATTGTCGGTCGTCTTGCTTCTGCGAAACGTTTTTGAGCGTAAGTCACTTCACGAAGTCATCTGACCAAGATCACGCTAAGGAATGGCCGCGTTGCTGAATACCAAATCCTATGGTGACCCAAGCCCAACTGCACAACCCGAATTCCATGTGGATAGCGGAAAAGAAATACATAGTGAACATGGCAATGGCGACAGCACAGGCCGCAATCCCGAAGTTCGAACCTACTTTTCGAAGTCTGAAACAGATCCACCCGCAAAACCCTGTAAATAGTAGTATTCCAAGCCAGCCGTATTCGAGTCCAAATTGCAAAAATGCACTCTCCGCTTGAAGGGCATTGGGATCCCGAACGAGTGCTCGCGGCCCCACAGTGCCCGCTCCGGTCCCAATGGGATGGCTGAGCACATATACCGATTTTTCTTCGAGACTTGTGCGATGAGACCCAAGGGAAGAATCCTCACCACTTAGACTCGCTTTGAAGAACTCCTGCAATCCCATCCGTGGGAGGAGCACGCCGAGGGTAAGGGCCGTGAGGCCTAATGTGATAGTTGCTAACCTAAGCTTCTGTCCAGTTCGGATTGCGATGAATAATAACCCGAGCAAGAGCGCGAGCCCGGCCATACGCGTTAGCGAAACAATAAGACCCGAAGCGATCAAGAGCGCGAAGACCAAATATTTTTTGGGTAGATCACGATAGAAACTCCCAAACACTAGTAAGGCGACGGCACAAAATCCTCCGAACTCGAGGGGCCCTCCCAGTGTAGACCCAGCCCGAAATCCCTCAAAGAAATCCGCTTTGAACGTCGGGGTTAATTCCGCAATATCTTGGACACCCATTAACAACATCCGAGTGCCAATTCCGGCAAAAAAGAACTCAATTAAACCCAAGATAGCGACAAAACCAGCCACCCAAAGCCCCGTCTTGATCCATCCAGGTCTGAGGCTAATCAACCTGCCAACGATATAAGGAATCACGAAATCGAAGTCATCCTTCAGCCCGCTTGGCGCCGAAGATGTGGGATGAATGAGAGTCACGACGAGTGCCCAAACGAATAAGCCGAGCAGCACAAGATCCGACTTTTCCAATTTGAGTCCATGTCGAAAAGCCAAAACACATCCTGCTGCAAGCAAACCCAGCTCTTTAACGGCCGAAGCGCTCTCGCCCCATGAAAAACCCAA
>Ga0302325_10006906_pt1 | contig 25360 bp, 18 predicted proteins | sample Palsa_T0_2_FD_201948 | JGI IMG/M metagenome (GOLD analysis project Ga0302325, IMG submission 201948) | Peat permafrost microbial communities from Stordalen Mire near Abisko, Sweden - Palsa_T0_2 | ecosystem: Environmental > Terrestrial > Soil > Palsa > Peat permafrost | place: Sweden: Abisko... | reverse complement strand
CTCCTCAACGGGTCAAAATCGACCCGCTTCGTCGCTCTTCCTTGCATCCGATCTCTCGGAACGCAACGCGGACGCTACAAACGGAGTTGATACGCTCTAAAGCGGTTTCCATCGTCAGGCAGCCCCCCGAAAGGTGACTCCCCCGGCACTTGACAACGATATTCAAATCGACTCATTCTCAAGACCATGGCTTATTCGTTCAGACCGTCGGTGTTCGCGGTTCTGCTGATGGCCCTGGGTCTGGTGCAGCAAGTTTCATTTGCGGGTCAGGATCAAGCCGGGGGGTCGTCAACCGTCCCGGCCGCGGCTGGGCCGTATGGACTGTTCAATCTGCTGGACAGCAGAAGCGTGTTCGGGGACGATTTTTTCCCGGAGCCGTTTCTGTCCGATGAGGGAGATCGCGATAATGAGGTTGCGTTCAGTTGGTTGCATCAGGAGGGGGCCGGCTCCATCACCGATCAGATTACGGGCGGAGTCGAATTGACCTTCAGCGACACAACGGTCGAAGTGCAAGCCCCGTGGGAAACGGACACATTTCCCGGCGGCGATCCCGGAACGGGCCTGCCCGATACGCAGCGAATTTCAGGTATGGATTCGATTCAAATCGCACTGCGGCATCCGATATGGCAATACGTTTCGCCCGGCAACAATATTGACAACACGCTCGTTGCCGCGTTCGAGGTGGCCGTGCCCACCAATTCTCCGGTCGGCAGGGATACCGAGCTGGTCCCGGAAATATTTGATCTGCTTCGCCTTGGAGATCATCTGGGGATTCAAACGCATGTCGGATACTCGACGCTGCTGGGGCCTGATCCTTCCGACCGGGAAACTTTGGAATACTCGCTCGATTTGAGCTACGCCATCGACGGCAGCATCGTGCCGCTTCCCAGGGAATTGCTCGGAATCGTGCCTATCTTCGAATTGGCGGGCGAGCGCGGCTTGAACAACGGCGACCTGTCCGACGACCTCATGGGCGTCTTCGGGGCGCGATTCAATCTTGCTCCGATCGGCGGAGAATCCATTCGGATCGGCATCGGTTATGTGTTCCCCATCGATAAACAAGCCGGCGAAGAATTCCATTGGGGCATCGTTACCAGCCTGGTGTTTGATCTGTGAGTCGGTTCAATGAATCGGCAAATCCGAAGCAACGCGCAGCGGGGCGATCGCGCTCCAATAGCCGGCATCGTCCAGGCTGAACAGGCGCGGATCTTTGACGATATCGGCCAGCGGCGCCGCGGGCCTGCTCAAAGCGAAACCGCCAAATCCGCCAAAACCAGCGGGGCGCGAAGCCGCCGGCCCGCTCGTGGCGCGCGGTCGATTCACCGCCCAGCGCATCCAATAGGCCCATTTGGGTTGAGTCCTATATACATTAATTGTCGGTGGATTTGCGGTCTCGGCGATGGCCAGCACCTTGCCGTCCGACAGGGCATTCATTTCATCGTAATAGCGCTGCTCGAAGGTGGCGTAGTCGTCAAGCGCAAAAACATCGACGTATTGTTGCCCCGGAAAATAATCGACGAACTGCCTGTCCTCGCGCACCGGCCGATCGCAGTTCCAGACCCAGATCAGATTGGTGAGATGGTGATAGTTCACCAGGCGGTCGAAAATCTGGCGGTAAAGTTGCTGTGTTCCCCGCTGCCCGCGCCGGCCGCCCCACCAGAACCAGTCGCCGTTCATCTCATGATAGGGCCGGAACAGAATCGGGACGCGGGCCTCCTGCAACTGCTTCATGTATCCGGCAATCACATCCACCTGGTCGCACCAATGCTTGTAAAGCGGAGTCCCGGGAGTGATTACATCGCTGAATTGCTGATTGGTCAGTTTCCCGCGGATACTTTGGCGGAACGTAACCGGCTCATCCTGGGTGGGCCGAACCTCGTGCCAGCAGATCGCAATGATGGAGCCCTCGCGATATTCATCGATGAGCGTTGCGACCGTCGCCTGGCGGACGTACGCGGAATCCTTGTCCCCCCTGGCGGCGAAACCCCAATCGGTGCCGTAGATCACGGGCGTTTTGTGAGCGACGCGAAGCATCAGTTGGCTGGAATATCCCTGCTCGGCGGCGAAATTATGCTGGCCGGTCAGTGTATGTTTGCCGGAAATGCCATAAAGGAATTTCAGCAGTGCCCTGGCTTCCGGGGAGGCATTGGCAACCACGGGATCATGTTCGACAATCCAATCCGCTGGCCGCGTGGCTGGCTTGGCCAGATACGGAACATCAGCCTGTGGATTGACCCAGACAGATTGGTGCGATGCACTTGGCATTGTCGCTTGCGCCAAGATCGGTGAAACAGGGATGAACCAAAGCGCGATCACCAGACAGAAAGGACCGCCCCGGATGGCGCTCTTCATAAAACATCGGCTCCAAAAAATTGCGGCACGCGATGGTTCATCTTATCGAGCGGGGTCGAAGCGTCCAGCACGCCAAAAATATATATGAACCAGTTGTAAGGACGACGAAGCCGGCAAGAAAAAGGGCGCAACCGGTGAATATCCGGCGGCGCCCCGTTTAAAATTCAAGAAGAGTCGGCTCAATCTTTCGCGGGTTTTTTCGCGGAGGATCCGATGATGTCAATCGCGGCCTGGCGAATGACCGGATCTTCCCAGGGATTTGTGGATACCGTCAGAAGCTCCGCCGCGGCCCGTTCATCGAACTGTAATCGCGACAAGGCGCCGACGGCCGCGCGACGGGCGGTCGGCGAAAAAAATCCGTTTGGGTTGCGGATGACATCAATGAGCGGGTTGACGGCCCGGGAATCTCCGATCGCGCCAAGAGCGCGAATGGCTTCAGCGCTCGGCTCGGCGAGGGAATCCTGGATGGCGTTAATCAGCGGCTCGACGGCGCGACCGTCGCCGAGCTGGCCGAGACTCACGGCCGCGGCAGCGCGGACCACCGCATGATAGTACCCGTCGCGGTTGCTCAGGACTTGAATCAGCGGCTCGACGGCATTGGCATCTCCCAGCGCGCCGAGCGAGGTCGCCGCGTCGCGGGCGGCATCCGCATCCGAATGACGCAACGCTGCGATCAGCGCTACGGCCGCTGATGTCGCCGGCGGTAATTTTGGCTCCCCGTTTTTCGGCGTGGTGTCCGCGGCCTTCGCGGCGTTGGCCTTGGACGGCGCGGGCGAATATCGGGGCTCGGAGCTGTTGCTGGAATTTTTCTTGCGGGGCATGGTTGGTTCTCCGTGGTCGGTAAAGGTTTTTGACTGATCAGAATTATACGACGAGCCATCTTATCGGACGACCGATACTGCATACTCCAGACCAATTTCAGATAATACCGATGCGCGAACATGGAGCACGGCCGATGCGAAAGACGGGTTATGCCGCCTGCAGAATCCTTCGCAGATCGTCGAAGAAATTAGGATAGGTTTTGTTCACGCACTGGGAATCCTTGATGATGACACCCGGGGATTTCGTGGCGGCCAGGGCAAAGCTCATGGCCATGCGATGGTCGTCGTAGGTGGCGATCTCGGCGGCCCGGATTTTCACCGGAGCGTCGATCCTCAGCGTGTCGGACTCAATCGCCACATCGGCGCCGAGTTTGGTCAGCTCGTTCTTCAGAGCCGTCAACCGGTCGGTTTCCTTGACGCGGAGCGTGGCCAGGCCCCGGATTGTCGTCCGGCCGTGGGCGAAGAGCGCGGCGACAGCGAGGGTCTGCGCGGTGTCAGGCATGGGCGAGAGGTCTATGTCGATCCCCTGCAAAGCATCGGGGCCCGTGATTGTGATGGAATCAGTCTCGACGGCGACCTCGGCGCCCATGCGGCCCAGAACGTCCGCGAAGCCGATGTCACCCTGAATGCTTTGTTTGCCCAGGCCGCGGATGATCACTTTCGATCCGGGATGGATTGCCGCGGCGGCGAGGAAATAGGCGGCGTTGCTGGCGTCCGGCTCGATCGCCAGCGCGCGGCCCGTGTACCGTCCCCGGGGAACAATAATGCGCTTGGGTTCCTGCGTGATCGGGTCGCGCACCAGTTCCGGCGTGACGCCGAAGACATCCATCATCCGCATGGTCATGGTTACATACGGCCAGCTTGTTTGCGGCTCGATCAGATCGACGGTCACCTCGTGCCGCGCGTATGGACTGACCATGAGAATGGCGGAAAGGAATTGGCTGGACTGCGCCGCCGCGGCGCGGAGCAGGCCGCCGGGAAGTTCGTCGGCATGAACGAGGATCGGCGGACAGCCCGGCCGCTCAAGGCAGCGCGTGCGGACGCCAAGATGCCGGAGCATTTCAGACAAGTCTCCCATGGGCCGCTCGCGCATGCGTTCGGTTCCATCGAGGATAAATTCACCCCGACCCAGGGCACACAGGGCGGTAAGGAATCGGATCGTGGTGCCGGAGTTGCCGCAAAACAATTTGGCGGCGGCGACCGGAATGGCGCCCGACCTGCCGCCGATGGTCAGACTCTTGCGCGGCTTGTCGGTCTCGATTTCGAATCCGAGTTCCTCGAGCGCCTCGATCATGACGCGCGTGTCATCGGCGAACAGAACGTTCGAGAGAACGCTTTTTCCCGCCGCCAGAGCAGCCAGGATCAAAGCGCGGTTGGTGATGCTTTTTGATCCGGGAGGGGTAATGGATGCGGTGAAGGGGCGCGCCGCGGGTTCGATCGCCATGTCATTCATAGCGGCATCCAAGGTATGGACTGAGGGCACGGACCGCAAATAAAAAAGAAAGCCCACCGATTGAGGTGGGCTGTTCTTCGCTGGAAAGAGTTCCCTTGATAAGCCGTGTGTGCCTAAGCTTATCGCTGATGCTCCGGAATGCGGATATTCAGCCGGGCGATTCTGCGATTGAGCCGCTGAATATTGATTCCCAGAAGTCGCGCTGCGGCGGCCTTGTTGAAATTCATTTTCTTCAGGGCCTTGGCTATGGTGCAGCGTTCGATGTCGTGCAGGCTGAGGTCTTCCGGGGCGTCAATTCCACCGGTCGATTGGAGCCGCGGGGGCAGATCGGAGATCGTGACCTGTGTGCCGGTCGCAATCACGTGTGCGTGCTCCATTACATTGGCCAACTCGCGGACGTTACCGGGCCAGCCGTATTCCTGGAGCAGGCCGATGGTCTCCGGGGCCAGTTGCTTGATTGATTCACCGTACAGATCCGCCTGGGTCTGGAGGAAATGGTCGGCCAGCGGAACGATGTCGGCTTGGCGCTCGCGGAGGGGCGGCAGTTTCAAGACCACGACATTGAGCCGGAAGAACAAATCCTGACGGAACGTGCCTTCGCGAACCATCGTGTCCAGAGACCTGCTGGTGGCGCTGATCACGCGGATGTCCACGGGGCGCGCCCGAAAATCTCCAACCGGGACGACGCATTTTTCCTGCAGGACCCGCAGCAATTTGGCTTGCAGGTGCAGGCTCAATTCCCCGATTTCGTCGAGGAACAGGCTTCCGCCATCGGCGGCCCGAATAAAACCGAGCGAATCGCGAGTCGCACCCGTGAATGCGCCCTTAACATGTCCGAAAAGCTCGCTCTCGAACAACTGATCGCTGAGCGAGGAGCAATCCACCGGGATAAAGGGCTTGTTAGCGCGTGGTGAATTATTGTGGATAAACCGCGCCAGCATCTCTTTGCCGCACCCCGTTTCTCCCAGTACCATCACTGTGGAGCGACGAGGCGCCAGATCAAGGGCGGTTTGTTTGAGGGCCGCAATGGAAGGCGAGTCTCCGACGAAGCTCGCGTTGCCAAAAACGGATGGGATGCTGTTAGTGCCGCTGAGTGTTTGTGTATCCATATGCATTTTCCACACCAATGTTAAGAGGATAGCTCGGGTTTTTGAGGATGACAACAGGAAAATGGCGATCGGCCATTCTCCTAATCGTACGAATCGGCCGAATCGGGTTAAAATAATTTTAACCTGATATGGTGCCAGACCCGCATATTCAGCCCGAGTTGCCTACACTCGTAACTTGATTGTCTGTGAGAGGTAAGGTTGATATCTGGCGCGAATCGGCTCGACGATTTGAGAAATGAACTGCTGAACCTGCTGAGGCGCGCGTCCGACAAAGCGCTGAGGATTGACCAGCGCATTGAGGTCTATCCCAGCCATGGCCGGCTCTTTTACCAGACGCTCGAGAAGATCGTTGGGTCGGCCCAACTCCTTGACCTGTTTGGCAGCTTCGTGGGAGTTTTTGCGGATAATTTCGTGCAATGCCTGCCTGTCGCCCCCGCGGCGTACGCAGGCCATCAGAATCTCCTCCGTTGCCATGAACGGAAGCTCATTGTCAATAGAGGCTTGTATCGTTTTTGGATACACGACCAAACCGCGGGAGACATCGGTGACCAGCAGCAGACACCCATCGGTTGCCAGAAACGCCTCAGGGATGCTCAGCCGCTTGTTGGATGAGTCATCCAGACTTCGCTCAAGCCATTGTTCGGCCGCAGTTTGCAACGGTGACGAAGCCAGGCTGATGACGAATCTGGCCAATCCTGTGGCTCGTTCGCAGCGCATGGGATTTCGCTTGTAAGCCATCGCGCTGGAGCCTACTTGCTCGTCCTCAAAAGGTTCTTCAATTTGTTTCAATCCTGCGAGAAGACGGACATCATTGCAGAATTTGTGCGTGCTCGCGGCAATGCCGGCGAGATCGCAAACCAACATGGCATCTAATTTCCTCGAATACGTCTGCCCGGTTATCAAAAATGACTGCGAAAATCCGAATTTTTTTGTGATAACGTCATCCAGCGCTTCAACTTTTGAATGGTTTCCATCAAATAATGCGAGGAAAGAGGCCTGTGTGCCGGTCGTTCCCTTGACGCCGCGGAACTTGAGCGTTGCGATGCGATGTTCCAGCTCCGCCAGATCGATCACGAAGTCCTGGGCCCACATTGCCGCCCTTTTTCCGACAGTGGTCAATTGAGCCGGCTGGAAATGCGTGTACCCAAGCGTCGGTAAGTCCTTCCACTGCAACGCGAAACGACCAAGTGCGTCGATCATCGCCGCGAGACGACGGCACAGGATGTTCAATCCCTCGCGCATGATCAGCAGGTCCGCGTTGTCCACCACATACTGGCTCGTCGCCCCGAGATGAATGATTTCCCGAGCGGCCGGAGCGGCTTCGGCAAATGCGTGCACATGGGCCATAACATCATGTCGCAAGCGACTTTCCCACTCAGCGGCCTTGGCAAAGTCGATATCGTTCAAGGCCCTTTCCATTTGTTCGAGTGCCTGGGGTGTGATCCGCGTTAGCCCCAATTCTCTCTGCGCCTTCGCCAGTTCCAGCCACAATTGCCGCCAAAGAATTAACTTATGACGAGGGGAGAACAGCTCAAGCATTTCCGCACTGGCGTTTCGCGTCACCAGGGGAGATTCGTAAATCTCGTGTGCCATACCGTATGCAATTGTAACGCATGGCGAACTCTCCTGCGAATTATCGAGTAGCGCGGTTGTGTGAAACAACAGGTCGCAAAAGCTACCTATTGGCTCCAAGCCTCCTATATTACTTCTCCGTTTGCGAAAATGATATCGCGAAAATCGACATGTAATAATTTCAAATGGAATTGAGGCCACTTCGTCGTTTGGGTTTGAAGGAGTTATTGGACGGTGGTTGGCGGGGAAAAAAGCTCCCGCAGCCATGCCATGGGAGCTTTGCGATAGTTCGATGTGCCCGTCCCAGCCGCGCGATTACGCTACCTTCGACAACTTCGGCTCAGGGACATTTTCCAAGTGCATATCGCGCTGATTGACTTTGCGATACCCCAACTGCCGCACGACTTCCAGCACCTCGGTCCAGGTGGGATACATGCGCTTGTTAACTTTCTTGTAAGTTTCAATGGCCATGACGAATTCGAATTGTTCCGGCGTCATTTCGCCCTCTTCGGCGGAGCGGCGGTCATCGGAAAGTCTGCGGCCAGGTCCGCGGCGGCGTTCCAGGCCCGTATCGACCCGGCGCTCGTCGGCCCGGCGGTCAGGACCGCTGTAGCCGGAGTCGGCCGGCTCTTTCCCACGGCGGTCCAAACCGGCGCGCCGATCAAGGACGGACATACGGCGATCCGGTTCGGACTCACGCTGCTCGCTGTCGGCAGCCTTGGCAGCGGGTCCAGTAACAGACGCGTTGACTTTACCAGGCGGGGATGGATTTTCAGGATTTCTCGACGATTTCATGAAATAGACCTCATCCCCTCCATCGTATGGGAGAAGCAGTCACTTTAGAGAAATACGCTTCTCAATCCGGTAATCATCCACGACCGCTTCGATTTGGAAACCGGACTGAATGCCCTCCGCGGCTCCGGTAACAATGCGATCGACCGACGGCGCGACGGGATCGTTCAGCGTTTCCGGAGCGACGGGACGATCTGTCAGCCACATGAGGAACATCCATCGATCATCAATCTCGCCGCGCAGGGCGATAACCTTGGCCCGCGGCGGAATCGCAGACGCGATGCGCTCGATCTCAGGCCATCGCTGATATCGCCGACGGACGTGTGCGGCGTCGTCGAGCCAGAATCCAATGGCCACGAGTGCGTGGATTACCGTCAATACCAGAAAAATCGCGGCGCGTTTGTCGGGATGGGTTTTCAGCAGAAACCAAACGCATCCGGCGACGACTGGAAATACCGGAACGGTAAAACGGGTGCCGGAATCGTAGGGATAGATGATGTATAGCGCGACGAAGAATGGTAACGCCAGCGCCAGGGGATCGATTGTCTCGCGACAGAATCTCCACCAGCCGATGGCGACCGGGACGAACACCGCGGCGTAAATCAGATTGTTAATGTTCAGGAATTCATGTTCCCTCGAATGTGTTTTCCACATGCCGGGGATGAGCAATCGACCGACTTCGGCGATTTGCCGGCGTAAGCCTTCGGCGGTCTGGCCGACCAGGGATCGACCCGGTTTGTAAAACACCGCCGTATATCCGCTGTCGCCGGAGGCAATCTGCCTGATTCCCCAGTGGTCGAAAGCGATCAATCCCCAGGAAACAATCGCGATGCAGATTGCGAAGACGGCCCCGAGCGCCAGCGCCCGTGGCCACGCAACGCGTCCGCGAAGCGCGCCCAGGATCAGTGCCAATACAAAACCCGGGACCAGCATCGCGCCGGCCTGACGTGTAGCGCAGGCCAGGGCCGCCAACACAATGGCGAGCATCAACGCCCCATCGGGTCTTCGCGCATCGATGCACCTCGCCATGAAAACGCCGGCCCAGATCACGCAGGGCATGAACACGATCTCGGAGCTTGCGGTGCGGAATAAATCCCAATATCCCGCGCTGGCCATGGTCAGGGCGGCAATCCATATCGCCGATCGTCCGGCGTAGCGCGCAAACCAGATATAAACGCCCAACATGGAAACCATGGCGTAGATCCATTGGAGCAACTGCACCGCGATAAAAGGACGCGGTCCGAATAAAAATGCCGGGCTGATGAAAATCGGATATCCCGGCGCGTAGCGAATGTGCGGCGAGCCAAGCCGTTCCAGGCGGCCGCGCAAAATCAGATTCCGCGCGATGGACATATAACTGACGCCGTCAGGGCTCATTTTGAATTCCGGTGTGATCTGGATGGCCAGCAGCAGCGCGAAAATTGCCGCGACGATCCAACGATGCCGCCGGACCCAGGCGACCGCTTGCTCAAGTCCGGAATTTATCTGGATTTTGGAAGGCATCTGAATATGACTGGCCGTGGCCGGGGGGTTATACATTACAGGCTATGACAGGAACAGCCGGCGCGCGGACAGCGATCGCACCACGCCGTCGAGACGATCCAATTTCAATTTCCCACGGTGAAGATTGCGCGCTGACTTCCGTGGCGCTGACGCTGCTGGTCGTTGTCCTCGGTCATGCCGTGGATCTCAACGATGGACGATACGGCTCGGTGGAAATCGTCTGGTTGTCCGTGAGTATAGCCCTGTGCCTCATCGGGATCATCTCGCCGCGCTGGCCCGACTTGGAATCTTGGTGCGTCCGACTGCTTCCGGCAATTATCGCGGTCGGCATCGCCGACCAGTCGGTTTATCTCCTGATGCGAATGCGCAGCGATCCGCAGATTACCCTGGCGTTCGCCACCATCGCCATTCTGGGTCTGATCCAATTTTTCAATTTGCGCCGGCTTCGCCTTCCCGTCATGGCGATCATGGTCGTGGCCTTCTTTGCCGCCGGGGAGATCGCGTTCAACATTCATTCCAAGAACCCCGGTATTGACGTGTTCATGTTTCAGTCCAACGCATGTTGGGCTCTTTCTCATGGACTAAACCCCTACACATTTCATTATCCGGACATATACCCGCCCAACGCGCCCTACTATGGCCCGGGCATCGTCGACTCAAGCGGGATGTTGACCGTCGGTTTTCCCTATCCACCCCTGAGCCTCTTTTTCGCCCTGCCCGGTTATCTGCTCGGCGGCGATGTGCGCTACTCGCATGTGGTTGCGATGGGCCTGTCCGCCGGTTTGATCGTTGCCGCCCGGCCGGGCCGGATCGCCGCGCTCGCGGCCACGCTGCTGCTGCTCACGCCGCGCTCCATCTACGTTCTGGATCTCGCTTGGACGGAGCCGTTTTTGGTTTTGACCTTCTCCTTCGTGATGTTCTGTGTTTGCCGCTGGCCTCAAGCGCTGCCCTACGCCCTGGGACTCTATTTTTCGACGAAGCAATATACAATCCTGACGATCCCGCTGTTGCCGCTGCTGATTGAAGGCCCCCACCACTGGAGAACCCTGGGCAGCATACTATTCAAAGCCGCCCTGGTGATCGCCGCGATTAATTTACCTTTTTTTATCTGGAATCCCCATGCGTTCTTCCGCGCGCTGGTTGTATTCCAGTTTCTCCAGCCATTCCGCGATGATGCGCTGAGCTATCTGGTGTTCATCAAATATCATGTTCGTGGAAGGCATGCGCCGGTTTGGATATCGCTGCTGCCGCTGGTGGTAATCATTCCGCTGAGCTTGCGTCGTCTGGCCAGCTCCCCCGCCGGCTTCGCCGCCGCCGTGACCGCGGTTCATCTCTTTTTTTTCGCGTTCAACAAGCAGGCATTCTGCAATTATTACTATTTCGTGATCGCCACGGCGTGCTGGTCGATCGCGGCGGCGAGCTTTCCGTCGACGATCCCTCACCGATCAACGTAAAGCCTCATGTCCCCCGCCCAATTGGCCGATAATGGTGTTATCGGACCATGCTTGCCCGAAGGCTCCTCATTTTCACCGCGTTGCTACCATTTCTGGCCGCCGCCGGGCCGGTGGATTTCAGCCGGGTGCTCAAATCCATTGATTTCGAGGAACGCCGCCTCGGCAACCGAGAAGACCTGCCCATGCACTGGCTGAAGGTGGAGGGACCGGGCTTGCCGAACTACGTCAACGGCCAGCTTGCCGATGATGCGGCCCACAGCGGGCAATGGAGTTTCCGGTTTGACCTCAACGGCGGTTCCCTGATCTATCGATATGATCCCCGGGAGGTTCCAATCCATCCGGGAGCGCATTACCGGGTCGGCTGTTTCGCGCGAACGACCGTTTTACCGCACGCGCGGGTGCGGCTCAGCGCATTTTTCACGGACCAGGATGGGAACCCCATCGACGGTTCCATCATTCATTCCGAGCTATACGCCGCCAAGATCTCGGACGAAGGATGGCGGCAACTGTCGCTGGAGATTTCCGCGCAGAACCCCTCGGCCGCGTTTCTGGCCGTCCAACTGGAGCTGCTCCAGCCGAGTTTTTATTCACCCAGCACGCTGGGAGCGCGGACGTTGTTCGACCAGGATATTTACGGCTCCGCCTGGTTTGACGATGTCACAATTTCGCAAGTCCCCAAGTTCATGCTGAGTTCCAATCGCCCCGGGAATGTCTTCCGCCGGAGCGATCCGGTCCAGCTTTCGGTGATGGTCGATGACCGCTTCACGAGCGATCTGGCGTCGCAGCTTTCCATCCGAGACGCCGGCAACGCCCTGATCTATCAGCACAGCGGCGTGCTGGACGTTGCGGGGGCGATCGATCTCGGTCCGGGTCTTAAACAGTTGGTTCTGACGTTGCCCGATTTGCCGTGCGGTTGGTACGACGCCGTGTTGGATATGACCAGCCGCGGCCAGTTCGTCGGCCGCCAGGAGCTTCAATTCGTCCGACTTGCCGATGATGACGAGCCAAATCCACCCGATCCCAGATTCGGCGTGATCGCGACGGACCTTCCGATCGAGGGGTGGTCGCAGCTGCCGGATCTGTTGCCGATCATGTCCGCCGGTCGAGTGAAGCTTTCGGTGTGGAGCGCCGGCGGCGATGTGGAGCAGATCGATCCCGCCGGATTCGACACCCTGCTTGAGGACCTGCAAAAGAACGGGATTACATTGACGGCATGCCTGACGGGCGTCCCGCCGGAAATCGCCAGGAATATCGGCGGCGCCGATTGGAGCAATTTCGCCGATGCGCCGATCGACGCCTGGCGCGGGGAACTGTCCTATCTCGTGGCCCGGCATGCGAACCATCTCGAGCGCTGGCAATTCGGCGACGATCAGAATGCCGCTGATTTCCTGCAGAAGCCGGGAATGCGGAAGGTGTACGACCTGCTTTACACGGAATTCGCCAAGGTCATGGTCCAACCCGATTTGGCGATGCCCTGGCCCGCGTGGTACGACCTGACCGGCAACCTGCCCGCGACCGTGGCACTTTCCATCTCTCCGGATATTCTCCCGTCGCAAATACCGCTTTATATTCAGGACCTCCACGGCCATGCGGGACACAACTTGTCGCTGAGCCTGCAACTGCTGGACGACCGTTATGGCCGGGAAGTGCAGATTCGCGACCTGGCCCAGCGCATCGTCTACGCCTTGGCGGGAGGCGCGACCAGGATCGACCTGCCGATTCCGTTCACCGTGCTCAAGGACGGCGACCATGTGACGCCGCAACCAAGGGAACTGCTGCTGATCATGCGGACGCTGCTGACCCAGCTTTCGGGGACCACGTTTCGCGGCAAAATTCCCAACGTGGGCAACGTCGATGCGTTTCTCTTCGATCGCAACGGACAAGGGGTCGTGGTGATCTGGAACCGGGGACAGGAAGATGACACGAAATCTCTGGCGCTCAACCTCGGCGACCATCCCGTGCGGGTGGACCTCTGGGGAAACACAACTCCGCTCATCGTGTCCAATTCCGACTCCATCAACCTGCAAGTCGGACCGATGCCATTTTTTCTCGTGGACATCGACGGCGATACCGCCCAGATGCGCGCCAGCGTCGGCCTCGACCAGCCGCTTTTGGAATCCAGTTTTCATCCGCATGCCCGCCGAATTCATTTTTCCAATCCCGGACAATCGACGATCACGGGGATGGTCAAGCTCGTCCCCCCCGCCGGATGGTCGCTCACGCCCTCGGTATTCAGCTTTTCGCTCAACCCCGGCGAGGTATTCGACCACGAATTGACCATCGAATTTCCCTACAACAGCTTCGCCGGAGCCAAAGCCATTACCGCGAATTTCCAGGTTCAGTCCGATCACCTGACGACCTTCACGGTTCCCATCACCGTCAACCTTGGCCTTGGCGACGTGGGAATGCGCACCCTCGCCCTGCGCGACAAGGGCGACCTAGTTGTTCAGCAGATGATCAGCAACTACGGCGATAAGCCGATCAATTACACCGCGTTCGTGGTCTACCCCGGCCAGCCGCGGCAGGAGCGGCTTGTCACCCAGCTCGACCCCGGCCGCACGATCATCAAGCTGTATCGCTTTCCGGAGGTGCATTTCATCCCCAACGCCAAAGTGCGCAGCGGCCTGCGGGAAGTCGAGGGAACGCGCATTCTCAATGATGAGGTGACAGTGCAATAGGTGAACGATGTTCCGCTGGACGTGATACGCCGCAGCGGCTACATTGCCGGGCGCCAGCGAAAGGAGTCCACGAATGGCCAAGCCACGGCGCCGACGTAAAATCGGCAGCAAGAAGCGCAAGGCGCGCCGCGATCGCCGCAAGCGATAACCGCACGCTGAACGGTATACAACATGGATCATCCACGCCGCTGCGGAGCGCGGCTTGGATGGTCCGTTTTTTATTCGATTTTATCAGGCGCGGGTTTTTGCGATATTGAATAGAACATGCCCAAAAGCTCCTCCAAAATTCATGCCTCGGCCCAGCCGTCTGAGATTCCGCCGGATGCTTCGGACACCGCCAAATATCTGAATCGCGAAGTCAGCTGGCTCGATTTCAATCATCGGGTGCTGGAGCTTGCCCAGGACAAATCGATTCCGCTTCTGGAGCGCGCGCGATTTCTGGCGATCTTTTCCTCCAATCTCGATGAATTTTTCATGAAACGGGTCGGGGGATTGCAGCGGCAACAGCTCGCCCGCGTCACCGCGACGACGATCGACGGCCTGACGCCCCACGAACAACTGAGCGCCATCCACGCCCATCTCCGGCCCATGCTCGAGGAGCACGTCGCCTGCTGGCTCGAAGACCTCAAGCCGGCGCTGGAAAAACAGGGGATTTTCATCCGTGATTATGATGCGATGCAACCGCTGGATCGATCGTCGGCGGACGATTACTTCGGCAAACATGTCTTTCCGATCCTGACTCCCCTGGCCGTCGATCCGGCCCATCCTTTTCCTTTCATTTCGAATCTGAGCAATTCCATCGGCGTGATTCTGGAGCATCCCGAGCGAAAGGAAAAACTCTTCGTGCGGATCAAGGTTCCGGAGAATCTGCCGCGCTGGGTTCCGCTGACCGCGAAATTTAATTTTGTCCCGCTGGAGCAGGTGATCGGCGGCAATCTTTCATTGCTGTTTCCCGGCATGAATGTCGTGGAATATTCCCCATTCCGGATCACCCGCAACGCCGACATCGAGATGGACGCCGAGGACGCGGATGATCTGCTCCAGGCCGTGGAGCAGGAATTGCGGGCCAGACGCATGGCGCGGGCCGTGCGCGTGGAGCTGGCGCAATCGATGTCGTCCGCCATGCGCGCGTTCATCATCAGCGGCGTGGAGGTCGATGCTCAGGATATCTATCCGACGCGCGGCCCGGTAGACCTGACCGATCTGTCGATATTGGCGAACCTCGATCTGCCGGAGTTGAAATACAAGCCGTGGACTCCCGTGACGCCGCCGCGTCTGGCCGGCGAGGATGTGGATATTTTCCAGGTCATCCGCGCGGGTGACATGCTCGTGCACCATCCGTACGAAAGTTTTTCCGACAGCGTCGAGCGCTTCATCGCCGCGGCCGTGATGGACCCGAAGGTTCTGGCGATCAAGATGACGTTGTATCGCACCGCGTCTGATTCGCCGTTCCTGCTGTCGCTGATACACGCGGCCGAATCGGGTAAGCAGGTGGCCGTGGTGGTGGAACTCAAGGCCCGTTTCGACGAGCAGCGAAATGTTGAGGTCGCGACCATGCTGGAAAACGCCGGCGTTCACGTCGTCTACGGGCTTCTGGGACTCAAGACCCACACCAAGCTGGCGATGGTCGTCCGCGAGGAGTCCGATAGTTTGCGCACCTACTGCCACATCGGAACGGGCAACTACAACCCGCGCACAGCCCAGCTTTATGTCGACCTTGGATTGTTCACCTGCGAGCCGAACATCGCGGAGGATGTGATCGATCTGTTTCACTATCTCACCGGACGATCGCTCAAGCGCGATTATCGTAAACTGCTGGTGGCCCCGGTGAATATGCGGGAACGGTTCACGCTGAAAATCCGCCGGGAGATCGACCACGCCCGCGCCGGTCGGGAAGCCCGGATCGTGGCCAAGATGAACGCCCTGCAGGATCCGAAGATCATCCGCGAGCTTTACGCCGCCTCGCAGGCGGGCGTGACGATCGAGCTTTTCGTGCGCGGCTTCTGCTGTCTGCGCCCGGGCGTCGCCGGAATGTCGGAAAACATCCGCGTCATCAGCATTTTGGGCAAGTTCCTCGAACATTCGCGGATCTATTACTTTCTCAACGGTGGTGATGAGGAATTCTTCATCGGCTCGGCGGATTGGATGAACCGCAATCTCGACTGGCGCGTCGAAGCGATCACGCCCGTCGAAATTCCATCATTGCGGGAGCGTCTGCGGGAGATTCTGGAAATCATGCGCGTTCATACCGAACACTCCTGGCAACTGGGCGCCGACGGCGCGTGGCGGCCGCGCACTCCAGACAACGGCCGGCCCGCGGGGGATGCGCAAACGGCGCTGATGACGCTTGCCCTCAACAAAACCGTGAAAGGATGATCCTGTTTTCGGGAACAATTTGAGTGCGATCGTGCTAAAATGATCCGGTCATGTCCAAACGCGATGACGATGAAATTCCCCTTTTGAAGTATCTCGATTCGCTGGTCGAGAACCTTCGCAAACTCATGTCGGCCGCGGTTTCGGGCGACGATCAGGATGCGGTGCACGATGCCCGCGTCATCACCCGGCGACTCCGGGCGGCGACCGATCTGGTCGAGAGCGTCGTCTCCAAACGTTGCCGCAAGCCGTTCGACCGCGTCGGCAAATCCCTGCGCCGGCAGCTTGGCCCGCTTCGCGACCTGGATGTGATGCTCGAGCATCTCGACGAGTTCAAACAGCCCCGGCTCGAGCCAGCGGTCGAGTGGATGCGCCAGCGGCTGGGCACTTTGCGGCAGGAGGCCGTCCAATCCGCCGGCGACCAAATCCCTCCGGCGCGAATGCTGGCTCGGCTCGGCTCATGGTGGGGCCTGCGCCACGACATCGAAAACGCGCGGGAATCCATCTCCGAATTGCTGGCCAAATCCGTGCATCTCCAGCTCGATGCGTTCATCGAGCAGGCCGACGATCTGATCGGCGTTCGCCTAAGCGATCCCCATCAGCTTCGCATCGCCGGCAAATCGCTGAGATACACGCTGGAGCTGGCCCGCGAAAATGGAGTCCGTCTTCCCGCGGCCGTGGTTGCACTTTTTAAGCGAATGCAGACCGCCCTTGGACTCTGGCACGATTTCGTGGTGCTGGCCGAGCGGATCATGCTTGAATCGGTGGAATGCGATCTGGCCCTGCACAACCCGCGGCTGCAAAGCGAATTGCTATCGGTGACGCAAATCAGCCTGCGGAAATCCGAATCTCAATTGAAAAAAATGGCCGAGTTGTGGAAAACGCGCGGCGAATCGCTCGCGGAAATCATCCGGCAGTCGTTTCCGCTGACCCCGCATTTGATTGAAACTCCGGAGCCGGCAACAGCTTCGCCGTCGGCCGACCCATCCCAGGAATCCAGCGCCGCGCCCGCAGCATAAACCCGTCTTCCAAAATTTCCGGAAGCAGAGGTTGAACCGCCAAGACGCCAAGAACTCAATTATTAAACTTTTGAATTATCCGTGTGAATCTGATTTATATCTGCCTTCGGCGAGCTCAGTCGAGTCGTGGCAAAAATGCATTTCGCCTTTGCCTTTCCGACCTTGGCGATCTTGGCGTCTTGGCGGTTCAATCGTCTTTATTCCCCTCATCAACGAAATCGGGGCGCGGCTCTTGGTAAAGACAGCCACGCCCCAATCATAGTCAAAGTTGTATGAATTCTTACGGCAGGGTGATCGTCTGACCCACCCGCAGATCGCTGGGAGAGAGGCCCGGATTGGCATCGGCGATTTCGTGCCACTTCTTGCCGTCGCCATAATGGGTGGTGGCGATTTTCCAGAGCGTGTCGCCCTTCTGAATCGTATAGGTGTTGCCGGAAGCGGCCCCGGCGGCCGGTGTGGCCGGCGAAAGCGCCGGATCAGGCGTCATGGTTTGAACCGGCGCCGGGGAGGAATACGCAACAGGGGTCGCCGCCGGGGTCACATCCAGGGCGGCCGAATCGGTCATTGGCTTGGCTTGCTGCTGCTCCTGGCAACCGGCGGCAATCATCAAAGAAACCACAATGGCGGGAATCGCGAATTTCACGGCGTACTCCTTGCTCGAAAGACTCAGGTATCAGGCCTCTCCGGCCTTTAACTTCCCTCCGTTTATCGGACGGCGAGACGGAATTACTTTAAATTCTTTGTTGGTGGAGGGATTTCGGAATTAATGCAACGCTCAACACACAACGCTCAACCTTCAATGGGGGACTGGTCAGCCCCGATTACTTCCTTGTTCAATATTGAGCGTTGAGTGTTGTGTGTTGAGCGTTGCATTATTCTCCCCTTCCGCCCATATGATCCCCTCATGCTCCACAGGATCGTGATCCTCACCTTCGTGATGGCCGGCATCGGCATAGCGTTCTGCGGGGCAATGATCGTCATTATGGCCCGGATGCTCCTGCGGCCACGGCGCATGACCGATGGCCGGGCCCTGATCCTTTTGCATCGCCTCTCGCCCGCTGATCTTGGAATGGAATTCGAGGATGTTTCCTTCAGCGTGATCGATGAATGCAAAGGTGAAAAGCTGCGAATTGCCGGATGGTGGATTCCAACCCCGAATTCTCGTGGCCGATGCGCCGTGATCCTTCACGGGTATTCCGATGCCAAAGTCGGCGGCATCGCCTGGGCGCCGTTGCTGCGGTCATTGGGGTTCAATATCCTGGCGATCGATCTGCGTGCCCACGGGCAGAGCGGCGGAGAATATTCGTGTGCCGGTTTCTGGGAGCGAAACGATGTGAATCAGGTGATCGATCAGATCAAAGCCGCGCGGCCGGCGGAAACGGGTCAAATCCTGCTCTTCGGAATCAGCCTCGGCGCCGCCACCGCGGCAGCGACGGCGGTCCTGCGGGGCGATCTCTGCTCGGTCATCCTGGAAGGCCCGTTCGCCGATTTCCACGATGCGGCCACCCTCCATGCCGATCGACTCGGCACTCCCGGTCCATTTTTTCAGGATAATGCTTTTCGACTGGCAAAATGGCTCGCCCATGCCAATTTTGACGCCGTGCGACCGGTTGACACGATCCCCAGAATTCGCTGCCCCGTTATGGTCATACAATCAGGGGATGATCCATTCCTCACCGATGCCGACCATGCCGCCATCCGGCAAGCAGTGGAGTCGCGCGATCCAAGCCTCGGTCCCAGCGTCTGTTGGGACCTCCCCGGCGTTCATCACGTCGTGGGAATGCTGCTGGACCCGGTTGAATATCGCCGGCGGATCGAAGAATTCCTCTCCGGAGTCTTGCAAAGCACCGGCGAAGTATGCGACAAGTGAGATTTTCGGAGCGATTCTTTGAGGGCACTTCAGGTCATTCAGCGGGATTTCTCCCATAAGACCCGGGAGCGGGGCGAAGAGTATTACCGGCGCGGGACGGTCGAGATCATCGATAGCGAGCCCAATCGCGTTCGTGCCCGGGTGCAAGGCTCCAATCTGTACCACCTCAGCATCGGCTGGGATGGGTCTCAATATTCCTATTCCTGTTCCTGTCCCCGGTTTCAGGAGCATGACGATTTGTGCAAGCACATCTGGGCGACGCTCCTGGCGGCCGATGCGCGAGGGGTTCTTCCCGGAGCAGAGGACCTCGCCGACGAAACGGACGGCGATGACGACGACGACGAAGAGGAAGACGACGAGTTCGTCCAGGAAGTCCAGACGATGAAGTTTGGCAACCGCGAGGTCGAATTCCTCAAATTTCGCGAGCGCCCCCATACCACACAGCCGCGGAGACACGCCGTGTGGCGCCGGCGGCTCGATGAGTTGCGCTCGGATTATCGATGGAACGCTCTGCCCCCGCCGGCGCCATGGCCGGTGGACAAACAAATTGTCTATGCGATCAACGCCCACCAGATCGACCCCACTAAAGGTTTGTCCATCGAGCTCTATTCCCGTCATTCGGATAAATCCGGCGCGATGAAGTCGCTCCGCATGCAGTTGAATCAGGTGAATTTATTGCCCGATCCGCTGGATCGCCAACTGCTCGGCACCCTCGTCGGCCTGGCGGCCAACGGCAACTATGGATACCAGGATGTCGCCGTTCCCAATCAGCTGTGGCTTCGAAATCCCCGGGACACATCTGTCATCCTGCGCATGATCTGCCAGACCGGTCGATGTCTGCTGCACCGCCGCGATGAGGAGGCCGGCGATCAATTCGAGGCTTTGGAGTGGGACCAGGGCGAACCGTGGCATTTCAATCTCGCCATCGTTCCCGATGAGAACGTCAAGGCTTATCGCCTTGCCGGACTGCTCCGCCGCGGAGAGGAGCGGCTGAACATTTCCGAGCCGCGGCTGATCGCTCCCGGCGGGCTGATCGTCGTGCGCGACACAATCGCGGAGTTTAACGACAGCGGCGCGTTCCGGTTCATTCATCTCCTGCGCGCCGAGCCAAATCTGCAGATTCCTTTCGAGCAGGGGGACCAGTTTCTGGAAGAACTTTTTCAATTTCCCGACGTTCCGCCGCTGGAGTTGCCGGCATCCATGGACCTGGCCGAAATACGTCTGGCGCCGAAACCAAGGTTGAATCTTTCCCCGCCATCGCAGTCGCGCGAAAACGGAGACCGGCTGTCGTGCGGGCTTTCGTTTTCGTATGGCGACGTTGCTGTTTCGCAGGGACAAAATGGCTCGGCGGTTTTGGATTCCAGCCAGCGGCGCATCATCTATCGCGATCTGAGCGCCGAGCGCCAGGCTGAAGCCACTCTGCGCGAACTCGGCTTCCGTCCGGAGAATCAGTGGCAGGGTGATTCCAACTTTCAACTCATGCCGCGCAAACTTCCGGCCGCTGTCCGCGCCCTCACCGCCCAGCAATGGCACGTTGAAGTGAGCGGCAAAGTTTATCGTCAGCCGGGAAAAATCCAGATGCAGATTTCCTCCGGCATCGACTGGTTCGAGCTGGACGGAAAAGCCGATTTCGAAGGCGTCAACGTCAAACTGCCCGCTCTTCTTCAGGCCATCAGCAAGGGAGAGGCCACCGTCGTTCTCGACGATGGAACCATCGGCATTCTTCCCGAGCAATGGCTGAAGCGGTACGGCCTGCTTGCCGCCGTCGCGGATGTCACTGACGACACCATCCAGTTCGCGAAAAATCAGGTGGGACTTCTCGACGCCCTTCTGGCGGAGATGCCGGCCGAAAGCGTCGATGAAACGTTCGCCCGGGTCCGCGAGCAGCTTCGCCGATTCGAAACCGTACAGCCGGTCGATCCGCCCCAGAGCTTCGTCGGATCGCTGCGCCCCTATCAGCGCGATGGGCTTGGATGGATGGATTTTCTGCGGACATTCGGCTTGAACGGATGTCTGGCTGATGACATGGGCTTGGGAAAAACCGTCCAGGTGCTGGCGCTCCTGGACCAGCGCCGCATTCTGCGGCAAGCTCCGCCGACCGAAGGACAAACCCCGCCAGGCCCATCCATGGTCGTTGTGCCGCGGTCGCTGGTATTCAACTGGCAACAGGAGGCGGCGAAATTCGCGCCTCAGCTTCGCGTGCTCGACCATGCCACGGCCGACCGCCTCAAAACCACGGATCATTTTCAGGATTTCGATCTGATCCTCACCACCTACGGCACGCTTCGCAACGACATCGCCCAGTGGCGCGATATCCGATTCGATTATGTGATTCTGGATGAAGCCCAGGCGATCAAGAATGCCGCCAGCGAATCCGCCAAGGCCGCCCGGCTTCTGCGCGCCGACCATCGGCTGGCGCTTTCCGGCACCCCGGTGCAGAACCATCTCGGTGAATTGTGGAGCCTGCTGGAGTTTCTGAATCCCGGAATGCTCGGCGCTTCCCGCGCCTTTTCATCCGTCACGGACAAGGCCGACCGCGCGGCCGGCGCCGATGCCCGACAGTTTCTCGCCAGCGCCCTGCGGCCGTTTATTCTCCGGCGCACCAAACAGCAGGTGGCCGCCGATCTGCCGGAAAAATTCGAGCAGACGATCTTCTGCGAACTGGATAAACCGCAGCGGGCGCTTTACGACGAATTGAAAGAGCATTATCGCCAATCCCTTCTCGGGCAGATCGACCGGGAGGGACTCGGCAAATCGAAACTCCAGGTGCTGGAAGCGCTGCTGCGGCTTCGGCAGGCGGCGTGCCATCCGGGCCTGCTGAACAAATCCCGCATCGACGATCCCAGTGCCAAGCTCGATACGCTGCTACCGCGTCTGGCCGAGTTGGCCGAAGAGGGACACAAAACCATCGTCTTCTCCCAATTCACCAGCTTTCTCGCCATCGCGAGAAAAAAACTCGACGACCAGGGCGCTGTTTACGAATACCTCGATGGCAAAACGCGCGACCGCCAGCAGCGCGTCGATCGTTTCCAGACCGATGAAAACTGCAAGCTGTTTTTAATCAGCCTCAAGGCCGGCGGACTCGGGTTGAATCTGACGGCCGCTCAATATGTGTTCCTGCTCGATCCCTGGTGGAACCCCGCCGTCGAAGCCCAGGCCATCGACCGCGCCCACCGCATCGGCCAGACCCGCCAAGTCTTCGCCTATCGTCTGATCGCCAAGGACACGGTCGAAGAAAAAGTATTGAAGCTGCAGCAGAGCAAGCGCGAGCTCGCCGATGCGATCATCAACGCCGACAACTCCCTGATCAGCAAGCTCGGACGCGAAGACCTCGAACTGCTCCTGTCCTGATATGCGAATCCTCGGCATCGATCCCGGCCTCATCATCACGGGCTACGGCGTCGTCGATTTCGGACTGGGTCAGCCCAAACTCGTCGATGGCGGCGTCATCCGCCTGAGCGCCAAAACTTCCCTGGCCGAACGACTCGTCGAACTGGAAACCGAACTCGATCTTTTGCTGGAAGAATTCAAGCCTGATATTTGCGCCGTTGAGCAGCTATACGCCCACTACAAACATCCGCGAACGGCCATTCTGATGGGCCACGCCCGCGGCGTGATTCTGCTGGCAGCGCGGCGGCGTGATATCCGCATTGAGCAATACGCCGCCAATCGCATCAAGCAATCCGTCGTCGGCCACGGCCATGCGGGCAAGCCGCAGATGCAGCGCGCGATCCAGCAAATCTGGCGATTGAAATCCGCGCCAAACCCGCCGGACGTCGCCGACGCCCTGGCCGTCGCGCTTTGCTGCGGGCGAAATATTTCGCACAAACGAAATTCCCAACCCATTTAGCGGCGGTGCGCAGCACCGCGGGTTCCCCATTGCTAAGATGCCCGCACAATGATTTCCGCCATCACCGGAGAATTGCGGACCGTCCACGCCGATCGCGTTCATCTCGCTTGCGGCCCGATGTTATATGAAATCCTCGTGCCCGCCTCGGACATTACCGAACTGCAATCCCGTGCCGGCGATGAAATCACCTTTCACACCATTTTCGATCTCGAAGGCGATCCCACCCGAGGCGGCCTGACGCCGCGATTGATCGGATTCCTTCGTCCGGAAGACAAGCGATTCTTCCAGCTCTTTATTACGGTCAAGGGCATCGGACCGAAGCGCGCCCTGAGAGCGCTGGTGCAGCCGACCGGGCAGATTGCCGAGGCCATCGAATCGAAAAATACCCGGTTCCTGATCGGATTGCCGGAGATCGGCAAACGAACGGCCGAGCAGATCGTCGCTGAGCTTGCCGGCAAGGTCACCGAGTTTGCGATGATCGGCCCCGCGCGTTCTCGTCCGGCCAGCCATACAATCAGTGAGATGGAAGCCCTCGACGCCGCGGTTCAGCTTGGCATCGTCCGCTCGGAAGCGGAGCATTTGCTCGATCGCGCCAAGCAGGCGAATGCGGAAAACAAGGCCCCTGAAATTCTCTTGCGAGAAATGTTGCGCCTCCGCACCGTTCGTTTATAACGGACCAACCATGCCAAAAAATGGCTTCCGATTATTTCAAGTCTTCGGCATCACGGTTTATCTCCATTGGTCCTGGCTTCTCGTCGCCGCTTACGAAATTCAGAGCCGGCAAGGAAAGTATCAATCGTTCGGCTGGAATATCGCCGAATATGTTTCTTTGTTCGCCATCGTGCTGATGCACGAATTCGGCCACGCCCTGGCGTGCCGATCCGTCGGCGGCAAGGCGGACCGCATCGTTCTCTGGCCCCTCGGTGGAGTCGCCTACGTCAGCCCGCCGATGCGGCCGGGGGCAATGCTTTGGAGCATCGTTGCCGGTCCGCTGGTCAACGTCGCCCTGTTGCCGGTGACGCTTCCATTTCTTTGGCTGCCCGCCAACTCCGATCTGAACGTGTTTCTGCAATCCGTGGCCGGGATCAACCTGATATTGCTCATCTTCAATATTTTGCCGATCTATCCTCTCGACGGCGGAAAAATTCTCTGGTCGCTGCTCTGGTTCATGATCGGCTGTGGGCGCGCCTTGATGGCGGCCAGCGTGATCGGAATCATCGGCGCAGCCGGTCTGGCTCTTTATGCGTTAATGTCGGGCGGCATCTGGCTGGGAATCCTGGCGCTTTTCGTCGGCTTCCAGGCATGGGTCGGATTCAAAAATGCCCGCGAGCTGCGCCGCCGGGAAACCATTGGCCGCCGACCCGGATTCTCCTGCCCCGTTTGCAGGACCGCGCCAGTGATGGGGCCATACTGGGTCTGCCCCAAGTGCAAATCCCGATTCGATGCTTTTGAGCATCCCACCGGCTGCCCGTCCTGCGGCAACCCCTATCAGTCCACCACCTGCATGGCCTGCGGCGCCCGAACGCCGATCTCGGCCTGGGCCGAGATCCCATCTCCGCAAAACTCCCCGGTCGGCGCAACGGGGGCCTGACTTACCCGATCCCCGCCCTTGTGATGTCACCGCCCGTCGCTAAAACAATGCCCATGGCCCGCGAGCGAATTGTTTCCGGTGAATCAGGCGGCGAAGAGGAAGCCCACTTCAACTACGCCCTTCGCCCGCAGAGTTTTTCGCAATATATCGGCCAGACAACGCTCATTCGCCGACTGAAGATCGCCGTGGACGCCGCCAACGGACGAAAAGAGCCGGTGGAGCACGTCCTTCTCCACGGACCACCCGGATTGGGAAAGACGACCCTCGCCCACGTTATCGCCAATGAGATGTCCGCCCAGGTCCACGTCACCAGCGGCCCGGCCCTGACCAAGGGTGCGGATTTGGTCGGCATCCTCACCAAGCTCCAACAGGGTGATGTGCTTTTCATCGATGAAATCCACCGGCTGCCCGCGATTGTCGAAGAGTATCTTTATTCCGCGATGGAGGATTTCAAAGTCGACATCACGCTCGACGCGGGAATGCATGCGAGGTCGATCACCATGCCGATCCCGCCGTTCACCCTGATCGGCGCAACCACCCGCATCGGTCTGCTGACCGGTCCGATGCGCAGCCGTTTCGGCATCGCCAATCACATCGAGTTTTACACCCCCGAATCGTTGCACGAGATCCTCCGTCAAAACGCCAAACTGTTGAAAATCGAATCTGAGGACGCCGCCCTGCGGGAGCTTGCCCGGCGCAGCCGCGGCACTCCGCGGATCGCCAACCGGCTTCTCCGCCGCGTGCGCGATTACGCCGCTGTTGAGGACAAGGGGAAACTGACGCTTCCCGTCACTCAGGCGGCGCTCAAATTGGAGGGCATAGACGACCGCGGCCTCGACGAGCAGGACCGTGCTTATCTTCGCACCCTCATCAATGTTTACGATGGCGGCCCCGCCGGCGTCGAAGCCATAGCGGCCAGTCTT